>SMTZ1_10000002_pt1 | contig 156538 bp, 151 predicted proteins | sample DeeMarSWOR136_30_FD_25667 | JGI IMG/M metagenome (IMG submission 25667) | reverse complement strand
ATTTGAACTCTAATACGGAACTTAATTCTTACCATAATCGATGTATATACTAATCAAACTATGTTTCGTGTAATGAATGCTTTTGGTCGAGTGTTATATTTTACTCTATATAAATAACATAGTATAAATAATGAAAATCGATTTAATATATTAGTAAAAATGCTATATTTTTATTGACAATAGATTTGACGGTTGATGAGTAATGCCAAAAAAAGAAAAAAATGAAGTTTCAAGAAGAAGCTTCTTGAAATCTATAGGCACAGCAGTTGTTGGATTAGCAGTTGGTGCAGGAATTGGTTATGGCACATACCCAACAATAAATCCATCTGCAGCCGAGAAGACCGTTACAATTACAACGGGTGATGGTGCACCCGTAGGAGTGTATTCAATACCAGTTGAAGGCAAAGAAACTCATGAAAGATTAATGAATGCTATGAAGTATGTTGCTGAGAGAGATGGCTTAAAGGGAAAAGAACTTGTGGTTATGCATCCTGGAGGAGGATCAGTGGCCTATGATTCAAACAAGGAGGAATTCGAAAGAGAGACAGGGGTTAAATTGACTCATGCTGAAGCCCCAATAGGCGAAATATTCGAGAAAGTGATGTTGGAGGCCGTCAGTAAAACAGGCGAATATGATGTATTTTCGCAAATGCCACATACATTTGGAGATTTGGCTGAATCGGGTCTGATCGCGCCATTAGATGATTATGTTAAATGGTTCGACAATCGTTTCTATGGGATGCCTGATGGCTACATATATCCTCTTGATCACATAATGTCTGAGTACCAGGGTAAAATATACGGAATCGTCCAAGATGGTGATGTGTGGACAAATTATATAAATACTCAAATGCTTAACGACTCCTCGGAGCAGGAAGGTTTCGAAACACAATATGGATATCCATTGAAAATTGCAGATACTTTTGAAGAATACTTAGATCTAGGCGAGTATTTCACAAGACCTGATGAAGGTAGATTTGGCATAGTTGAACTCAGAAATCCCACAAGAGCCTATCTAGTTTGGCACGTCTATTATTCTTCTAAGAGATACCCAACCATGCTGCCTTTTGATGAAGATATGAATCCACTAATAAACGGTAATGAAGGAATAAAAGCTACAGAGGAATTTATCGATGCAACCAAATATATGCCTCAAGACGTTTTGAACTGGGAATTTGCAGTTGTATATGCGACTATGGGAGAGGGAATAATATTTGAATCGATAGAGTTCCCATCAATGTCCAATTTATTGAACGATCCTGAAAGGTCAAAAATAGTAGGCAATTGGACCGCTGCCGCTGTTCCAGGTTCCAAGGTAACTGGACCGGCTGGCAAAGAAATAATTCTTAAAAGGACTGTTCAAGGACCGGGTTGGAGTCTCAATGTTAGTAACTACTCAAAGATGAAGGATTTTGCAGCTTTATATTGTATGTGGCTAACAAGCCCAGAGAAGTCAGCAGTTGCAGTTAGTGCTAAAGGTTCATGGATGGATCCCTGTAGATATAATCATGCTGGAGAATCAGCGGATCCTAGAGTGCTAGAAGCTAGGGGAGTTATCATTCCACCATTTTTGAAAAACGCCAGTATTGCAGTTCCAGTAGTAGGAAGTGGAATTAGAGGGGGCAACGAATACGCAACCACATTAAGCAGAAACGTACATGCAGCAATGCAAGGAACCATGGATGCAACCGAGAGTATGGAGAGAACTGCAGAAGAGTGGGATGAAATCACTGATAGGATAGGTAGAGAGAAGCAAATAGATGCATGGAGAGCCTATATGAAGTTCTATCCAACAGCTATCGTTTAACCAACCACTTTTTTTTAATTATTTAAAAAATGATATGTAGGGATTTTTTATGCCGAAACAAATATCAGATGTCAAAGAATTTATTCAATTATCGAATAATGCTATAGAATGTCGCATTAAAAGATCCGAAAAATTTGTCAAACTGAAGCTAAGAACCCCAAAAGAATTATGCACTATAAAATTAGATGTAAAAAAAACTGATGATGTTTTAAATAAGATCAAGTGCGAAAAAATAGAACTATAATCGTGTCTAGATTACTACGAACGCAAATCTCCAGCCGCCATGAACTGCAGGTATTAGGATTATATTATCACCATCATGTAAATTCGTTTGAATGCCATTAAGAACGCCGATCTCTTTTCCGTTCACCATAACAATAACATTGGAGCTAAGTTCTTTTGTCTCAATTCCTATAAGCTCTTTGAATTGACTCGATTGTCTGGACAATTTCATAATTAATGTTTCTACATTAGCAGGTTCATTTAAAGAGATTCTTGAATTCTCCCTTTTTGCATAATTCCTTAATACACCAAAGAATTTGACATTAACATCAATCATGTAGTCTTCAATCTACTATAATTACAAATCATGAAGAGCATATCTAAATCTTAATCATGGTTTTTCAAGAATTATTCTAGCATCTACGACGCTTGCGCCATTCTCATAAACCATGATTGGGTTTAGATCCATTTGATTTATCTCTGGATGTTCCATAATGAGTTTTGAAACATTCAATAGGATATTTACAATAGCACCTTCATCCGCTGGTGGAGTATTACGATAACCTTTGAGGATTGGGTAAGCTTTGATTTCCCCAATCATTTCTTTGGCATCTTTTTCAACAATTGGGGCTATCCTGAATGTGACGTCCTTAAGTACTTCTACAAAGATACCCCCAATTCCGAACATCAATGTTTGCCCAAATTGTGGATCTTTTAAAGCTCCGATTATAACCTCAGTTGAGGATGGTGCCATTTTCTGTACAAGTACGCCGATTATGTTGGCATCTTTTTTGTATTTTTTCGCATTTTGAAGTATTTCTTCGAATCCGCTTTTTACTTCAGCATCGTTTTCTAAACCCACTTTTACACCGCCCGCATCAGTTTTATGGAGTATATCTTGTGAGACTATTTTCATTACAACAGGATATCCAATCTTTTTTGCAGATTCTACAGCGTTTTCAGCATTAGATGCTACATCGAACTCTGGAGTTGTTATACCATATTGAGCGCAAATAGCTTTTGCTTCAGGTTCTAATAGATTTACTCTGCCCTCTTTCAAAGCATTATTTATTATCTCATTGGTTTTATCACTCATTTCTTATTTCCTCTTTTTACATTGATAGCCCTGACAATTCAATTTCAGGTGCAATTTAAGCGCACTTTTAGTGTAATTACCATAGATTCTCAGATTTAAAACTTGTCGAAGAAAGCTCAATCCTAAGGTCTTTCTTCCTCTCCTCCACTCAAAATCCTAGTTAACTCTGCATTCAATTCATCCATTCCTGAAGATAATTTTGATGATACAGGAATGGGCTGAATATTCAGACCTGTCTCAGTTATAGCTCTAATAAGACCTTCGCTTATAAGAGACTGTTCTATTTTTCCCCCTATCCTCAATGATTCACTTAATTTATCTAAATCATCTTGCCACAAAAGAACATTCTCTAGTTCTTGTTTCGATATTAAATCTACTTTTGTTAAGGCACAAACCTGAGGTTGAATTAATCTAGTATACGCTGCTATGGAGAGATAAACATTCGAGACATAGTTTAAAGGATTCTTACAGAAAGGAGCATCAAATAAAAAGACTGTTGCTTTTGGGCATTCTGCTATAGCCCCAGTAATGTACGGACCACTTTCTCTAAAAGCAAATAATTCAATTTGACCTGGGGTGTCAACCAAGATAATATCGGCCCCCATATCATAAATGCTATCTTTTATCTCTTCCGCGTGATCTGCAATCAGATCAGCCGCCATTAGTAAAGCTCCATTAGGACCTAATTTGAATTCTTCCATTAATGTGAATATGTTTACATAATTTCTTGCATCGATATCAGGATTATACGGTAATGATATTACACCCGGATCTAGGTTTACAAAATTAACATTTTGCTTCTTTAATTTTAACCATTCACCAAAACTAGCAGTTAAATATGATTTGCCAGATCCAGCGGTCCCAATAAAAATTATGATATACAAGGTGTTTTACACAGATATTCGGTCGAAAGCTCTAAGATCTTCATTCATTTGTTAGATTTTCTTTATCAATCTGTAATTACTATGTTTTCTTAGAAAGCCACCATTTTAAGTATTCGTTCTGTTTTCTTTTCCTTTCATCTTCCTCGTTTGAATCTCTTCTAAAAGCTCTACCTTTATCCTCTAACAACTGTTGAAATGTAAAAGTGAGTCCGCAACTTTTGCATGTATATTGCTTTAAAGATTTATCATAAGCGAGTTCTCCACCACATTCAAGGCAATAATAGGGCAACCTGTAAACACACTACCTTAATATATTTTAAACTAAGAAAAAGAATAAATGAAATTAATTAAACTTAATGGAAGTGTTCTTATGAGAACGTTTGCTGTCCTTTTTTTAAAAATTGGAAATGGATAAAATTGAATTTGATGAACTCATTCTTTTTCAGTTTCCTTAGGAATATAATAATATTCGCCTAAATCCTTTTGTTTTCTGTCCATTTTACTTCCATTTTTATTTACTCTCGGTCTTCCAGTTTCTTTATCTCTACGAAACGTAACTTCCATAAAACCGAGAAACTCATTCATCCCATTTCGAAGATCAATGGGATTTCCTGCTATACCTTGTATTCCTGGAGATCCTTTAAAGACTACGAGTCTATCAGCCATGAAATCTTGTATCGCAATGTCATGTTCAACTATAAGAGCATATGCCTCCCTATCTTCTACTATTTTTCTTAAAGCTCTTGCTACAGCAAGTCTCTCTTCAACATCCAAATATGCACTAGGTTCATCAAGGAAATAGACCTCTGCTTTCTTCCCTAAACAAGTTGCTATAGCGACTCTTTGGAGCTCCCCTCCGCTTAGACTTGATACCTCTCTATCCAAGAAGCTGAATAATTTTAATGGCCTTATAATCGAATTTTCAAAAAATTCAGTATCATAACTTCCTTCAGTAGATTCTTTTAATAATGAATTGACTGTGCCCCTATATTCTGTGTATATATATTGAGGTTTGTAACTTAGCGAGATATTTTTAAAAGGAGATTCAACATCATTATCAGGATCCTCTATTCCTGCTAGTAATTTAATAAATGTGGTCTTTCCTATTCCATTTGGACCTAGAATCCCCATAATTTCCCCAGGTGTGATTTCACCTTCGGTTACTTGTAATTTAAATGATTCATAACTCTTTAACAATTTAGGGTAAGAAATCCTACTTCCTCTATCTATTTCATCGAATTCCCTAGGGGGTCTTATGTGAAATTTTATTGACTCTTCTCTAAATCTCATGTTTTCATCTGGGATGAATCCATTGAGATATATATTGATTCCAATCCTAACGCCATGTGAATGAGAGACGATGCCATATGCTCCTGGTTCCCCGTATATCAAACAAATTTGATCTGATAGGTAATCTAACATAGCAAGGTCATGTTCAGCAACTAAAACAGATTTCCCATCTTCAGCTAATGTTCTGATTGTTTTTGCTACGTTTATTCTTTGACTGATATCCAAATGGCTAGAGGGTTCATCAAAAATATAGATATCCACATCACGGCATAAAGTGGCTGCGATTGCAACCCTTTGAAGTTCGCCTCCACTCAATTTGTCAATTTTACGATTTTTTATTTTTGTTAATTCCAAGGTTGTCAGTAGGTTCTTCAATATTCTACGATCATCTATGTTACTTAAAATATCAGCAATTTTTCCGCTTACAACTTTTGGTATTTTATCAATATATTGAGGTTTATGAACGACTTTTATCTGTCCCTTTGATAATCTTTCAAAATATGTTTGAAGAATTGTACCTCGGTAATGCTTCTGTATTTCTTCCCAACTAGGAGGCGATTCATAATTACCTAAATTTGGTTTTATTTCACCAGAAAGAAGTTGTAATGCAGTGGTCTTTCCAGTACCATTTTTACCCAATAAACCCAGTATTGTTTTATCTTTTGGCATAGGTAATCTATAAAGCTTGAACAAATTCCTGCCATATCTATGACTACGCTCTTTTTCTATTTCCTCGGGTACATTGATTATTTTAATTATGTTGAATGGGCATTTCTTGACACATATGCCGCATCCACTACAAAGATTTTCTATTATTATTGGTTTTCCGGTTTCTTCATCTATCTTTATAGCTTCTATTCTATTCTTAACTTTGGGACAGAATCTCAAGCATATTAGATTACAATCATCTGGTTTACATTTATCCCTGTCTAGAACTGCAACCCTAGCCAATAATAGCAACCAACCTAAAATCGTAAAAATTCCATTTTAAAAAAAATCAGATAGATTGAGAGGATTAGCTATTTACCACTCTTCTTCTTCCCAGCTTTCTTCTTCGCCCCAATCCTCTTCTTCCCAGCTTTCTTCCTCGTCTGTTTCATTATCATCGACTTCATCAGATTTGATCAAAGAAAGCGCACTCCAATTTTTATTAACTTAATTCTGAATTATTAAATCTTGATAAACTGCCTACATATCAGAGAATCTCAGAGTTAGAACGCATAATATTTCTATTTAAAATTTTCTAATTCAAATAGGCTTGAATCTGATTATAAAAAATAACCTAACGAGATTATTAGTTAACTTAATATATTTCCAATTAGCTAAGAGAAATGAGTTACATGTATATATCAGGTGATTAACTTGGGTGACCGTATTTTCGGTGATTTTGTTTATTTGGTTAGTGAAAGAAGTATCTTTCAGAACTGAAAATCAAAATCAACTAGCTTCTACAATATCCCCTAATAAACATAACAGAACACATGAAACTAGCTTTATGGCAAAATATGTATTAAGCGTTCATAACTTTCAAGGTCCTTCCGAACCGATCCTAGGGGAGGTCTAAGTTTGCTAGATTCCAGTCGAAGTGCAGATACAAGTAAAAGAGTTATTGTTAAATTTGGAGGTACAAGTATCGCTGATCCTAATAGAATTACTAGAGCAACATCATCTATTGTTAAAGCAGTAAAAAGTGGTAAAGAGGTCATTGTAGTTGTTTCCGCTATGGGAAAAACTACGGATGAGTTGCTAAGTATACTTCATAGTACTAATAAATCGATAGATAGAGAAGATGAAGATGACATACTATCCATGGGAGAAAGGATTAGTGCGAGAATCTTTACCGCATTTCTAAAAACTGAGGGGTTGAAATCAAAATATTTTGATCCTTCTGATAATACATGGCCAATTATAACTGATGATAACTATTCAAATGCGAATCCAATTTTAGATGAATGTGAAAAGAAAGTAAAGGATTTTGTTGAACCACTTCTATCCAAGAATATAGTTCCAGTAATTGCAGGATTCATCGGAAAGACTAAAAGTGGTAAAATAAGTACGATAGGAAGAGGTGGTAGCGATACTACAGCCTTTATTTTAGCAAAAGCTTTGAAATCAAATGAAGTCATTATGGTTACTGATTCTAATGGAATAATGACGGCCGATCCAAAATTAATACCCGATGCGCAAAGAATTCCCGAGATCAGTATAGATTCATTACTTTCATTAGCTGATTCTGGAAAAAAATTCATACATAGAAAAGCACTAAAATATAAAGCCCCAGAGTCAAATGTTAAGGTAATCAGCCACATGAATGGTGATCTATCTGCAAAAGGTACCATTATAACAGGCGGGATTAGATCAAATTTGAATGTGGAACTTGAAAATTCCTCAATAGCTTCTGTAACAATTATTGGAAATAGAATTTCTGAGAAACCTAAATTAATATATGGATTGATCAGAAAGATCAAGAGAAATCAAGATTTAGCCGGATTATCACTGAATTACAATTCCATCATCATATATGTAATCGAGAATCGGAATTTAGAATCTACACTTAAAGCCATTCATGATGATGTGAAAAGTTCAAAAGACTTAATCTCTATGACAATTCGCAAAAAACTTGGATTTATCAAAATTAAAGGATCTGGTCTCGAAGAGGCCCCAGGCATAATTGGAAAGATTTCAGAAAGTTTAATGGTTAACGATATCAATATCTTTGGGATATTAACTATAACATCCAGCATATTGGTTTTCGTTGATTGGAAGAGTGCAAAAAAATCTAAAGAATTAATTAAAAAAGCAATAGGTGAGGATAAATGATAAAGGCAGCAATACTTGGTGCAACAGGAGCAGTCGGCCAAAGATTCGTTCATTTACTTTTAGATCATCCTTGGTTTGAAATATCTGCTGTTGCAGCATCGGATAGGAGCAAAGGACTGCAATACCAAGATGCCATTCGATGGAAATTTTTAGATTCTGTACCTGAAAGTATTGGCGAACTTAAAGTTAAACCAACTGACCCCAAAGCACTAGATGATGCCGATATTGTTTTTTCTGCTCTACCTTCTGAGGAGGCGGGAAAAATAGAAGAGTCTTTTGCGAAATCTGGGTCTCTAGTTTTTAGTAATGCTTCCTCTCATAGAATGGATCCAGATGTCCCAATTCTTAATCCTGAAGTAAATGGTGAACATATTAGTCTCTTGGATATCCAAAGAAGAAGAAGAAAATGGGATGGTGCGATAATAACAAATCCTAATTGTACAGCTGCAATTTTCACTCTCTCATTGAAACCGATATCTGATGAATTTGGAATAAAACGAGTTCTCGTGTCTACAATGCAAGCCCTCTCAGGCGCTGGTTATCCAGGGGAATCATCATTAGATATGGTTGATAACGTTCTTCCATTCATAAATAAAGAGGAAGAAAAAGTTCAGCAAGAGACTTTGAAGATTTTAGGTTCTTCATCTAAAATGGCCAGTTTTAAAGTTTCTGCAAGTTGCCATAGAGTCCCAACTTTAGATGGTCATTTAGAAGCAGTTTTTCTCGAGACGGAAAAAGAAGCACCTATTGAAGATATAGCCGATGCAATGAACAATTTTTCTGGAGAACCTCAAAAATTGAAGCTCCCTACGGCTCCAAACAAACCAATTGTTCTTAGAAAGGAAAGTAATAGACCCCAACCAAGACTTGATCGAATGGCTGGAGGCGGAATGTCCGTTGTAGTTGGCAGATTGAGGAGGGATACGGCTTTAGATGGAATTAAATATTTAGTATTAGGCCATAATACAATTAGAGGAGCGGCTGGATGTTCAATTCTAAATGCAGAATATCTGAAAGTTAAGAAGTATTTTTAAGGTGTTTTTTTTTGAATTGGGGAAAGGAAAGAAGATTAAGAAGAATCTTTAGGAATGACTCTAGGACCGTCATAGTTCCAATGGATCATGGAGTTTCAATCGGACCTGCTAAAGGATTAACAAATATGCAGGATATCGTGGATAAGCTTGCTAAAGGTAGTGCTGATGCTATCATTATCCATAAAGGTATAGCTAAAACGGTTGATGCAAAAGATCTAGGTCTAATAATACACCTTAGCGGATCTACGAAATTAAGCCATAAACCTAATTTGAAGGTTCAAATTTGCTCAATTGAAGAAGCGATTAAACTTGGAGCGGATGCCGTTTCTATACATGTTAATGTCGGTTGCGAGGAAGAAAGCCAGATGCTTATGGATATGGGTATGATAGTTGATGAGTGCGACCATTATGGATTGCCGTTGCTTGCAATGATGTACCCTAGGGGGCCGAACATAAAAAATGAACATGAACCAGCATTGATAAACCATGTGGCAAGATTGGGTGCTGAGTTAGGAGCAGATGTAATAAAGACGAACTATACTGGAAGCATTGATACTTTTAGAGAGATAACTTCATGTTGCCCAGTCCCTGTTGTAATTGCAGGTGGCCCAAAAGCTAAAACGGATAAAGAAGTTTTACAGATGGTTTTTGATTCTATAAAAGCAGGAGGATCTGGACTTTCAGTAGGAAGGAATGTGTTTCAGCATGAAAATCCTACATCAATGTCTAAAGCTCTTTCGGCCATAGTTCATGATAAAGCTTCTGTTGAGGATGCCATGAGTATTTTGGAAGGAAAATAAGTGAAAGAGTTTTGGCTGAATATTCAGAAAGGATTACCCTCAAAGAATCTAGATGAATTGATTCAGGCATCTTCTAAATATTGTGATATAGTTCTAACAGATGATGAAGAATTACTTACAAAATTGCATAAAAACAAAATAAAAACATGTTCAAAGTTTGAATCGAGTGAAATAGCCTTATTAGATAAATTGGATGAGGATCTATTTGCCGATTTCAAGAAATCAGGAAAAAAAATAGCCATTAGAATAGAAATCAAAGATCGAAAAGATGAAGAATTAGTCATAAAAGCTGTTGATTTATTAGCAGATTATATTTTGATCAGCTGCAAAGATTGGAAGATAATACCCTTAGAGAATATCATAGCCCAAGTACACGGTAAGTGTGTTTTAATTGCAGAAGTCTCTAGCCCAGAAGAAGCAGATGTTGCACTTAAGACATTAGAACTTGGTGCCGATGGGATAATGCTAGTCACTTCAAATACAGATGGTGTCTCCAAAACTTATTCCGTGATTAAGGAAAGCTCCACTGAAATAGAGTTAACGGATGCCGAGGTAATTGATACAAAGACAATAAGCATGGGAGCAAGAGTCTGCATAGATAGCTGTGATTTAATGAAAGAAGGTGAAGGCATGCTTGTTGGTAGCCAATCCTCGGCCCTTTTCTTAATTGAATCTGAAACTCATGAAAGCCCCTATGTTGAGACAAGACCTTTTAGAGTAAATGCTGGACCAGTGTCATTGTATATTTTGTCTTCCGATAATAAAACAAAGTATCTATCGGAATTGAAAGCGGGCGATGAAGTAGCAATAGTTACCAGAGATGGAAATGTGAGACTAAGTAATGTCGGAAGAGTCAAGATCGAGTTGAGACCTTTACTGCTTATTGAGGCAAAAAAAGATAACAAGATGATTAAGACAATAGTCCAGAATGCAGAGACTATTAGAGTGGTTACAGATGATGGTTCAAAATCAGTTACGGATTTGAAGAAGGGAGATAAGGTTAAAGTGAGAATCGAAGAGGGCGGAAGACATTTTGGAACAAAGGTCGATGAAGAAATGGTGATTGAGCGCTGAAGGTTTTGATATGTGTTTGTATCTTAGCTGATAATATAGAAAACGCGATTAAGAAGATCAAATCCATTGAGAAGAAAAATCCTGACTTAATTGAAATAAGATTGGATTATTTTAATGATTTCGGTAATATGAAAAATATCTTAGAATCAACTAAAATACAGCTTATAGCAACAAATAGGTCAGCGGGTGAAGGCGGTTCTTTTGAAGGAGATGAAGACGCCAGAATTAAGATTCTTTTGGATGCTGCTAGAAGCGGTTTTAAATATGTTGATATTGAGCTTTCCACGAAAGATGTAGCTAAAATAGCTAAAGAACTACATTCGCTCGGATCAGATGTGATTATTTCGCATCATGATTTCAATAAAACTCCTTCAAATGATGAAATTCTTAAGATTCATGAGGATATATTAAAAATGGGTGCAGATGTTTGCAAGATAGTTACTACAGCAAACGATTACAATGACAATTTAAGATTATTGAGTTTTCTTAATGAAAGCTTTGAAAAATCAAAAATTGTATGTTTTGCTATGGGTGAATTTGGTAAAATATCTAGAATCTTTTCTCCAATCTTTGGTGGATTTTTCACAATGGCTTCATTAGAAAAAGGTCAGGAAACAGGTCCGGGCCAAATTGAAATTGGGGAATTGAAAGAATTATACAACAAACTAGGATTTAATATTTGAATGAATATATCAGGAAATACCAAAGTCTGTGGTATAATTGGGCACCCAATAGATCATACACTAAGTCCCGCTATGCATAATGCTGCATTTAGAGAATTAGGTCTAAATTTTATTTATATCGCATTTGATGTTGAAAGTAAACATCTTCATGAATCTTTTTCAGGTATTCGTTCTCTTGGGATATATGGTCTGAATGTGACAATACCTCACAAAGAAGATGTGATTGAATATTTAGACGAGATTGATCAAGAGGCAAAAAAAATAGGTTCCGTAAATACAATTGTAAATAGAGATAGACAATTGGTTGGCCATAACACAGATGGAATCGGAGCCATTAGGGCATTAAAAGATAATGAAGTTGACCTTAAAGAGAAGAAGATACTATTACTTGGTGCGGGTGGCTCTGCTAAATCTATCGCTTTCACCTTGTCCAAATTTGTAAGAAAAATTATGATACTGAATAGGACTGAAGAGAGAGCCAAGAAGTTAGCTAATAATCTGAAATCAATGTTTGATATTGAGATAGCTTGGGATCACTTATCCCAAAAGGCTGTTCGTCAAAACCTTATTGACGCTGATATTTTGATAAACGCCACCAGTATTGGTATGAATCCAGAATCAGAAAGTCTGATTAAATCTGAATGGCTAACTTCTAGGATTTGTATTTTTGATATAGTGTATAGCCCAAAAGGCACAAAGCTAATACAAAACGCTAAAAGAATAGGTGCAAAGGCGATAGATGGGATTGATATGCTAGTTTATCAAGGGGCCATGGCATTTAAAATCTGGACCGGTAAAAATCCTCCAATAGATGTGATGAAAGAGGCTATAAAGAAAGAAATTGATAATCGTAGAGAAAAATAGCAATATGCTGTATGAGATTTCATATTTATTTTCTTTTTAATTCAATCCATTTTTTGTCTAACTTAGCCATACCTTCCCAAGCACGATCCATATATAATGCATCGACAGTAACAATCGCAGACATAGCTTCTATCACAGCATATATCCTACCAACTAGTGTAGCATCTCTTCTCGTGATTGGGCTCAATTTCTCTTCTTTCATTGTTTTCATGTTTACAGATGGTTGCTCAACTGAAACTGTTGGTGTAGGTTTCACAGCTATACGGGCAACAATATCCTCGCCAGTTGTAATTCCTCCTAATACTCCGCCTGAATTGTTAGTTTTGAATCTAACTTTTCCATCTTTAAGATAAGGATGATCATTAAATTCAGATCCTTTCATATTACCACAATTAAACCCAGCACCAAGTTCTATGCCTTTAACAGCGCCTATGCTCATTATAGCATGCGATAGCATCGCATGGAATTTATCAAATACAGGTTCGCCTAAGCCAGCTGGAATGTTATGGATTACCAGTTCTATTATACCTCCAGCAGTATCTCCTTCTTCTTTAACTTCAAGTACTTTCTCTATCATCTTTTCAGCGGCTTCTTGATCTGGGCAATTTATCTCATTCTTTCGATAGTTCCTTTTTATATCTTCAAAGCTCATATCCTTAGCTCTAATTCCCATACACTCTTTGGTATACGCAACTACCTCAATTTTTTCTCGTTCAAGAAGGATCTTTGCTACCGCTCCAGCAGCCACTCTTCCAACAGTCTCCCTACCAGAGGCCCTACCAGCACCACACCAATCAGCATATTCTCCATATTTTAGAAAGAAAGTGTATTCTGCATGTCCTGGTCTGATCAGGTCTTTATAATCATAGTATTGTTTTATATGCTCTTTTTTTGTGTCGACATTATATACAATCATACCCATAGGAACGCCAGTAGTTACTCCATCAGGCCCAATTCCTGCAAATATTTGCACCTGATCGGTTTCTTTTCTTGGAGAATTGAGCTTGCCTACCCCAGGTCTCCTCTTGTCCAATTCTTTCTGTATCATTCCATTAGTAATTTTTAGTCCTGGTGGAACCCCGTCAACAATTACAGCTAGACCGCTTCCTTTTCCTATACCGTATGATTCACCAACTGTTGTAATCCTAAAGAACCTACCAAAAGTATTTCCTAACATGAAATTAAACCTCCATCCTCATATTAGCGCCCAAATTATTCATCACTTCAATATAATTGGGAAATGTCACCTTTATAGCTTCGGCTGTATTTATCTCTGTTCTCCCTTCAGCGATAAGGCCTGCAAGACTTAAAGCCATAACAATACGATGATCATTATAACCATTTAATTTTGTCCCCTTCAGTTCACTTTGCTCAAGAATCATTCCATCATCGGTTTCATGTACTTCAGCGCCCATCTTTGACAATTCCATAGTCATCGCTTTTATTCGATCCGTTTCTTTTATCCTAGCATGTGCAACGTTCTTTATGACTGTTTTTCCTTCTGCAAAACATCCTAAAATAGCGATAGAAGGAAGGGCGTCTGGAGTGTTATTTAGATCAAGTTCACACCCGTACAATTGGGATCTATTGACTGTTATTTTCTGTTCGTCTATTTTGATTTTTGCTCCCATTTCTTTGAGGTAGTTCAATACTAATTTATCAGCTTGAGTGTCATTCATATCGAGCCCTTCTATTACCACTTGTTTCCCAATCATTGAAGCGGCCACTAGTAGGAATGTTGCAGAACTCCAATCTGATGGCATTGTTTTTTGGAAGGCAGAATATTTCTGATTTCCATAAATTAGGATGTTCACATAATCTTTATTCTCATAATTTATGCCTAACTCATCTAACCATCTAAGAGTCATTTCAATATACGGGATTTCACAAACATTAAGGATCTCGATCTCTGTATTCTGATCTAGCAGAGGACAAGTTATTAAAAGGCTAGATAAGTACTGTGAACTTTTACAATCTAATTTTGTCTTACCACCAGTCAGTCTACCCTTTATCTCTATTGGAGGACACCCGTTCTTATTGATGGATCGAACTTCCGCTCCCAGATTTTTTAACGCTACTAAAAGGGGTTGGATGGGTCTTTTTCTTATTGAATCATCACCATCGATAATGATCTTTCTATTTGCCAAAGCTGCAACCGAAGAAATTAGATTTGTAGTAGTCCCTGAATTTAGCGTATTAATTTTTGTATTTTTGACATTAGGGTGTCCGTTAAAACCTGTGATTTCGTATTCTTCTTCACCTGTTCTGATAATTTCCGCTCCTAATGATCTGCATGCGTTAAGAGCTGCCTTTGTATCTTCGGATTCTAATGTATTCTTTAATGTAGATTCACCTTCTGCTAAAGAGGCAAAAATGAATCCACGAATAGTATGCGACTTTGAACTCGGTACGTTAGTCTCTCCTTTGATCTCTTTAATATTCTCGACAACCAATTTCATTCAAGCATACTCCGAAGTATTTATTCACCCTTTTTCCTCTATCAATAATTATTCTAATCATTAACTCAAATTTTTTACTTTTATTAGTTATTTCAAATATAGCATTATACTACAATATCTTCAAGTTTGCTTGAATGTATAACTAAATTCTTCTAAAATTCAATGGGGAGTTAATAATGGAAGAGATTGAGAAGTTAAGATCTGACTTGGATGAAATTGATATAAAGATCCTACAGCTATTGATGAGGAGGACAGAGATCGTAAAGGAGATAGGATTGATAAAAAAACAATATGACATACCTGTAGTTGACAGAAGGAGAGAGAAAAAAGTATACAACAATGTTAAAGAATTTGCATTGGAACACGAGTTGGATTCCGAACAAATCGAATCCATATTTAGGAAGATTATGCAATTTAGTAAGAAAGTACAAAGTGAAATTTTAAAGAAGTAATTTAGTTAGGTACTAGATATAGAAATTTCATAGACCGGCGCCATCAATTTTTGTGTTGCATCGAAAACATTTTCCATTTTTTATTTTATTAGTTGCTAATTGAAACCCATATCGTTTGATTAGAATTTCTCCACAATTATAACAATACGTACTTTCGCCCTCATCACCTGGAATATTCCCAGTGTAAACATATTTTAGACCTGCATTATATCCAATAGTTCTAGCTTTTTTCAGAGTTTCGGTGGGTGTTCTTGGCAGATCATTCATTTTATATGTAGGATAAAATTGCGATACATGCCAGGGTATTTCCCTTCCTACCTCGCTTATGAATTTCGCAATTTCATTGAGCTCTTTTTCAGAATCATTCTTAGTGGGGATGATTAATGTGGTTATTTCAATCCATATACCCAATCGGTTATACAGTTTGATTGAATCAAGAACATGCTGTAGTTCGGCTCCACAATTTTCCTTATAAAACTTATCTGACATCGATTTAAGATCTATATTCGCACCATCCAAAAATGGGCTTATTTTGACCAAAGCCTCTTCAGTAATATAACCATTAGTTACAAAGACATTTTTGATATTTTTCTCATGAGCAATTATAGAAGTGTCAAATGCAAATTCGAAGAAAATTGTTGGTTCGGTATATGTGTAAGATATACTTAAACAATCATACTTTTTTGCAGATGAAACAACATCATCAGGTTCTGTCTGTTCTCCATGAATTAAATCTTTATTTTTTGGCATCTGTGAGATTTCGTAATTCTGACAATTAGAACATCTTAAATTACAGCCAACCGTTGCTATCGAGTATGAAAGAGAAGCTGGGTAGAAATGGTAAAGAGGTTTTTTTTCAATTGGATCAATACCTTCAGAGATAAGTTTCCCATATACTAAAGAGTAAAGTTTTCCATCCCTATTTTCGCGAACCTTACATATTCCTCTTTTAGATTCTGGGATCGTACATCTATGAGGGCATAGAAAACAAGTGACAGATTTATCATCATTATGTTCATAAAACAGAGCTTCTTTCATTCATTTTCCCAAATAATAATCTGTTCTGGTCTTGATTATTTACTGTTTCTAAAGAATTGAAGAAAAGAATATTTCCTAATGAATCATTCTATGGGTAAGAATTTCTTACAGAAGATCTGTCCATTAAATCTTCGAATAAATCTTGCGCATTGACCACACTCAGTAACCAGTACCGGTTGACTGTCCTCAGAACAAGTTACAACCTCTACTCCAACTATCTTAAATTCAGGTGGTTCAGGAATTTTTTTATGAATTTTAATAAAATCCTCAAGTGGTAATTCAAGTCCAAATGGATCGGATAAATCTAAAACTATTTTTATGGGTCTTATCGAAACGCGATTCATGTTCTCTACGTTAACAGACAAGATATTTGCTTACTCCCTTCCTCTTTTTGATAAAATCTCGACCCATGGATTGTCTCTCATAAACTCTGGGAAATCTGTTGAGTCTGTTTTTTGTTCTACTTTGACCTTTTTAATTTGTGGCTCTATCTCGATGATTTTTTGATTGCTTTTGAGATTACTCACCAGATCTTTTAATATGTTGACCTCAATTTCAAGAGAATGTAGGTTATCTTTGAGAGAATTAATCTCTTCCATCATCTTTATTGGGATAGTACTAGTACTCGACGCACTCGTTTGCTTGTTTGGAAATATTTTTGGTTGGATAACCTCCTCTGGAGCTCCCCTATCATCATAAATTAATACTCCTAAACCATTCTCACGAAAGACCCTTCCGTCGAGAATTGAGGCATATAATTTTGGCAATGCCAAATATACTATGTTTGCTTCGAGTAAATAACTGACAGATTTCATAATTGAACCTAATAATTTATTCCGCTCGCTTATTGATTCCTTTTGAATTATTTTCAAGTACATTCTGTTTGTATTATCAGACATAATCAAATCCGGTGCATTTTTGTCTTCGTTATCTGATTTCGTTTTCTCTACAAGTTTCATTCCTTTAGATTGAAAATATTCTATGAATTTTGTTGTAATCGAATTAACCAATAGAAAGCCAACCTTCTAATTGGTCCCAATTCCAAGAATAATTTTCAGGAACAGCGTATCCATATATCGTACAGCCCCGCCAAACAGAGAATTGAGGGGAGTTGGTCATGCTTACTTTGACATTCGTTATGCCTTTCTTTCTAAGTAATAGCTTTATTTTTCTAGGTGCATCGATAACAATTCCGGGCAATTCCTCTTGTGAATTGTTCCAACAGAAATTACCCCCCGAAAGCAATATTTGTCTATACAAGTGTGGTTGCAATTCAACTGGGCATCTTTCAACTGACTCTACAATAGCTTCTCCGAAATCTAACATTCCTCGAAAGGTGAGATCTCCTATCCTTACGTCTTTAGGTTTTGGCAATCCTCTTCTAAAATAGCTTTCGAAAATCTCATTGTTGGGATTAAAAACATATTCTCCAATAATGAATCTTGTCCAGGTATTATTTTCTAGATCGATTTCTATTCTTGTTCCAGGTATTTTGAATTTGGCCTTAAATTTTTTAGGATTTTTTTTAGCTAAGGTAATTGATTTATCCAAGTCGATAGGTATAAGACCCAATTGTTCTTTCGCTTTAATAATAAAAGCTTCTTCCCTAGCCAAATCTGAATAACCTATGTCCTTTAGAATTTCTGCAGTAATGGAGTTAGCATCTCCTCCACCCCTATTTATTGCGACTATCGCACTTCTAATTGGATAGTGGGAGATTGGGCAAACTTGTGTGTTGCCATGCCCACTTTCAATAACTGTGCAGGTTGTAACTTTATGCGCTATTGCAACGGCCAGAGGTTGGGGTATGATAGTAATCGCTTTGATTAATCTCTCTTTATTATTCATCCCTTGATAAATTTGGAAAAGTTTTTCGTACATATACCTTGGTGCAATCGAGGATAGAGATGCGACCGTATAAAATCCATCAAATTCAGTATCAACCGGTTTAAAAGCAGATAGAGCATGTGCGCTGATTCTATTAACTACTTTCCATGCTTTCTCATCTTTTTTCTCAATTATTCCATTTTTCATAGGATAAATTAGATTTGTAGTCAAATCATCCTTGCCCTGAAGATATAATGGAACTTCTTCACCAACTATGATGTCTTTTGTTTCACCGAATGCTTTATGCATAATACTTTCATTGTTTGAGAAATATCCTCTATTTTCTACTATCTTAGGTTCTTCACCACAGATAATTGATCCATATTTGAAATAACTAGTTCCATAATCTGCTCCAAATGTGTATTTCTGTCTGTAATCTTGGTTCATATCTTTCCTCCTCCAATTTTACAAATATTTCTAATAATTTCACTTGGCAAATTCGAATCACGTAATTCATCTTTAAATTCAAACATCAGATTCAAAATAGATATTTTTGGATAGGCAGTGATCCTGACATTATTGTTGTTTAAATTCTGAGTGGCAATGAAATTTACATCTGATTCAGCAAACCAATCGCTTTCGTTTTCTAAATGTAACTTTATTTTCTCAAAATCTAAATTTCCTTTTATACTGCACGATATGGTGTTGTCGGTAGCTCTTTGTTGAATAGCACAGGTTAAATTATCTAGAAAATATGGTTTTGCCTTTAGAAATCTTAGTGATGCTTTAGAATTTCCGTTCCCCATTTTATTACAATGTAAATGCGAAATAACTCCACCGGAAAAAGTATAGAATCCAGATTTTTCCCAACGCAAATTAATTTTCTTTTTTATTAAATTGAAAATATCTTCAAATTTTCCATAAACTTTATCGCTAGAATTGAATGTAAAGGACATATGCCCTGAAATAGAGGGTCTAATTCTACCAGAGGACTTCATCATCAATCCCTCTTGATTATGAGTCTTTTACCATGAATTCTGATTATCACTTTCTCGTCTGATTGAAATGGGAAATTTGAGTCTTTTACAATGTCTGCGGGTATGTAGACAACGCCAGTATTACTACCCTTACTTGGAATTGTAAATCTCGCCTTACCCTCAAGCACCTTACGATTCACCTAATGAGATCTCATGTATTTTATCAAACGTTATATAAGGAATGGAGTATGATGATGAATTACTCACAGATGATCGAAAGTATTTTTGTAAATTATAGCGCACGCGTGCAGATTAATGTGCTTTAATGTACATTGTTCCTAACGATAAAAATTAAGATGTATTCTCTATCCACTCAAACTTTCTTTCAAGGCTCTTGGGATAATAATCTCTCCAATCGTATCCAACCTTATTTGACCAACGATAGATTATTCGAGGATCTATGTAGCTCTTAAGTGAGGTATTGAGGTTGAATTCTTTTGTCTTCTTCATGATCTCTATTCTTTTTTGTAATTTTCTAATTGTTTCTTTACGTTTTGGCGTTATTTTTTTCTTTTTGAGTTCTCTTAAACGAGTGACTCTTTTTTCCAGTGTTTTATTGAAATTCTTTGGAATAGCTTTTTTATGGTTAAGTAGAATGGCAGCTTGAAGATTTGCCAACCTTATAATTTCCTTTTTCTCCCACCCAGACATATCTGGGGATGCCTTTATATGTGAGAGGTATTTCTTGACAGCTTCTGTTGCATGGTAAGTTCTGAAAACCTTGGATGAAACACCTTCTGCAACTTTTGATAGAAACTCACTTACTGTGTCTGAACGCACTCCATTGAAGATTGATTGGTTATTTGATTCAACAAATTCTTTGAGATTGTCAAGTACTTCAGGAGGAGGGTCTATTGATTTTTTAAAACGTATACTATCTTTTCCTAAGAAATCAAACAAAACTGAGCCGTTATCTAAAAATTTCACATGTTTGGCCCTTAAAGTTGTAGCACCAACGGTATCAGCTTCATCATCCCCTTTTTCATCGCCTACTCTAATCTTAAGGACATCAATTAGATAAGATACAGTAGCAATTTTACGCCTTCTAGGATCTTCACTTACTAAATTTTCTTGAATGTGGGATCTTAATTTTCCTATCCTTCTCCCAAGATTTATTGCATGATCAAATTTATCCTTTTCACGTTCTTGTTTTATAGGTGCGGTATCCGCCAGCCAAACATACTTCTTCTCACCCCTAAGAGGATCATCCCATCTGGCAATCCACATCAATTCAGGTTGCCAGACAATCTCTTTCCAATTTCCTTTGAGTTTTGGCGCATCTGGGGATAGATTCAAAGTAATATCTTCATATTTTACTGGTGGTTTCCAACTTCCTCGAAGAGGGTGTTTACCTCTGCCCATAAATATTCCAGCAGGCTCAGCTTGGTAAGCTGCAACCTCAACTTTCTTCCCATCCACGAAAGCATATCCGTATTTTTCTTTATTTTTCTCTCTTTTATTCTTGCGCTTTTCTGCCAATTTCTTCTTTTCTTCCTTAGTCATCATCTCTTTGGCAGCTTTTTCATCTTCAACCCATTTTACTATCTCAGAGAAATCGAAATCCGATGGTTTGATTGTTGATTCGATGGCCAATGCTTTACAAAAGTCCTTGAAGAAATTCTTTACAAATATAGTATCTTTAACATAGGGTGTGCCTAACTTCCTTACCCATGCAACAGCCATCTCTTCTTGCTCACGAGTGAGCTTTAGAGTATCCCCTCGAAATCCTATTTTGAATCCCCTAAATTCATATTTGGGCAAGATGATGCCATTGTGAATAAGCTGTTTTAACATACTCCTCTACACTGTTCAATTAGTATCTATTGAAATAAGACCAAATGACATTCAAGTAAATCTAATATATTTTTTGTTTAGTATTTTTGCAGCGGTAAAAATTTCATTAGATGAAAGCGCGCTCGCTTAACCACTATTCAGTAATTCTTTACGTTTTACGAGTGCATTAATAGCTGTTACCGCTCTCTCTGGTGAGGAAAAAACAGGTATTCTCATAGAGTGCATTTTTACCTTCTCTGAATCTTCAATCTCAGCGCCGCCTACATAACATACAACTATTGGCTTATCTGTTTTATCGACAATATTTTTTACAGCTTCTGCAGCTTGGGGCAATGGATCTGCAAAAATAGGCAAGAATGCATGAATTCTATCATCATTAATATTTTCTTCCATAACTAATTGAAATTTATCAGATGTTGTGACTGTTAAATCGAAGGGATTATCAAATATACAATGTTTGGGCAATGTCTCCCGCAATCGTTCTTCGATTATTTTAGAAATTTGTGGAAGTTCTAATCCGAGCGAATCTATTAAATCAGTTGCTAGAATACCAGCGCCACCAGATGAGGTTATGACTAGGATTCCCCGCCCTTTTGGGGGTGGCATAAATGAAAGTGCCTTTGCGTAGTCGTATAACTCTTCTAAATTCTCTGCAATTATAATTCCAGATTGTCTGAAAGCTGCTTCAAGGATCTCGGTCTTCCCAGACAATGCCCTAGTATGAGAGCTAGCAGCCTTAATACCTTTCTCAGTCTTACCACCCTTTAAGATCACTATGGGTTTATTCTTTGAGACTTTTTTTGCCACTTTCATGAATTCTCTACCTTGTTCAATTCCTTCGACATAAATCACAATTGTATCCGTATCAGGGTCATCATCAAAATATTCCAACAATTCCACTTCATTGACATCAATTTTGTTTCCTAAAGAGATACATTTACTAATACCGATATTCTCTTTCTCTGCCCAACATTCTATGGCTGTGCCGATAAGTCCACTTTGAGACATAATGGATATTGAACCTCTCTTCTTTACACCGACCCACATAGACATTCCAATATGGGGATTATCTACTCCAATACAATTTGGGCCGATCACCCGAATTCCTGTGTCATTTATTATCTTAACTAAAGTCTTCTCCAGTTCTTCTCCTTCTTTTCCTGTCTCCCGAAATCCTCCTGAAATAATAACTGCAGATTTCACTCTCTTTTTACCACATTGATTCAATATTTGTGGAATTATCTCAGAAGGAACCACGATTACACATAGATCAATTTCATCAGAAATATTTTCAATTGATGGATATGACTTAATACCAAGAATTTTTTGGACTTTAGGATTAATGGGAAATATCTTTCCTTTATATCCTGCTTCTAAAAGATTTTTCAGAATCAAATACCCAGCTTTTCCAGGATCTCTTGAAGCTCCAACAATTGCGATAGAGTCCGGTTCAAAAAATGCTTTGATCGCCTTATTTTTCATTGTAAAAACCTTCGGGCCAAAATAATGCATTAATTAGAAGTTATGGATTTAGTGATAATTCCTTAAAGTAATATATTGTTTTTCGATCCTATTCTTTTTAACAAATCTATTGTGTATAAGAATTTAAATTATGAATAAACAGTTAGAAGAAAATTATTATAGCTAAGTTTTGCAGTTGAAATTGAGAAATGAGAATTATCGCTTTTTCTGATTTACATGGAGACACTCACTTAGCGGAGGTTATTTCAAAAGAGATAAAAAAATTTGATTTTGCAATTTTTTGTGGAGATTTCTCTACCTTCGATGAGGGAGTTGAACAAGTTGCAAATGCAATCGGAAAAGCAGATAATCTTCTAGTAGTTCCAGGCAATCATGAGACCGATAAAGAGGTAGAACTTGTTTGCAAAGAATATGATTGGAAATTTCTTCATGGTAGAATTTTTAGTTATGATAGTTACACCTTCTGTGGTTGTGGTGGATCTTCCCCTACTCCATTCAATACTCCATTTGAATTTGATGAAGATGATTTAGAAAATATATTACAGGATTTCAAAAAAATTAGTGATAAAATAATTTTGATTACGCATTGCCCTCCTTATGGTACATCATTAGATAAGACATTTTCAGGTGAACATGCGGGATCAAAAGCAATAAGAGAATTCATAGAAGAAAAGCAGCCAATCTTGAATATTTGTGGTCACATCCATGAAAACGCAGGAAAAGATGATCTGATAGGGAGCACTAAACTCGTATGTGTAGGGAAAGAAGGATTTCCTTTAACATTATGATTTTTTGTGCCAATAATAATAAGCTTTCATTTCATTAGTTGTTAATTCTAGAAAAAAGTGTTCTCATTTTGATTAATCGTAAATTCATTTGGATCGTTATAGTTCTTGTTGTATTGATTGGATTTTATTATTTCATAACACTGGGATTTGAATCAAGACTTAATTCAAATTATGGAACTGATAATTAATCCTTATTATTACAGGGCGAAAGGGTATATAGAGACCATTGCATGAGATACCATGGAAGGAAAGGAGCAGGTGGTATTGCACCTCCACTTTTAGGCTACAATGTTGGCAGAGATATAATACAAAAGGGTAGGTTAAATGAAGGAATGCCTTCATTTGAAAAGATACTTTCGCCAGATGAAATTTCATCAATACTAGAATATCTTAAATCTTAAGTAGACCAATTCAAAAGATAAGAAAGGAAAGAATAGTTATTTAGCCAGATAGTAGAAGAATCATGTTTTAGTAAGACTAAAATATTTGTTGGATATAATAAAATGCGATATATAATATATGTAGTAATTGCAATATCGGTCATATTATTAATTTTAAGTGGCTACTTGGCGTTTATTAGTGGTTTAACCGATTTAGGTCCTGTTATAGAGCAATTTTCTACGGCTTTTGGCAAACTGATTGGTGGATTGATAATGATGATTTCAGGAGTCACTTTAGTTGGTATGTTACTCCATTATTATATTTTAAGAAGACGCTAAAAATAAGAAATTGTATTTATGATTTCAGCTTGATTGAATCAATTTTTTAATCTTAATTCGGAGGTGTTATTAAGAGATGGAAGATAAATGCCCAAAATGTGGGGCAGATCTTGAAAAAGAAGCATCAATAAAGGAATACAGTTACATGTATATTCTTAAGTGCAAAAACTGTAGATATAAGAAGACTCAAAAACCCGTAAGTATTTAGTTTTGAATAGTCTTTGAACCGCGAACTTTGTTTATTTGTTATTAATTCTTTTTCTCAACTCTTCTAGAAAATACGATCGCCATTTCAAAGACTATGATAAATGGTACCATTATAATCAGATCCGTGATTATTGTTGGATCAGGAGTAATAACAGCTATTACTACTAGAAAGCCTACATAGATCAATTTTCTGTTTTCAGTTAGATGCTTTGAAGTAATTATTCCTTTTTGAGCTAATAACACAAGAAAGACTGGTGCAGTATACAAAAGGCCAGCACCAATTATCAATGTTATAATCATCATGAAGAAGTCTTTTATATTAATATAAGGTAATGCCCCAGCTGTATAAATGAACCACATTATTATTCGAAAAGTCAAAGGTAATATCATTGTATAGCCAAGTACCATGCCGAATACAAATAGAGCGATGAATGTGAAGATATATTTCCCCATTGTTTTCCTTTCAGATTCCAATAATGCTGGATTGAAGAACGCATATAATTCATAAGCTATCAGGGGGGAACATACCACTATCCCAACCATAAACGATAGTATCAAGTATATGTAGGCGGTATCCATTAGGTTTCCTGCTATCAACTCTGCGCCGGTTGGAAGAAGATCAGACTTCATCCTCTCCATAATGATGGATATGAACGGAGTATAATTCAAGATAGTTGGAGAATAGAAATCGAATGAAGAAAATATCTCTTCAAGATTTGTTGGAAAGAATCCTATCAACAAACCTGAAATCAAAACAGAGAGAAGTATTATTTTAAGTCTAGAAAGTAATTCACCCAGATGTTCCCATATGGACATTCTAGTTTCAGTGATTTCATTTTCATTACTCAATTTCTATCCATACCTAAGATTGCTAAATAAAAATAAAAAATTAGTAGAATGTTTATTGCATGAGAGCTATTTTTTCTTTATTGTTTTTTTAGTAGATGCTTTTTGAGCAACCTTTACTATTTCCTCAGAGATCTGCTCTAATGTTTTACCTTCTGTTTTTATACCAAGCTTCTTAGCATTTTCAATCAATACACCATCAGTATTTGTCTTAGCTCCGGTTTGAGTATCTGAAGTTGAAGGAAGAATACCCGATGATGCATCCCTATATTGTTTAATTGCATCTCCCATTGACTTAGCTAATTCAGGCAGTTTCTTTGGACCGAATATTATTAGTACTATTGCCAATATTAGAGCGATTTCCCATGGACCTATAAATGCCATCTATATTTCACCCCTTATCCCACAAATAACTATAACAGCCATTAATAAATACTACTTAACTCAGTAGTACTACTTTTCGATTTTTTACTGCAAAAGTAATTTTTTAAGCATATAAATTGAGAGGATAAGGTCTTATCTGAGATACTTTACTTTAAGGTTGAAATATTATGCAAAGTTGGGAAAAAATTCTTGATGAATGCGGTCAAATAGTAGAAAAAGAATTGGCTGACTTTTTGGAAAAAGAGATAGTTGAATCCGCTGGATACCATGATTTCATTGAGAAGTTGTACAAAGAATTATATGATTACATATTCAGAGGTGGGAAGCGTCTTGCATCCTGTAGTACTCTATTAGTCTATAAAGGATTTGGTAAGGAAATTGACGACAATATTAAAGCTATTAGCATCGGTATTGAGTTGATTAGACACTCTATATTAATTCACGATGATTTGGTTGATAATGATGATCTAAGACGTGGAGCTTTAACTATACACAAAATCTATTCAAAAGACATGGATCCTAGATTTGGTAATGGTGTAGCGATATTTTCTGGTAATTTACTATATGCACTGGCTCTCAAAGCATTTAGGAAGTCAGGTTATAATCTGACTAAATTCATAGTTACTGATTTATTCATTGAAGGATTTAAAGAGGTTAACGAGAGTCAAGTTCTAGACCTTCTATTCGAATACAAAAAGTCAGATATTAATGAATGGTACAAAATGGCTTCGAAAAGAGCAGCATCTTTATTCAAATTTTCATTACTCATAGGTGCCATATTAGCTGATGCGCCAAAAAGAGATATTGAATTATTAAGAGAAGCGGCTGAGAACATAGGTTATTGTTTTGATATTCAAGATGATATCATAGATACATTTGCTACAGAAGAGCAATATGGTAGAAAGCCTGGTGGAGATATCTTGAAGAATAAGAAACCATTACACGTTGTCTATACTTACATGATGGGTGATCAATCACAGATAGATGTCCTCCACGATTCTATCCAAAAAGGTTCATTACGAGACCTCGAAAATATCAGAGAAATAATAGTTAATTGTGGGGCATTAGATGCTGCAAAAAATTGCTCCAGGGATCATGCTGAAATGGCTAAAAAATTGATTCTATCTACATCCATAAATAAGGAAGCTAAAGAGTTCTTTGTATCCTTTATAGACTATGTTGAAAAGAGTTTAGATTGGTACAAGTAGTTTAGTGATTGCTTAAACATTGAGACAATCGAAATTCTGATTCTAAATAATGAATAGAGCAAATAAATTTTCATCCGTTGATTGTTCAAGTTTTAGATTATTTCCTATAGAGAGGGTATACGCTTTTCAGCTCCGACAACACAAACAAAAACCCTAAAAAAGCTTATTTTTCTAATTAATTCATAGAAAAATTATATTAGTGATAATCAATGAGGACCACCTCCACTATAACTATGTTGCTGTTATTTTATACATTTCTAAATGTGCAGAATCCAACAGCATATACAGACGACCAGAATTTTCCATTTGAGGGATCAAAAATGGTTTATGATGCAGAATTTACATATTATTTTCCACCCCTTAATGACGAAGGAGCTAATATCAAATTAAAAATTGAATCCTCATATGAAATCGTTTCAGTTAACAATTCTTCTGTTATCATAAAATGGGAGGACAAAGGAAACACGATCTGGCCATCTAAAGTAGATGAGTATTATATTACATGGTATAATGCTGATGAGGAACGCTATTGCTCAGAGATTAGTTCTGATTGGATCCTTTATGGAGAAGATATCCTACTTGATAGGGAAAAAGTAAATATTTCAAATGGCACTCTGTTGATCGGTAATGAATCAATTTCAAGAATAGAAGAACTTTTATTCGTAGCGATTATAGAAGGCAGATCTTCTGGACGCGGATGCATGTGGTATTCTTCAGTTACTGATACATACGCAATCTGTTTCATTGATAAATTTAACATAGGGAATGAAATTGTGGTTGGCGATGCTATTGTATATTTGGATGGTCTTGAACTTATTGAAACGCCGATAGGAGAAAGAGATTGTGTTTATGCAAATTTTGAACGTGCTCGTGCACGTGCCAAGCATTATTCCAGTTCAGTTCACCCTATTTGGTTATGGAATGCTACATATCATTGGGATAGAGAAACAGGAGTCCTAGTAAAGCTAGTATGTGAAACTCGAAATGCAGATGACCATACTATAGTATGTATTGAAACATGGGATCTAAAGGAAACTAATGTCTTTGGGAAACTAGAACTTGAGGAACAAGTTGAACAGGTAAATATAACAGAACCGACTACTAAGGCAGTAGAGGAACCTAGTCCGATAATTACTCCATTAGAAACTCCTTCGGTGACTAAAGAATCGCTACAAAAAACGTATTTCATTGGAAAAGTTGAGATGGTTACCATAGTAGGAATAATATTTACCTTAATAGCAACTGTAGTATATCTTCTATTCTCTAAAAAGAATCAAATTAATCAATTATAAATTAACCATACCTCAAATTTTATTTTTCAATCTAATTAGCAATAATCTAATCTTCTGTTACTGGATACTGGGGATTATTATCCTTCGTCCATAGAGATACTTCACTGCCTAGGCCTGGAACTAGTGATCTATAAGGATCAATTCCATTGTTATACGGTTTTTGAGCTCCGAAGTGAAGATGTTGACCTCCGTTTGTCCCAATGCCAGACCACCCAATTATTTCTCCACGACCAGTGAATAAGCCTCGTCTAAAAATACCTCTCCGAATTTCTGATAGGTGATTATATACTGTATAATATCCATTCATGTGTTCAAGTATTAGTAGATGCCCGCCTGTTCCATTATTCCTAGCATGTTTGAAGTAGGAAATATTTCCAGGCGCTGCTGCTAAGACAGGCGTTCCTTGCCTTATGAAGAGATCGGTTCCCGTATGTTTATAATCACCTCTCTGATATGTTTGCATACCTCCTTTCCAATCCTTTGGTTTTGAATCGTGACTGATGTTGAAATAAAGTCGTGAACGATATTCTCTAGTCCCTTTCTTATACGGTAAAGTCAGAAATCCCTCCATTAATCCAAGTGATTCCCTAGCTGCATATTGATTAGCAATAAATTCGTAATCATTAATATATACGAACTCGATATTCGATGATGAAATATATCTATATTTAGCATCTTTTAGTTGAATTGAATATTTTTTCCCCTCTACCAAATCATCTAATTTATAAATTCCATTTCCATTCCCTTCGATTCCTTCAAGAACCTTTTTGCCATTTTCATCCACAACATCAAAAATAGCATCCGTAATTACTGGCTCATCATCCTGTTTTACTCCATTCCCATGATAGTCATGGAATAGTAATAATTCAAAGTCAAGTTTGTATGATGGTGTTGTTGATAAGGGTTTTAAAGTTTGAGTAGGAGCGGATACTAAGGATGGTTTTGTAGCATAGATATCTTGGATAAATAGACTCCAGTGATCTTTAATTAAGTATCCTACTCCAGCAGCAGCAACAATTCCAATTCCTGTTGTTAAAAATTTTCTACGTGAAAGTTTGGAGTTCAAAAGAATCAGATTATTTTTGTAGATATATGAAATAAAAAACTAATCATTTGTGGATTTCAAATTACACTGATCATTTTGGTTTAAATGGCCAGCATTTTCTAGAATATAGATAATATATTTCAAGAATGCCCACAAGGTTAACGAAGATAAAAATTATGAACCAAATTCTTTCATTATTTCTTGCTGAAAACCAAAGTCCTAAAATTTTCCAGAAGTAACTCCAGATCATTAACGGAATAAGTATTAGAATCCATGATGAGATGAAATCATACAACTTTTAATCTCGACCTATTTATATAAAAGCGAACTTGCAAAAAAGCTAATAAAGGTATTGGTTCTGAACCTAGAATATGGTGGGCCCGGAGGGATTTGAACCCACGGCCAACAGGTTTCTCAGCTCAACGAGCATATGAGCTTCAACAAATACTTCTGTCGCTCTTTGTGGAAACGTTATTTAACGTTTTAACCATGCTGAGCTACGGGCCCCTATGAAATAAGATATCTCATGTTTTACAGATATTTTAAAGCATTTCGCTATAAAAATAATTTTAAGAAATTAATCTTTAAATATGGTTTAAGCTTTTGAACAACAAGTAGCCGCCGAGGTTATGAAGCCGCCGTTTGCACATTGGTATATTTGGGCAGGCGACAGCTCAGTGGTAGAGCAGCGGACTCAACTCTAAACTTAAGTTGAGGCTGAAGCTGTTAACCCGTTGGTCGTAGGTTCGAATCCTATCGGCGGCGCCATTTCTATTTAGCTTTTGAAAACTTTCAAATATTTCCTCTTTAATCAAAGAATAGTTTCAAAAAACAAATTATGTACTTGCTAAGGGATTTGATCTTGAAAGAAAAAATTCTTGGAAAAACTGGAATTAAGGTTAATGTGTTAGGTTTCGGTGGAATACCAATACAGAGAATCTCAGAGGAGGAAGCAATTAAGGTAATTAACCGCTGTTATGATCTAGGCATCAATTTTTTTGATACTGCCAGATGTTACACAGTCAGTGAAGAAAGGGTCGGAAAAGCTCTAGAGAATGTAAGAGATAATGTAATCATTGCTACAAAGTCTTTAGGTAGGACAAAGGAGGATCTAATAAACGATCTTGAGACTAGTCTAATAGATCTTAGAACAGATGTAATAGATGTCTTTCAACTTCATAATGTGTCAACAAAAGAAAGTTGGGAAGAAATTACATCGCAAAACGGAGCCTTAGGAGCCTTATATAAAGCCCATGATGAAGGAAAGGTACGGCATATAGGAATCACAAGCCACAATACATCTATTCTAACGGAAATCATAAAGGAGCAAATATTCGAGACAGTACAGGTTCCTTTTAATTATTTATCAACCTTACCGGCTGAAGAATTACTAAATTTATGCAAAAAATTGAATATTGGTAATATAATCATGAAGCCTATCGGCGGAGGCGCATTTAACAGTGCAAGTACTGCTTTAAAATATATTCTTAGAGAAGAAAATGTAGATGTTGTTATCCCAGGTATGATGAGTATTCACGAGGTTGAGGAAAACGTAAAAATCGCGGCAGGATCTTATGATCTCAGTTCAGAAGAATTAGAAATCATTGAAAATGACAAAAGTGAGCTTGGAAATCAATTCTGCAGAACTTGTGATTACTGTCAACCTTGTCCCCAGGAGATAAACATATCCTTCGCATTGAATTTAGCTACAATATTAAAACGAATGGGTTATTCCTCTAGATTTGAGGAGCTGTATCAAGATATTAAAAGTAAGGCTTCTACATGTATTGAATGTGGAGAATGTGAAGCTAGATGCCCGTATCATCTTCCAATACGCAAGCTTCTTCCTGCTAGAATAAAATCTTTTGAAAAGAATCTAAAAGATTGATTTTTTTAATTAATTATGGATTCGGTTCAAATCATTTTTAGAGATATTTATAACTAAGCTCATTTCAGAATATTAAGAAGAAATTTGCCTGAATGGATAGATTATATTTTATATTTTTTCCTAATCTGGACGATTATTTACTTAGGATACGAACGATTTGGAAAGAAGAATAAGAATATCGTTGTTCAACCTTTCCAGTTGATTATAAGAACCTCTCGTCTTAACAATTGGATAAAGAAGTTGGCTAGTCATAACAAGAGCTTGAGCAGAAAAATATTCAATCTCGGTATTGTTGTAGGAGCAGGTCTAATAATATTCATATTATATCTCTTATTAAGAAATCTTGGATTATTGTTTGAGAGGCCGGAACAAGCAATGGCCATTGTACCTTTGGTGCCTGGTCTTACAATAAGTCTCAAAACATTTCCTTATATTTTGGTTGCTTTATTCATTGCTCTAATAACTCATGAATTAGCACATGGAATTGCAAGCACAATAGATGGCATTCCAGTAAAGTCAACAGGTATATTATTATTAATTGTTTTACCTGGTGCTTTTGCTGAAATGGATGAGAAACGTTTGAATAAAGCCAAGCTTATGACTAAACTAAGAGTTTTTGCAGCTGGAACATATGCTAACATCGTTGTATTCGCTTTTGTTACCCTCCTATTATTGGGTTTTACTTTTATGATAACTCCTTTCTATAATACAAACTCCTCTGGAGTCCTAATATCTGAGCTTGTCGTTGATGGACCGGCTGAACAAGCAGGTTTAAAGGAATGGGACGTAATATATGCATTAAATGATACTACCATAGAAGGTTTAAATGGTCTCACTAATTATATGGCGAATATTCGTCCAAATACCCTTTTAATTGCGAGTACAAGTTCTGGATTTTTCGAAATCAAAACACAACCGCACCCCACTAATTCTAGCAGAGCAGCAATTGGAGTTAGAGTTCAGCAATTCGAAAATTATGAGCCGAAATTCAATTGGTTGCCTAGATCATTGCCATATCATCTGTTAATGACGGGATCTTGGACTTCAATGATATTACTATCGCTTGCGGCTATTAATATGATGCCCGTTTACCCATTTGATGGTGATAAATTTCTAAATTCTCTTTTTGAGAAATTTTTACCCAAGTATTCAAAACCAATAAGAATATCATTCAATGTTATTTGCTTCATTATCTTGTTTTCCAATATTATTATTTACATACTATTATTCGGTTTAGTAAGGTTCTAGGGAGCACTCCATAAAATTGCATTGTGACTTGTGCGGAAACAAAAGCATCTTCTACAATAGAACCTATGAGGGAGTAAGATTCTGTAAAAAGTGCTTCAAGAAAAATATTGAGGAAAAAGTCCGGAGAAATATATCAAAGCACTCCATGTTATCATATGATGACCGAGTAGCTGTTGGAGTATCTGGAGGAAAAGATAGTTTAGCGCTTCTATCAATTTTAGATAAATTATCTGAGAAACACCCTCGATCTGAATTAATCGCAGTAACTATTGATGAGGGAATAAAGAACTATAGAGAAGAGGCCATTAAACTTGCAGAAGAATTCTGCAAAGAATCAGGAGTAGAACAGTTTGTTTTTTCCTTTAAAGAGCTTTTTGGTAAAACATTGGATGAACTAGTATTAGAAAAGAAAGACGAGCTAAGTGAGTGTTCATATTGCGGAATTCTAAGAAGAAGAGCTTTGGATGAAGCAGGTAAAAGAGTTAAAGCAAATAAAATAGCTACAGCCCATAACTTAGATGATGAAATTCAGACATTTCTATTGAATGTCTTCCATGGCGGGATTGAAAGAATAGCTAGATTGAATGTACAGATCCCTAATGGTCAAAATGCTTTTATTAGGAAAATAAAACCGTTGAGTGAAGTATATGAAAAGGAAGTAGCATTATATGCTTACGTTTCAGAATTGAAATTTCAATCCATCCCATGTCCATATGCAGCCAACTGTCTTAGAAATGACATTAGAAGCATGTTAAATCAATTAGAGGAAAAACATCCTGGGGCCAAGTATTCTTGCTATAGATCAAAGGAAAGATTAACCGATGTTTTGAAAAAAAATTCCAGAAATCTTGAAATCAGAAATTGTAGAATTTGTAAATCACCTTCAAGTTCCGATATTTGTGAGGTGTGCAAGACTCTTTGCAGGGTAAGTATATAATTGAACGATAATCAAATTATTTATATCCATAAGATTTATTACGGATAATCTTGGCGGTGGTGAGGGATCGGGGTGCTAGCCGTGCCCTGTTACCCGAAACCGGCTATACGCGGGGATCCGTTAACTTAGGCGGATAGATGTATCCGACCTACAATAGGACCTACTGCTGACAATGAGGCGCTGCCCTGTTGGGCCGGCGGAGATGTTGATTCCTTCGAAGGAGGGAGTTCTTCCTCTTACCGTCGAACCCGGCCAGGCTCGGAAGAGAGCAGCCGTAAGACGGACGTTTAGGCGCTAGCAGGATCTCAGTGCTAAGGATGCAGATTGGAAACCGTTGTTGGAAGGTGCATCGACTGCTTGGGGATGTCATCACCGCCATATATATAAAAAACTTAAACTTTATATCATCAAACAGTAATCAAACCATAGAAAAATTCGAAAAATATCGGATGTCAAGATAAATTGAGTAAGTCAGAGAAAAAGCAATCCGAAGTTTTGCTCTTCGGTAAATGGAGTATGGAAGGTATAGAGGTCCAAGACCCAGGATTGAAAGCGTACATAAACCTAGATCCTTGCTTTATTCCTCATAGTGGAGGAAGGCATGAACATCAGAGATTTAGGAAATCCAAAGTCAATGTTGTTGAAAGACTTGTAAACAACTTGATGAGACATGGCCTGTGTGGTGGAAAGAAAGCAAAAGCTTTAGGAATGGTCAGGAACGCTTTGGAAATCATCAATTTGAAGACTGGTAAGAATCCTGTCGATATTCTGATTAGAGCAATGGAGAATACTGCTCCTAGCGAAGATGTTACTAGAGTCTCGTATGGGGGAGTTGTTTATCCAATCGCCGTTGATGTTTCTCCTCAACGTAGAGTTGATATCACGTTGAGACTTTTAGCAAATGGAGCTAGGCAAGCAACATTCAGCAACCCAAAAACAATTGATGAATGTCTCGCAGATGAGATAATTGGTGCGGCTAACAAAGATAGCAAGAGCTATTCTATTAAAAAGAAGGATGAAATGGAGAGGATTGCACTTTCATCACGATAGGGCAAAATATTTTTTAATTTATTAAGGCTTAAATATCGGGTTGCAATCTTAAGTAAAAAATACCCTTAAATGAAAAGGAATGAAAAAATATGAGTAAGTCAGAGAAACCGCATCTGAACATGATCGTAGTTGGTCATGTGGACCATGGAAAGAGTACGTTAGTAGGTCATCTTCTCTTTGAAACAGGTAATGTGGACCAAAAAACTATCGATTCCTATGCAAAGGAGTCAGAGAAACTTGGCTCCGGTGATACATTCAAGTTCGCTTGGGTCCTTGATACTATAAAAGAAGAGAGAGAAAGAGGAGTGACTATCGACCTTGCGTTCAAGAAATTTGAAACGGATAAACTATTCTTCACGGTTATTGACGCTCCAGGCCACAGAGACTTTATCAAGAATATGATTACAGGAACAAGTCAAGCAGATTGCGCCATTCTGACGATATCTGCGAAGAAAGGTGAGTTCGAAGTAGGTATTGGTCCAGGTGGACAGGCAAGAGAGCATGCTTATCTTGCAAGAACATTGGGTGTTAACCAATTATTGGTAGCCATCTCCAAGATGGATGATCCAACGGTTAAATTCGCTCAAGATAGGTATGAAGAATGCAAGAAAGAGATCGAGTCGCTATTAAAAGTCGTTGGTTATGATGCATCTAAAATACAATTCGTGCCAGTCTCCGGATGGACAGGCGATAATCTTACAAAACCAAGTGAAAAGATGCCGTGGTACAAAGGACCTACTCTGCTAGACGTATTGAATACATTTACACCTCCGCCAAAGCCTACTGACAAACCATTAAGGATCCCAATTCAGGACGTATACTCAATTACAGGTATTGGTAGTGTTCCTGTAGGTAGAGTGGAAACAGGTGTGTTAAAGGCAGGAGACAAATTAGTTTTTGAGCCTGCTGGTGCTGAAGGAGAGTGCAAATCAATAGAGACCCACCATACGGAAATTCCAGAAGCAGGTCCAGGTGACAATATAGGTTTCAACGTGAGAGGACTCGATAAAGGTGCTATAAGACGCGGAGATGTTGCAGGCCATCCTGATAAGCCGCCTTCTGTAGTCAATGAGTTCCTAGGTCAAGTGATAATCATATCTCATCCAACTGCTGTTGCTAAAGGTTATACACCAGTTTTGCACGCACACACAACAACTATTGCGGCAACATTTACTGAGATTTTGCAGAAAATTGATGCAAGAAGTGGACAAGTAGTAGAGGAGAATCCAGCATTCTTGAAAGCAGGGGATGCAGCTATAGTAAAGATAAGACCAGTAAAGCCTATCGTCCTTGAACCTTATGCTGAAATTCCTCACCTTGGAAGATTTGCAGTAAGAGACATGGGAATGACGATTGGTGTTGGTGTGGTCAAAGAAATAACAGAAAAAGCAGAAAAAACAAAGAAAGCGAAATAATCTCACTTTTTTACAAAAAATTTTTTACTACTTACTACGAATACAGAGGAGTCCACATATACTTTAGTTTGGAGTTTAGAAATTAAATGCCTGGAAAAGCGAGAATTAGACTCTCTAGTAAGGATCCCGAGCATGTTATATCGATCTGTGAAGAGATAAAAAAGATCGCTGACAGAACTGCTGTTAAACTAAAAGGGCCAGTTCCGTTACCTACAAAGAAACTTGTGGTACCTACTAGGAAAACTCCTTGTGGACAAGGTACACGCACTTGGGACAAGTGGGAAATGAGGATACATAAGCGGTTAATAGATGTAGATCCAAACGAACGTTTCTTGAAGAGATTGATGAGAATAAGGACTCCTGATGATGTATTCATTGAGATAGAGTTGTTGTAGATTACTTTATTATTGTAGAATTTTTTTATACTATTTCTCTAAATAATCAATAATGCCTTCTATGCGGGGGTCGCAGAGCCAGGTCAAATGCGCGGGCCATGTTAAACATAAGTTTACATGCGCGAAACTCAAGAACTCTTAATTTTAGGATATCCCGTGGGGTAGCCCTTCGTGGGTTCGAATCCCACCCCCCGCACCATCTAAAACTCACCATTGCTATTTCTTAATTATAACAATGCTGGAAATCCTCACCTTAAAATAAACAATTTTATGACCTAAATTAATAATAATTTAAGAAAGTTGAAGTCTACGTTGCCGGTCAATAAGGATATAAAAATTGATGCATTGAACAAAAAGATTATCAAGAGTTATGAACATGTCGAAAACAGATTCGAAAAGGTTCTGGATGAAATCCAAGAAACTCTTGAAGATATGACCTCTGATTCAAGAAAATTTATAGATTCCGGAGATACTTTTGCAGAACAATTTGGAAAAAAAATAACTTCTTTGATTTCAGAGTTAAAAAAACCCAATAAAATAGGTTTTCAAGAAATCGAGAGTTACATCAATGCTTTAGAATTACTTCATAAGAAAATAATTTATTATGGGATCAGATGGCTTAGAAAGACAAGCCCTGGCCATAAGCTTTTAATAAAGCAAATTGAGTGGAAACGAAGGCAAGTGCTGAATCTTACCAAGGATCTTAAGGTGCTTTTTTCAAAACATCAAAGAGAATTAAGGGAATGGAAGAGGGCTGAGAGCATAGTTAGAAGGCTATCAAAACTTGAAGAGGAAAGATTTGTCAATAGAAAAGCTCTTGAAAAAGTAGATAATAAGATAAAGGAGCTTAAGAACAAAATAGAGAAAGAAAATCAGAGGATAAAAGTACTTGGGCAGAAAGAGGATTTAGTAAGAGCAAAAGAATTCAAAAAAAATAAGACGTTATTTGAAGAGCGAGTTAAAACGGAGCTCAGACATCTCGAGAAGCCTGTGTTAAAATCGATTAAATTAATTGATGATAAATCAATTGTGAAAGATCAACATAAGATTATAAAACTTGAAAGATTTGTTAGGGATCCCAGGAAAGTACTCTTAGAGCTTAAGGATGTTAAGACTATTGAGGAAGCTTTGATCTACCTTCAGGAATTATTACAAAGTAAAAAACTTAATCTGAAAAGATCAAGAAATAGAAAAGGCTTAGAGAGTATATCAAATATCTTGAAAGAGAATAAGTTAGAAGACTATAAGAAAAAATTTGATGAATATGCTGAACAAAAAAACCAATTAGATGCTAGAGGGATTATAGGAAAGACATCGGAGTTTGAAGATATTAAAACTGAATTTCAAAAGAAGAATGAAATGCTTGACAATACGATGAATGAAAAGAAGAGGATCGAAGAGAATATCACTTTTTGTGAGGAAAAAATTAAGGATTGTAGGACGAAATTAGAAGAATTGATATGAAAACCTAACGCATATAATATTAAAATTGATTTTAAGTGAAAATTACTAATCAATAATTTATGCAGGAATTCTTAGTAAGCGAATTATTTAATTTATTTAGACAAACAATTAAATTGTAAGCAATGACCAAAAGAAATTTCGTAATTTCAGCTTTGAAACATCAAGAATCAATACCGATCCCCTATTATCTTAATTATACTTCAAAAATTGAAGAAAAGCTGAAACAACATTATCGAATTGAAGATATAGATAGATTTGTTGGAAATTATATTTACTGGACGAGTGTAGTTAAAAATATTCCAGAAAATGTTGTTAACGGTAAGTATGTAGATATTTTTGGGATTAAATGGGGAAATGTTGGTACAACAAGGGGAATGCCAATAGTTCATCCACTTAATGAAGCAAGGCTAGAAGGATATAAGTTTCCAGAACCATTACCACAAAAAAGGCTTGATGAATTAGTGAATGAACTTAGAAAAAAACAGGATGTATTTAAGCTTGTAAAGTTCGGTGATTTTTATGAAAGAGCTAACTTTCTACGTGGAATGAAAAATCTTATGGTTGACATGTACAAGCATCCAAGATTCGTTAATAATTTACTTGATGAAATTTTGGAATATAATCTATCCGTGATTGATAGATTACAGTATTTGGATGTTGATGGATTGTGGTTGAGTGATGATTATGGCTATCAAAATGGTTTGTTAATATCACCCAAGCTTTGGGGGTATTTTATAAAACCACGATTGAAGATTTTGGTGGATAAAGTCAAAAGTCTAGGTTTTTTTGCTTTTCTGCATTCTGATGGGGATATTAAAGAGATTATACCCGATTTAATCGAGGTGGGGTTCGATGCGATACACCCTGTACAGCCAGAGGTTATGGAGCTTGAATGGTTAAAGACTAAATTTGGTAATCAGCTTTCGTTTTATGGATGTTTTAGTACGCAAGAATTATTACCAAATGAATCCCCTGAAACCACAAGGGAAGTAGTACAGAAAACCATAAGAAAGATGGGTCGAGGAGGCGGATTTATAATAGCCCCAGGAATAGGATTGCTTGATGATGTCCCAATAGAGAATGCAGTGGCCTTCATTGATGAGGTTATGAATAACAAAGGTATTAAATAACGCGTGCTATTAAAACCCCGATTTTCAATGTAATGTCACAATTTTGCCTTCACTTGGTAAATTGTGTTATAGGGCTTACGCTAAAGTAATTGTCCTTTTACACATAGAATGCACGTTACCCTAAATTGCCACATTTGGATAGAACTTCTTCAGTTCACGCCAAGCATCGATTTGTGTCTCTCTTCCCAGACGTTCAGTAATCTCGTTCCATAGATCCTCAGAAGTCTCTAGAGCTTCCAATGTATCCATTGAGCCTAGCATAGCAGCGTGGAGATTCTTACTTAGTACTGTATTGTATTCTGTAGCGCCCAATACACCTTGAAGCATAGGGGCCATTATCGTCGCGTTTTCTTCGAAAGCGGTCAGTACTGGTCCTCTAAGATCCCTCAAACGCTCAGGCGCATTTGGACCAACATGAGAGTATCTGGTTGGATCATGCCACGTTCCCGCTGCACACATCGCATCAACTAGATTTTCTGGATCACTGAAGAATGCTCCCGCACAGACTGCAAGATCCCTCTTTTTACTGTAGCTACTTACACACAAACTCCAACTTGCCAAGTTAACACTTCGTCTATTAAGTAATTTCTCTCCACCTGGGCCATCAACCCAGTATCCAGGAATAGGGGCCGTGTTCCATTTATCTCTCGATGCCGCACCCGGATCTTGGATAACGCGTGCTGTAGATGGAGCAGACAAAATAAACGCTGCTTTGCCCTCAGCGAAAATTACATATGGAGCTTGACCAGTCAACTCAGGAAGGTTTGGAGGGGCATAATTAGTCGTTTCGACATATAATTCTGCAGCCTCGATAGCCTCTTTTGTTGTAAGCTGTGGATTCATATCATCATCAAAGTAATACCAATTCGGCCATTTCTTTCCTGTAACATAGAGATAATAAGAGAAGACATTTCGTGTAAGCTCTCTGGACTCGCAATGACCCCATATATCATCATCTGGTCTAGTAAAGAATTCGCATATATCCCTATATTCAATCATTGTCTTTGGGACTGCAAGCGGATAGCCATACTGGCTTTCGAAGGCAGACTTCTCCGCAGGATCATCTAGCCAATCGTATCGGTAGTATAGTGTCTGTACATCTCCGTCTTGAAGGAATCCATATAATTTTCCCTTATATCTAGGTATAATGAAGTTCAAAGGGTATATGTATCCGTCAGGTCTTCCGTGTTCTCTGATATCTATCCACATTGCTGCATCATCCAATTGATAAAGCAAACCTGCTTCAGCAAGGTCAGAAAAGTACATGGATTGAGCGTTTAACAAGTCGATATTGCCGGTCCTGCTGACCGCTTCCACCATCATCTTGTCAAAAAAGTCTGGCAAAGGCGTAGTTGCGACGGTAATTTTCGTTCCTGTTGCCGCCTCCCATTTTGGTGCCATTGCAAGGAAGCCATATTCATATCCTCCAACACAAGCAAGTACAAGCTCTGTTCCTTTCCATTCAGGATGTTGTTCGAGTACAAAATTTGCTGCATTTATCGCCCTATCGGCTACAGTGGCTCCTTTACGCGGTAGATTGAATGGGAAATTCCCTGCCCCAGTACTAGTAGTAACTGTAACGGTCTCTGTAGGACCAGCGCCCCCCATTCTTGATACGCTATAGCCAATCCCAGCTCCTACAGCTAAGCCTAATATTCCAGTTCCAGCAGTTTTAAGGAATTTTCTTCTTGAAATTGATTCTTTATTTTCTTCATTCATGTTTCTCACTATTTTCCTAAATTTAATATTTATAGCAAATAAAATAAATAATTTAGCTTTTCAATTAAGCGGGCGCTAGAGAATATTATTGTAAGAGGATAGATAGCTCTTCTTATCGAAAATATTGTACATTCAAGATTTTTATGTATATCACGGTTAGGATTTAATTAGATGCAATATCTTATGATCATTTTACCGAAAGCTAAAAATCAAGGTTTTCGGTTAAACAGGTACTAAAGTCCTTTTTCTTAACCCTTAACAGCTCCGAATGTTAGGCCTCTCACTAAATACTTTTGAATGGCAAGACCGAATGCTAACGTCGGGATTATTGCGATGAATCCTAAAGCCGCCATTATGCCATAAAGGTGACCCACATCAGCCTCAAAGAGGCCGATCTGGACTGGGATTGTTATCGCATTTCTATGAGTTATAGTTAACGCAATTATTAAATCGCTCCAGTTCAAAATGAATATGAATAGCGCCGTTACTGCAAGTCCTCCTTTAACAAGAGGCAATATAACTTTGGCAAAGGCTGATGCAGGATTTGCCCCATCCACTAGCGCCGCCTCATCTATTTCTGGAGGTATATCATCAAAAAAGCTTCTCATTAACCAGATCACGAAGGGGACAGGAAACAACCCATAAAGGAGTAGCATTCCTGGAATAGTATCCATAAAATTAAGTGTGGAAAACCAAATCACTATCGGCATTAGTATTGCAATAGGTGGCAGCATTCTGAAAGTCAAGAATAAGAAGTCGCCCGAGGCTTTGTATCTAGACATTGCATATGCGCTTGGTGTTCCAATTCCCAAAGCTACAGCGGTTCCACCTACACTTAAAATCAGACTATTGAGTATTGATTTGGTTGCTGTCTCATGAGGTAGAGTTAAGACCGCAGCGTGTGTTGCATCCACCAATCCCAAACTTATCACCATGTCTCTGGGGATAAATAGAACTATGAAATTTAATAGAGTCGGTTCCCAAGGCCACCAGTGAATTTCGGTTGGGACCCATTCAATCTCTGGTTTTAATGCCATCGTTAACATCCAATAAATCGGGAATAGTGCAAGTACTAACACTCCTATGCCAAATAAATACTTGATAATTAAAGGCATTACGTTTTCAAGGCGTTTGTTCATTTTTTATCATGCTCCTCTTTGCGCAGCTCTTAATGGTTTTACAGCATACCATCCAACAAGAATCATAGTGATTAAAATAATAAGGCTCTGTGCTGCGGTTATGCCATATTTTAGATATTTAAATCCAGCTTCATAGAGGTGCATCGAAATTGTTTGAGTTGCATACCCAGGGCCTCCTCCAGTCATCATATAGGGATAATCGAATATTTTAAAGCTTTCAACCGTTCTAAGAATCAGAGCAATAATTATTGGTCTTTTTAGCATTGGAAGAATTACGCGTCGGAAAGTGTGCCACTTCGATGCTCCAAGGACGTAGGCTGCATTGATCGGATCTTGAGGTAACCCCAAGAGTGCTGCTGACATTATTAGAAATATGAAAGGTGTCCACTGCCAAATATCAGCAAGCATAATCGTAGTAAATGCCCAGTCACTATTAGTCAGAAAAGGAATTGAATTACTACCAATCAATTCTAGTAATCCGTTAATTGGACCATTATTAATGAACATTAAATAGAATACATATCCGCCTGCAGCAGGAACGACCATCATGGGGATGATTGCTACAAGAGTAAAAAATCTCTTTCCAAAGAATTCTCCCATAAATACATAAGCTAATAAGAATCCAAGAAGAAATTCGATTGGAATGCATATGGCTGTAATTAATAAAGTTCTTGCAACTGATTTCAAGAATAGAGCGTCATTAATGACCTTAATAAAGTTGTATGGACCTACAAAATCTGCCCGCCACCAATCAATAGTTTTTTGAGGGAGCCAATTAGTCATGCCAACATACCATGTTAGTGCGAAAGGGATCATTGCAGTGAAATTCATAACTATTTGTAGAGGAATTTGAAGTATGACCTTAAATTTCTCCGGTTTCTGAAAGAGGCTTTCTAAAACCATCAACCTCACATGCCTAGATCTAATTTAAATCCATTTTCATACTATAAATTTTTATTGATTACCTTTGTACCTTTATGTAACCCTCGCGTTCACCATGCTTTTAATTGTTTGCACATCGAAAGATTATATATTTTTAATAAATATTTCGTAATAATGTGTGCACTTTTCTTTGGGTTTCATGTGAACTTATTATAATAGGAAGTGCTTGGTATTATTTTTCATAAATTCTTAATTAAAATGAAAGAATTAAACAATTAATTTAGATAAAGCAATGAATAATTCTTTGAAAATAGATGCTTTTCCGGAATTTGACTTTAGAATTCTAAAAGTAATGATTTTATCATTTATTATAATTGGAGTTATAATTATTAACCCCTGCTTTTGTTCTAAGAATCGATGGAATATAGACTACAATAATCCTAGATCATATCTGACTCCTGGTTTACAATCTACGATTTCCTCGCATGAAACCTTGGCGGAGCTAGAAGAAAAATTCAGTGATTATGAAAATTTAGAAAGGCTTAGAGAACTATACCTTTGGATACAGAGAGACTTTAAAATGTACAAAGGCGGAGGCAAACTGATTGGAAAGGTAACAACTGATGAATTGCTTAATGGAAAAGAATTGTCTGGTTGTAGTGATGTTGCACTAATTTTCTCAGCAATAGCTCGTTATCTTGGCTACCCTTCTCTTATGGTAGATACGGCAAGCATTACATGGGCTGTGGAATTTAAAGCTGGTGTAAGAACTGATTATGCTGGGCATGTATTTGTTGAAACTTATGTTTCATCAAAATGGATTCTAATAGATCCATCCTCTGGAGATTTTATTATGGATTACAATTCTTCAAATCCTATTATACCAATAAAAACTGAAAATGAAATAGAAGGGTATTACGTTATTCTCAAAGGCAAGGATATGTGGGATTATGGCGTTGAAAGCCCAGATGATTTACATCTTGAATTGCAGGCTTTTGCTAAATCATTTGATTACAATAAGATAGAAATTCCTTCATATAAGATCGAGAATTTAGAATCAATAACTATATCAGAGAATATGCAACCTACTCCCCAGCCTACTGAAATTCCAATTCAAGACACCAATTCTAACGAAGCAAAGATAAATCTCATAACTGAATTCATAATAAACCAATTGGTCAATAATTATCTCATAATTGTTGGAATCGTTTCTTTCATTTTAATATGCTTGTCAATAGTAATAACAAAAAGAAGACATGGTGCCTAATTTTTGGATGTAAGTTCACCTGCAACTTCTATGATCTTTTGGCTAGGAGGTCTAGTGGTTGCAAGCTTTTTCTTGTCAAGTGGAGCTGAGTCTTTATCTCACTTTCTAGGTGGGAAGTTTGTTGGAAGAACCTTACTAAGCATAGCCACCACATTGCCAGAGATAATAATAGTCTTCTATGCTGCAAGAATGGCTCTCTATGAGGTGGCTTTGGGCTCAGCTCTTGGAAGCAACATATTAATGATGAGTTTGGGATTATCGGTAATGATTTTGATTGCAACAACCCGTTTGTCAAAGAAAGCTGTTAAAGAGATCAATATCGAAAGTTTCAAGTTAGATTTAATTTTCTTAATTTTGACAGCTATCCTTGGCGTAGTGATGTTTATTGATGGTTACGATATCATAGACGGATTTATCTTCTTGTCAGTCTTCATCATATATTTAATATTCGCCTTTCAAGAAACAAGATGTATAAGACCCATAACAACAATTGAAAAAAAAGGTACTTTTACTTTAGCAATCAAAGCTATTTTGCTATTCCTAGTTGGAACTGTGGGTACACTTTTATGTGCTGAACCATTCATCCATTCCCTTGAACAATTCGCTGGAAGCATAGGTGTGTCAGCTGCAGTCATAGCTGTAATTCTAAGCCCCTTAGCAGGTGAAATGCCTGAAAAAATTTCAGTAATGTTGCTTGCAAGCAAGGGTGAAAGAGGGGTCTCAATTTCAGTAGCCAATGTGTTAGGTTCTAAAATTCTGAACAACACTTTGCTAATATCTGTAATGATATTTGGAGCAATTTTATTCAATGGATTTGGTACAATAATAAATCCTAACGGCCTTTTGAGATTCCAAGTTTATTGGACTGGCGTTCTTACAATTCTTGCTGTTTCATTAATGTTTGATAGAAAGTTGACGCTTTCCGATGGAATTACTCTCTCAATATTGTATATAGCGAGTATCGGATTGCAATTTGTTATACTTGGATTTACATAAAATGGATATTTCTAATTACAGATATACAAAGAGTTTAGCGCGCGTTATAAAAAATGAAAATTTGCTAATAAAATTTGTTGAAAAAAATGGTACACAATATAATTCTTGAAAAATTCGAAGAATGGACCGAAAATTCAAGTCCAATAAAAAGCAGGATAAAGATATTTCAAAAGATTAGAGATATTCCTTATGCTACAGTACCAGAGCTTATAGATCCTGTACAAGGCCCACTTGGAATTTTTAAACAAAATAGAGGTTCTTGTTCGCCGAAGCACTTTCTATTGGGGATAATGTATCAGAAACTGAATATCCCCATTCAATATGTATCCTATCCATTCAATTGGAATGATTTAGAAGCAAATATTCCTTCCAAGATTAGAAAACTAGCTGAAAAAATGCCTGTAGGATATCATGTTGCTTGCAAAGCATACATAAATAGAAAATGGATAATGATTGATGCTACTTGGGATTTACCTTTAAGAAGAGAGGATTTTCCAGTCAATGAAGATTGGGATGGTATAAGTGATACTAAGAACGCTGTGAAACCGTATAAAGAAATTGTTCACGATAATGAGTACGAAAGAATGAATTATTTCAGAATGAAAACAGCATGGCATGGCCAAAGAGAAGAGAAATTAAACATAGAATTCTATAATGAATTTAATAATTGGTTGGAAAAAATTAGAAGGCGAGAGCATTAAACCGTACTACTTGCTTACTGAGTTAAGATTTGTTATCTCTCTTTAATTAGTAGAATTCCTTAAGTTATAAATAGGAATTATACCATTAAATAGATCAAATGAAAATAGATTCTAAAGTACTTGGGAATCGAATTTTTATATCAATCATAATATTGGTTTTCATACTGGGACTTGTTTCTGGAATTGCGATACAAAACTTGTCTGAAAAACGATTACAACATGAAATACAAAAACCAAGCGTTCCACAAACTCAAGAAAGTATAACTCAAACAATACAAGACGAAGATTGGGTAACGGTACAGGAATTTTATGAGAAAGATTGTACACAAGGAACAATATCTACTGAAGAATTTCACATACCCTCAAATTATTGGCGAGTCATATTCGAAGCTGAAGCATTAGAAGAGGCAAAATATGTGACTTTTAATATCCATATTATTCCCACAGAGTGTGAGGATGAAAGCTATATTGCTCCGAAAACTACCGAGAAGGGTAGTTATGGTATAGCACGAACACGCATTTATTACATTTATGAGGGTCCAGGTGATTTTTATATTGAAATTACTCCTTGGAATTTGAAGTCTTGGTCTATTAAAGTCCAAACTCAAGAATAATTCTGATTATACAAAATAATCAACCATTAGACATGACGGCGTTAAATTTGATTTAATTTGTAAATCCTGTTTAAACTTGATGTTAGGTTAAGCTTTACTCTTTCTCGATTTGGGATTATCTTTTTTGTGTTTATAATGCATAACTGCTATTGTAATTATTGTGACACAGACAATTAATGCTACTAGAATCATAGTCCAATCAATTGCGGGTAATAACGGTTTACCAATTTCTGATTCTGGTAATGAAATCTCTGGTTCTTTCTCAGTTTCTTGAACTTCCTCTGGGACATGATTCTCCTCTTTTATTTCAGCTTCAGTTTGATTGGTTATTTCAATTGTTTCCTCATCAATTATCTCCTCAATTTGATCAGATTGTTCTGGAATCTCTGTTTCCTCAGGTTGTTCAAACGGTTCATCGCCGACTACCAAATAGCAATCTTTAGAATCCCCTTTATATCCAGTTAAATCTGCCTTTATTAAGATTGGCCATTTTCCAGAAATTGCATCTTCACCTAAACGAACAGGATAAGTGAAGTATCCATTAGAATCAGATATTCTTGTTCCGTTATGGTATCCACCTTTTGGGCTCACTATATGAACAACAACTGTTACCCCAGAAATGCCCTCTCCATCAACAGTTACTTGACCATGAAAATATATGTATTCTCCTGGATCTAAATTCTCTCCACATGAGGGCGTAACAACATTCAATACAAGTTTGTTTTCATTTCCATAGATACTTATTATCGAAGTAAAACAAATCACCATTAAAAGAAAAAACATTATTATCAATATTCTATTATGAGCTGTCAATAATATTCACTCCATATCATCAATCATATTTAATCTGGCATTAGAGCAAGTGAACATAGAACAGTAGTTTCTATATTTGCTACTCCATCGGGCCTAAGCTTTTTCGTACGATCAGTAATCCAACCGCCTAATGGATGTTGCCATTTTCTTAGGTCATTCTTTATTTTATTAACAACATCCATTTTTTTCATTCCTTTTGCGAGAATCCCAAAGAGTGCTACTTTATATACAGGATAAAGGTTTCTCTTTGAGTCGGCTTTATCCATCTTTAAAAAACCAATATCAGGATCATATTTAGAATATAACCTCTTCCATAAATTACTTGTAGATTTAGGCTTATCTCTTTCAAGCCAATACAAAGCTATTAAAGCTAATTCATCGTTATATGATGAGCTTCTCCTCTTTGCTAGATAGAAATTCTCTGTATCACCTTCAAGTATGCAAAATCTATCAAATGCTTTATGCTTCCTTCGTCTAGGATCATTGTCTCGCTCATCTGGTGGATGTTTACTTCTAATTGCTTGAACAAGATCTTTTCTTCCAATTCGATTGAATATAATCGATATTAGATATTGACTTTGATTGTACACTCTATATTCAGAATGATTTTTTTCTGCTACTTCATAATATTCTGATCGTGTGTCATCAACACGAAGAGAATCTAAGAAACGCAATGCATTATTTATTGCAGGATCAACCATCGAAGTCCATCTTCTTTATCAAATCAATTTATTCTGAATGGCTGTTCAGTTAGATTGAAGAATTGATATAAGTAGCTATTTTAGTATAAATCATTCCTCTCTCTTCTTTACAGCTCTATCATATGTTAACCAATTATTTTCCCAATCTGGATTTTCTTTTCTTAAAGCTTCAAGAACCATTTGTTTAATCTCTTTGGTTGAAGCACCTTCTTTAATACTGCCTTCTATTTGCTTAGCAATGTTTCGGGCAACATCTACTGCAGCTCCAGATTTGACAGCACTAGTAACTATCTTCTCGTAAATAAAATCTTCACTTTTTCCATCTCTTTTAATTACTTTGGGCATTGAAATCACTCCTAGAATAGTACTTCATTAATCGAATTAAAAGAATTGTATTTGAAATTAATTGTTAAATATCATACTAACTAAGATAATTATAAATTAGGAGTAATTTTTATGGCAGATTTTATTGAAGAATTTCTTAAAGATTACGGACGTGATGTTAGCAAACAAGCTTCTTCAAATCTTGGAATAAAACAAGACGTTATCCTACAAATGATACCAGTAGTTGCACCAATGATACTCGCAGGATTAAAAAAACAAATGGCACAACATGGTGGTTCTGATCAAAAGGCCCGTGCGGATCGAGTGAACCACATCCTCAATAAATACGGTAAAGCTAGTGTTCTATCTGATATGGATAAAGAGTTGGCTATGAGTGCAAAAGAAAAGAAACCAGATCCTCGCTTAGGTGGTCTTTTAGGGGAATCAGGTGTTCAAGCAGCGTATATGATGTCAAACAGATTTAATATAGACAAAGGTATGGCTATGAAATTAATAGTGATGTTAGCGCCAATGATTTTGGGGGCATTGACTAACAAGCGTGATAAAGGTGGCGTAGGTACCAAGGGGATAGCTTCCTTAATTGATCAAGATGGGGATGACCAAATAATTGACGATGTTGCAGGAATGCTTTTTAAGAGTTTGGATAGTTCCCGTTCTAGCAGTGGAGGCGGTATTCTAGGAAGCTTATTATCAGAAGTTATGCAACCTCGTTGTCAAAAATGCGGATCTACAATCGAATCTAAAATGAAATATTGTCCAGAATGCGGAAGTAGATTGTAAGTATTAAATTTCTAACTCATTTTTTTATTTTTAAAACTCAGAATTTTGTTTTTTATTAGTATTTATGATCTATTCATCCATAATTCAAAATTTTACTGATTCTTACTTGGAATACGCTGGGAGTTCTATAGATTTTGTAATTTTTCTATCCTTATAATCTATATTCCAGAAAGGCAACCATGCTAACGCTATCAACTTTAGATTAACATCTGTCCTTCTTGGCTTCAATTTTTCTTTTATTACGTCATCGGAAAATTCCATCCATTTATGAGTGATATCCTCTATAGCCTCCTTAAGTTCAGTTTCTAAATTGGTCATATCATCCTTTAATTCCGTTATCTCATCTTTGATCTCTTCTACCTTCATTTTTGCTTTAGATGTCATGCGTCGTCTCCTTGCAATAGTACCAAGGCTACTTGTACTCCTTCTACCGAGAAAATAGCCAAGAACTGTTCCACCAGTACCTAGTAATTCTTCTCTTTTCCTTCCTTCATAATCAGCCTCACGAGTAGATAATTCCCTATCCAATTTTCGAAGTTTGTCTTCTAACTTATCGAATTGCCTTTCATATTTCTTCTCAAGATTGTCCGCCTCTGCATCACGATGTTCCCTTGCAGCTTGCTGTAATCGAATTGTAAATTCACGTTCGCTTTCACCAGGTCTCTGGAATATCTTGAAGTCTGGATGAATTCTTAACTCTAGGGAACTACTAGAATATAACCAGTCAACCAATTCTTTACCAATATTTTCAATTTCCTTAGCACTATTGGCATTTTCTGGGACAGGCAAATAAAATGGCCCATATTTCTTCTCAATTTCTTGAGGGCTTCTAAGGATGTCATTAATATCCATCAACAGAGATTCTGAATTATCCCAATCTAGCGAGGAAACATTATCACCTACATATGCAAAAGCGATTTTTTCGATCTTTTCATCTATATTACGTCTTCTATCCAGAAAACGAATGGCTGCATTGCCTAGAATTGCAGGTTGATACATCAATCGCATATTTTCTGCAGCTACCGACCTTCCAATTTGCTGCGATACCTGATTTATTGCTTCCTTTTCATTAAATTTTATAGGCACATAAACTTGGGTTATAGATGGTTCTAAAGCTGGGGGAATTGTTAGAATTCCAGATTCCTGCAAAGGAACTTCAGATTTTTGAACTTTTGAGGTTATAGTTGGAGTCTTGACATATTTTTCCTTAATTCTGGATAGGATCTCTTTCTTACCTTTCATCAATTTTTTAACTTGTGGTCGAGTTAGAGGCCCACGTAAATAACACATAACCCATCTTGTGTGGAAAGTTACTGGTGTATCTTCGTGGACGTTGTGCATAAGGAAGACTCGACTTTTGAGTTTGCTGATAAGTGTATCATAGTCTACTTTCTTACGACTACCACCCGCCTCAGAGATAGCACCTTTTAATCCATTCAAGACACGATCTTTATCACGTTCTGTTTGAAGCTTTCCAATAAACCATGTACCAGCATTTGTTAAGCCTTTATAGTCAATATCAACTGGATTCTGTGTTACTAATATTACACCCAAACCGAAAGCTCTTGCTTGTTTTAATAATGTTAGCAAAGGTCTTTTCGAGGGTGGCTCAGCAACAGGTGGGAAGAATCCAAATACTTCGTCAAAATAAAGCAATGCTCGTAAACTCGTAGTACCACTTTGCTTTCTAATCCATGTAACTATATTTTCGAGTAATAATGTGACAAAAAACATTCGCTCTCGATCAGAAAGGTGTGCAATATAGAAAATACTATGTCTTGGCTTCCCATCTTCAGTATAAAGTAGATTTTCAACATCTAAAGGATCTCCTTGCAACCAACTTTGAAAACTAGATGAGGCAACCAGACTATTGAAAGCCATCGCTAACTCAAACCTATCTTTTTCAGGATAGAACGTATCTACATCAAAAACACCTAATTGCCTAACAGGTGGATTTTGAATCGACATAATAAGCTTGGTTAAGTCCAGATCTTCATTCTTACGCCAAAAATGTTCAAAAATATTTGAAAGTAAGATAGATTCTCGGCTCCTAACGGGATCTGCATCTATTCCAGCCAATTCCATTAAAGCAGCTACCGTACCATTGATCCTTTCTCTAACAATCTCAGCGTGATCATCAAAATCTAGACCAGGCGCCGCTAGACTTCCCAGAATACTAACAGGTATTCCTGAATCTGATCCAGGAGTATAAACAGTGAAATCAGCAGATTCTTTTAAAGCCTGAATTCGCTTAGGTTCAATACCCCATTTTTTAAGACCGTTTTGCCATAAATCAGCAATATACTCTGAATATTGCTCTTTGGTCTTATTCTTACGCCTTGCATCGTCCGGATTGATCCAGGGTAAGAAATCTTCTGGTTTCAATTTAGGAAACTGAAGAAGCATATTGGTGATATCGCCTTTTGGATCAATCAAAATGGCTGGGACGCTATCCAAAGCAGCTTCTTCTAAAAGACCAACACATAAACCTGTTTTACCACTTCCAGTCATTCCGACACAGACTGCATGAGTAGTCAAATCACGTGCATCATAATTAATTTGGTTTTTAAGAATTTCATTTGATTTTAAGTCGTATTCTGCGCCCAAATAGAATGATCCCAATCTTTCAGGAGGAGCTTTCATAATTTTTTCTCACTCTTCAAATAGATATTCACTAAAAAAATATAAAAACAATAATTATCGTAAAATCGTACCTTTTTTCTAAATTCTATTATCTCATTTATCTTCCGCTAAGAAGATGTTTTTTCAAAGTGTCAAATTTATTTCGTATATATTTTATGGTCAACTGACGTCTTATATATGAGATTCTCATTTTAGCAGCTGTAATTGCAAAACTTCTTATATCTCTAACTGGTGAAACTTTTGACTCTTCTTTGTCATAAACTGTTTGAATTCCTACTTTTTTAATTTTAAAACGATTTATTCTTGCTAATATGATTATCTCAGTTTCACCTTCATAACCTTCGCTTTTAAATAAGGACATAATGGTTTTTAGTGCTTTTTTATTATAAGCTCGATAACCACATTGTGTGTCAGGTACCCAAACCCAAAAGAGTACCATAATAATAAAGGAAGAAATAGAATTTGAAATAATCCTGACTATCGGCATTCTAGAAGGGTCAAATTTTCTTTGACCGACAACAACCATAGCTCCTGATTCTAAAGCCCGAATAAATTTCGGAATGTCACTAGGATCATGTTGGCCATCACCATCAAGTTGAATTATAGCTTCAGAATTTAGATTATCCAAAGCATAATTGAAACCAATTTTAAGAGCTGACCATTTACCTCGATTGGCAGAATTCTTTAGAACTGTTGAACCACCTTTTGAAGCTTCTGAAGCTGTAGCATCAGTACTACCATCATCGACAACTATTGTTTTACCAAACTTAACTGACTGTCTAACTACCTCGCGAATATGCTTTTCCTCATTGTATGCAGGAATGATAATGGCAAATCTCATCTTTATTATCCCAATGATATCAAAATATTTGCGATGCTCTCTCCTATTGATGAAGCTATAAAGTATCTTATGAAACTGCAAATAAGTATAACTATTGAGTAATCAAGCAATTTAAATCGAATAGCCCCAGCATAGAACATTAAGGGCTTAAGGCTTAAGGGAAATAATCTACCAAAAACTAAAGCAGTCATAAAACCATATTTTCCGAATCTCTTATATTTTTGTATGAATCCTGTGGCCATGCTCCTTAGATCTTTACTAAGAATTTTACTTAATTTATCAATACCCTTCAATCCAATATAATATGCTATAATGGCACCAATTAAGCTACCAACAGATCCTATTGTCGCAATTAATAGTGAATTGATATTTGAAACTGCGGCATAAGGAATTATTATCACTTCAGCAGGAATAGGAAGAATAGCTGATTCCAAAATTGACCAAATGAATATCGCAAATATTGGATTTTGTGGTAACCAATCAAACAAATCCTGTCACTTTAATAACTACTTATTTCAAGCTTTAAAAAATTTCAAAAGCGATTGGACTAATTGTAGGATAACTATTATTAACTATGTTACACAATCAAATCCTTATGTCAAACAAAGTCCATTGTGCCCATATCTTAGTAAAAACTGAGAAAGAAGCTCAAAATATTCTGGAAAGATTAAAAAAAGGAGATAAGTTCGCAAATATTGCAAAAGAAGTTTCACTTTGTCCATCAAAAAAACGGGGGGGCGATCTTGGAACTTTTAGTAGAGGGCAGATGGTCAAAGAATTCGAGACCGCTGCTTTTTCACTGCAGAAAAGTGAAATATCTCCTGTTGTAAAAACAAAATTCGGTTGTCATATTATCAAAAGACTTGAGTGAATATCTAAATTCATAGAATATGCCAACGAAACCTTATTCAATCTACTAATACAAGATCAGATAATGTATTTTTTCTAGTATTTTGAGCGATTTCTTTTCCCGTCATTATTTCTGCCAAAGCTAGCGCAAATGGAAGAGCTGTCGCAGGTCCTTTACTTGTAACGATATTATCATCTATCACAACGATATCTTTTTGGGGTAAACCTCCACCTTTTTTTAGCTCTTCTTCCATACCAGGATATATTGTGCATTTTTTACCTTTTATAATCTCAGCATCAGAAAGTACCGCAGGAGCGCCACAAATAGCAGCAACAATCTTTCCCTGTTCAAAAGCTGCTTTTACAATCTGGATTACTCTTTGATCATCTCTAAGATTTTGATACCCAGGAGCTCCGCCAGGTAATATCACTGCATCAAAATCATGCAAATTTATTTCTTCGATCGATATATCAGGAATAATTCTTATTTTATGAGCTCCATCAACGGGTTCTGGTACTAAACCAGCAACAGTCACTTTGACATCACACCTTCTAAGAATGTCAATAGTGGTCATGGCTTCGATCTCTTCAAATCCCGTAGTCAGCAACATTAATGCAGTTGGCATTTCGTATCAACTTTAACTTGTGATATCTTTAATACTCCTAGGCATAGAATAATAAACTTGTCTGCTGGGGAAAACCTATGTTAGAGTTAATCCAAGAGACTGCTCAAAAAATAAAAAAATTAGAAATTCAAGGAGCTAGAAATGTTGCCATATCGGCGATAAAAGCTTTAGAGGCCTCATCAAAGGAAACCAAATCAAAAAATAAAGAAGAATTTTTGCAAGAACTCAATGAAGCAAAGAAAATCCTTTTTGAGACTAGAGAAACCGAGCCTCTAATGCGAAATATAATCAGATGTGTGATCAATCAAGTAAAGAATTGTAAAAGTGATGAAATTGAAGAATTCAATAAAATAATTTCCATAGCTACACAAGAATTCCTAAAGGTTCTTGATAATTCAAAACAAGAAATCGCAAACATAGGTGCTAGAAGAATTAAGGAAAGCTCACTAATCCTAACACATTGTCACTCTTCAACAGTAACTCAGTTATTAAAAAAAGCCAAGGAAAATGGAAAATCCTTTGATATAGTTTGTACAGAAACTAGGCCACGTTTTCAGGGACGATTAACAGCAAAAGAAATGCTTGAACTTGGAATAAAAACAACTTTAATTGTAGATTCAGCAGCGCGATACTACATTAATAATGTTGATTTAGTATTAGTGGGATCTGATGCCATAACTTCAGAAGGTAATGTTATTAATAAAATTGGTACAAGTGCGATTGCACTAGCTGCTCATGAAGCACGAACTCCATTCTATGTGGTGTCTGAACTTTTGAAATTCGACCCACAGACAATGCGAGGTGATTATGAAATTATAGAAGAGAGAAGCCCAGAGGAGATTTGGAAGGATTATCCAAAGGGATTAATAATTAAGAACCCAGCTTTTGACATTACAAGAAGAGATTTTATTCATGGAATAATCTGTGAGGCTGGAATTATTCCTCCTCATTCGATAATTGACATAATTCGAAGAAAATATCCGTGGATTTTAGAATAAAACTTAACTTTTTTGATCCCAGATTTTCAAAGCAATCTTGAGCTCTTTATTTGATTTTGCATATTCATTCAAATCTATGCCATTGAGTGTTGCCTCTACAGCTTGTCTCATCGATCTAGCTCCAGAGATTGTTCCATTAGTATGACCGTGAATTCCGCCTCCAGCCTGGATTACAAAGTCTTTTCCAAAATATTTAATCAAAGAGGGAACCAATCCAGGAAACAGACCTCCAGAAGCTACAGGCAAGACAGGTTTCAGGTTATCGATCATTTCCTTTAAAGTCTCTACATTAGCAATTACATCCTCTTTTGATTCAAACATTTTTCCGACAATAGTGCCTACATGAAGCTGGTCTACACCAATCAATCTAGATATCTTTGCAATAACTTTCATCGAAATTCCATGTCTAGGATTTTTTGTAAATGCAGCATGACCAGCTCTATGAGCGTGGATTATTAAATTAAAGTCTTGATTACGAAGTGTTTGTAAAGATGCAAAACCACAAGTCAATATGTCAATCATGACATACTCACCGCCCTGATCAAGTACAAATTCAGATCTCTTCATCATTTCATCGGTTTCAGCGGTTACATTAACTAGATATACTTTTTTTTCATTAGTTTCTTCTTCTGCTTTATCTCTGCTCTCCAATGTTTTAATGACTCTATCTTTAAATGGATTGAATTTTTGACTACTCAGATTTTCGTCGTCTTTAACTATATCACATCCTCCAATCCATGAGTCGTAAGCAACTTTTGCATGATCTTCTGTTTTCAATCCAAGTTTAGGTTTGATTATTGTTCCTACTAAAGGTCTTTCATAGACTCTAAGAAGTTCACGGATTCCTTCAATCCCAAATTTTGGGCCGCTAAAGCTCTTTTGAATTTCTTTTGGGATCAAGATATCATTAATTCTTAGATTCTTAAGTACCTTTAATCCAAAGACATTTCCTGAAACGCTACTCAGAATATTTGGCATATTTCCAAATTCAAAAAGCTCTATGGGATAAGCTATTTTAACATCATTTTTTTCAATGCTAAAGACATGTGCAGCTAAATCATCAATGTAAGATTTTGCAGTTGTAAGTTCTGTCCAGGTACCTATCGAACTTTCAGCAGCAACTCCGCCTGCAGCTTCTTTAATTCCAATGCCTTCTGGCTCAATAAAAAAGGTGCAGATAATATCAGTTTCTTTTGGTTTATACTCCAAATCAACAAAATCTAAATATCTCAAATAAAATCAAACCTATTTACTTCTCTTTAAAAAAACCTAAGAGTTGTTTTAAAGATTTAGTATCTAACGAGCTAAGTGATTTTTATGAATCTTAAGGCCAAACTCCTCGATATTCAAGCAGCTGGTAAAAACATCATAATCTTAGACAATGAAACTGCTAGCTATTTAGGTGTTCATTCCTCAGATAGAGTGTGTGTGACTTACAAAGACAAGAAAAAAATTGCTATTGTAAATTTATCCAGAGAATTTCCACATGATCATGTTGGATTTTTTGAAGAGCTCTCTAGAGCCCTTAGTTTGAAAGATGGAGATAATGTTCAAATACAACCTGCTAAACGTCCTGAGGGATTAAGTTATGTTAGAGCGAAGATTCGCGGTCATAGACTTCGAGAAGATGAAATAAAAGAGGTAGTTACTGATGTGGTGGAACGCCATTTAAGTGATATAGAGATCGCTTCCTTTGTAACCTCTCTTCATATTCATGGAATCTGCATGAATGAAGTTAAGGCTTTAACAAGAGCCATGGTCGAAACTGGCAATACCCTAGATCTTGATAAAAAACAGATTCTTGATAAGCATAGCATTGGTGGAATTCCTGGAGATAAAACATCCATTCTCGTAGTACCTATAATTGCTGCAGCAGGCTTTGTAATACCGAAAACTTCATCTAGAGCAGTGACTTCGCCAGCCGGTACCGCTGATAGAGTAGAAACCTTATGTCCTGTGGATCTTGCCATAGAAGAAATAAAAAAGGTTGTAGACAGAACAAATGCATGTTTAGTTTGGGGAGGGGCATTAGATCTAGCGCCCGCTGACGATATATTCATTCAAATCGAATATCCATTGGCTATTGATCCGCTTTTGCTTCCATCAATAATGAGTAAGAAAAAAGCTATTGGAGCAACACATTTAGTAATAGACATTCCAACGGGCAGGGGTGCTAAAATAAAGACAATAGGAGAAGCAAATTCACTTGCTCATGATTTTATTGACCTTGGAAAGCTATTAGGAATTACAGTTCAATGTGCGGTAACATATGGTGAACAGCCATTAGGTGCAGCTATTGGTCCAGCTTTAGAAGCTAGAGAAGCTTTATCCACTATAATGGGAAATGGTCCGGAAGATCTTCGCGAAAAAGCAAAGGAAATTTCCAGCATACTCTTTGAAATGGTAGGAATTAAGAATGGAAAACAAAAGGCAGAAGATCTCTTAAAATCTGGAAAAGCAGAAGAAAAATTAAGAGAGATAATTGAGGCTCAAGGTGGCAATTCTAAAGTCAGCCCAAGCGACATAGAAGTAGGTGATAAGATGGCAGAAGTAATATCGGAAAAAGAAGGTAGAGTTCTGTGGATTAATAATAGAGATCTTGCTCAAATTGCAAAAGAAGCGGGCGCACCGAAAGAAAGTGGAGCTGGAATCATTCTAAAGACTAAACTTGGAGATTATGCAAAAAGGAGTGAGATTCTTCTTGAAATATACGCTGAGAGAAATACAAAATTAGAGGGGGCATTAAATCTTGCAAAACAACTTTTACCAATCGGATTAAGTAAAAAACCTGAAGAGAGGATGCTGATTGATCGAATTCCCTCTATTACAGAGCACGAAGAAACTTTCGTACTAGAAAGATAGGTTATATGTAGATAATTAAGTTGAAAAGGATGAGTTACGATAAATTAAGTGTAATAAAAAACGAGTTGAAAAGAACCAAACCATCCAGTCATCTGAATCATAAAAATCCAATGACCCTAGAAGATTACTCAGTTCCAAAGCAAGAAGAAGAAATTAAAGAAGGAAAATCCTCCGAAGAAAGAATTGAACTAGCTCTAAAAGCCTTGAATTTAGGTGGGGATCCCATTGAAATTTGTAAATTATTGGATTGGAGAGAATTCGAAAATCTAAGTGTTGAAGCTTTTCAACTTAATGGTTACTCGGTCATTAATAATCTTACATTCAGCTCGAACAAAAAGAGATTTCAAATGGATGTTATAGCATCTAAAAATAATTCGATATTATGCATAGATTGTAAACATTGGATGTATTTTCATTGGTTCTCAAGAATTAAGGATGCCGTAAAAACACATTTGAATAGAACAAAGGCCTTATCCAATGAAATCCAAATATTATCGTCTAAGCTAGCCCTAAAATCCTCTAAAAAAATCTTCATTATCCCAGTCATAGTAACATTGAGTGATCCTAGACGAAATATTATAGAGGGAGTTCCAATTGTGTCTGTATTAAAGTTAGAAGATTTTATTTTTAGAATGCCTTACATTCCTGATTCTGGATTTAAATATTATACAACGAATTTGATTAGGATTATATGATTGCAATTAAAATATACGCAAAAAAAATCAACGGCACTAAATTTCAATTCTGCAATAGAGATGAACTTTTCATTGGATCATCTTCAACAAATCTAATAAATTCCAATAAAATGCCTCCTAAAGAATCAGGATGGATAAAAAAACATCTATTATCCTTATGATAGATTCCAAAACCAATTTTTTCGCATCTGTTTAACCAATAATCGAGATCCATAACTTCATAACAAAAATGATGTATGGCTTCTCCTCTTTCTTCTAAGAATTTCTCCATCCGTTCATGCCCATGCGGATGGACAAGTTCTAAGTAGGCTCCACCAAGTGGCAAAAGCGTTAGATCTACACTCTCAAAATTAAAAGGTAGTGCACTTTCTTTTAATTCATCAAACAAAGTAAATAGCAAGTCTTTGATCGTGTTTGATTTTACAACAATACTAATATGATGAAATTTTATTTGATTCTTTTGAGAATCCATAATATTGCCTCTGTAATTCCAATAATTGGAGGACTCTTATTAAAAAACTTAGTAAAAGTCGAGGTTCTTATTAAAAATCTTATCTTTTAATCGGAGAAAATTATATATTTGTTCCACTGAGATTAAGATAAAGGTGCGCGATTTTGGATATAAAGAATGTCTCATGTATCGGTGTAGGGACAATCGGACATAGTTGGGCCACACTTTTTTCAATTAAAGGATTGGATGTTTCGATATATGATATGAGTAAAGAACTACTCAAAAGCGCTATGGAAAGAATTAGGTTCAGTGCTAATTTCCTAGCTGAAAAAGGTTTGATAACTAAAAAGGAAGCTAGCGATGCTCTAAGCAGAATCAATCTTACAAACTCTATATCTCAATGTGTTATAGATTCGGATTATGTCCAGGAGTCTGCTTTTGAGAGTTATGATGTAAAAAGAGAGATTTTTTCTGAAATTGATAAAGCGAATGATTCTGCAATAATTGCCTCTAGCACATCGGGACTTTTGATGTCAAAGATTCAAAAGGCAGCAACAAGACCAGAGAGATGTATTGTAGCACATCCTTGGAACCCCCCACTATTATTGAAACTAGTTGAGATAGTACCTGGTGAAAAAACTGCCCAAACAACAACTCAAAAAACTTATGACTTTATTGAAAAACTTGGTAAGATACCAGTCATAGTCAAGAAAGAAGTGCCAGGCTTTATAGGAAATAGACTTCAAGCAGCTCTTTGGCGTGAGGCATTGAATTTGGTGAATGAAGGCGTAGCAAGTGTTGAAGATGTGGATAGAGCTGTGTGGGCCGGACCTGGAGCTAGGTGGGGCATTATGGGACCGTTCTTAACCCTACATCTTGGTGGAGGCCCAAAGGGTCTAAAATATCATATAGATACCATACAACATGGATTTAATGAATACCTGAAAAGTATGAACGATTGGAAGGAAATCCCCTATCATGCTGTTTTGAAAGCCTTTGCAGGATTAGAGCAAGTTCCCATGATTAAAAAGAAATCTTTTGAAGATATGGTACGTTGGAGAGATGATAAATTAGCGAAGATATTAAAGATTCAAGAATAGAGGCTTAACTTCCCTGTTATGAAACTCGCTTTGAATCAATTATTTTTTGTAATTTCTTATATTCCCTTTTCCTTTTGTAAAGTGGATTTTTATTTACGTGATAGACGCTCAGATTCTCTTCAAAAGTCTGTTTGTTAGTATTTATATAGAAAATACCTAAAGGAATACTCTCTTTCTCTATAGCTCTTTCAAAAGCTTCTACTCTATTAGTGGGTTCATATGATTTCTCTAAATAGTAAGTATTTTCTGCGAACCATTTGTAAGTATTCATTTTATTATAGGAAACGCATGGTTGTAGGATATCCACTAGTGCATAAAAGCGCGCGCGCTAGAAAATTTTAGCACTCGTATTGGCAAATGCTCTATAGTCTTAATACCTTACCCAGCTTGACCACATAACACGATCGAGATATCATCATTTTTTAAAATAGTTGAATTATCATTCAAAAATTCTCACTAAACATTTCCATCAGATATCTATCTAAGCAAGTATTGTAAGAATAAAATGAATAAGTCATATACATTATAGATTTTGGATTTTCAATTTACTTTTTCTTTTTCTCATCTTTTAATAATTTTTGACTGAGTTCTTCACCGTGGGCTAACCTAATTTTTCTATCAATATTCCAATGACTTGGACCATCAATCTCCTTTTTACCTGAACAGAACCATACAAGTTCCGCGACACCGCCTTTAGAAATATTATCAATGTGATCTTTTAGATCAAATCTTGCTTTATTTCCACATTTTTCGCATTTCCATTCCAATAATCCTTCTGATTCATTCAATTCAAGTGGTTCTGATACTCCAACTAACCACTTTTTCAATTTCGTAATAAGCTTCAATTTGCGTTTTCTTTCTTTTTTTTCAATTATAGCTATTCTTTTTCTTTCCTCTTCTTCTCTTCTAGCTAATTCTTTTTTTGCTCCTTCCATCAGAGTCTTGTTGTATACCTCAATAGATTTAGCAGATTTTTCACTAAGATAATTCCAAACAACGAGCACCATTCTCTCAACCGCTCCTGGATGGCTGGCTGTTGTTGGGTATTCACTTGCAAGTCTTCTTAATTGGTGTTCAGTCATTTTTTTGAAATCAACCATCTTTGCAGCCCCCTATATGATTTGGATCTAGTTTTATTTATAAAACTACGATTTTTGCATTTAAAATTATTAACTTTTAAATATTATAAGCCACTGTCTAACTGAAGACAAGGTGTTTGTTTATGCCTCAAAAAATTAAAATTCATACAAATAGTACAGGATACGTAGAAGCGGAAATTAATGAGGATAAAAATCCAGAGACTGCTAAAGCATTAATCGATGCCTTACCTTTTGAATCCAGGGTTAGTAGATGGGGCGACGAAGTATATTTTGATATCCCAGTTAGCGCCAGTGAGGAAAATTCCCAGATCGAAGTTGAAGTTGGGGAGTTAGGATATTGGCCTTCGGGGAGTTGTTTTTGTATATTCTTTGGCAGAACGCCCTCAAGTAGCGGAGATAAACCAGCAGCAGCTAGCCCAATTAATGTTTTTGGTAAGGTTCTAGGTGACGCTACAATATTCAAAGATGCAAAAAGCGGGGAAATTATTCGAGTGGAAAAAGCCTAAGCTATCTAAATTTTACTTTTTCTTTTTTTCTAATATTGACGTCCAATCTGCAGGCATAGATCTCTTTAATTTTGCTGGTAATCCTACATAAACAGTTCTTGGAGGCACGTTTTCATTAACCAAAGCCTCTGCTCCCACAATAGCTCCCTTACCAATAATTACACCAGGCATTAAAGTTGCATTCGCTCCTATACTTGCACCCTTTTTGACGATTGGGCCTAATAGCTTAGTTTTTTTTTGCATGAGATATTTATCATTGGTCAAAACACAGTTCGGCCCCAAAAACACTGCATCTTCAATTTCAGAATTGGTGCATATATAGACGCCTGTTTGAATTGAAACATTACTTCCAATGTTACACGAGCCGTCAACAACCGAATTTGTACCAATTTTTGTATTATTTCCAATTTTCACATGTTCTCTTATCATAATATTATGTCCTGATTCAACTGCATTGCCTATGCTTACATTAGTATATACTACTGAGCCTGCACGGAGTATACAGCTCTCACCAACCTTTAAGAGGTCTTTCTCTGAATTCAAATTTAGCTCATCGGAGCTTGATAGAGCAGATGTTAAACCCTCTTTATCTGGATGCCCAATTACACAATTGGGTCCTATATAGGTTCCGCTTCCTATCAAAGCTGGACCATAAATAATTGTATTTTCGCCTATTCGAATATTTTTCATTAACTTTACTTTACCAAAAATATGACTTCCTTTTCCTATGAGGCAATTCTTTTCTACTTGAGCTCTTTTATCGATATACATTCTTTCTAACCGATTTTTAATTTTTTAGATCGTACAAAACGAATATTCTAATACAATGATTAAATAACTATCTGAATTGTTATTCTCGATAATTTGAAATGTCTAAATAAAAAATTAGTTTTTTCTGATTTAAAACAATTAGTTTAAAAATCATAATAAAATCGTTTTTGATGGAAATTTTGAATTTGAGGTTAAGGTAATGAAAATTACAGTGAAGTACTTTGCTGCTTTAAGAGAAATTGTTGGAAAAAAAGAAGATTTGCTGGAATTAGATGCGGATTTAACAGTGGAGAATCTCTTAGAGGCCCTATCTGATAAATATGGTGAAGAATTCCAGGAATATATTTATAATGAAGAGGGTCGCCTTAGAGAGAATTTACAGTTTTTGATAGATGGAAAAAGTATTTCAACCTCAAAGGGGATTAAAACAAAACTTCACAATAGTTCTCAATTCGTAATAATTCCACCCGTAGGCGGTGGATATGTCGATTGAAATTTATTAGGTTCAATCCTAATTTTGAATTGAATAATTAATCTAATATAAAGCGGTAACAGGACAAATGCAGAAATCATTATCTGAAGATTCAAAGAACATGGATAGAATTTATCTAGAGAATTATGGGTGTTCAGCTAATACTCATGATTTAGAAATAATGTTAGGTTATCTATCAAATTATGGTTATATTATTAAAAATATGCCTAAAGAATCAGATATAATTATCATAAATACTTGTGGTGTAAAGAAACCTACTGAAGACAGAATAATAAATAGATTAAAGACTCTTGGAAAATTAAATATCCCAATTATAATAACAGGATGTTTACCTAAGATTAATATATCAGCAATTAAATCGTCAATCCCAGACTATGCAGCAATTTTAGATCCTTATTCTGTTGACAACATAATTCAAGCGCTTGATTATATAAAAAAAGGTCATTATGGTGTAAAATTTTTCTCAAAAAAACCACCCATTAAAGTTGGTCTACCTGAAGAGAGAATAAATAATCTAATAAAGATAGTTCCAATTTCAGAAGGGTGCCTAGGAAATTGCGCTTATTGCTGCACAAGATTTGCACGAGGTAGATTGTCTTCTTTCCCTATAGAAAACATAACAGAGGAAGTAGATAGAGCAATTTCTGAAGGAGTAACAGAAATTTGGGTTACTGGTCAAGATACTGGATCCTATGGCAAAGATATCGGATTAAAACTAACAGATTTACTTACAGATTTAATCGAAATAAAAGGAGATTTTAGAATCAGATTAGGTATGATGAATCCCAATTATGCAAAAGAAATGATTGAAGAACTTGATTCAATCTATAAAAATAATAAAATTTACAAATTTCTTCACGTTCCAATACAATCAGGATCAGATCGTGTTCTAGAATTAATGAACAGGCAATATCAAGTATCAGAAGTAGAAAAAATAATTAAAAGATTCAGAAAATCATTCTCCGATATAACTATTGCAACTGACATAATAGTTGGATTTCCCACAGAAAGTGATGGAGACTTTAATCGAACCATTGAATTCATTAATAAAGCTAAACCTGATATCGTCAATATTTCTAAATTCGCTACAAGGCCAAAGACCATTGCGGGTAGACTTCCTCAGATTCCAAACAATATAATTAAGGAGAGATCAAAAAGACTTTCAAATTTGTGTTCAAAAATTAGTTCACATGTAAATTCAAAATATTTGGATTCGACTCAAATTGTCTACATTAATAAAGAATTAAAAAAGGACCATTTTGAAGGGAGATTGCAGAATTATAAAAAAGTTCTAATAAATCAAGAATTGAGATTGCTTGGAAAAAAAGTTCACGCTAAAATAGTAAATACTACTGACCGTTATCTTGAAGCTAGATTAATATCAGAAATTAACGATTGATTAATCATAATATATTTCTAATTTTTCTTGTAATAGAACCTACTCTGCCTTTTGCTTTATTTTTCATACTCGAGCATCTTCCACCAGCTTCAATATTTCCTTTTCGAAAAGCCTCAAGAATGTCATCAATAGACCTTGATTTAGCATAAACAGTAGTATAAGCGTCTCCAATTGTATCTAAAATATGTGAATCACTTCCACCAGTTGTTGGAAGTAAAAGTTGGTTTGCCATTCTTTTTGCTAACTTGGATGATATACTGCAAAACATTATTCTGGCGTTTAATGTTTCAATAGCGTCAGGTTTAGTATTGAGGTTATTTAGATCGGCGCGAGCGCTAATACTATAAGGATGGGCAATAACTGCAATACCGTTGTGCCGTTTAACCTCCCTTATAGTCCAAACCATAGACATGCCTTTTTTGATATTTTCTTCTAATCCAAGAGCTAATAAATGACCACGTTTAGTTGATATCTCAATTCCTGGGAGAACGATAATCCCCTGAAGATCGTATTTAAAGAGTTTATTATGCTCAGTAAGTGCTATTCCGTCTAATCCTTTACTTTTGATTATTTCTGGAACCATTTTTGGTATTATTTTTGAATCTCCTGAATTCATAGTATGAATATGAATATCAAGTTTTAAGGGCACTAGCTTAACCAAATTCAAAACGACCTTTACTAATACTAAGTAACCTTTCGATTCTCTTTGATTTCATTAGCCTTTACTTTATGAAACAAAGGCTTGATTTGGCCAATTTTATGACCTGATTTCACATTCAATTCACTGGCCATTTCCCATCTTTGGGAAACAACTTCTCCTGACATGTTTAATTGTTTCCAGATTTCTTCTGCTACAAAAGGTAAAAAGGGTTGTAATAAAATAGATAATGAATGTACAAGTTGAGTCGCAATATAGAGAGTTGTTGAAGCATCCTCAACATCTTTATCCATTTTATGCCAAGGTTCCTTATCGCTAAAATATTGATTGCCCAATCTTGCAAGATCTATAATAGTATTTAAAGCGTCTCTGATTCTAATTTTATCAAAAAGATCTCCTACAACCTTTGAAGAATTAATGATTTCTTCTTGAATAATTTTATCTCTATCTTTAAGTTTACTAGGTGTCGGAATAACGCCATCAAAATTAGAATTTATAAAAGCAAGAGTCCTATGAATAAAGTTGCCTATAGCATCATTCAAATCATTATTTATTCTTCTTTCAAACTCTTCCCAAGTAAAATTCGCATCCTTTGTTTCAGGTCTAATAAGTGCTAAAACGAATCTCCAATATTCTGGTTCGGCTATCTCTAGGGCTTCATCCATCCAAACCCCTATTCTCCGGCTCTTTGAGAATTTTCCATGGCTTTCATAAAGGATGAATTCAGTTGAAGAAATTTGCCAAGGTAAAATATATTCTTCTTCACTAGCCATCAAAAGTGCAGGTAATATTATAGTGTGGAAAGGGATGTTATCTTTACCAATAAAAAAGATACTTTTAGTTTCACGATCGAACCAAAAATCTTTCCATAACTGGGGGTTTCCTTGTTTCTCAGCCCATTCCTTTGTTGCAGATACATAGCCAAGTAAAGCTTCTAACCAAACATAGATCGTTTTTCCTTCTGAATTTGGAAAAGGAGATGGGATTCCCCATTTATTATCTCTCGTAAGAGCTCTAGAACGTAAGCCCTCTTCCAACCATTTATAAGAAAAATTTCTTGCATTATCTGGCATTTGTTTATTTGAATCCAAAAAGAACTTAAGCTTATCACTAAGCTTAGGAAGATCAAAAAACCAATGAGTAGATTTCTTAATTATTGGGGTTGTCTTACAAAAAGCGCATTTAGGATCTTTAACTTCCAGAGGGTCTAGAATTCTACCGCACGCGTCACATTGATCACCTCTCGCTTTGTCTGAGCCACAATATGTGCATGTTCCCTCAATAAATCTATCAGGAAGAAATCTATCGCATTTCTGACAATATGGTAACTCAACTTGTTTTGTAAAAATGTAATCATTATCAAAAATCCTCTTGTAAAACGTTTGTGTGAAATCTATGTGGGTCTTATTTTCTGTCCTAGTATAATTATCGAAATTTATTCTATATTTGCCTAGGAGGTCAACTATTTCCTTATGATATTTATCAGTTAATTGTTTTGGAGAAATACCGGATTTTATAGCCTCAACTTCAATAGGTGTTCCATGTTCATCAGAACCTGTAACAGATATTGCCTCTTCACCTTTTAAATGTAAATATCTTTTGAAAATGTCTGCTGAAAGTAGGTGAATAAAAGTACCAAGATGAGGTACGCTATTAACATACGGCCATGCTGCACAAACGATCCATTTACCCAACCTAAAAAATCCTCGAAAAAACCTCTAAATGTTGCCTTTTTTCTAAATTGCTTTTAAGATATATATTAATTAAGGTTTACAAAATAACGCATACTAAAAATAAAGCCATTAATTGTTAAAATGTATCATTTTTAACCATATGGTTTGTTAACTAAGTAAAGGATAATATTTTATGTGATTTTCAATAACCAATAGGTAATAATTAGGGAGGATCCATATTTGAGCGAAGAATATTTGAAGAATCTCGACAGAGCTTTAGAGAAGATACCAAAAAAAGCTGCAACTAGTGAAAGATTTGAGATGACTGAGCCCTCAAGTAGAATATTTGGTGCAAAGACAATAATTTTCAATTTTAGTGATATTTGCTCAAATATGAATAGAGATCCTCGCCAGGTTTTAAAATTCTTATCTAAGGAAATGGCAACAGCAGCTTCAGCAGATGGGGGTCGCGCCATCTTTCAAGGGAAATTCAATAATAATTCAATAACTCAATTACTTAATGTTTATTGTAATAAGTATGTAGTATGCCCAATTTGTAAAAGACCTGATACTAATATAGAAAAAGAAGATAGATTTCTATTCTTAATTTGTGAAGCTTGCGGTGCAAAATCATCAATTACATCAACATGAGAGGTCTGTTGCAATGAGTGAGGTTTATATCAAAAAGTACAAAGAGAAAAATTCATTGATTGCTGTTTGTGATAAAAATCTGCTAAACAAAACCTTCCATGAAGGAAGACTCAAGTTAGAAGTCAAAGAGGATTTCTATGGCAATGAGCTATGTACTGTAGAAGAGGCTATCAGTTTAATGGACAAAGTGGAATTGGCGAATTTAGTTGGTGAAAGAATTATTGATGCAGCCATAAGGAACAATCTTGTAGATCCACAAGCAGTTATACATATCGAAGGTATACCGCATGTTCAGATAATGAAACTAAATCTCTAATTAATTGAGTGAGTCTGCACGCAAGAAGTGCCTAATCCTTTTATTTTTTTGGCAATTATTGGACAAATTAACGAGTTTTTGAACTCTTTTATCATAAAAAACCTTTATTTTAGACTCTAAGGTACAACATAATGAATTCTGGAATCATGTTAGGAAGGTACTAAATGGGAAAGAAGAAAGTATTGAGTGAGGGAGTACTTAGTAGGCTAGTTCTCCCAACAGAAAATCAAGTATTGGGTGTAGTAACCCAAATGTTAGGATTCGATAGAGTTCGAGCTAAGTGTACTGATGGTCATGAAAGGCTCTGTAGAATTAGAGGAAAAATGAAACGTAGAGTCTGGATTCGCTTAGGCGATGTAGTACTGGTAGATCCATGGGACTTTCAAGCTGAAGAAAGGGGAGATATAGTTTGGAGATACACCCATGGACAAGCCGAATCCTTGAAAAAGAAGGGTTATTTGAAATTCTAGGATGGAGACATTCAGGTGGCTGATCGGGACGATGAAATTTCGCTTAAAACAAGACTCATAGAAAAGAAGTATGAAACTGAGAGGTTGATGCGAGAGAAAAGAAGCGAGGAAATGGAAACCCTAGAAGAGGTTTTTGACAAATCCACTTTAATGATAATTTATCATATGTTAAATACTGGTGTATTAGAAAGAATTTTTGGTGTGGTCAAAGCTGGAAAAGAATCGCGGCTATATTGGGGCAAGGATGCAAACGACAAGGACATTGCTATTAAGATATATTTGGTCACTTCATCTGAATTTCGAAAAGGTATGTTGAAATATATAGAGGGGGATAATAGGTTCAGAAGAGTACCTAGATCAACTAGGTCTCTCATATATCTTTGGGCAAAAAAAGAGTTCAAGAATCTTTTACTTGCTAAAGAAGTAGGAATAGGCTCACCAAAGCCCATTACAGTCGAAGGCAATGTTCTTCTAATGGAATTCATTGGAGAAGAAGGAGTTCCGGCTCCTCTTCTAAGAGATCATCAATTAAAAAGACCAGCTAGAGTTTATAGCATGATCTTGCGGTATGTGAAATCCCTATATAAAAAAGCAAATTTGGTACATGGTGATTTAAGCGAATACAATATCATGGTATGGAATGATAAACCGATTATTTTTGATTTTTCTCAAGCTATAAAATTAGAGCATCCTTTATCTCATGAACTACTAAGAAGAGATCTCACCAATTTGAATGATTACTTTGAAAAATTTAGAATTAAGATCGAATCTGTAGATGACATTTATGAAAAGATTGTCGGGGGCCATAGATGAGTAATTCATTAACTATATTAATCCCGTTGGATAGAGTAGGAGTTCTTTTAGGCCATAATGGAAAAGTAAAAAAGAGGATTGAAAAGGCCTTAAAAGTAAATTTAAAAGTGGAAAGTGAGAGCGGTAATATTGAGATTATCTCGACAAAAGAAACAAAAGATCCATCGGCCTTATTTTCTGCAAGAGAGATATCAAGAGCTATCGGAAGAGGTTTTTCTCCTGACAGAGCCCTGACACTGCTCGATGAAGATAAAGTTTTAGACATAATAGATCTTCGAGAGATTTTTGGTAAGAATGAAAACGATATTAAAAGGGTAAAGGGCAGAGTTATAGGAAGAGATGGTAAAATTAGACGCATGCTGGAAGAATTTACTACTACAGACGTCTCTGTTTATGGGCATACAATTTCCATAATAGGCAATTATGATACAACATTTCTTTCAAGAGAGGCTGTAAATATGCTGATAAAGGGCAAACAACATTCATCTGTTTACAAGTTCTTGATGAGAAAGAGAAGAGAGATGAAAAAAAGAGAGACTATAGAATTATGGGAAAAAGAATTTTAATTTACAATTTTTTTTAGGTGTTAAATTCTAACATGGTTGAAGTTTTTGAAGAAATAAGCCCTGCAGACTTTTTTTATAGAAATAGGGACATTGCTGGCTTCACAAATCCATCAAGAGCCATTTATTCTACAATCAGAGAACTTGTTGAGAATTCATTGGATGCTTGTGAGGTCCATCGTATTTTACCAGATATCTACATAAGACTCTCAAAAATATCAAACAACTCAAAAGAACCCGGTACCTATAAGATTAGAGTTGAGGATAACGGCTCTGGGCTTCCCTCAGATATAGTACCTTCGGCCTTTGGGCAGGTTTTATTCGGTTCAAAATACAAACTTCGTCAAACCAGGGGTACTTTTGGCCTAGGCGGTAAGATGGCAGTTTTATATGGGCAGATAACAACCCATTCAGAGACGCATATAACTTCAAGCTTAGGGAAATCAAAAATTTCCGAGTATCGTTTAATGATGGATATCCAGAATAATAAGCCCATAATACTGAGTCAAAAAAACCGTTCAAATAAAATGAAATGGCATGGGACAATTATAGAATTTTTGACAGAGGCCGATTATACAAGAGCTAAATCAAAGATAATAGAGTATCTCAAACAGACAGCTATTGTAGCTCCTTATGCAAATTTAACTTTTGTAGATCCACGAGGAAGATTCTATAAATTCGATAGGATTATAGAATCTATGCCCAAACCTCCAACAGAGACAACGCCTCACCCACATGGAGTAGATGTAGAGACATTAAGAAGACTTATCAGAATTTCTCATGTTAAGACTATGAAAGAATTCATGAGAAAGCACTTTCAGAGAGTAGGAGAGACAACTGCAAGAAAATTCTTAGATTATGCGGATATTGGTCCAAGAAAGAATCCGAATAAATTGAACTCTGATGAAATAGTCAGACTCGTAAATGCAATGAAAAATTTTGAAGGTTTCTTACCTCCAGATTCTAGTTGCCTTTCTCCAATAGGGATAGACTTGCTAAAAGCAGGAATTCAAAAGGAATTGAATCCTGAATTTGTGGAAGTGCATCAAAGGAGGGCATCTGCATATTCAGGATTTCCATTTATAGTTGAGACAGGAATAGCTTATGGAGGAAATATTCCAAAAACAGGAGGAATATTACTATATAGATTTGCAAACAAGATTCCGTTGCTATTTGATGAGGCTAGTGATGTTTCTTGGAAAGTTATTAACAATATAATGAACTGGAGGCATTACAAAGTAAGCCCAGATGAGCCTTTAGCAGTTTTTGTTCATATATGCAGTTTGAAAATCCCTTACAAGACTGTTGGGAAAGAATTTATTGCAGACAGATCCGAGGTTGAACATGAAATCTTAAACGCCTTAAGAGAAGTCGCCAGAAAATTACACATTTATCTCTCTAGAAAGAATTACATCGAAAGAGAGAGAAAAAGGCTTAACATATTCCAAAAATATTTACCTAAAATTGCTTCCTTCTCAACTAAATTAGCAAAAAAAGAAAAAGAGCCAGATATTGAACCTTTGTTAAGAGATTTGATGAAATATGACGATGAAGAAAAGTGAGAGTTCAGTTAAGAAGAGAAAAAAGGAAGTTGTGGAAACTTTACAAAATTTTGGCCATCAAATGTATGATCAATTATCAAATGGAGAGTTTCCATGGACTAAGATGCCAAGTAGATCCATAAACAATATTTTTTATGATACCAACATCAGGCAATATATTCTTGGCGAGAGGTATGTCAAAAGAAGCTCTGGCAACATTAGACATATTCGGCCATTAACTCAACTAGTCTGGACAGCGTTATTTGCAAATGAGTTAAGTACTCAAAGCAAATCCAGTACATTAAGAGATGTATTCTATTCAGCCCAAGCTTATGAGATGAGCTTTACTGATCAGCAAGAAAGTGACAATATAATTACGGATCTTGAAACTGTGCTAAGGTATCCAAGAGAAGACTTCAATGTATTCCCCGAAGAGAGGAGTGCGATCTTTGGAGATCTTACAATAGAATATACTTTACCAGGATATGAGGGCAGGCAATTAAATTTGACTTCACATCCTGATGGGATGATGATCGGACCTGCTTTAACAAATGCAGAATTTGCTGATTGTAAGGCGGATAAAGTAATAGCAATAGAGAAGGGGGGTTTATTCACCAGATTTGTTGAAGAACGTGTTCATGAAAAGTTCAAAGCAATACTGATTCATACAGCCGGTCAAGCTCCACGTGCCACAAGATCTTTGCTTCGCAGACTTAATAGGGAATTGGAATTACCGGTATACATATTTACAGACGGGGATCCATGGGGCATGCACATAGCGATGGTTATTATCTCAGGTTCCGCAAATGCAGCTCATCTTAGAGATTTGAATACCCCTGATGCAAAATGGTCCGGAGTATGGGCTACTGATATAGTTGACTACAAATTACCTAGTGATAAGCTAACTGATCTGGATGTTAAAAGATTACACGAATTGAAAAAAGATCCACGATATAAAGGAAAACTCTGGAAAAAGGAGATTGGTATATTCATGAATATAAAGAAAAAAGCTGAACAAGAAGCGTTCAGCCGTTATGGGTTGACATACATAGTTGATGAATATTTACCAACTAAGTTAGAGATGATGGCCGATTAATCATACGGTATGAAATTCGAGCGCCGTTATATCATCGCTCAACTGTGAAAGCCACTCTTACATGCGCTTTATATTTCGCTATTTTATTATTTTCAACTTCAGCTTTGTACCCTAGTACATCGATTCCAACTATATTTTTTACAGTTTTTGCGGCTTCTGCTAAAGCCTCTTGTACAGCGTCATCCCAACTATTTTCAGAACTCCCTACAAGTTCAAGAATTTTTACAACCGTCATAAAATCACCACCTATAGTATATTTCAACTCATGATATTTACTTTTTCTCATTTTAAATTTCGATGTGCCTTTTTCCAAGCTTTATTTAAGTAAGTTAAAAGAATTGTATTAAAGACAAAATATTTGAGCATAATATTCGATTTTGTATTGACAGTCGAATGAAGGATCAATAAAATGGACATCGAGATTATAGGGCATGGAACTTGGCTTGATAAGATAGCTCAAGAATTACTTGATAGAGAGAGAAAATTAGAAAGAAAAGATAAAATAATCAAAACCGAAAGTGGTCTTGGTGCTTCAGGATTCCCTCATATCGGAAGCTTCAGTGATTGTGCCAGATCCTATGGATTAAAATTGGCTCTTGAAGAGATCGGGACAAAATCAGAATATATTGCATTTTCAGATGATAAAGACGGATTAAGAAAAGTTCCTGCAGGTTTGCCTGATTCTTTAAAGAAATATTTAGGTTTTCCAGTTACATCAATTCCAGATCCATTTAATTGCCACGATAGTTATGGAGACCACATGAGTTCATTACTAATAGATGCAATGGACAGAACGGGTATTGAGTATAAATTCTATTCAGCTACTAAAGCCTACAAAGCTGGATTGTTCAATGAACAAATTAAAACCATCCTGATTAATGCTGATAGAATTGGCAAAATAATAATGGATGAATTAGGACAAGAAAAATATGTCGAAATTCTTCCTTATTTCCCTGTTTGTGAAAAGTGTGGTAGGATCTATACAACCTCTGCTTACAAATTTCTTCCAGACGAGAACAAGATACTGTACTCTTGTGAGGGAATGAAAGTTCATAATCAATGGTTAAAAGGGTGCGATCACAAGAGTGAATTGGATTATAGACAGGGTGATGGGAAATTAAGCTGGAAAGGGGAATTTGCTGCCAGATGGAGTGCCCTCAAGATAAATTTTGAAGCTTATGGAAAAGATATAGCTGATTCGGTTAAGGTTAATGACAGAATATCAAAAGAAATCCTGAATTATGCGCCTCCTATGCATGTCAGATATGAAATGTTTCTCGATAAAGGAGGAAAGAAAATCTCCAAATCAAAAGGGAACGTATTCACGCCACAGGTATGGCTGGATTACGGCTCACCTCAGTCTTTACTGCTTTTGATGTTCAAAAGAATTGTTGGAACTAGAGCAATATCACATTTGGATATTCCTAAGTATATGGATGAAATCGATGAATTAGAAGAAATATTTTTCAAAAAGAAAAAGATCAAGGATAAAAAAGAATTTGCGAAGCTTAATGGTCTGTATCTCTACAGTTGGTTGTTAGAGCCCCCTAAACAACCAGGCATTCACATACCTTACAACCTACTTGTTTATTTGGCAAGAGTAGCTCCAGATAAAGATAGAAAGAAGTTTGTTACTGATAAACTGATAGCTTATGGATACTTTACTGATTCTGTAGATAAGGAATTGGACAAGAAGATAGATTATGCGATAAATTGGGCGAAAGATTTTGGAAAAGCTGAAGAGGTTGAAGTTTCCCTAAAAAATGCGGAGAAAGATGCGATTAGTGACCTGATAGGCATTATGGAGGTAGAGGACGATGAGGAAAAAATCCAAAGCAATATTTTTGCTATAGCAAGAAAAAATGATTTATCTGCTAGGGATTTTTTCAGAATTCTTTATTTGCTTCTTCTAGGCACACAAGCTGGACCAAAATTAGGATCATATATAAAGGCAATGGGCAAAGAAAGTGTGATTATATCATTGAAAAAAGCTTTGAAAAAATCCAGCTAAATATAATTATTAGACCAAGACTAGAAATCTATTTCTGATGGGCCCGTAGTCTAGTACGGATTATGACGCTGGCCTTCGAAGCCGGAGATCCGGGGTTCAAATCCCTGCGGGCCCGCCATACTAATTATATGAGATTTGAAGCCAGTTAAATCGGATCCTATCGAATTATATTTTTATGTGTTTCCAGTAGAAAAAACAATCAAAAATCGTTTAGGTTCGCACTTTTCAACAAAATAATTAAAAATATTTATTGTATTAGCGCGCGCGCTATACACATAACATTTAAATATACCAAATAATCCATGTTAGGTGTTAGTTTCGTAGGAAAATCCCTTTTGCCAAGCTTACGAGCATATCAGGCAAAGCTACTTTTTCTGCAACTAAACTAAGAGTACGTAAGGAGGTGGAAGATACAATGGAAGGTACAGTTAAATTCTATAACGCTCCAAGAGGTTATGGATTTATCTCCAACGACGAAGGTGGTAAAGACACTTATGTCCATAGAGATGATATCCAAGATGGCGCCGAACTTAATGAAGGAGACAAAGTCTCTTTTGATATTGAGCAAGAGGACAGAGGGCCTAGAGCAAAGAACGTTAAGAAATTATAGGCATTTAAGATGCGTAAGTTATGTGGAAATTTAATTATTTTTACTAACGCGTCTAGAAATTTTTTTTAACTTCAAATTTTTTTTAATTTTTAACTCTCATATTTTTCTTCGTACTTCTGTTTGAGTTCTTCCATTACCGATGGATCGGCAAGTGTTGTAGTATCTCCAAGTGCTTTACCTTCTGCAATGTCCCTAAGTAGTCTTCTCATAATCTTTCCACTCCTAGTTTTTGGTAGTTCGTGTGTAAAAAACAGAATTTCGGGTTTTGCAATGGAGCCGATTTTTTTTACAACATGTTGGATTAATTCGTCTATTAGTTGCGATGAATCTTTTGCTTTACTCTTTAACGTTACGAAAGCTGCAATTGCCTGACCTTTTACATCATGGCTCTTTCCTATTACTGCGGCTTCTGCAACTGAGGGATGGGCAACTAGAGCGCTTTCGACCTCCATCGTACTTATCCTGTGCCCCGCGACATTCATTACATCATCCACCCGACCCAAGAGCCAAAAATATCCGTCCTTGTCCTTTTTGCAACCGTCGCCAGTAAAGTACGTTCCGGGAATTTTGGTAAAGTATTGTTCTTTATAGCGCTCAGGATCTCCATAAATCGCTCGTAACATAGCCGGCCACGGTTTCTTGAGTATCAAATATCCTCCATCAGTTTTCTTACCATGTTCATCAACTACCTCAGCCTCTATACTAGGAAAAGGTTTTGTTGCTGAACCTGGTTTTAACGAGGTAATCCCAGGGAGGGGAGTAATTAGAATCATGCCTGTTTCAGTTTGCCACCAAGTGTCGACCACAGGGCAGTTGCTATTTCCGATTTTTTCATGATACCATACCCATGCCTCAGGATTTATTGGCTCACCGACCGTGCCCAGTAAGCGTAAAGATGATAGATCATGACGGCTGGGATATTCATCCCCCCATTTCATGAATGCTCTTATAGCTGTTGGTGCTGTATAGAAAACAGTCACGCCATATTTCTCTACTATAGACCAGAAACGATCTTTATCAGGGTAATCTGGTGAACCCTCATATATAATGACTGTCGCACCGTTTGATAGGGGCCCATAGATTATATAGCTATGTCCTGTAACCCATCCAACATCTGCTGTACACCAATAAATATCTTCATCCTTTAAATCAAAAACCCACTTTGTTGTCAAATATGTCCCTACGAGATAGCCACCGGTTGTATGCACAACACCTTTAGGCTTTCCTGTTGTGCCACTAGTATATAGTACGTAGAGCATATCTTCAGAATCCATCTCCTCAGGTGTGCAGTAGAGTGGTGCAGTTTCCATTAAGCGATGCCACCAAATATCTCTCCCGGGAGTGAAAGATACTCTTGAAGAATCCATAGCACCACGGTGAACGACTACTACATGCTTTACGAATGGACATTTCTTTAATGCAACGTCAGAATTGTCTTTAAGCCTAACAATGTTACCTCGTCTGAATCCACCATCTGCTGTTATTAGCACTTTTGATTGCGCATCAATTATCCGATCACTAAGAGAATCTGCTGAAAATCCTCCAAAAACAACACTATGTGGGGCGCCGATACGAGCGCAGGCAAGAACTGCTATTACCATCTCTGGGATCATAGGTAGATAAATTGTAACGCGGTCTCCTTTTTTGACACCTAATGACTTCAATACATTCGAAAATTTATTTACTTCACGATAAAGGTCATTGTAAGTATATATGCGCCAATCACCAGGCTCTCCCTCCCATATAATTGCGGCCTTGTTCTTTCTCCAAGTTTTAAGATGTCGATCTAAGCAGTTGTATGATGCGTTGATCTTACCACCGAGAAACCATTTTGCAAAGGGTGGTTTCCACTCTAGTGTTCTATCCCATTTCCTAGACCAATCCAGATTCTCTGCTGCTTTTTCCCAAAATCCCTCAAAATCCTTTTCGGCCTCCTCGTAAATTCTCTCTGATTTTACATGAGCTGAAGACTTGAATGATTTGGGAGGGTGAAATAATCTGCTCTCTTTTAGGAGAGTCTCTATTGCCTTTTTTGACATAACAAATCCTTCTTTTGGCATATGTATTAACTAATAAATCGTTTCAATAGTACCTTGAGTGTGTTGATAGAGTATTATTGGAAAAGAGAAAATAAAATTAACTAAAATGAAATTGAACTATGTAAGTATAGTAGGAATTAAAACATAGCTCGCAATAGAAATAAATAACCATCAAGATTTGTAGCCTTTATAAAAAAAGTATAATCCAATAGTTGAGATAATATAGTATAGGATAAAAGAGAGTGAATAGGGCTCATAAGGACGAATTAATAAACTATATTGATTTAGCGCAATAGTAACATCAGCAATTACAACCACAATTATGATTATGATAAATGACCATTTGATACCTTTTAGAGTGAGCGGAAGCATTATCCATGCAAATATTACAAAAATACCGAATATAATGGTTGTCAAGTTAGGCCAAGACACATTATAGCTTAATACTCCAACATGCGCTGTTCCTATAAGCGCGATAGTTAACAATATCCCAAAAGATATTACACAATCGAATTGATATTTTTGCTGACGTGCTTTTTTGAATGGTTCATAACTTCTAGCAATAGGTGCCCCCACTTTGATACAAACAAATATTCCGATAAAAAGACCAACTAGGATAATGAGAATTTTCAGCCATAGAAAAACCCACTGAAAAGCCTCTAAGGAAGGAACAAGGGTCTGTATAAATGGGGGTGACTGAACAGGAGTTGGAGGTGGACTTGGTGTTGGCGCAGGCGATGGTTCTGGGGTAGGGGGTGACTGAGGCGTTGTTTGCATAGGTTCTATTTTGATCGTTCTTTCGATTATGTTCTCCTCGCCCTCAAACATAATTCTCAAGTTCATCAATATGGATCTATCGTTTGAGATATCAGGATCATTTCCATAAGGATCTGTGGATTTTTTAGGTATCGCTACTTCATAAGTCCACATAGTTAATACTTCGTCATAAGCCCCTACTCCCTCTCCATCCTGTTGTAAATCAGGTTCAAAAAAATATTCCTCAGTGTAGAAATTATCCTTGTATTCTCCTTGCAATAATATTTTAATATCGTCTCCTGCATCATAGGATTTGTTATTTTGATTTGTATCAAACGCAATGTAGAAAACACGAGCCCGTCCTCCCTTTGCTTGAAACAGGACATAGAGATTTTGGCAGTCGGTTTTTAAACGTAAATTCTGCCAAGGATGGATCACTTCAATTTCCAAGGCATCATCCCATTCATCAAAGGAAATCCTTCCATTGATCCTAGGGGTAGTACCTATTGGTATTTCCACCAGCTCTTGTGCTTGAATATGATTTGTACTGACTCCAAGTAGCAATAAAAGGACTAATGCATGAAGCAAAAAACGTTTCATAGAACTCACTTCTTCCCATAAATTCCTGGTATAATGAAAGTGAATGTGGATCCTTTCCCTTCACCAGAAGATTCTGCCCATATCTTCCCTTTATGACCTTTGATTATACCTTTGGTTACGCTTAGACCTAGACCTGTGCCTCTAACATAAGTAGATTTCTTGATATCTGCAAATGGTTCAAAAATCTTCCCGAGATCCTTTTTTCTAATGCCAATCCCCGTATCTTTTATTTGGACTTGTATGTTTTTTTTCATCTTTTCTACAATGAGGGCTATTAATCCATTTTCGGGAGTGAATTTGGAGGCATTGTCTAGTAGGTTCATTAGAGCTTGGCTGAGTCTTATGCTATCCCCTTTGATAGGTAAGCGACCTTTTGAAACTTTTAAGTTGAATCTTTGTTTTCTTTGTTCAATCAATGGTTGAATTTCTTTTACGCAATTTTGAATTACCTCTTGAAAGTCAATAAGCTTAAGGTTCAATTTGAGCTTTCCAGAGTCCATGCGGCGGACTTCTAGCAGTTCGTTGACTAAGCTTAGAAGACGTTCAGTATTTCGCTTTACTATTTCTAATTCCAATGTTGCTTGATCAGATAATTTTCCCGATTTTCCTTTTGTAACTCGATCTATGAAACCTTTGATAGATACCAGAGGTGTTCTAAGCTCATGAGTTGCTGCAGATATAAATCGATCCTTCATTAGCTCGCGCGATTGAAGTTGATCGGCCATATTATTGAAAGCGCTAGTTAAAGCGCCGATCTCATCTTTTGTCTTTATGTCAATCCGATACTCGTAGGTTCCACCGCCAATTTTCTTTGCTCCCTCTACTAAGTTGAGAAGGGGTTTGGATATTCCCTGGATAATAATTAATGTGGCGCCAATTCCGAATGATAAACCTAAAATACTCATCATTATTAGTGAAGTCGTGGCCACTGTACCAGAACCCTTAGCATTTTCTGCTGCCTTGACTGTCTCCGCATGTATTAATGGTTGGATCTCATTTTCAAGCATATTGTCTATTTCCCTAAGTTTGTCTTCAAACTGATCGAGAAGCGCATACAAATTATCCGTTAGTATTATTAATTCATTGCCAGTTTTCTTGGCTTTTATGAAGTTTTCGTCTATATTGATGATCAAGCGAGTCTCTTCTGCAGATGGATTAGTTTCTCGGTATTTGTTCGAGAATTGTTCAAATTCTCCTTCTGCTTTTGAGATCTCTTCTAGTAGGATGGGATCTTGGCTATCCAAGTAGTTCTCAATAGCAGAATCGTATTTTTCAATACTACTTTCCATACCAAGTGCAGATTCTAATTTTTTCTCAGCCCTTAAAACAGTTCTATTAATGGATATCTTAAGTTTCTCGTCAATTATTTCTTCAATTTCATTTACGCTCTCACCATATATCTGAAGCTCAGTTGCTCTCTTATCTGTAAGATTCATTATCTGATCGCCTGATTGTCTAAACTCTATATAGAGTGTCGTGACTTCTTTACCCAACTCCTCTTGTTCTTCAGTCTCAGCCATCCATCGATATTCTGCTGCAATCCTCTCAAAATTAGTAGCAGAAACATCTATGCTTTCTTTGGTATCTACATCTGGATTACGAACATAATTTAAGATCCCAATAGCTGTCTCCCAAACACTGATCTCCATCCCTAGTACAGCTTCTTCAAGCGGCATTGCTACATAGACAATTCTGTGTACATCTTGATTGATGTAGGTGGTCTGTTGATATGAGATATAAGCACTTAATGCCAATAGAAGTATCAGGAATCCAAAACCTAACAACAATTTATCGGATATTGTGATCTTCATATCTGAAACCTATTTTTTATATCAGGAACTTTGGTTATATAGGTGATTTTTTCTACTAAATTTGTTATTTTTAGGTCCCATAAATTTTTTGAATACGTGTATATAAGGTCCAATATGTAATTCTTTTTTTAAATCATTTATGATATAACCAATTTTTTTTATATATACCATAAATTCCAGAAAAAAGAGGACAAAAATTTCCTATAAATAGACCTTCATAGAAGTAGGACATTATTGAAAATGTGCGAGAATGAGATTAACTAATCGATCGATTAACATATGCTAAGTTAAATTTAAATGAAATATTTTTGAATTTGATTCAAAGAGTAGGAATCCAATGAAAACTCTTGTAGTCCCAGCAATAATAACAGATTCCCAAAAAGAATTAGATCAAATGCTAATTAAAGTAATTGGCAAAGTGAAGAGAGTCCAACTTGATATTATGGATGGAGAATTCGTTCCAAATACATCACTTAATTTCGATTTTGTCCTTCCAGAGGGTATTGAATATGAAGCTCATCTAATGATAATGGATCCTCTAGAATGGATCAAGGATAATGCAAATAAAGTCGATATAATAACGACTCACATTGAGACATTACAAGACATAGATTTTGTAATCGACTATGTTAAAGAACAAGGAGTTAAGATTAATTTAGCCTTAGTACCAAAAACACCCATAGAATTAATAATTCCTTATCTAAAGAAGATCGATGGATTACTAGTAATGACAGTTGATCCAGGTAGTTACTGCATAAATAAAGAGTTTAATCCCAAACCATTAGAAAAAATAAGAGAGCTTAGAAAGGTAGATCAATCAATCCCCATAGAGGTTGATGGTTGTATGAATCCTGAAAATGTAAAACTTGCACGGGAATCTGGGGCTAATATTTTTGCATCCGGATCTTATATCCTTAGAAGTGATAATATAGATGAAGCATTGATAGAGTTAGGTAATGCAGCAAAAATTTGAGTAATAATTCAATTCTTAGCAACAAACCAAATTGTATCTTCGATAGCTTTTACCATTGCTGCAGGATATTTTCTAATTGCCATTTTAGGTTCTTTGAAGATCAACTTTGCAATTGCAATTTTCTTTTTACCAGATATAAGGAAGAAAATCGATTTTGAACAATTTATTACCTGTATAGTAAGTGTAATTCTATTTCTGGGGAGATGAGTTGAAGGGGCAATAACTTCAGAAACCCAATGTTCTTCTTCCTTCAATACCGGATTCTTTGGAAAAAGTGATGCTGTATGACCATCTTCACCCATACCCAATAACATTAGATCAAAGGTATGTTTCGAACTTTTTAGAAGGGATTCTTGTAGCAAATATTCATAATCTAAGGCAGATTTTCGTGGATTTTCCATTTCCGTAATTATTCGATGAATGTTTCTATTTGGAATTGTAATTTTTGAAATTAGATTATTATATGCCATATTGTAGTTACTATCTGGATGATCTTTTGGTACACAACGTTCGTCACACCAAAAAATATGAATGTGTTGCCAAGATATGCTATCTTTATATTCACTTCCTAAAAGATTATAAAGATTTTTTGGAGTATTTCCGCCTGAGATAGCGAGGTTGAATTCATTTTTCCTGTTTAGAATATTTTTAATTTTTCTGTTGATATCTTTGGCCATGGCCTTACTCGCTAGATGTAGAGTATCATAATATCGAATTTCAGCCACAACAGATCCTACCATTATAATAATCCGGATGAGAACAACTGTTTTGTTTCATTGGGCCCCCTAGATCCAGCTTTATAAGTATGAATTAGGATTTTTTTACTTAGTAATTGGTCGTAAATTGTCCAAGCAGCTTCTACCTCATCATAACGCACAAAGAGTGTTGGATCACCAATTATAACATCCAACAATAGAGTTTCATATGCATCTGGAAGTGATCCGAATGCTTCAGAATATCTGAATTTTAACTTTTGGCTAGTAAGTGTAATTGGTTGCCCTAAAGACTTCACTTGAAATTTTAAATCAAATCCCTCATCAGGTTGGATAGTAATGGCAAGTACGTTGGGTTCTAGAGCACATGTTTTTTCATATGGTTTGAAAATAGATATTGGGGCGCAATGAAATCTAATTACAATCTCAGTAAGTCTTTCCGTCATTCTTTTCCCTGTTTGAAGATAGAATGGGACACCTTTCCAACGCCAATTAGCTATCTCCATCTTGAGGGCTACAAAAGTCTCCGTATCTGAATCAGGGGATGTGCCTTCTTCATCTCTATAGCCTGGAACCTCTTTATTATCAATCTTTCCTTTGATATATTGTCCAAAAACAACATCCTCGGAAGTTATTGGAGCTATTTGTTGTAAAACTTTGACCTTTTCATTACGTATAGAGTTTGCTTCGAAAGCTACCGGAATTTCCATTGCAACCATAGTTAGAAGTTGAGTAAGATGATTCTGAACCATATCACGAAGAGCGCCAATTTTATCATAATAGTTGGCTCTACCTTCAATTCCAACTTTCTCAGCCACAGTAATTTCAACGCTTTCGATATGCTCGCGACTCCATAAATGTTCGAAAAAAGCATTAGCAAAACGAAATACCATTAAATTCTGAACAGTTTCCTTTCCAAGAAAATGATCGATTCGGTAGATTTGTGATTCGTCAAAATATTTGTGGATTAAATTATTGAGTTCTTTGGCTGACTCGAAATCATATCCAAATGGTTTTTCCACAACTAAACGAGTCCACCCGGGACTGTGATTAAGACCCGCCTTACTAAGTCCTACAATAGCCTTTGGAAAAACGCTTGGTGGAAGTGCCATGTTGAAAATTCGGTTTCCTGGCATCGAATTTTTCTTTTCAATACTCTTGATTTTTTCTGCTAATCCTTCATAATCTTCTAATCTTCCTTGACTAATAGAGTAATAAAATAGGCAAGCATCACACCATGGAGAATAGTCTTTATCATCAATTGATAATCCTGCAGATTTCAACATATCATGAGTTAACATTCGGTAACTATTTTCATCCATATCTTTCCTAGCAACACCAAGAATAATGCTTTTACTTTTCAATTCTTCTTTAGATGATATTTCATAAATAGCTGGGAACAATTTTCTACTGGCTAGATTGCCAGTAGCACCAAAGATTATGAAAATGTGGGGCTCGATTTGATTAAGAGACATTTCATTTCTTCCTTTTAATTTCATGCCCACCAAATTGATATCTCATAGCAGCCAAAAGTCTATCTGAAAAGGATTCTTCATCGCGTGACCTTAAGCGTTGAATTAGTGATAGAGTGATTACTGGTGCAGCGATATCTTGATCTATCGCTTCAAAAACTGTCCATCTGCCTTCTCCTGAATCAGCCACATATGGTTTAATATCTTTTAATTCAGAATCCTCAGATATAGCCCTAGCTATAAGATCCAAAAGCCAAGATCTTACAACGCTACCATATCGCCAAATCTCTGAAATTTGATGGAGATTTAGATTAAATTCTTCTTTACTTTTTAGTAAAGCAAAACCTTCGGAGTACGATTCCATTAATCCATATTCTATTCCATTATGTATCATTTTTACCAAATGGCCTGCACCACTTGGTCCCACATGTCCCCACCCCTTATCTGTATCAGGTGCTAAAGTTACAAAAATTGGCCTTAGATAATCAACTATATCTTTTTCACCACCTATCATCAAGCAATAACCTTCCTTTAATCCCCAAATACCACCACTTGTTCCTACATCCACATAATGCATTTCCTTTTCCTTCACTATAGCAGCTCTACGTATTGAGTCCTTATAGTTCGAGTTCCCGCCATCAATGATTATATCACCTTTGTCTAATTTCGGTAGTAATGCTCCGATCGTTTTGTCTACTGGTACACCTGCAGGAATCATCATCCAGATAATTCTTGGTTTCGATAATTTTCCTATAAGTCCATCTATGGAATATGCACCATCAGCGCCTTTTTCAATAATACGATCTACACTTTCTTTTGTTCGAGCATTACCTATGACCCTATGACCGCCTTTTAAAAGTCGAATAACCATATTAGAACCCATTTTTCCAAGACCTATCATTCCTAAATCCATTTTTTTTCACTTCTTTTTTTCAGAGTTTGAATTCTATTCTTTTATCAACTCATTTAATGATGAAAGCCCATCAATAATGTCTCTTTTTAGATTTATTCTAAGGATTCTGCGGTTAAGCTGTTCTAGGGCTTTATAATCTCCCAATGCTTGAGCTTTAATTAGTGTTCCAAAAGTATAGCTAGTTTCAGGAACTGCTAAATCTTTTTCAGGTTCATTTATCAATTGAATAAATAATCCAGTATTAGGACCGCCCTTATGTAATTGTCCGGTCGAGTGTAAAAATCGTGGACCGTAACCGAATGTAGTTGCTAATTTGTAGCGATTCAAGAATTCTATACGGATCTTTTGCAACACTTTGTTTGTTTCCACTGTTCTCGGTATATAAGCTTGGATAGCAATATAATCTCCTTTCTTAGCTTGATCAATCCATTCCTTTATAGCTTTTGATAAAATCTCCTTGTCTTCAATCGATATTGTTTCTACTTCCTCGTTGTCTTTTTTTCCTTTCTCTGTTTTATCCATCATTTTCTTTGCTAAATCCTTAGCCATTTGGACATTAGGTTGATTAAATGGATGTATACCAATAATGGAACCGGCTGCAGCTATTGCCAACTCCCAACTATAAATCTCTTGACTCAAATTGAGTTTATCAGTCAAATTGATGCTTATCAAAGGGTGACCTTTTTTTTCTAAGGCTTCAACAAGACCATCTAAATCCGCTTCATTATCTTCCTCACTGAAAAAGTGGATAAAGAACCGATCTTCTCCATAATTATCTGGTGATGTTATCGGTTCATTCACTATTGGAATTATTCCTTTACCATCTTTACCGGTACTTTCTGCAATAAGTTGCTCCACCCAATCTGGAAATCCTCTAACAGATGAAGAAGTTAGAAATGTTACCTTATCTCTTCCTATTTTTGTCAGTTCACCAAGTGCAGAGCCTATGATCAATCCTGTTGCTTCATTTGAAGAAACACAAAAAGCACAACTTTCAGACATTGTCCAAGCTCGATCGATAAATTGATGTACGTCCATTCCTATCAATGATGCAGGTAATAATCCAAAGGCAGTTAGGGCAGAATATCTACCTCCTACATCAGGTGTTGCTTGGAAAACACGACGGAAACCTCTCTTTTCTGCTAATTCAATCAGCGAAGATCCAGGATCAGAAATCGCAATAAAATGACGGCCACGATCCTTATCCACTTCACCAATCTTTTTCCAGAAATATCTAAATAGAGAAAGAGTTTCTGTTGTAGTCCCAGATTTACTAGATACTATGAATAAAGTTTTGAGAAGATCTATTTCATCCTCAATGTAGCCAATAGCTGATGGATGAGTACTGTCGAGAACTATAAGTTCTGGATAGCTCTCTTTATTTCCAAAGATTTTTTGATAGACTTCTGGTGCCAGACTCGATCCTCCCATTCCTAACAAGACCGCATATTTGAATCCTTCTGATTTGATTTGATCTGCAAAAGACACAAAATCTTCAAGCTGGTTGTGCATAGTCTCAGGAAGAGATAGCCATCCCAATCGATCAGTAATCTCAGGTAGAGGTTTTGAAGTCCATAGAGTGTAATCCTTCTCCCAAATTCTCCTTATGAAATCGGTTTTTCTTAGATGATCTAAACGTTTAGCAATTTGAATTTTATATTTACCGAATTTAGGAATGCGAATATCCGCTTGCTTCTGTAATATTGCTTGGCGTTTCTCTTCCAATGTAGAAATTAATTGATCGAATGAATCTGCAAAAGCCTTGACACCATCTTTTTGTAATTCTTCGGTAATTTCGTTTAGATCAATACACAATTTACTTAATTGCTCAAGTTGGTTTTCAGCTTCTTTTTGTCCTTCTTCTATTGTCAGTTTCAGTCGGCCGTGATCTCGAAATGCGTTTAGGGTTACAGGCGGCATAGTATTTACTGTGTCGGAACCTATGAGCTCTTCAACATACAATACATCAGAATAAGATGGATTTTTAGTACCTGTACTTGCCCATAATACTCGTTGAACTCGTGCGCCACGTTTCAGTAAGCTCTCCCAACTTTCTCCACTAAATATTTCTTTAAAAAGTTTGTAAGCTATTTTCGCATTAGCTACCGCAATTTTACCTCTAAGTTCAAGAGCCTCGGGCGTACCCATTTCCTCTAGTTTTTTGTCAACGACCTTATCAATCCTGCTTAAAAAAAAAGAGGCTACTGATGATACTTTGGCAGGATCTTTGCAACGCTCTAAACCTCTTATATATGCTTTAGCTACCGACTCATATTGCGATAAAGAGAAAAGTAAAGTGACATTAACATTTATGCCCTCTTCTATAAGTTCTTCAATGACTGGTACCCCTTCCTTTGTCCCAGGTACCTTGAGCATGATGTTAGGACGTTTAATAATTTTCCATAATCGACGGGCTTCATTAATACTGCCTTCAGTATCATGAGCCAGATGAGGAGATAGTTCTAAGCTGACGAAACCGTCAGAGCCCTTAGTCTCTTCATAGACTGTTCTTAAGATATCAGCCGCTAACTGGATATCCTCAATCGATATTTTCTCAAAAAGAATATTTACATCCATATGGGAGTCTGCTTTAACAGAATCTCTTATTACATCATCGTAATCCGAGCTCCCCGCTATCGCTTTTTGGAATATTGTTGGATTACTCGTGACACCACGCAGACCATCTTCTTCTACCATGCGACGGAGTTCCCCTCCCGTAATCAAACTCCGTCTGATATAATCAAGCCAAAATGATTGACCATACTTTGAAAGCTCTCTTAATGCGTTCAAATTACCACCTTAAACTAGGATCGATTATTTTTTCAATAATTCTAAAGTTCTTTTCACTACGTTATCAACATTGAAACCAAGTTTATCATATACAATGTTACCTGGGGCAGAGGCTCCAAATCTATTCAATCCTATTGATGTGCCTTTATCACCAATATATTTACTCCAACCAATTGAAACACCAGCTTCAATTGATATTCTAGGCACTTTGGGAATAAGCACTTGTTCTCTATATTGTCTGGATTGCTCCTCAAAAAGTTCCCAGGAGGGCATAGAAACCACTCTTGTTTTTACTCCTTTCTTAATTAAGGCTTCTTGTGATTCCAATGCAAGATGAACTTCTGAACCGCTAGCGATCAATATAATATCTGGATTTTTCTCTTCTGCACCAGTTAGAATGTAAGCGCCTTTGGGTAAACCTTCAATGACTGGAAAATCTTTTGGATCAAGTATTGGTAATTTCTGGCGAGTAAAGATAAGTGCAGTTGGTCCTTTACGTTCAATCGCAACACTCCAAGCTATAGCCGTCTCATTAGCATCAGCAGGTCGAATCACAGTTAACCCTGGTATAGTTCTTAAGGACATCAGTTGTTCAATTGGCTGGTGTGTTGGGCCATCTTCTCCAAGACCTATGCTGTCATGTGTAAAGACGAAGATTACATGAGTTTGCATCAAAGCTGCCAACCGTATTGCTGGGCGCATGTAATCTGAAAATATTAAAAAGGTTGCGGTATAAGGAATGAAGTTGCTATGTAAAGCCAGTCCGTTAGAGATTGCACCCATAGCATGTTCGCGAACACCAAAGTGAAGGTTGTGGGCACAATATTTTCCATAACCAAAATCACCATAACCCATAAGAATTGTTTTAGTGGACGGTGCTAGATCAGCTGATCCCCCGATAAAATAATGGTGTGGTGCTTTTCCAGATGAATGAAGTTTATCACTAAGTATGTTCATTACTTTACCTGAGGCATTACGAGTAGCAATCGGCCCATCCGACGAATTAAAAATGGGTAAGAAGCTTCTCCATTTAGCAGGAAGTTCACCTTTTAACATCCTATCAAATTGAGCTGCAAGTTCTGGTTCGCTTTGTCTATACTGATTCAAGAGTTTTAACCAATCATCCTCAATTTTTTTACCTTTTTGAGTAGCTTGGCGAAAATGTTCTAATGCTTCATCTGGTATGTGGAATGATGGTTCAATTGGCCAACCTAATGATTTCTTTGTAGCTAATAGACTGTCCTGACCTAATGGTTCACCATGAGCCTCTGCTGTATCTTGTTTTGGACTGCCGTAGCCGATGTGATTCCTAACTATTACTAAAGTTGGCATATCTTTTTTCGCTTGAGCTTTGCGGATGGCTTCATCAATCTTGCCAAGATCATTACCATCAGGTACTTGAAGAACGTCCCATCCATACGCTTCAAATCGATGCTGAACGTTCTCAGTGAATGCTATGTTAGTCTCTCCTTCAATCGATATATGGTTATCATCATAAAGGTAAATAACCTTGCCAAGATGTAGAGTAGCTGCGAGTGATGCGGCTTCTGAACTAACTCCTTCCATAAGATCACCATCAGAAACTAGGGCATATGTATAGTGATCAATCATGGGGAAATCAGGATGATTGAAGCAGTTCGATAAAAAGCTCTCGGCCATTGCCATCCCTATACCCATTGCGAAACCCTGTCCTAATGGACCAGTAGTGACTTCTACGCCCGGGGTTAAACCATATTCTGGATGCCCAGGAGTCTTGCTACCCCATTGACGAAAATTTTGCAACTCCTTCAAAGGAAGGTCATAACCATACAGGTGTAAAAGTGAATAAAGTAATGCGGAACCATGACCTGCTGAAAGAATAAAGCGATCGCGATTTATCCAAGAAGGATTTTTTGGGTTATGTCGCAGGAATCGATCCCATAGGACATAAGCCATTGGAGCTGCTCCGAGTGGTAACCCAGGATGGCCTGATTTTGCTTTTTCAACCGCATCTACAGCTAGAAATCTCATCGTGTTAACACAAAGTTCATCTAAATTCTTCATGAAAAATTCCTTTTAGATTTTATAGTGATAAGGATTATGTTTTATTATTCTCAAAACAACTCTGAAGTTATATTCCATTTTTACTAAATTGATTTAATTTCGTTTTGTGCAAAAATTGCGGCACCAATAACTCCTGCATCACCGCCAAGTGCTGCTTTAGTAATTTTTAAATCCATTAAAGAAGACTCTAATGCCTTCTCTTTTACTATTTTTTCTATCTCACTTATTAATTCAGGCATTCCTTCAATAACACCGCCTCCAAGAATAAGTATGCATGGATTGAATGCGTTTACGATGCTTACTATTCCAGCTGCAAGATATTGTATGGTTTCTTCGATCAATTGAATAGACAAAGAATCCTTCTTATAATAAGCATCACCTACTGTTTTGGCCGTAATATTTTCAATAGTTCCAGCTAGAGATATCAGTTGTTTTCCATTTTGAGGATTGATTCTAATGGCCTCTTGGGCTCTTTCAGCAATAGCCCATCCTCCGGCATAAGCTTCTAAACACCCTTTGTTTGGACAATGACATTGTCGCCCACCTAATACTATAGTTATGTGACCTAATTCTCCTCCACTGTTATTGCAACCAATAACCATATTGGACCCGCTTATTATGCCTCCACCTACTCCAGTCCCAACAAAGATAATTACCAAATCACTAACATTTTTTCCAGAACCATATCGCCACTCCCCCCAAGTTGCAGCATTAACATCATTAAGTATGAATGCAGGCAATCCAAGTTTTTCTTCTAGTATTTTTTTTAAGGGAATATTATGCCATCTTAAATTGGGAGCATTTATCACATTTCCTTTCGAATCAACTTGAGCTGCAACACCTATTCCTAGAGCTTTTGCTTTTTGTATATTATCACCAAGACAGCCTTCTACGCATTTTAGAATATCTTCAATAACTCCATCTACGCCTTTTTCAGGATTGGTGGGATATTTATGGGCAAATAGAATTTTACCTTTACTATCAACTAATGCTGTTTTTACTTTAGTTCCTCCCAAATCTATACCAAGCGTAAGTAAATCTTCATTTTTTTGCTTCATTTAGATCACTCAATAATATTCATGTCTAGAATGATTGAAATTAAGAGCATCAAACAATATCTATTGTATAAAAAAATTTATACAGCTTGCCTTTCCTTCTATTTCTACAACTTCTCAATTAATTTATCCTAAGATAGTTGGGGAATTATCAAATGAATAAAGATGAAATAATTGTTCCTTTAGATGTCCCAAAAAATATGCGTGATAAATATAAGGATAATTACTTTGAAATAACTCGAGGTTCTGGTAGATTAATGCTTTTTGCTGGGGACCAGAAAATTGAACATCTCAACACTGATTTCTATGGTGAAGGTATTCATCCAGATGACTCTGACCCAGAACATATTTTCAGAATAGCAAGTAAAGCGAAAATTGGAGTATTCGCCACTCAATTGGGCTTAATTTCTCGTTATGGAATGGATTATAGAGATCTGCCATACTTAGTGAAGTTAAATTCAAAAACAAATTTAGTAAAAACTGAGCAGGAAGATCCCTACAGTGAACAATTAACTGATGTGGATCAAATAGTTGAATTTCAGATAAATAGTGGCTTGAAAATACTTGGAGTGGGTTATACCATTTATCTTGGAAGCAAGTTTGAGTCGCTGATGTTAAGAAAAAGTGCTCAGGTTGTTTATGAAGCCCATAAAAATGGTTTGATCGCAGTTTTTTGGATATATCCAAGAGGAAAGGCAGTAAAAAATGAAAAAGATCCCCATCTTATTGCAGGAGCAACAGGAGTGGGTGCATGTCTTGGTGCAGATTTTGTAAAAGTAAATTACCCCAAACAAGAAGGAAAAAATTCTAAGGAGATTTTTAAAGAGGCAATAATGGCTGCGGGCAGAACCAAGGTAATTTGTGCGGGTGGAGCCGCAACTGATGTTAAGAAATTTTTACAAACGCTACATAACCAAATTGAAGTTGGAGCAGCTGGAAATGCTACAGGAAGGAATATTCATCAAAAAGGATTTGATGAAGCTGTACGAATGTGTAATGCAATATACGCTATTACAGTCGAAGAGGCTAGTGTTGAGGAGGCATATTCCTGTTTCGCCAAAGAATAAAGAATTTACTTATCTGCGTTGACAGAGATGGTACGTTAATATTCGATGAAAAATATCATCTGGGAAGAACCGATGATTGGAAATCCAAAGTAAAAGTCTTACCTACAGTGATAGATGGCCTAAAGTATTTAGATTCTCTTGAAAACGCTTCAGTTTATATGATCACCAATCAACCTGGAGTCGCAATTGAAGATTTTCCGCTTTTAACACTTGATAGGGCAAATGAAGTATGCAGATATGTTATAAATGAATTAGAGAGGCTAGGTGGCCAAATTAAGGGATACTTCTTCTGTCCACATGCACATCCTTATTATGTAAAGAAGAGAAGCAAATATCAATTTGATGAAAAGATGATCTGCGATTGCGATTGCATTAAGCCAAATCCCGGTATGGTGTTCAAAGCACTGGAGGCAGAAGGTCTTACTTTAGAAACCACCGATATCTATGTAATCGGCGATCGCTCAAGTGATGTTAAAACAGCATTGAACGTTAATGGAAAAGGAATCTTGGTTCCATTTGAAAAAGAACCAGGGCAAGTTGAAAAAGTAAGGGAGTTAAACCAGGCCCATATTCATATCGCAAAAAATTTTTTGGATGCAACATATTTTATTAAAAACACAGTAAACAACTAAATAATCAATAGATGTTAAGAAGCTAAAAAGTAACAGAAGTGAAATCATGTCAATAATTGATGACAATATTCTTAAAATTAAAAGATTACAATTGGGTTCATTCGGCACAAATAGTTACATAATAAAATGCCAAAAGACTCAGAAAGGAGTCTTAATTGATGCCCCAGCTGAAGCAAATAAAATACTCAGGCAGCTGGAGGGTATTGATCTAAACTATATTTTTTTAACGCATGATCATTCGGACCATGTTGGAGCGCTTTCAGAATTAAGGGAAAAATTAGGGGTGCCATTAGCAGCTCATCCTTTAGATGCAGGAAGTCTTCCTTCACAAATGGAAACTTCATTATCTGATGGGGATATTTTAACAATCGGAGAGTTGAAAATAAAAGTGCTTCATACACCCGGCCATACTCCTGGTAGTTTATGCTTTCTTTTGAGTGATTATCTATTTTCAGGAGACACTTTGTTCCCGGGAGGACCAGGAAAGACTTGGTCGCCATCAGATTTTAAAAATATAATCAATTCGATCACAACTAAGATCTTTGTATTACATGAAGATACAAAGATTTATCCGGGTCATGGTGATTCAACCACAATTAGTGAGGAAAAAAAGAAATTCGATATTTTCTCTTCTAAAGCTCATGATCCCAATTTATATGGCGACGTTTTATGGGTTTGATCTTAAAACTATAAGGTATGCCTATTTAATCAGGAACCTCTACTAAATTAAATGCTTCTGCTATTTCGAAGTTTTTGCCCTTAGCCATATTCAGATTCATATTTCTTACCCAATCTTCAACTTTTTTTGCTTGTTCACCGGTTCCGATTTGACTTTTATGGCATCTTAAGGCAGCAATTTTCAAATGAAAAGTTTTGGAAATATCAAAAATGTAATTCACATCATCGGATGCCCATAAAAATACTTCTTTAACTTTATGGGGTTTGAGGTCTTTTTCCAATAATTCTGGATAGGTAAGGTGATCTCTTGCATAAGGAAAAACAGCATCCAAAGTAACTTGTCCGGCTATCCTGTGATCACGATGCCATATATAGTGCTTATATGGATTGGCTGTGATAACAATTTGCGGCCTATATTTCCTTATTTGACAAACTATCTCCTTCCTAAATTCATGTGTGTCTTCTAGGCTTTGATCTGGATGTCGTAGAAAAGCAACCTCTTTTACACCAAGAACTTTACAAGCATCGATTTGTTCTCTCTCACGAATTTTAGCAAGTTCCTTAGGATTTGTATTGATGTCAGAAGTACCTTTATCTCCGTTTGTACAAACGACATATACAACTTTCTTACCTTCTTTCACCATTCGCGCCACAGTTCCGGCTGCTCCATATTCAGCATCGTCAGGATGGGGCGTTACCACCATTACATCAGCATTCACTATTGTATGAACCCTCTAAATGATTTATTGCCTAGATATTGGATATCAAGGGTAATATATTTAGCGCATGGGATTTTTTTTATAGTTTACAACCAAAATGTCAAATTCATATAATATTAGAAACTTTCAATCGTCTGATAAAGCTAGTTTAATAGATCTATTGAAAGATATCGAAAGATTGAGTAAAGAACGTTACATTTCACTACAGGCTTTATTTGAGAATATGATAGTCCGAAAAGATTATCGTCCCGAGGAGGCTCTATTCATAGTTGAGAATGCGAAGAAGGTTATAGGTTATATAAATACTATACCAGAACTCGCCATTAACAGAGCGGTTTTTAGTTGTTTAGTGCATCCGGACTATCGCAGGAAAGGGCTAGGTACAATGCTTGTGGGTTTTGCGTTAAATTATGCTTCGAAAATAGAAGCTAAAGTAGTTCATACAAATATTTATGAAGACAATAAAATCGGCAAGGAATTTCTAACTAATCTAGGATTTAAATTCATACATTCATTTTCTGTATTGCGACTTAATCTAACTAGGACAAATCTTCAAAACAAAGTAAAAGAATTTGAAATTAGACGTCTTAAAGAAGGTGAAGAAAGAAAGCTAACTGATCTTCAAAATAGATCTTTCGATGGTACTTGGGGATATAATCCAAATACAATTGAAGATCTATCCAGACTCTTGGATTTTCCAGAGCTTTCTCATAAGAATGTAATTGTTGCATGTGATGACAATAAATTAATTGGTTACTGTTGGATGCGAACTAGTTTACCTGACAAACGCAAAGGATATTCAAAGGACCTTATTCCAAACATCCATATGTTGGGAGTCGAACCTGATTATCGAAGTCAAGGTGTAGGTGAGATATTACTTATAGAGGGACTGAAAGATCTGAAAAATAGAGGTTTTGATCTTGTCGAATTGATTGTAGATGATAAAAATGATCAGGCACTAAAATTATACCGTTCTCAAAGTTTTGAACCGTGGAAAAAGAGCTTATGGTATGAAAAAGCTATCGATTGAGATTTGTTTTTGTGATTGAGTCATATTCCTTAATTATTGTTTCTGCTACATTTGACCAACTGAATCTTGTTATCGATTTTCTTATTGAATGAGAGTCCGTATTTGGTTTTTCTAATAAATAAGAAATCTTATTGGCCAAATTATAAGGCGTATTATTAGAAATAACATACCCAGTTTTAGGTTCATTAATGACGCTTTTCATGCATCCTACGTCAGTAGTAATTACAGGGGTTCCACAAGCTAGCGATTCCAAAGCAACTAAGCCGAAACTTTCATAGTAGGATGGAATTACACATACATCCGAGGCACTATAGAAATAAGGTAATATTTTTTGCTCCATTGAACTGAGGAAAATCACAGATTTGTGAACCTGTAATTTATAAGAAAGTCTTTTTAATCTTTTCACTTCAAGATGACTATAGTCATCTCCCCCGACTATTACCAATTTTATTTTTTTGTTGTTCAGAAATTTCATTGCCTTCAAAAGGTTTTCAATACCCTTCAATGGCACTATTCTTCCAACAAATAATATTACATGCTCATCATCATTTAATTGAAGTTCTTGTCTAGCGAATCCTTTATTCATAGGCTTAAATAGATCAAGGTTTACGCCACAAGGTACAACACTAATTGTCTCGGGAGAAGCTCCATAAAAATTGATGAGTTGATTTTTTTCCAGTTCAGTAGAGGCAACAATTCGATCACAATTTTTCACTAAATTTTTCTCAGCTTTTAGTCTGAAATTTGGTTCATTCTCACCAACTTTTACTAAATTTTTAATATGCCCTAAAGTGTGAAACATAGTGATATGAGGGATACTAATCCAACTTTGGATCAAGTTTCCAACACATCCTGACATCCAATAATGACTATGAATTAAATCGTATTGAAGGTCACGGGTTTCAACAAAATCTCTCATATTACTAGCAAAGTTATGCAAGAGAGGGTATATTGTTCCTTTATCTATTTCTGCGACTTCACCAGCCTTAATATGAATTAATCTGGAATTATGGCCTAAATTAACAGTTTTATTTTCTTCAGGATCATGATCTCTTGTATATACATCTACAAAATGACCTTTTTGCCCCATATCTTTAGCCAATTCTCTGACATACACATTCATACCGCCAGTATCTTTTCCTCCAGGTCTCTTAATAGGGCAAGTATGAACACTTAACATTGCAATTTTATATTTTCTTTGATGCGAACTCAATATTCAATCAGCTATCAGAACAATATTTGACAATTATAAAGTTTGGATTCTTTTCCACCCAAATGATATTTATATCTTTCAGTACCTTTCAAAAAATTAAACATCTTTCTACCTTTCTCGATACTATATTTAATAGTTAATGCCTTACTTACAAATCCTAGATTTAATTCTCGATGCTGAGGATCGAAGCAATTATTATAAAGATACAATGTCTCCCCATCATCAAGACATATAACCATGGCCATTTCTGAATCGTTCAATTCTAAAATTCCAAGTTTTAGAAGCTGTGCCTTAGACAGGGCCGTGATAAATGATCTAAAAAATTTTTCCATCCCAGATGTCATAAAGGTCGCTTTATCAATCCTACACGCTTTAAATTGTTCAAAAAAAAGATCCATTGATCCAGAGATTTTTTCTATATTATCAAATATCTTAAAATTGGTTTTACCAGCTTCTTCAAATCTCCTAAGCTTACGTCTTAATTCATGCCTATACCTAGATGGTAAACCATTCAGATAGTCATCCCAATTGGAAGCAAGATTCATTTCTAACAGAGAGCCTTCCTCATTACAAGATACCTCTAACATCTGCTTACGGGCCAATTCTATTAGATTGGTCATTACCAAGGAGTCATGTCTAACCGATTTTAGGTCCAAACATTTTATTTGCTTATTCTTAAAAAAATCAATCAGTTCATTAAAGAAATAATTCTCTTTACCAGAAGCAATGACAAAATCCAAGTAGTCAAAAATATTTGGACTGCCAATGAAGTAGGCTTCATCTTCTCTTATAATCAATGGCGCTATTCCAATCAAAGCAGAATTTTCCTTAACTTCTAGGAGGTTAAGCTCATAATTTCCACCAAACTCGCGCCACCAGACTTTAAGTGCCCCAGGAAAAGTGAAGATATTTCGATGTCTAGATCGCCACAGCTCTTTCCAAGCAGACTCATACTCATCGAAATCCATTAAGCGTATACTATATTTTATATCTACTGGCCTCCTGGTTTCCTTTTTTTATGTTTGCTATCTAACTTTGAAAAGATAGCCAGAATAACCTTTACGACGATATGAAGGCTATATATGTTATTTGTATTTATCGGGGGCAAATTCACCTTTTATTAAATCAGGTCTGGGTGGGGAAAAAGTCTCAACCAATAACAATTCCTCTTTACTAATGATCTTCGCTGAGTGCATTGTATTTGATGGTATTACGAATCCGTACCCTTTCTTTAGATTTACTTTTTGATCCCCAATTTTGTAAATTGCCTCCCCTTGGAGGCAATATCCCAGTTGTTCATGAATATGTTTATGTTTCGGAATCAAGGACCCAGATTCATGAATTGAATATGTGAGAGTCATTCTCTCACCAATTCCCATTACACCTAATTTAACTCCGGGATTAATATTCCATAATTTTACTTTTTTAACGTCAATAGTTGACATGATAGATCCTTTGCAACACTTAGTCTGATTAAATTATTACGATTTAAGGAATCGATCACCTGATAACTATCGATTTTTCTAGCGTAAGTTAGAAAACTAGTCTTTTTTTCATCAGATTAATAGAAAGAATTGTTAAAAATACTCCAACTAATGCAAGCCAGATAATACTAAATAGAATCCCTGTACCAATCATTCCAGTTGTAAACGATCTTGTAACGTATACTGCATGTGTAAGTGGAAATAGAATAAATGAAATATATTGCATAAGCTCCGGAAGGACTGAAAGTGGAAAGAATGTTCCACTAAATAGAAACATTGGAGTAATGAACAAGAAAGTTGGATAGTTGAAATTTTCAATTGTAGGGACAATTGCCGTAAAACACATCGCAATGGAAGAAAATACCAATCCAACTAAAAATGAGAAGGGGATTATGAATAGTGATTGAGGAAATTTTGCTAATTGAAAGATTGAGATTACAAATAATATTATCGAAGCGTTAATAACACTCTTAGTGGACCCCCAAAGTATTTCACCGAATATGACTTCGTCAAGATTGATCGGCGTACTAATTATCGCATCAAAGGTCTTTTGGTAATACATTCTTACAAAAGAAGCAAAGGTACATTCAAAAAATGCCGTATTCATCATTGAAATACTAATTAAGGCTGGTGCTATGAATATGGGATAAGGAATCCCATTAATCTCGCCAACAAATAATCCTAAACCGAAACCAAGGGCAAGTAAGTAAAGTATGGGCTCAAGAAAGGGTGGAATAAAGTTTACCTTTGCGGTTTTTAAGAACACATCTCTATTTCTAAACCAAATCTTCCATACCCTGTAGGATATGTCTGGAAGTCGAAAATACTGAATGCTCAAATTGATCACTTGATTCTCTTACAAGTATATTCTAGAATGGCTAAGATCAGAATAAATTCATTATGCTATCTTAAAATAATGCTCTAATAATCGGCGTATTCCCCGCCTTGTTATTTCTGATAATGTAGCTGGGCTTATCCCCAATTTACGTGAAAGTTTAGTGGTATCAATCCGTTTAGGAAATTCGAAGAATCCTGCACTCAATGCAAGCCATAAAATCTTTTCTTGTTTTTCTGTTAATATCTCTCTTCTTGGTTCGAATTTTCCTAACTTCCGAACTTTCACCTTCAGGCCTAGATCTTCTAATATCGTTATTATATTTCTATAAGCCTCAAAGCTCGGTGCTATGAAAGTATAAGTTAGTGTAAAATCCTGAAGAGTCCTGCCAGATATCAAAAATGATCCGTGGGAAAGGATGGTATTGCATACTTCGCAACCTTTACTTTCTATCCAAGTAGTTGATGAATTTCTTTTAGTTTCTTCTATACCGATTTCGATTAATTTATTTTGAGCGATTTTTTTAATCTGATCTTGATCTAATTCAACCAAATGTCCAAAAGATCCTTTGCCTGAACTTCGGATATCATTTACTTTAAATTGATGTATCCCTTGTTTCTCTAGCATTTTGAATACTTTACATCGTTTATTTTCAATTTCGATGATAACATGGTAAGGCTTATCCCATCGTTGACTCAAACGTTCAACCCCTAAAATATTCGGGAAATCTTAATTTCCAACTGTATATAAGTGTATTCTATTAATCGAACTGTTGTTAAACTTGTTTTATTAATAATGGATTTTGAAGTCTTTGGTTAAAATAAAACTAATTCATAATCATAAAAAGAAAAGTTGTTGGTTCATTGTTATAGGATTGATTCTATTAATGAGCCCAAATTATATTCAATATGCATATAGTGACGAGGCGGGTCAACGCGTACCCGATCCCGAACCTAGAGCCGATATAGGTTATTCAAATATTGCCCCACCGACTTCATTACAGAGAAATATAGATAACTACGGACAAGGAACCTTCTGTGCGCAATGCCATAATCTAAACTATCCACAACCTCCTGAGGATTTAATTCTTCCAAATTATGATGCATATTTGACAAGAGAAAAAGTAAAAGCGGAACAAGGATTAAAGAGGCTCACTTCTGATCCCGGAAGAGATATTGGAGCATTCTACAATCCAAAGGGCGATAAAATAATCTGGGTATCAGATAGACTTGGAAATTGGACTATTTGGGTTATGAATGATGATGGAAGTGAAAAGAAGCAGTTAACTTCTAAAGATATGATAAGTGGTTGGCCTTCCTGGAGTCCAGATGGGAAGGAAATAGCTTATTGGGTATGGAACTTTGATTCAAATACTTGCGACATATGGAAAATGAAATCGAGTGGGGATTCAAAAATTCAGCTTACTTCGGATGGTAGTCTTAAGGGACCACCAACCTGGAGCCCGAGAGGGGATAGAATAGCCTATACAGCAAAATTAACTGGTAAATTTGAAGTCTATGTTATGAATATTGATGGAAGTGATGAGAAACAGATAACATCAGGTCATACTGAACCTAATATCAGTGTTGATACTCGTGTGACATGGCATCCTGATGGAGAGAGCCTATATTATCACGTATCGACTTTTCCGTTACCTGAATCCGCAGTACCTAAAATTCCAGGCGATACCATGTTTGAAGAAATACACTTGGTAAATGTAGATAATGGAATAGAGACTAATCTCACGCCAGATCTTCACGATAACGTGCGTAGCGTCAGTTCTGATGGTGACTTGGTGGCGTATATATCATTACGATCCCCGAATTATGGTCTTTGGATTATGAATAGTAATGGAAGTAATCAAACTCCATTGATAGTAAAGGAAGAAGTAGTGAATTCGAAGGTAATATCTTTACCAGTCAGTATAGGTGATCGCGCCCCTCGAATTAGTCCTGATGGTAAGAGAATTGTATATTGGTCAATAAAAGCATTGGAACAACCTGATATTTGGATGATAAATATTGACGGAAGTAACCAAACTAGGTTGACAAAAAACCTTTTCTTTGATGTCTATCCTTCATGGAGACCTGATGGCGAAAAAGTTATCTTTGAATCTGATAGAACTGGGAATTTTGATATCTGGCAACTTTCATTAGATAGATCCATAGTTGTGAATACTAAATTTGAAAATGTTCTGGCCAAAGGAAGCAATGACAAAGTAGTTGTAACAATTGAACCATCGAAAGATTATGATGATCTGATAAAAATTGAAAAGATCGCTATTCAATTTAACTGGGATAGTGAAAATACATATGTTGAACAAACATTTGAAACACCACTAACACTCTCTAAATTAGATGATGCTTTAAGAACTGAACTAGAATTTTCAATCCCCGAAGATACATCGCTTGGACATAATTATTACGATATCGAAATCCAATATGTTAAAGTTACAAGCGGAGAAGAAGACTCAATTGAGAGCTATGAACATACTTCTGGAGATGCGGAAGTAGGAACATCTGAACAACGTCAATGCGATATACTTTATAAAGAGATTAGCGCTGAATTGGAACAACTTCATAATGAAGCGATAAGTAGATCCTTCTCTGTTGGTCAATTTCCATCCGAAACTAGCGAGCCTTTGATGGGATACTTCTCTTTTCTAACAGAGCCGGAGTCAGACTACTATGTTAAAGCGAATGATGATTTCCTTAAGGCAAAGAATCTGTATATATATGGAGATTACGATAATGCTTTATTACATTTCCAAGAAATCAAAGCTCTCTTGAATGAAGCTTCAAAATAAATTGTAGTATAACCTTATTTCATAAATGCTTGTAGATGGAGTAGAATATATGCTAGATATCTATGAGAAAGTTGTTGAGCTTCTAGAAAAGAAAGAAAATTTCGCTATTGTTACGGTTATTGAAATCGAGGGATCCACTCCGAGAGGAGTGGGAACAAAAATGATAGTCGAAGAAAACAGAAGAACCTATGGAACAATTGGTGGTGGATGCTTGGAATCAGCTGCAATAGAAGAGAGCCTTATTGCCATAAAAGATGGAAATTTGAAGACCATAAAATATACTTTAGAAGAGTTGGATAAAGGCGGTATTGGAATGAGATGCGGGGGAGACATTGAACTATTAATAGAACCAATCTGCCTCTAAGCATTACAATAGTAACGCTTGTCTATCACCCGTTCATAAAGTGAACTTGTATACCATGCCTTAAGACTTAATAGTAACCGTTTTCTTCGTAAAGGTGAAGTGATTTCGGCATGCCAATAAAAAACGGAGATGAAGTAAAAATCCATTATATTGCTAAGCTTCAAGATGGAAGGATCGTAGAGAATACCCACAATGATGAACCTCAAAGTTTTAAAATTGGTCAACATGTATTGCTGCCAGTTCTTGAGGATAATCTAATTGGATTAAAAAAAGGGGATAAGAAAGAGATTACTATCACTCCTGACAAAGCATTCGGCGAGAAAGAAAAAAATTTAATCCAAGAAGTGCCTAAATCGATCTTTAAAAACGGGATATCGGAAAATTCTCCAGGTGACGTTGTTGAAATGACATCCGAAGACGGAAATAGAATATTAGCCACTATTCATGAATTAAAGAAGAATACCGTTGTTTTGGATCTTAATCATCCTTTGGCAGGAGAAACCATTACGTATAATATGGAAGTCATCGACATAAAATGAGCTAGGAATCATAATTCTAGCTTAATCTCTTAATTTTTTTCCTGTAAGTATTTGTTAAATACTTAATCTTACAGGTTCTTTTTTTCCTGATTGATAAGAAAACACTATTCCTAATCCTAGAAATGGGAAATTTGATAGAGTATTTAGTAATGCTATAGATCACATAGCATATCATTACAAATTTTTTTATAGATTTGAATTGTAACTATTGATGAACCTAAATGTCAACTCACAAAATAATTCATATTAGTCTTATCTCCCTACTTGCAATTTCGCTCTTAATCCCAACCTTAAGTGTTGGCTTGGGCGTGCCCCCGCATGAACTTAAAGAGATAAAAGGTGAAGTAGAACTCAAGGTAGAACTCGAAAAAGAAAGGGTAAATATACCACTTACCGATACCCCGAACACAATCCGCCTTTTTGGGACCCTAACCCAAACTTTTGGAGATGGGGTGGATTATCCTATGTGGGGGAAAAAATACTATATCGAGGTTAGAGGACCGGAAGGCTATTACTGGGAACCCCGCTTAGTTGATGTTAAGACAGACGAAAATGGTGAATTTGAATTTGAATTCAAGATAGATAAGACGGCCCCCATTGGGGATTATAATGTAACTGTATATGCTGAAGGTGAGCAATATTCTATTGAATTCTATGTTTCTAGCGGGGAATATAAGATAGCGGCTTTATCGAATCTACCAGACTACATTACCTACCGTATGTATGTTGATGATAGTTGGGATTCGGGCGACATAACCGGTACTGAGGAATTTATAAGCGAATTTAAACAAGGTACACATTCGATTTCGGTTCCAGGATTTATTAAGGATCCTTATTATCCTAATAAAGTATGGATATGTAAAGAGAACACAAAGATAGCTACTGGATTACAGCCCTCACCCACTACTAGCTATGAGTACGAGGTTATCGATTTCGAATATGAGGAACAGACTTTGTTACCTATATTATTCCTTCCAGACCTTATTACTGCGTATTATTATACGAAGGATTTTGGAACGAATCTTATTGAATGGGATGCCCACAATAACTGTTTTACCTACGGAGGCTCCACTGACACATTCAATTTAGAACTGGATGAGTCCATTTTCGTAAACGATGAGGAATATAAATTCACCAAATGGAAATTTGGTTCAGAATCATATGATGGTTTATCGATTGTATTACCTTTTGAAAAAGTGGATGCAAGAGCGGAGTCAGAGATGGGACCGGTCGTGCTTGAGATTTACTACAAAGTGTGGTCGCCATATGATATAGATAATAGATTTCTTTTAATTGCATCTATAGTTCTTGGAGTTGGATTAATATTTTTGGGGTGGTTATTCTGGAAAAGTCCATTCAACCTAAAATCATGGTTTCGCTTCTGAAAGTCTAGACTTAAGCCATTAGAGTTTGAAAGACGCAGAACTAAGTTAATCTCTTAATTTTTTCCCTGTAAGTTTAAGAAATACATCTTCTAATGTTGCCTGTCTTATCGTGATTTTGCCAAGATTGCATTTATGAATCAATCGGGAAGTCAACTTATTTGGATCGTTGGTAAAGACATGAATTATATCACCAAGAATTTCGTAATTCTCTTTGTCTTTATTTAAGCAATTTCTAACATCTTTCTTATTATCAGTCTCAACAACCTCATCACCTATATGCTCTTGAATAAGTTCCTGAGGTTTGCCCTTGACTAATATTTTCCCCAAATCCATAATAACAAGTCTATCGCATAGCTGAGAGGCTTCCTCCATATAGTGAGTTGTCAAGACAACTGTAACTCCCTGTTTTTTCAGGCTTCTGATTTTCTCCCAGACCATGTGTCTGGCTTGAGGATCAAGACCAGTAGTGGGCTCATCCAAGATTAGTATCTTTGGATTGTTCAATAAAGCTCTAGCCAGAATTAGCCTCCTCTTCATCCCACCAGAAAGTTTCTCAATATTGATATCTTTCTTATCTTGAAGTTGAACGAATTTCAGGAGTTTTAAAGCTCTTTTTCTAGCCTCAACTTTTGGAGTGTCAAAATATCTAGCAAAAACAAGTAAATTCTTTAAAACTGTAAAATCTGGATCAAGATTGTTTTCTTGAGGAACAACACCGAGAATCTCTTGGATTTCTCTAGGATTGTCTTCAACCTCTAAACCGTTAATTTTTAGATTTCCACTAGTTTTCGGAGATACACCCTGTATCATTCTCATAATAGTAGTTTTACCAGCACCATTTGGCCCTAAAAAGCCGAAACATTCCTTTTTACTAATCTCAAAGGTTACATTATCTACAGCTCGTAATTTTTCGTAATCCTTGGTTAATCCTCGTGCATTAATCAATTGAAGCATATTAGCTTAAGAATTTAAACACAAACTTAAGATTTTATCATCTAATAATGAATTTTACTTGCCTTCCAACAATTTTTAGAAACAAAGATTATTATTTTAAACGTAAATAACAAAGATGAAAAACTAGATCAACAAATGAAAAGATAGTGCATGCATCATAACGAACTATTCGGAGAATCATAAAATGAAAAAATCCAGACTGATGAGGGGCTTATCACTCAACATTCTTGCACTGGGATTCACCAGTATGCTTACAGATGTCAGCAGTGAAATGGTTTTTACACTACTTCCTTTTTTTATGGTAAATGTGCTTGGTTTGGAGATGGCTTTAGTCGGATTAATTGAGGGTGCGGCTGAAGCCACAGCTAGTTTATTAAAAGTGTTCTCAGGTTGGTTTTCAGATAAAATAAATCGAAGAAAACCGTTCGCTGTTTTGGGTTATTCACTTTCAGCAGTTGTAAAACCTATTTTTGGATTGGCCACATTACCTTTTCATATTTTAGCCATAAGAATTATTGACAGAGTAGGTAAGGGAATAAGAACTTCACCTCGTGATGCCTTAATAGCGAATTCGATACAATCCGGTTTCAGAGGAAAAGCCTTTGGCTTGCATAGATCAATGGATACAATTGGAGCGGTTATCGGTCCTCTATTAGCGTTTATTCTTTTTCCCATAATTTGGTATCGCGGAGTTTTTTTTGCGTCTATAATTCCCGGTTTATTAGCTGTGATTCTTTTAGTATTCCTAGTTAAGGAGAAGAAAAATCCAAAAATTACAAAAAGAGTCTCTTCAATAACTACCGAATTCAAATCTCTGCCCAAAGATTTTAAGATCTATATTATTATTGTTGGAATTTTTGCTATGAGTAATTTTAGCTATGCGTTCTTCTTATTAAGAGCCGGTGAACTGGGCATATCCGCTAGATTTGCGCCGCTTTTGTATCTACTATTCAATCTTGTTTATGCAATTTTTGCATTCCCAGTAGGAACTCTAGCTGATAGAGTGGGTAAGAAATTTGTATTGATGATTGGTTATGTTATGTTTGGTGTTACATGCATTGGTTTTGCTATCGCCTTTTCTCCAATTCATGCGATCATATTGTTCGTAGCTTATGGTATGTTCTTTGCTATTGTTGATACATTACAGCGAGCCATAGTCCCCGATATTATTAAAGTAGAGCATAGAGGGACTGCTTTTGGTGCCCTACATATGACAATCGGCATAACTGCATTCATATCAAGTTTATTGGCGGGTACTTTATGGCAAATCTATGGAGCTTTTGTTCCATTTATTTTCGGAGCAATCATTTCGATTGCATCTGCTATTTTGCTTTCAACCTATACGCTTCGAAAGCCTTGACCGATGCTATATTCGTTATTTAAATAAAGTTTTTAAGCAATTGAGGCTTACAGAACATCGATTCTCAGTATTTCCTATACAAAAAAATAGTGATTTAGCAATGAACAATATACGTTTAGGAGTAATTGGATCAGGTAAGATCGGTGAAGCTTTAATAAACGGTATAATATCTTCGAAGAAGATAACCAGACAGGATATTTGTTCAAGCGACAAGAAAGAGGATAGAAGAGGTTACATTTCTAAGGAATATTCGATAGATTGTTTTGAGAATAATGTAGATGTTGTTACAAGAAGCGATGTAATTATTCTTGCAATCAAGCCTAATGAGGTAAAGAAGGTAGTTACAGAAATTAGTAAAGCACTTACAAAGAAACATCTATTGATTACTATTGCAGCTGGTGTAACAATTAATTATATATCAAAGAATTTGAAGAAGAACGTCCCGATCATCAGAGGTATGCCAAATACGCCTGTGCTAGTAAAAGAAGGAATGACTGTTTTGACAACTAGCAATGGTACTGATGAACATCTAGCGTTAGCGAAAGAGATTTTCGAGTCTGTAGGTAAAGTTGTGGTACTTGAAGAAAAATATCTCGATATAGTAACAGGATTGAGTGGTAGTGGGCCGGCGTATATATTCATGGTAATTGAATCACTAGCTGAATCTGGCGTAAAACTCGGTATTCCAAGGGAGATCTCAAATCTGCTTGCTGCACAGACAACACTAGGTGCTGCGAAGATGGTTTTGGAAACAGGGGAGCATCCCGCCTTATTAAGAGATATGGTAACAACGCCCGGTGGTGTCACTATAGATGGCATAATTCAATTAGAAGAGGGAAAACTTAGGACCTCTATAATTAATGCTGTTGTTAAAGCGACTAACAGATCAAAAGAATTAGTATTAAATGATTAAAACCACAAAATACTAATTCATTATTTTGTCTTTCCCTGATTTTTGACGGCTTCAGTAGCTCTTTTTATTTCTTCCGGATCACCTAAATAATAATGTCTTATTGGCTTCAATTCATCATCTAACTCATAAACTAGTGGAATTCCGGTAGGTATATTTAAGCCAACAATCTCTTCGTCAGAAATATTATCTAGATATTTTACTAAAGCCCTTAGACTATTACCATGAGCAGATACTATTGCTCTTTTATTTGATTTAATTATGGGGACCATCTCATCATGCCAATATGGTAAAAATCTTTCTGAGGTGTCTTTCAAACATTCTGTAGCAGGAATCTCTTTCTCATTTAGATCTCTATACATAGGATCGAGTCTAGGGTGTCTCTTATCGCTTATGCTTAATGCAGGCGGTCTTACATCATAACTCCTTCTCCATAAATGAACCTTTTTTTCTCCGAATTTTTTTGCTGTTTCAGCTTTATTTAGACCCTGTAAAGCCCCATAATGTCTCTCATTTAATCGCCATGATCTCCTCACCGGAATCCACATCAAGTCCATCTCATCTAATACAATCCATAATGTCCTAATTGATCTTTTTAAGACAGAAGTGAATGCGATATCAAAAACGAATCCTGAATCCTTAAGTAGCTTTCCTGCATCCCTAGCCTCTTTGATGCCTTTTTTTGAAAGATCTACATCCGTCCATCCAGTGAAACGATTTTCCTTATTCCATACACTTTCGCCGTGTCTTAAAAGAACTAGTTTGATCATCACTATTTCTTCTCATTATCTAAATAATTGACCGACATTCATGGGATTTGTAATTATGCTTTCTTTATCTGTTCTATAATGAATGGAAATCCTATGTAAGTTTTAAAGTGAAAGTTAGTGTGCGCGTTTTTAAATTACTGCTAACGCATTAGGTATTGAGCAAATTCCTTTATACCTTCATGAATCGAGTAGGTTGGTTCGTATCCAAGTTCTTGTTTGGCCTTAGTCAAATCACCTGAACCTCTAATTGGAGTTTGCTCAATAAGTTTTTGCCAATATCCAGGGCCAATTTTAATATGGGAATCAGGAATTATTTGCTTAACAGCTTCAGCGACTTCTCTAACTGTAACAAGTTTTCCGCCATCAATATTGAAAATACTGTGCTTTAAATTCTTCGCAATAATAGAAAGATAGATTGCTTCAGCTAGATCTTTGACATATGTGAATGGTATTGGATGATCTCCACCTTTTTTTAGAATAATTGGGAGTTTTTTTATCGCTTTTTCTAAGATAATTGATACTGGATTATGCACCGATATTTGCCCAGGGCCATAAACCCAAGTTGGTCTAAGTATTAATGTCCTAAGCCCATAGATTTGATTATATGAATTCACGATTTTTTCACTTATTATCTTATGAGATGCATAAATACCTGGGATCGAGGTTGGAGCTTCTTCCTCTTTAATAGGTGTGAGGTTTTGTGAATGGAGGTCTCCATATACAGCTTGAGAGCTGATATAGATCAAGGATAAATCTTTTCGTCTAGAGCACTCAGATAAATTCAATGTTCCTTTGACGTTTACATTAAAGGAACCTAAAGGATCATTACGACATACTTCCTCATTCGGTATGGCTGCTGAATGAATTATCTTTTTGATCCGATATTTTTCAACGACTTTTATCAGATCATAAATTTTTGAAACATCGCCTTTTACTACAGGCAGGTTCCAATCTTGAATGAAATCTATTTCCCGGGGCTTGAGATCAAAACAAACAACCCTATAATTCTTTTCAGAGAGTCTCTTGGCGACATGTGCTCCGACAAATCCCATGCCACCTGTTATTAAAATGGGATTCGAATCTCGATCTTCCATTAAGAACACTAATCATTTTATGATATTAACTTTGATTTAAGAAATATCAAATTCCATCAGAATTTTTCGAAATGTAATACATCGATAACCTCGCGTTTACTCTTTGGAATAGAATCGTCATCAGGATAACCCATAGGTACTAGTGCCACCAATTTATGATCTATGGGAACCGATAGTAGTTCTCTTATTTCGTCTGCATATATTTTTTTATCACCCGCTACCCAACAAGTGCCAAGTCCAAGAGCAGTGGCTGCAATTAAGATGTTCTCTACAGCTGCGGTTCCGTCTTCTAAATAATATTTTGTATCCCTGCAGAAAATTGCGATGCACAAAGGAGCGTTGGCTATAAATTTTCCATGATCTGTTATATCAGCTATTTTATTCAGAGTCTCGGTATTTGTTATTGCAATAAATTCCCATGGTTGGATATTGATTGCAGATGGTGCCAATCTAGCAGCATTTATTAATTTTTCAATTATTTCCTTAGGTATTGTTTTTTGTTTATACTTTCTAACACTTCTTCTATTTTCTATAGCTTCAAAAGTATCCATAAAAAAATCACCAATTTTGATATTGTAAATATATTGAGAACGAGATGCAATGATAGAGAATTTTAATTTATAAAAATGAAGATAATTGTTGCAATCGACCAGTAACTTTGGAAGCAGATCTGTATAAAGCCTTCTTCGCATTTCTATAGGAATTATCTTCTTTTAAGCATTCTTTACCGCAATAGAGGACTTTGCCCTCAGTTTCTATACTTGAATTAATTTCTACTATCATCATGGATTTACAAAATGAGCATCTGTACAGGAGGGCTTCTTCTTTTCCATTCTTTAGAGATTTCGAGTTATATTTTACATGACAATGAAAATCAACAGATTCGTTACAGTTAGAACATCTCATAATATCGACATAGGGATGTTTTGATTATATTTAACTTTTATTACAAAATTTGCTATAACTGAATTGATAATTACAGGTTATTTGATTATTTTATGGATAGCAAATCAAATAACCTGTAATTATTGAAAATAGTATGGATGAGGAGAGGTTGGATTATGGAAAAGACGAAAGTTGATCCTTCGAAATACTTATCTCAGGTAGATCGAGTTCTGGAAAAAATTGGTCTATTATTAGTATCAATAAATAAAGAGGGAGCTTCCAATGTTATGACAATCGGTTGGGGTTTATTCGGGATATTATGGAATATGGATTTTGTGATGATTGCGGTTAGACCTTCAAGATATACTTTCAATTTTATTGAGGATACAGGAGAATTCACAATAAACGTTCCTACGTTAGATATGGTGGATGTTCTTGAATATTGTGGCACTGTTTCTGGTAGGGATAGGGATAAATTTGACCAAATGAATCTGGACCTTCTAAAAGGAACATCAGTATCTGCTCCTATTATCAAGCAATGTTGTTTGCATTTTGAGTGTAATGTAGCATATAAAACAAAATTGATACAAGAAAGTATACCAAAAGAAATTATTCTAGATCGATATCCAGAAGGAGATTTTCACACAATATACTTTGGTAAGATCTTGAATACTCTCGCAGACAAGGATATCAGTAGTAAAATGGAATTGCTTTAAATTGGTCTCCCTAACCGTTATTAAAAAAAAGGTTAAATAAAGAAGATTAATCATTTTTTATAGTGTGAATTAAATTGGTAATCGAATGGGTTGTAGCTGGAGGTATTGTAGCAGCAGCTGCATTAGCAGGTGCCGGTATGGGTTACTACGCTTCAAGGCCTAAGTCATACTATGTTTACCCAAGCTATGGATATTATCAGCCTGCATACTATTTTACTCCAAGGCCTGTCTATTATTACTCTCCTTGTTGGTAGAGTACGCACGCTATAATTCCTAAAAAATGCTTTATACAAATATATGCAGCATTGCAATGCTACAATGATTATTAGTCTGGAAAAGTCCGGGAATCTAAGACTATAATTTAATTCTGACTAGATTGAAAGTTTTTGCAATTATTCTAATTGTCTATATCATATTGCTTTTATGATATTAAATATAATAAATATCCTCTATCTAGTTAATAGATGAGGAAATAATCCAGGAGCTGAATTTAAGTTGAAAAAATCGATCAGTATTCTACTTGCTACGGTTTTGATATTTTCGATAATAACTATCGGAATGATAAATATCTATAATTCTCACTCTGAATGCTCGGCTCAAGTCGGTGGAGTAAAAGGAACCGTAAGAATCAGAGATAGAATGGAGAATTTCATCCCTTTTGCTTGGGCAACAATAACAATCACCTCGCTTGACGGACCATTCAGCGTCAATACTACTTCAACCAATTCTGGAACGTATTGGGCTACTGGTCTACCCAATGGGGATTACAATGTCAGTGTTTGGGCACCACATCCAACAAAAACAGATTGGTATTGGTTTGACTCCCAATTGGTATCTGTTCATAACGGAGATTCTTTAGCTGATTTTTACCTTGATGATGATGAACATCTAGTACCAGAATTCTCTGACTACGCAATAACAGCATTATTAATGGTATCTTTACTATCTTCTTTAGTAATGATTAAGAGAATGAAAAATAGAGTGGGTATTCCAGATAAGGGATCAGAATACATCATCCAAAGATGGTGTGCGTTAAGATTTTAATTTTCAATCCATTTTTATCTTGGAACCTGCATGGTAATACTTTCCCTTTAACAACATTACCCATTTCTGTTCCTCTTTTTCCAAGGACTTGGTTTCTAGAAAAACATATGATTGTAACGCACTATCAAATGTTAAAAGCAAAGGCACGTATGGCAAGAATTTAGCTTTTCCAATCTTAACCAGACCATATGATAAAGCCAGATACATAAATAAAGTAGGAATAAAATAGAAAATTGTGTAGCTTGTTAATGTATTTTGTATTGTGCGATTCAACACTATGATCAGGAAATAGATCAATGAAAAGAATGCCATTGATTGCATAGAAATTGGGTAAGCTCCTAATGACTTATCTACCCGGTTTTTATCCTTTACCAATCTCAAAATATTCGATGAATACCATCTTTTTCGCTGTCGCACATATTGTTCTGAATTTTCTACTTCTTCTTGCCAAAGGTTTGCATCGGATGCAGCTATCTTCCATCCCTTATCATAGAGTCTATGTGTCATCTCATAATCTTCAATCAATGTTTTTCCATGGCTTTCACCAACACTTTTCCATGCTGTCCTTCTAAGAGCATAATTGGCTCCACAGATAGGTTGGAAATCACTTACCTTGATCTTTCCATTCTTTCCATGAACTGAAATGTTATACCACCACTCATCCTCGATAGCACGGAATTTTGTAAACAGATTTTTGTAATAATTTCCACAATGTGTAGTTCCTGCGACTGCCCCCACTTTTGGATCTTTAAAGGGTTGGACGATCTTTTTCAGCCAATCTTTCTCACATACACCATCTGGATCTGTTAGAGCGATTATCTCAGATTTTACTACATTTCTAATCGCCGAATCCAAAACTGGTGCTTTTCTATCATAAGCTTTCTTAGGTGTGAAATATTTAATCAGGCCTTGCTTCTTGTATTTTAAACAGATATCTTTTGTTTCGTCGGTTGATTGATTATCATAAATCACGATTTCAATTTTATCTTTCGGATAATTTTGCTGCAAGAAATTTTTTATTTTCCTTTCGATCACATTTCCTGATTGCCATGCATACGCCATTACGCAGACTTTCGGGGCATAATCATTCTTGAATTTGGGCTTCTTCACGTTCCATACTGTAAGGAGATAAAATAAAGAAGATAGAAGGAAAATGAATCCTATTGAATAGACTATAATCTTGCCGATAGGAAAGAAAATCATGAGCATTATCTAATACTTATTAGGAATTTATTTTTTTTGATGCTTATAATTAAATAATAACTATTTGTAATAAAGCAACAATTTTATCATTATCCAATCAACCAAAATTGTAGAGTTGATTTGATGGAGGTAAAAATTGGTAGAACCGCTGTCAGTATAATGCAAGGGGATATAACTGAACAAGAAACAGATGCCATAGTAAATGCTGCAAATTCAACATTGATGGGTGGAGGCGGAGTGGATGGTGCAATCCATAGAAAAGGAGGTCAAATGATCCTTGATGAGTGTAAAAAGATACGAGAAACAGAATACAAAGATGGATTACCAACAGGTAAAGTTGCAATAACTAATGGAGGTTCTTTAAAGGCTGATTATGTAATTCATGCTGTTGGACCTATATGGAAAGGGGGCAATCATTGTGAGGAAAAGTTCTTGAGAGATGCGTATCATAACTCTTTAAAAGTTGCCATTGATAAGGGCATCAGTACAATATCGTTCCCATCAATAAGTACTGGTTCTTATGGATTTCCAATTAATAAAGCAAGTAAAATTGCCATCCACGCTGTTAAGGATTATTTAGAAAGAAATGTTAATCTTGAAAAAGTAGTTTTTGTCCTGTTCAATGAGGAGGATTTTGAAATTTACAGAAAAGTGATAGAGGAAATATCGAAGAATGATTAAAAATCAAGCTTCATGTTTTTAAGTAAGACATTTATTATTAAGGCAGATAAAATGAACTCTTTATGAGTCATTCCTTAAATTAAACAACTTGAGGTTGTGTAAAGTGAAAAAGATTTTTAGAAATTCCATAATCTTGATTATTCTCGCTTCTTTAATTTTTCCAACGATACTATATGACCATGAAGTTAAAGCATGGAAAGGTGAAGTAGATCAATTTGTTATTTGTGAGAGCATAGATGTCCTAGTTGATCCTGTACAACCCAAGAATATAAGGAGTGTATATCTTTCAATAGAAATGGGAGCTTTTGCTTTTCTACGAATGAATAACATTGAGGGCCCGCTTACCTTGAGTATAGATTGGATAGATCCTAATGGTGAGGTTTATAATTCTACCAAATTTACACCTATAACTAATCAGACTGAATATACAATAAAGGTTAGCTATCTGGACTTTTCACTTGTGATGGATAAGCTTGGAGAATGGAATGTTAATGCATACGCAAACGATGAATTAATCTCAAGTACCAGTTTCAAACTACTGGAATCAGCCCCTTTGCTTACTGTAGTAAATATTTCTATAAATCCAGAAGCAGGAATACCCTTCTACCTAGGAAGCACTTTGACAATAACTTATGCTTTAGAGAATGTTGGTGGAGAAACAGCTGAACAAGTAAGAATGACAATGGAAGATTTGGATCCATCGTATGGAATAACAGTATCGCCTTCTGATACAAAAGATCTGGAACCGGCTGAATCTGATGATTGGATAATTAAATTAGTAGGAGAAAAACCCGGTAACTATACCGGTAAGATGGCTCTGTATATTGGGGATGATAGAATCAAAGTCTGGGATTGGACAGTTATTGTCTCTTTGCCAGAACTGGCATTGGTAGACGTAGTAATATTTTCTAAAGGAGGAAAGCAGAAACCTAACGCAGGTGATTTCGTTACAATAACCTATGTTATTAGAAACGTCGGAAAACTTGATGCAAAACAAATTGGATTTGATGTTACACTACCAGAAGATCTGGAATTGATCAACATAACTCCAACAAAAGACATCGGAGTTAATCAAACCTCTAATTTTATTGTTGAATTGCTGACAAAAAAAGAAGGGGATTACACAGTAGAGGTGGCTCTTTATTCTTATGATTATAAAATTAGCGAGGAAAAGAGAGTTATACAAGTTTCTCCTGCCAGTAATGAAGATACATTGATGATATTGATCTTAGGATCAATAATAGTATTAGCAATAGTTATTGCAACAATATTGATCAAACGTAGACCTCGTAAGAGCAAGGATTCCAGAAAGCTTAAACGTTAATTTTATTTGATGTAAGAATTCACAAGTTGTAGAATATCAGTCCAAAGTATAAAGGAGAAGAGTTATTTATGAAAGCCATAGTATGCGATGGCCCTGAGTCGATATTAATAGACGAAGTCAACGAACGTAAGCCCAAAATACATGAAAAAATTGTTGAACCCGTTTACGGTAGTATTTGTGGATCAGATATTGCGATCGCTCAATTTCATGGCAAGAAATATCCAGGTGTTAATCCTACAAAAGAAAATCCTGTAATCCTCGGTCACGAATGGTCAGGAATGTTTAATGGAAAATTGGTCAGCTCTGGAGCAAATATTGCATGCTATGCACTAGCTAGATTTCCAGCATGTAAGAACTGCACTATAGGCAGGGATGACCAATGTTATGATAGAAATAGAATAGGTTTTGAGATGCCTGGAGCGTTTGTAGAGAGGATGCCTTTTCCTGAATCCTCGATTTATTATGCACCAGATGACTTAAGTGCCAAAGATGCATGCCAAACAGAGCCTGTGAGTGTTTCTGTTGGAGCTGTAAGTTTGTTAGGAGAAGTGAATGGAGAGAAGAATGTATTAGTCTATGGTGTGGGAGCTATAGGGCTCTATGCTTTACAATATTCTAAAGTGATGGGTGCAAACAATGTTTTCGCTGTGGATATATCTGACTTTAGGTTAGATCTTGCGAAAAAAATGGGAGCGGATAGAATAATTAATGCTAAAAATGAGAATCCTGTCGAAGTTATTTTAGATGAAACGAACAACAACGGTGTTGAAGTAGCTCTTGAATGTACAGGAATCCCACCAAATTTTAACCAAACCTTGAAATCTACTGCTAGGCTTGGAACGGTGGTCATTGTGAGCATTTATGGAAAAGAACTCACGATTGATGCGCCCTTCAAAGATATGACTGATAAAGGACTTACAATCAAGAATGCCAGGTTAAGTCCAGGGAACTCTGTTAGAACAGCGATCTCATGTTTAGCAGATAAATCAATAAAGTCGGTGGTAACTCATGAGTTTGAAATGGAAAAAGCCGCAGAAGCTTTCAAAGTCGCTGCTAATCCCGAAGAACATAAAGCTATAAAAGTAGTTATCAAGTTAAAGTAGACCAAACAATTTGCAAATGCATTCAAGCTGAGGCTATTGATACATTACTTAAAGAGATATTTACTACTATTCGTTATCTTATTCAATCTTTCCAACCTAGTGGATACAACGCCATCTGCCTTGGCTAATGAGAACTTTACTGATGATCTTAATCTTGGAGAAACAAAATTATTTTGTATGACCCCGATAAGAAACAATATTCAGTATTTCTCAAATGGTTCAGCTGCAAATTTTATTAATAACTTCGCACCTTTGGGCGGAGGATCTATAACAATAACATTTGATCCAAGTTTTCCTTCAGATCGAAGAAGCTATGTCACTGAATTGTTCAATACAATTTATCCTGAAATAGTTGATGTATATGGTAATCCTTCGAATGTTATTACTGTAATTATCAAATATGACCCTACCATCTATCCATGGAATTATTATGATCCTGGTGCCAATACTTTGGCAATGAGTGATCTGCCACCAACAACTGGAATTAATCCAGGTTTCGATAATATCTTCACGCATGAAATGATTCACGCATTTCATGACGCTATTTATATTATTCCAGAAAATTCTTGGGCCGAGGAGGGAATGGCAGAAGCAACAACGGAAATAGTAGCTATGAGCTTGAGGGATAAAGGTATAAGAGATATAGTATACCGAGACATGATAATTAATTTGAAATACTATGATGTTTGGAGTTATGCGGGTCTTGACTTTCTTGGTGGGACTGAATATTTTTTCAATAAAATTGAAGCTGATCTCTCTTATCGTTCTGCAGCTGCTATGTTTTTAATACTTTCAAATCAATTAAGTATAGATCCGTCAAAACCTTATGAATTCCTGGGCAGATTAAACGATGGATTATATGAGCGCGGTCTAACTTATGTCCCAGATTCTACTTTTAAGAATGTGGTAAGAGATGTTGCCGGGGGATCATTAGTTGAAGGTACATATGCAGATGATTGGCTTGGAAGCCAACCTATTACTCATGCAACAGGGAAACTAGATTCGTTTATAGGAATTTTTCCAATAAGGCCAGAGAATCCCGGAAAAGTAAGAGTCTATGCTTTTGAAAGATATCTTGGTGAATATGGAAGAGTTGAAGATCCAATCCCAAATGTCCAGATTAACGTCAAAATAAAGGATCATACAAGTACTGTAGTGGAAGAGTTCTCAATAATCACCAATAATCAAGGCATAGGTGAACAATCTATATCGTCTTTTCCGTTACCCATGGGAGGGTATGAAATCTATACTTCGGCAACAATTGATGGTATCGCTAAATCTTCGCGTAGCTTTGCTTTAAGTCAAGGACAGGACCTAACGATAAGCGATAAGGATGAAAATATCTACGGAGTGACTCTTAATATGGAAGGATCGCCTATATCTTCAGATCTTGATGTCACTGGAGGGACTTTGGTGAACATGGATAATGGTGGTTTCATATTAAGAGCAGGTGGAACTTCGGTTCCCTTTGAAGTTACTTTGAAATCAGGTGGGCATGAGAAGAAAATAGGAAAACCAAACCCATATACTAGAGTTGTTTGGACTTATGCAACTCCTATAGAGCCCTATTCGGTAACTGTCAATATAATAGACTTACCTTCAGATCATCAGACGAATCTCTATGTTGATTCGATTTTTACGAAAACTCTCAAAGGCGGAGATTCCGACATAATGAATTTCGAAGCGGGTGTATCTCATACAGTTAGTGTAGATCAATATGTGAATTCGAGTTCTGATAGTAGATTCCTTTGTCCGACATACGTATTCACGGTTTCATCAGACTCTGTCTTAAATTTCACATATAATGGTGAATTTTTGGTTATCTTTGAACATAATATTCCAAATACAATTGTCGATATTCAAGTTGGTGAGCCACTTAAAGGTGAAGAAACTAAAAATTATAGTCTCCCTGCAAGCTTCTGGTGGAAGGATGGGTCCATTCATAGCTTTGTATACCCAAATACAGTAATTGATAAAAATGGATTGCATTATGTACTGAATATTACATCTGTTGATTCTCCTGTTACGATACATTCGCCGATGATCATAGTTGGACATTATTCAAAAGAGCTTGCAATAATAACTGCGTATAGTATAAGGCGCAATGAACAAATTTCTATACAATTCACTATCGATGGTTTAATTCATATAACTCCTTATGAATTCATTGATTTTTCTGGACAACATACAATTGTAATGCCATCAGTAGATGATGCTGGAGATCCTTTCCTAAAATGGAGTGATACCAATTCTCCATCTCCTACAAGAATTATTGATTCTGCAGGTATTTATCAGGCTGTTTATGGATTAGCAGAACCTGATTTTACAATGGTCATAATACCTAAAGCACAAAGAATCGCACCAGGTTCCTCCGCATCTTATACAATACAACTGGAATCTCTAGGTGGATTTGACTCTCCAGTTACTTTTAGTATAGCAGGCCTTCCGTTTAATTCATCAGGAAAATTTGACCCCCCAAGCATTACTCCGCCTGGAAGCGTAACTTTGAAAATAAATATTTGGAAGGCGGCTATGGTTGGGCATTATAGATTCATAGTCAACGGTGTCGGTGGAGGAAAAGTCCATTCAACTGAAATCGATCTTAGTCTTGGTGCATGTATTATAGCCACATCCACATTTGGTTCAGAACTTTCACCTGAAGTCAATCTACTCAGAACTTTCAGAGAAGAATATGTTTTGCCAACATTTGCTGGAGAGCAATTTATGATAGTTTTCAACGATTGGTATTATTCATTCAGTCCACAATTGGCAAAGGTTATTTCTGAAAATTTGCTAATCAGAGAATTTGCAAAAATAATACTTTACCCGTTATTATATGCGTTAAAAATCTCCTCTTATACCTACAACTTCCTATCTTTTAATCCGGAGTTGGCCATCTTTACTTCAGGATTCATAGCGAGCGCTCTTATAGGAATGTTCTATTTATTGCCACAACTATATTTGTTTAGTTACCTTAAGAAAGAAAAATTTGGATTTAGAATTTTCAAGGTTCCAACATTAATTGCAATGTTGTTTCTATTAGCGAGTGCAACTATGGCTATCTCTGCAGAAGTCATAAGAATTGAAAGAATAATGATGTTTTCTTCTGTCCTTTTTGTTATTTCTTCAATATGCTTATCAGGAACTCTTGGAACCCATGTTTTAAGTGTTCATCTTAGAAAATTTAGAAAATAAATTTGATCTAATATTTTCCTCTCCATAACTTTGTATCCTTGAGCTTTAATACTTTATTTCTAAGAGTTCCAATACCCTCAATCTCCATCTCAATAACATCATTTGGTTTAATCCACTTATCAATTTCAGCTCCACATCCCCCGCCTACGGTACCTGAACCAAAGAATTCACCTGGATAGAGAGTTTCATCATGCGAGCAATATGAGATAATCTCTTCCCAAGTCCAATACATATCTCCACTATTTCCAACACATGTAACCTCATCGTTTATTTTAACTGCCATTTTCAAGTTTCTTATTTTCGAATGTAATTCATCTAAAGTTACCAAACAAGGTCCCATTATATTGCTGTTGATGAAATCCTTACCCTTTCCGGGTCCTACATTTACTCCCATCTCCAGCATCTGCCTATCTCTGGCGCTTATATCGTTGAATATTGTATACCCAGCAATGTATTCTGACGCATTTTTTTTGGAGATATCAATTCCTTGTTTACCGATATACATGCCCAATTCTAATTCATAGTCCAATTTGTTAGTATAGCTAGGCCATAGGATCGGATCATCAGGACCAGCGACCATATTCGGATTCCCCTTATGATAAATTGGGATTTCATACCATATTTTTGGAATTGTTTTTCCGCGTTTTCTAACAGCGCTTTCTAGGTGCTTTTTAAAACCCATAAAATCTCTTATAGTATTTGGTCTTCGTATTGGAGCCAATAGCCTTACTTCATTTCGCTCATATGCTATTTTCTCATTATTTGGCCCTATCAACTCTTCTTCTTTCTTTATTCTTGAATTCACATATTTGAGTGATTTTTCTGCAACATCTCTTGCTGATCTTCCACGTGCTAAAAATGTTGCCATATCTGAAGGTATAGTTAGATTAGCAATAGAGTAAATATCCACTTCAGATTTCTTATTGAAGAGGTAGTATGAGTAAGCTGAGTTTAAGTCGATTATTTGACCAAGACTCATGGCGCCAATTCTGGTTAAATTGCCTATAAGTGTATTTATTTCAAAAGTCACTAGTTTCATCGATTATAACCTTAATTTAATCTAATCTACTAGAATGCAGAGGTTTTTCTTGGAAAAAAAGTTCTATAGCGTTTTCTCTAAGTAATCGTTTAGCGATTTTAACAGCTTCGTCAAGTGTGGCAGACCCCTCATCAATCTTTCTTTGTAAAACCCTTGTGATATTATGTCTTGCAATAACAGAATGGCCATAACTTCCCTCTATGAAAGTATAATCACCTCCGAAACCAAGTATCTTATTTACAGGTAAAGTATCTAGCCATTCATACAATACTCTCCTTGCTGTTGAAGGTGAGATTATATGAAGCCAGCACAAGTCTACATAGACATTCTGAAAATTCTTGACTATTGCAGCCGTCTCTTCTAGAAATGGATAACCAGCGTGGAATATATCAAATTTAGCTTCTTTATATTCAAGAAATAGATTTATAAGATTTGTAGGATTTGAGTTGTTTATAATATTTTCATTTCCTTCATGAATTCCAGTATGAATCTGTAATGGAAGCTTATGTTTTATTGCAAGTTTTATCATCTCATGTACCATGAAGTCTTGAAGTGTTTTAGCCTCTTTGAATGATATTCCCTCTGGAAGTGTAAGTCTAGTTCCACTTATATCGATTCTTTTGAAGCTATCCTGTTTATAAATCTCATTAAAGGTCTTTTCAGCTTCCGCGTATGTAGTTTTTTCGAAGAATATACTCCTTCTATATGCCAACCAAATCTTTACAGCATAAATCTTAGAAGAGAGATTCTTGAATTCGGTTCTAAAGGCTTTTACTAGATCCTCTAAAGAATGAATTGAGCAATTGAGCCTTCGTGATAATGAATTCAAATCAGTACTTTCTGTTATGCAAAGGAAATCTTGGAATCTATGAACTGGAGCAAACAGACTTCTATCTATATCTAAAGTCTTAGTTATTGGCTTAATGTTCCAATAATCATAATCCTTAGCTTTTAATATGGTATCGTGAAGAGCTATCTCTATTCCTGCTTTATTTTTCAATATAGTCTTATAGAGTCCTCTCTTATTCAATCGCTTCATCTTTTCAGTTAATTTAGTAATTGTATTTTTCTCCAGCCCATCAACTCCGTAAATATCTTTAACTGCTATATGTAATGCTTGGGCATAACCAGTATTTTGTATATTATCCCAATATTGAGATAATTTTTCCCATCTATCCTCTATTGAAATTTGATTATTAACCACTATACTAAAATCCTCAATTGGCATTCCAGAAGAGATTAGATCTGAAGAAACATACTGGCCTAGAAATAATTGTAATGGATCAACTTCAAACTTGAGTCTATTCTCCTCTTTTTGTAAATGTTCATGTGTGTCAATAATTTTTATCTTATTGACTTCTTTTTCGATTTTTTCATAACTATCCGATTTCAATGATCCCACACACACGCAATAAAATTATGATTTAATTAATTCCTTATTATATTATCTAGAAGATTTTTAACGCTTAGTAATAGCGTTCGATATTTTAGTGTACGCGTTATGTTTTACTTTTAATCAAATGATACCATGCCCTCATTTTTTAGATTTAAGGGCCTAATGTTTTCAACTCTTTTTTGTCTAGAATTATATGTGTTTTTATGTGGCACATAAAAACACTTAAATATTTCATGGATTAGATAAATATAATGAGATAAGCTCGTGTGCTAATCCGAATAATGCCGTTATCAAATTTAGGCTAGCAAACGTAGCTTTGATTATGAATATTATCCCATGATAGAAAAGGGAGTTGTTAGGCTAATAATATGGTCCTTAGACTCTTTAAACCGAATATTGAAAAAATGGAAGAAGAAAATGATGTTGAAGGTTTGATAAGGGCCTCGCAAACAGAGAAAGACTATGAAATTAGAGCAAGGGCTGCAGGGGCCCTCGGAAATATTGGCGATCCTAGAGCAGTAGAACCTCTTTCAAAAGGGCTTAAAGATACTTATTATCCTGTCCGCGTAGAAGTCGCAAACGCTCTTGGTAAGATAAGAGATCCAAGAATAGTAGAGCTTCTTTTAGGGGCTTTAACAGATCAGGATATAAATGTAAAAGAGAAAGCATGGGATGCTCTTCAAAAATCATGTGATGCACGAAACATCGAAACACTAATAGAAGCGCTTCATATTTCTGAAACTAGAGATTATGCTGCAAAAATTCTCGGAAAAATTGGAATACCGGCCGTTGAGCCATTGATCAGGGCATTAGAAAATGACGAATATTTTGTTCGCGTATCTGCTATTGAACAACTTGGAAGAATTGGAGATGAGAGAGCAGTCGATCCATTAATTGAATTACTTCGGAATCAAGATTTAATGACTCTTACTGTGGAGGCACTTGGAAGAATTGGAGATGAGAGAGCAGTCGATCCATTAATTGAATTATACGAGGAGGGGCATTCTCCGAAGGAGATTGTTGGAGCACTTGAAGGAATAGGAGATGAAAAGGCAATGGATTTGTTTATAAAGATTATTGAGGACACAGGCGCGGAAAAAGAGATGCGGGAGAGTGCTGTCAGAGCACTATCGAGATACAATAATAGGATGGTAATCGAACTTCTCATCGAAACTCTGAAAGATTGTGACCTATACTCACAAGTTCCTGAAATTGCAATGAAAGCTTTGACAAATATAGGAAAACCAGCAGTCGAGCCTCTTTTAAAAGCTTTTGAAAATAAAAAACCTGAGTATTCTAATCCATTTTCAACTGCTGAAGGTTATGAAAAATCAACGCAACTTGCAAGAATAGCGACAGTTCTTGGAAAAATAAAAGACAAAAGAGCAATAGAAGTTCTATCTCAAGCCTTGAAAACTGACAATCGAGTTGTTAAAATAGCTGTTAAAGAAGCTCTGGAAAAATTCTAGAAAAGAAAAAGAGTGATATGTCCATCCTAGAAGTCCAAAAGTGGATTTCCAGATTTGTATTTTTATACATGTACATTAATTCAAATTAATTATGAAAAAGATTAATAGAATATGTAAGTTAGCGCTTCCTTAAGCGCATGCTAACTTATCAAAACTATATTGATAATTTCTTTAATTGTTTCTTATACATCGCTAGAATTTCTTTCTCAGTAGTTGCATCTTCAGGAGTTTTATCAATACGATATTTTCCAGTAAACCTTGGAAATCGTATAGCTAAGCCAGTTTCAGGTCTTAAAAATCCTATACAGGTCGTATGAATTGGGCTCAATGTTATCTCATCTCCTGTAATCTCTAGAACAAGCGAAGGGACAAACCATAGATCAGGAACCAGTTTAGAATTTACTCTTGGGTGCTTATGATTTAATAAATAAGATTCTATTTTTTTAGGAATTTCTGCTAGATCTTCATCAGTAAAACCGGTTCCAATCTTACAAACAGTTTTGAATTCATCTGTTTCTTTATCATAAGCTGCTAAAAGTAATGCTCCATAATGGCCTACTCTTTTACCTTTTCCGCGATAAGCTCCTACAACGACCAAATCAACTGTGTCAGCCATTTCAGATTTATAGTTCCTTTTATATTTTATCCAAGTCCAACCCCTAGCACCAGCCTTGTAGATTGAGTCTTGGGAGGTGGACTTGACCATTAATCCTTCACAACCTTCGGCCACAGCTTTTTGAATAAAATCTTCGATTTCTTTTGGATCTTTTGTGATATGTTGCCAAGATATCTTTACTCTATCGTTTTCTTTAATGATTTTTCTTAATTTTTCCCTTCTCTCTACATACGGTTTTAACGTATAGTCGGCTCCATCAACATATAGAATATCAAAAAGAAATAGGATAACAGGAATCTCTTTAGCCATCTTTTTGATATCGTATTTTCTACCTCTTCTTTGTGAAATCACCTGAAAGGGAAGCATCTCTTCTGTGTCGGAATCAATCGCTACACATTCCCCTTCAATAACAGCTTCATTAACCTGAATACTCTTACTAAGATTATCTATAACATCAGGAAATTGATCAGTTACATCCTCGAGCCTTCTTGAAAAAAGATGCGCTTCATTTAAACCTAAATGAGCCTGCAATCTAAGACCATCATATTTATATTCAATAGAACCTTCTCCACCAAGTTTCTCAAGTATCTCTTTTGGATCAGATAATCTCTCAGCCAACATGACTCTTATTGGTTTTCCAATTTCAATCTTAATATTTTTTATTCCTTCTATCCCTTGGGATGCAACCACATTAGCTATATATCCTAAATCAGATGAAATGTTGTATCCTCTTTCGAGGAGATCTTTATTTTTCTTATCTCCGGTATAAGCGATCGCTAATGCGTCTAATATAGTCATATCAGCAATTCCTAGTCTTAACTTTCCAATAGCCATTCTCATAATATATTTAGCTTCTTTAGGAGTTGCATCGTTAAATAGGCTACATAGAAACCTAATCTTGTTTTCAATGGCCCCTTCACCTGAAGTACGAGTAATTTTATCAAGAGTTTCATAAACTTTTTCTGTTGTCAAAACTTCTTTGAAAAGTGATAGTTGTGCTCTGTTGACTAGAATTTTTTCAGCAGTTATACCTAAATCCCCAGTCTCCCTAAAGGCTTTCTCAATTTCCGAGTCGGACCTTCCAGATGATATCTTCAAAGCTTTTAATGTTAATTTTTCAGCTAGACCGAGTTCAATTCCCTTATAATCCGGATACAGTATTCCTTGAGTCAAGTACACAACTTTATCAATTAGATTGTTTGGAGTTTGTTTAAATAGACTAACTAATAAGTCGGTCATCTCTAGCCTTTTCATTGTTGATTCAATTTCTTCATAAGTATCTGCTAGAATCGCGTATTTCAAATTTTTCTCAACAGAAATATAAAATTAATACCTTCAATTAATCTTCTTGCATTTTTTACTAAAAACTTGTGCATATATCATGAGTGCGTAGTTCAATCTTTAAAACTTCATATTTTATCTTGAAACAAGAGTGCATGGAAAAAATTAAATACAGTAAACAATGTTTGTTGAATTCGTGGTTATCTTGCCCGGTAAAGCTAAGGCAAGCGATAAAGAGAGCGTATTTCACAAAAAGCTGAAATTGAAACTAAAAGCCAAGGGTAAAGAAGGCAGAATAGCCTTCCTCAAAGATTACCTAGACTATACCATAAGGAATAATAGAACATTGCCCCCAGACTTTCCCACTTTCGTTAGAGAGATCATGGGTTTGGATACAAGGAGTGGTTTTATTCACATCAGAATATGGCACGAAAATAGCGAATTGGTTGAGTTTGCAAAAGAAAGGAAATATGAGTTCAGGATCGACCACTATGATTGATGAGGATTTCTTAATTGGAGAAGCTCTCGTAGGAGAAGAGCCTGAAATAGCTCATATTGACCTAATAATCGGTAAAAAAAGTGGTCCTGTGGGGGGAGCATTTACTAATACCATAGCTCAAACAAAGGAGGGGCACACTCCAATTTTGGGTGTCATAAGACCAAATCTTCCAGTTAAACCTGCGACACTCATAGTGCCTAAGGTTACTATAAGAAGTTTAGAAGATGCTGAGAAGATGTTCGGCCCCGCTCAAAGTGCAGTTTCTAAAGCAGTTGCAGATATTGTCGAAGAAGGTGTCATATCAAAAGATTCGGTAGAAGAGCTAGCTGTTATAGTCTCAGTATTTATCCACCCTCGAGGCAGAGATTATCAAAGGATATATCGATACAATTACGCTGCAACAAAATTGGCTTTAAAAAGGGCTATGAATAAATTCCCATGTATAGATAAAGTCTTAGAAGAGAAGGATAAATCCATGCATGCTATAATAGGATTTAGGATAAATAATTTGAAAAAACCTCCATATCTAGAAGTAGCTTTGGATATTCCAGATTGGAGAAGAGTAGAGGGCATTATAAGGTCATTACCTAGAAGTGATACTATGATAATTGAAGCAGGTACGCCATTGATAAAGAGATATGGTGTAGAGGTTGTCCAAAAAATTCACCAACTTAGACCGGAAACTGTAGTATTGGCTGATTTAAAGACTTTGGACACAGGTAATTTGGAAGCTAGAATGGCTGGAGATGCTACAGCTGATGTTATTGGTTTTTCAGGTCTTGCTCCAATCAAAACCATGGAGAGATTTATCGATGAATGTAAGAAGGTTGGTGCATTATCTCTCATGGATACTATAAATGTTCAAGATCCTGTTGCAGTTCTCAAAAAATTGAAATCTAAACCAGATATTATTGAACTCCACAGGGCAATAGATGTTGAACAAACAGAAGAGTCGGAGTGGGGGAATATTGATAAAATTAAGAAAGTCTGCAACAATAAGGTACTAGTAGCGGTAGCAGGTGGGATCAGAGTCAACAAAGTTAAGAAAGCTCTCAAATCTGGAGCGGACATCCTTGTAGTTGGGCGTTCAATAACTTGTGCCAAAGATGTCACTGGAGCAGCTAGAGCTTTTCTACAAGAGATGGGTGTGGAAGAAATAGATCAATACAGAGTAATGACTGATTTTTAATTCCAGAAAATTATACTATTGAATTTTACCTTCTTAATAAAAGATCAGTAAAAGTTACAAGCATTATGATTCTCATTCATATTATGGGATCGAATAATTGAGTCTTGAAAAGGATTTATATGAAGAAAATCGTTTATGGCCAATTCTGGTTAAGACTGTGCATTCATTGACAATGTATCCTTACCATAAGAGGTATGTGATGAATAATCTGTTGAAAAAGAATCCTGACATTACTCCCCAAGATTTGTCGGTTCAATTAGATATCCCCTTGGGAGAGGCTCTTGTCATTCTTTATGAATTAAAGAATGAAAAAGAGTAGCTTGTATAGAATTCGATACATACTATCTCTTAGTAGAATTTGCAACTTTAATTATCAAATCTGTTGCGAATCCTACACCGTCATTTATTGAAGCTGCTTTGCTGAACTTCTTTGCATTGTTATAAAAATCAGAATTTATCACAACATCAATAGATTGCTTAAGGTTGATTTCATCCAATTCATGTTGCTCGATTACTTCTGCAACTCCCAATTCTTTAGCTCTAAAAGCATTTCCATATTGTTCTGTCTGATTTGGAATTGGAATTAAAATTAATGGTTTACCATAGGCCAAAGATTTTGTGATTATTCCGTGCCCTGCTCGACTTATTATTGCATCGGATGCTTTTAATAACATGGACTGCTCAACTTCATCAACCCAGTTATAGAATATTACGTGTTTCTTTTTTATAGACTTAGATTTTAATCCTGGGGAGCCTTTAGTTAGAATTATCTGATAATTGTTAGGCAAAATCTGTAAAATATTTGATAATTTTTCTATGAGATAAAACCTCTCCTTTCCAGGTCCACTAATTGCCGCATAAATTAAAGGTTTCTTAAACTCAAAACCAAAATCTTTTCTAATATCTCTAACATCAGGCAAATTCATAGGTTTAGTTGAGATTATTGGACCTATTAGTTTCACTTTTTTTCTGAATCTCTTTGGCATTCTTAGGTTCTTTATAGAGATCGTATATGGGGCCGGATAATCTGGTATTAATATATAATCGCTCCACATCCACACTCCGGATATCAATGTCCTAGCAAATATCCAGAAAAAATTGGCTATAGTAAAAAAAACCATGTCAAAAAATTTCAGTTTCTCTTTTGGCTTCCCGATAATCTCTATTCTAAATTGATTAAGCAGTAATATTATGGGTTTTCTTAATAGTTTGGCTGCAATAATTGTGGAAGCCCTAGAATCTGAAAAAATAACATCAGGATCATAGCTTCCAATATTTTGAATTTCTCTAATTACTTGTTTCATGAATCTATGTATGCCCAGAGTGAATCCGCTATTTGTGGCAGTTTTTTTGAAATCAACTGAACCATCTTTACTTGCTTGGTAAGTTATAGGTTTGGCTTCTTTTAACTTAAATCCCATTTTACGTACATAGTCTATCCCATCAAGATAAGTAGAAAATAATGTATCTGCTCCCTTCTTATTCAATTCTTTAGCTATTGACGAAGATCTTGTTACATGTCCAAGACCCATCCCGCTTGGAGCGATATATACTTTCACGAGTTTCACCTAAGGTTTCTAAGATGGATCTTTCCATTTGGTTCTTCTTCCTCAAATACAACTGCTTGAAATTTATAGATTTTTGTATCTTCCATAATCCAGCAATCGAAAGTTAACCCAGCCTTAGCGCAAAGATTTGCTAAATATTCTTCTTCATCCCAGTTCCATTCAACAGGTACTTGAGGTAACAATAAACCTTTGATGGGGCCTTTCTCTATTATCAAACCATCTTCTCCAATTTTGATTTCCTTTGGCAATTCTGAAGATTCATTTACTTTGATTAAATCCGGTTTGGTCAATACGCTTACCTCGACTATGATCTTATTTATTTCGTCTATTGTGATCGAGGGAAACCTAGGATCGCTTGTTGCGGCTTCAATGGCAGAATTTATTAAAGCAATAACCAGGGGATCAGTCGGGTATGGATATCCGATACAACCTCTCAATTCTTTTGAATCGCCTTTTTTGTTTAGTGTGACAAAAACACCAGATTTTTCCATAAATTTCTCTGGAGTTTCTGGTGGAGGCATCAGTCTTTCATTTTTATTGAGAAAATTTTTTATCGAATCCCTAGCCAGTTTAATTAGAAATTCTCCGTCTTCGATTGTTAGGTTTGATTTTGACATTCACTCAATCTCCCAGCAATTACATTTGCACGAGCCAATACTTTTTTAATTTTTTCCCAATGGCTGCCATACCAATATATTTTACTGCATTCATTATTGGTACAAATCCAGAATCTATTCTGAATTTTCAATGTAGAGATCGGAACTTTATCGTTAACATTTTCTTTGGATACATCTTTTATAGATGAACCACAAGTTGGACATTTGGATAAGATTGGATCTATTTCTAATTTGAGCTTATACCTATTTGCCAACTGAGCCAGTATTTCAGCTTTATCTCTTCCTTTTATTAGCATTATTTCTAAATCCTTTTTTCTTGCAAGTTTAAAAAGTTCAACATCTTTGGTAAGCAAAATTCTTCTTTCCTTAGACGCTTCTTCTATTAATAGTTGGTCATCACAATCCCGCAAATATTTCGCATCATACCCCAGAAGTCTAAGCCATCTGGTTAAACTTCCAAGCATAGAATCGGTGATGAACTTCATTACATATCCCTTGTAATAATCTTGCCGACCCCAGGATTTTCAACCATCTCTCCTGATTCCATAACCTGATTTCCAGAAACAAATACCTTTACAGCTTTACCCTTGCATTTTATTCCATCAAATGGCGAGTATTCAGCTTTAGTGAATAATTTATCAGAGCGTATAACATGCTCAACCTTCAAATCTATTAAAGTCAAATCTGCATCTTTTCCTTCCTCTAAAGTTCCTTTATTATCCAAATGAAAAATTCTGGCTGGGCCTTTTGCTAGAATATCAACAATTCTTTTTAAAGTGAGTCTCTTAGAGTTTACTTCTGTCAGAAGAAGTGGTAAAGTCGTCTCTAGACCAGGAATACCTGGTGGAACTTCATTAGCATTTGAACCAAGTTTTTCTTTTAGAGTATGTGGAGCATGATCGCTAGCTACAATATTTATTACACCTTCTTTTAAAGCGTTGAAGAGATTCTCAGCGGTATTTTTATTTCTTAGAGGGGGATCAGTTAGGACAAGGGCTCCATGCTCTTTGAATATTTCTTCATTTAAAAAAAGGTGATGAGGAGTGACCTCACATGAAATGTCAAGTCCACTGTTTCTCTCCTCTTTTATAATTTGAACTGATTCACTTGCACTAAGGTGACATATATGGGCTTGGCAATTACTTTTCTTAACAAGTCCTAGAATTCTTCTTAAAGCATCTACTTCTAATTTCTCTCCACGATTTTTAATATGATTATTTAACGAATCTATCTCTTTTACTTCAGATAATTCTTCAGCATGAATTGTCAAAGGTATATTTAATTGAGCACACTCATACATTAATTTGAATAATAATTTATCGTTTCTTACATCCAAATCATGATTAGATTTATTAAGATAGAGTTTGAAGGACATGATGCCCATTTGGGCCAATCCTACTAACTCGTGTACTTTATTTATTAACATTCCATGAAAGCCTATATTGACCATCGCTTTTTGCTTAGCTACATTGATCTTCTCATTAAATCTCTCACATGAATCAGTAGGTGGAATTGTATTTGGCATATCTAAAACGGTTGTAAAACCACCTGCGGCGGCGGCACAAGTACCAGAAAAAAAATCTTCTTTATGAGAGAGTTGCATGTCTCTAAGATGAACATGAACGTCTATTAAACCTGGAAGAGCTAACAAACCGTTCGCATCAATTTCATTCTCAGCTTTGGGAACTTTACTGTGTTTACCGATTTTAACTATTTTACCATTCGCGATAGAAATATCTGCCTTAATTAAGTCGTTGCCTTTTAGCAATCTTGCACCTACAATATTGATATCACAATTAACCATTTTCAATTATTTTCTATTTATTGAACAACTATTTATTTATGAATTAATTCAAAAATCTACAAGAATCGCATCTTTAGACTAGGGATTTATTACAATTTGGGCAGATTACGTCTTCAATCTTTTTTACCTCACCGCAAAATCTGCATTTATTTATGAATGCTTTTTCAAAAATTCTTCTTTGTTGAAGCTTCTTTTTTATTTTCAAATATTGAGTTGAATCTGAAAAATTCTTAAGGGCATTCAGTCTATTCAAATGAGTTGGGTGGTTGTTCAAAATTTCAAGAAATGAATCCAAGTTGGTTTTGAACTGAATTGTATTGAGATTTTCAACGATTTTGGTAAACATGGAGGCTATCGAATTCAGATTGTCTGTTACAATAAGACTAGCTCTATCAGCACTAAATTCAGATTCTCTATGCCAAGCCTTCAGCGCCAACCTTAATGGTATTGATAGTAATCGAAAACCCATCAAAGATGTTGAGAATTCCAATCCTTGTTCTAAAAGTTCTGCTATAGAATGATATAATAAATGATGGCATTTTATATGCCCCATCTCATGACCTATCAATGAACGCATTTCATCTTCGGAAAGATAATTAATCAAAGAGCTATCGATAATTATCACAGGTTTTGAATTGATCTCGGTTGTAAAAGCATTTTTCTGTCCTAAATCAGTTACATGAATATCCGGTAGACTGTCTAAAGACAAGATATCACTACACTCAATATTTAGCATTCCAATTTCTTTGTAGAATGTTGATTTTTCTGTTGTCTTAGACATTTTTTCAGTTAGGTTTCTTAATCTAAATTTTATGAAAGTTGAATAAAGAATACTAAAAATTGGTTTTGCCTCTTCGAGAATTTCAAAAGCATCCTTATCCCCTTCTATTAAAAAATCATCCATTCCAATATCAAAGCTTGTAGAATTTCTGAGATTTGAAAGGCACCTTTGACAAAAGATAATACCTATGGAATTCTCGAATCCACATTTTTTACACTTTAACAACTATAATTCAACCAAAGTTTCACTGGTATTTTTTGAATAATTGATTAAAGATCAAATGATATCTGCTTTACCTGCAGGTATTAATCTTTGAATATCGTCCAAATTTATTTTTTTCATCAAATACCTATGGTTTTCTGGAACCTTTGAAGTCAATATACTTAGAATTCTTTTAGCTAACTTTCCACTTTGGGTTTTCCCAGGAGATATTTCTACGTATGCTAATACAGTTTCTTTTATAGCCGATATTGGACCTGAAGTTATCATTGCATTTTCTTCATCGAGTTTTAATACACCAATAGCAAGTTTCGTTGCAATTCCTTTGACGTAATTTCTTTTTCCTCTTATCATAAACATTCCTTTACTAATATATTGACCTGACGGGGGCGTCCTACTTACTTGGTCAGGATTTACCCAATACATGTCAACAGCCGATATCCCAATTGTCCATGCTTTACTATAGGACGCAGCAAATTGAGCCGCTTCCTTAATAATTCTTTGATCAATTTTTTTTCCTTCAGTCTTTATTAGAGCGAACGGTGCACCATGAATTTCAGCATGCAATACTATATCTTTAGGTTCCATATGACGCTTGATCAATAATTCATTATTCAATGCATCGCGCCCACATAGAACCAGTATGCCTTCTGATTGAAACCAGTAAAACTTTTCATACCAAGATTTTTCACGTCTTTTGACTAGATTTGGTAGTTTTTCCAAAGTTTCTGTAGTTTCAATATCGGTTTTTCTAATCTTTTCTTGAATATCAATTATTGATCTATTTAAACCGGTTAATTTTGTTTTGATTTTTTTTGCTTTATTATATAATGATGAAGCAATAACTTGGGGCTTTTGCCTAAGACTTATAGACATATCCACATCTTCTATTTTGATTATATATTCTAATGTCTTTGGGAATATCTTTTGAAAATAGATTTCAGGTTTCTTACCTTCTTTTGCCTGATGCTTTAAAAAAGATTCAATCTCTTTCCAATCATGGCCGTCCTTTTTTTTAGAGAGGATAATTTGTGAAAGATGATCAATTTCATTTATATGCTGATAAATAAGCTCCCCTTTCTTTCGACTAATCTCTGTAGTTGTTTGGAAAGCTTTTTTCTGCTCGAATTGACTGCTCAGAATTCGCTGTAGTTTTGCCCTTTTTTTTGATAATTGCTTATCTAATTCTTCTTTGTCTATATCTGAGGTAATATTAGAGAAATATTCATCTGTTGCCTTATTAAATGATTCAAAGCTCTTTTTCTTAGCTGTATTATATATATTTAAGGAAAAAGGAACAAGATCGACTTGATTTCCCATTTGATCCAGGATTATTGCTGGTTCATAGGAACCTTTAGATATTTTTTCCATTAAATCCTTTGCAGATCCATAGATTCTTTCAATATCGCTATTTGATAAATCGTTAGTCTTTAAATCCATAACTTCTGCTTGCGTAAGTATTTCCTTTGTATAGAGGTTATCCAGGGCTACTGAATCCATAATAGCCCTTTCAATTTCTACTTCTTCACTATTCTTAAGCTTCTCTAAATCTTCTTTGGTTAATTCTATAAAGCTAATTTTTGAACTGGGAGCTGGCTTATAGCTTTCTTTTACCAATATTTTTCTATCTTTCATAATAGTTGGCTTAAGAGCTCCAATAATTTTTTCATCTTGACCCACAAGGATAATATTTCCTCTTTTGAAGGATTCAACTATAATCCGATAAATTTTTCCTTTTGACTCAATCGAGAGTTCTATAACTCGTTCAAATTTCGGATTATCAATTTTGACAATTCGACCTCTGGATAGATATTTTCTTAATACCATGCAGAATTGTATGGGTTTTGGAGGGGTTTTTACTAAATAATTTGTTAAATGAATCCTTCTCCCTGCTTCTAAAATTATGAATAGTGGTCCTGGTTTTATCCGGATTAGTAAGGTTTTTTGATTCAAGTGATAAACGTTATCTATATGTTTGTCTATTATCATTTGTCTAAATTCAGAGGTTATAGCCGCAATGTCGAAATTTGACATAAATTCTTTCAAATCTAATCCCTCATTTTTTGGGCCATCGAATATAGTTTATTGGTCGAGATTTTTTCTTGGAATAATTGCTGCGTTGATATGCTTCACATTTAAGTTGAAGGGAGCAAGTGGAATCAATGTTTTACTCATCTTTTATATGATTTCATACATTGTATTCAGAAATGTTCTACACTATGGAGAAGAGGAGTTAAAAGGGAAACATAAAGTTTTAACTTTGGGTGTAGGAACCTGTATCTTCATTTGGGCAGCCTTATGGATACTGCTTTACACTTTGTATCCTTACTAGTCTTCTTTTTGTTTTTTCCATTGTTTGTTTTTTTCTAAGGTATTAAGATAATCTAGTAAAGCTGAAAAGTAACCTCTATCAAATTCTGTATGAAGGGGATTTTCTGTATGAGCTTTAAATTCTTTTTGTAGTTCAATAACATTATCTTCATTAAATTTCTTAGTAAAAAAAAGATGCCTTTCACTATTAGGTTTTAAAGTAAGAAGTAAGCCTTCTAAAGCTTTATGATATCCCTCTTTCCATTCTGAGTCTATCGGTTCTTCAATGGCTATCTTCTCGAAAATTCTTTCGCTTTCTTTTAAATTTCCTGTAAGGATCTGGGTAAAGAATTCAATATGCTTATTATCCATATTTTAAAGGTCCTTCTTTATTCTGTCTTTAACTCCTTTCTCCCTCAACGTCTTCTATACCGTTATCAGTTATCTTAAATAATCTTTCTCCTTCAGGAAGATATGGACTAGATACTAATCTAGCAATCCTGACAGTGCTACTGGCTGTCCTTCGTAAATAAACTCTGGTGTGGCTGGTATGTGCAACTATATGTCCACCTGCGGCTTCAATAGCATTGGAGAAGAATTGATCAGGTTTAGCTAAAACTTGATTTGTTACTACAGCAGCAGCATTAAAAGCTCTAGCTAACCTAGCTAATCGATGCATGTGTTTGTTAAGTTTTTGTTGTCTTTCAGCCAACATCTCTCTACCAATATATTCGCTCCTAAAGTGTGCAGTTAAGGAATCTATTATTATCAACCTTATCTTATTTTTCTTGACTACTTCATCACATTTCTCAAGGAGTAAAATTTGATGGTCGCTATTATAGGCTTCGCAGTAAATTATCTTTTTAGTAGCCTCTTCTGGGTCTATTCCTAAATGATTTGCCATTTTAATTATCCATTCAGGCCTAAAGGTCTGTTCTGTATCAATATAAAGTACACCGCAATTCAGACCCCCTTGCTCAATTGGTCTTTGAGCATTAACTGAAAGTTGGTGGCATAAAATTGATTTACCCACACCATAAGGACCATAGAATTCAGTGATAGTCTGAGTTTCTAAACCACTATCCAATAATTCATCTAAAGTTTTACTCCCAGTTGATAAACGCTGTACATTCTTTTTCAAGTCCATCAATTCATTAGCACGTACGAATTCTATCGTTATAGATTCCCTAGCTTTAGAGATTATCTTTGTAGCTTGTTTTTCACTAATTCCAGTAGAGAGTAATTCTTTAACAGTAGCTGTTGCCAAAGATTCGGGTGTATGAAATCCCAATTCTTTTAACTTATCAGCAATCGCTGGTCCGATCTCTTCTAAATCTTCTATATTTTCTATTTTTTTCTTTTCCTCCGTCAACTAATTTCACTTTTTAAAATGATTTTGGAGGGTAAATTATTCTAAATATGGAGTTATGAATTAATATTCAATATATTAGATTATTCAATATTCTTTAATGATTCCTGTAGAAGTGACATTTATCAGAGCTTACGCTATTAAATAGATATCTGCGAAGGGGGTTTGCAACACTATACAATAAACTATTAAATAAAATAGTCTAAACGATTACTTCTTCGGTTTGTCTATCGAGTACATAGAGTTTATCCTTATTTAGATTTGCCCATTCTTTTTTTCCTATATCTGTTTCATAGGTAGGCGGCACTACTGCTTTGAAAAGGATGTTACCCTTTTTTAGATGTAGAATTGTCTCGTTACCCAAAACCTCTTGTAATGCAACTGTTGCTTCAATAGAATCCTTACTTTTTTCTTTCGTGACTTTAATCTGCTCAGGTCGTATACCAATTATGAGCTCTGAACTTTTTGCACCTTTGTTTATTGCGGTTTTCATCTTTGTAACGTCTATTTGGAATTCCCCGGTATCGAGGTAGGTATTTCCAGCCTTTTCAACTAGAGTACAATCTATAAAGTTCATTGCCGGACTGCCTACAAAATCCCCTACATATTTATTAGCTGGGCGATTGTATATTGCGTCCGGTTCTGCTATTTGTTGTATATTTCCTTCTCGAACTACAGCAATTCTATCAGACATACTCATAGCTTCGAGTTGGTCTGGTGTACTATAAATTATCGTCTGGCCGAATTCTTCTTGTAATCGCTTCAGTTCAGTTCTCATACCTAATCTTAGAAGGGCATCTAAGTTGCTCAATGGCTCGTCCATTAGAAATACTTTTGGACTTCTGACTAATGCCCTACCTATTGCAACTCTCTGTCTCTCTCCTCCACTTAAGGTAGCAGGCCTTCTATCCAAGAGGTAGTCTATTTTTAAAGTGTTTGCTATCTCCCTAACTCTTTTATCGATTTCATCTTTCGGCATTTTACGAAGTTTTAAAGTGAATGCCATATTATCGAAGATTGACCAGCCAGGGTATAATGCTAGATTTTGAAAGATCATTGCAACGTCTCTTTCACTTGGCAAAACATCATTTACAAGCCTATCTCCAATGTAGATATTACCTTTATCTTGTTTTTCAAGCCCAGCCACTAGTCTTAGTGCGGTAGTCTTTCCTGCACCTGGACGACCTAATAAGCAAAAGAACTCCTTATCCTTAACATTAAAGGAAAAATCGTTTACGGCTTCTACTTTACCAAACTTTTTTGTTAGATTTTCAATTTTTACTTCTACCATCTTCCATCGCCCTTTTTTTAAAATATTGTAAGCTCAGTTTTTCGATCGATTAAATGCATCTTATTCATATTGAAGCCCATCCATATTTCATCATCAATTTTTGGTCTAAATGTTCCTGAAACTAAGGATCTTATCATAGATTTTCCGGCTTTAATATCTATAATCGTTTTTGCTCCAAGCGGTTCAATTAAATATACTGTTCCTTTAATTGGGGTCTTGGTTGATTTTTTCATTTCTACGTAAACATCTTCAGGTCTTACGCCTATTATTTGCTCTGAACTTTTTGCACCTTTGGTTATTGTGGTTTTCATCTTTGTAACGTCTATTTGGAATTCCCCGGTATCGAGGTAGGCATTTCCAGCCTTTTCAACTAGAGTACAATCTATAAAGTTCATATTAGGGCTACCAATAAAATTGGCTACAAATCTATTGGCTGGTTGATCGTATACTTCAGATCGAGTTCCATACTGTTGTAATTTACCACTATCCATAATAGCTATTCGATCGGCCATTGCCATAGCTTCAATTTGATCATGAGTTACATACAGGATTGTTTGATTTAATTCTCTTTGAAGTCTTTTTAACTCAACTCTCATAAAGGATCTTAGAGAGGCGTCTAAATTACTAAGAGGCTCGTCTAATAAGAAGAACGCCGGTTTAGTGATCATGGAACGCCCTAATGCCGTCCTTTGCTGTTCGTCTAACCTTAACTTGGCAGCTTTCCTGTCAAGAATAGATGTTAATTGCAAAGTCTCAGCGACTTTCATTACTTCATTCTTTATTTCATTATCAGGAACTTTTCTAACTTTCAATCCAAAAGCTAAGTTTTCATATACTGACATTCCTGTAAAAACAGCATAATTCTGAAAAACTAAACCTACATTTCTTGCCTTTGGAGGCAGTTCAGTAATATCTGAATCACCAACATATATATTCCCTGAAGTTGGTTCAAGAAGGCCTGCAATCATATTCAAAGTAGTCGTTTTTCCACATCCCGAGGGACCTAAAAGGCAGGCAAATTCTCCTCTTTTAACCTCGAGGTTTAAATCATTAACAGCTACTAGATCACCAAATTCCTTCCTTAGGTCTACCAGGCGCAGATTTTTACCTAAACTTTCCATTAAGATCTCCTACCGATAAAGAGAAAATCGATTGATTTGACCGTTTCTCATCAGATTTTCCGGATTTTCGTAAATTTAACCTCTTATATACATATAAACTTAACTATAAATTCCATTATTTATTGTGAGGTAGCGACTCTATTTAATCCCAAATGCATTTTTGGTATCCTGAAACATAATTAGATACATTTATTAAAATCCGATAATGGATTCTAATGAATTTATTGAAGATATTTTTAATCAAATTGTTTGACATGACTAGATTTCATAATTGCTGTCAAGAATGCTACATAATTCAATTCCTATGTGATTTTAATGATTGAGAATGTCGATAAGCTCAAAGAGCATGAACAAACAGATCCACTTCGATTGGAAGAAATTAAAGCGATGTTGATTAAAGATGATTTTCAAAGAGATCCGATAATAGTAGATAAAAAAACCCTTGTAGTAGTCGATGGTCATCATAGATTAAATGCACTAAAACAATTAGGTCATAAAAAAGTAGCAGTTTATTACGTCAATTATTTAGAGGATAAAGATATTATTGTTCGCACATGGTACCCAATAATACTTGGGTCAAGACGGAAATTAATGAAGTTAGTAAATGAGAAATTTATTAATTCAAATTCTAAGCAATCACCCCATGGTGAACTTATTGTGAAAGATACAATTTATTCACTTAAATCCGGAAGAGAAAGCATAATGAAAACTCTAGTAGGTAAGGTCAGAATTGATTATGCATTTACGATTGAAATAGCTAGAGACCTTGCATTTAAAGGAAAAGTGGCTGGAGCGCTTATATTCAAATCTGTAACGAAAAGAGATGTAATTAACGCTGCTTTAAGTGGAAAGAAATTTCCACCAAAAACCACACAAAATATAATACCAAATAAACCAAGAAATTGGTATGTGCCCTTAAAAAAGTTAAGTTAATAATAAAATAAATTTAGAAAGATTAAACTGAGTAGAAAAGGTTTTTATATTGAATATTAACTTAAGTGGAAAACCTAAGTAAGGGATTAATTTGGAACCATCAAAGAAACCTCTAAACCTATTGATTAAGAAAATTAACCAAGACGTCACTGTTAAACTAAAGAATAATTCAGAATACAAAGGTAAAATGATTGAATGCGATGGATACATGAATATTATTTTAGAAGGTGCTGAAGAATTCAGAAACGATGAGGCAACAGCGAATTTCGGTTGTGTAATTGTTAGAGGTAATAACGTGCTTTATGTATGTATAGATGGCCCAAAATAACTGGTCCGCTCGTAAATTAATCTATATTAATCATAGAAATTTCAGAATTATTGAATAATATAGAAATCATCTTTAATGAGTTGTTTTTTTCTAGACGAATCTGATTTTGCTTTTTTGATCGCATTTTTAATTTCATCGGTTTCGATGTATGGTTTATTATTGGTCCATTTTATATTGAGCTTTTTTGATGATAAGGTTGGAATATTTTCGCTTATTAACTTATTTTCAGCATGATGGGACATTGGATTGCAAAATATGACTGCTTTGATACCTACATCAATTAAGCTTTGAGCGGTAGAGCTGCCTCCACCACTAGCATCCATCAATAAAACGATATCTCCAGATATTATATCAGAGTTATATATGGCTGTATTAACTTGTGTGTATGAGAATTTCTTAATTGGTTTAAGAAAAATTATTTTTTTATCAATTTCTAATTGATCAATTATATCTAGATTTTCTTTTTGTTTAATTTCTTTAATCTCTAATTTTCTTAATTTCTTACTCAGTTCGGCTATCTCATTTTTCTGTAACTGAACAATCCTATCCTTAAAAGTTTCTAACTCGATTTCCTTGTTTTTCTTCTTGATGAAAGCTCTTAGTCTCGAAATCTCATTATTTAAATTCTCTATTTCATTAGTCAGATTCTTATTTTCTGTTTTTAATCTTTCAATTTCTGTCGACTTTTGGGATAATTTTTCTGAAATCCTACTAACAACTTTTTTCCTTTTTAAGGTAGGTCTTATTTTATTAATTTCTTTTTTATTTTTCAGAGAATGGATAGCTTCCTTAATCCTCATGCCCTTAACAACGGCACTTTTAATGTTATCCAAATCAATGTCAGGATCTCTTTTTTTTTCTATTTGAATAAATTTATCTTTATAATAATTATAGGCCTTAAGAGCAGCCGCTAACGCATCAATCACGTGGGTATCTTTGATAAACAATTCATGTTCATGCAAGTATTTACTTACCAATTCTCTTTTTTTCTCGCCTTTCATCAATACTTTTGGGACGAATGTATTTGAATTAAATTTTGAAGCGACTTTCTTAATATAATCAGGTGTTGGTGTTACATCAGTGGCTACAATTATTGGTTTTCCTATATCCATTATTTGATTTATAATATCGCTAACTGAAGTAGCTTTTTCACTTTTTAGTACGAGAGGATTTGCATCCAAATCTAAAATAGCTAGACCACAAGTAATCCCTGGATCTATTCCAACAATTAAATTCCTCTTTTTAGAATTCCCCAATTATTACTTCTACTCTTTGCTGCATTCTTATTTTTTTGCGTTCTTTTTTTCTAGACATGCTTCAATAAATCCAAAATATGGAGGAGATGGATTGCCAGGTCTGGATTTAAATTCCCCATGAAATTGTGTGGCAAAATGAAAACTCTGTTTTGGAATCTCTAGAATCTCCATTCTTTTCTTATCTAGACTTTTTCCTGAAAAAAGGATTCCTTGCTTTTCAAGATGTGAAATATATTTTTGATTAACTTCATACCTATGTCTATGTCTCTCGGAAATTCGGTCTTTGCGATATAATCTATGAGCTACGGAATTGGGATTTATCGTTAATTCATGAGCCCCTAATCTCATACTTGAGCCTTTAACATCAATTTTCTTCTGTTCGGGCATTAGATCTATTACAGGATATGGATTGTCTGGGTCGTTTTCTGTACTGTTTGCACCATCCATTCCAATACTCCTGGCAAATTCCACAACAGCAAGTTGAAATCCAAGACATATTCCTAGAAATGGGATATCGCTAGTTCTTGCATAACTTATAGTCTTGATTTTTCCTTCAGTACCCCTAATTCCAAATCCGCCGGGTACTAAAATCCCATCATATTTTTGAAGTCCCTTCAATTTTAGATCATGATCTTCAAAAATCTCTGTTTCAATCCACTCTAAATTAATTTCAGTTCCTAAAAATGCTCCAGCATGTCTTAAAGCCTCATTTACACTAACATATGAGTCAGAAAGCTCCGCATATTTTCCGCAAATAGCGATTTTAACGTGGTTTTTTTGATTGGTAAATCCATCAACTATTTTTTTCCAACTGCTCCATTTTGGTTGTTTATATCTAAATTTTAACTTTTTACAGATATAATCACCAATACTTTGTTTATCAAGGATCAATGGAGATTCATAAATCAGTTGAATATCAGGGGAAGTAAATACTGCATGTTCCTCAACATTACAGAACAAAGCTATTTTTATTCTAGGTTCTTTCAATAATGGCTTCTTACTTCTAGCTATAATTATATCAGGTTGTACACCTATTCTTCTTAACTCATTAACACTATGCTGTGTAGGCTTGGTCTTCTGCTCGCCTACAGAATCCAATTCAGGTACAAGAGTAACATGAGCATAAAGGACGTTTTCAGTACCCTCTTCCATCCTCATTTGACGTGCAGCTTCTAAGAAGGGAAGGCTCTCTATATCCCCAACTGTCCCACCGATCTCAACAATAAGGCAATCAATCTTACTTCTCTTTGCAGCGTCTCTAATTTCACGTTTTATTTCATTTGTGATATGAGGAATAATTTGAACGCATTTTCCAAGAAATTGTCCTTTCCGTTCATTACCAATTACCGATAAGTAAATTTGTCCAGTGGTTATATTATGTTCCCTAGTAAGGTTCACATCAAGAAAACGTTCGTAAGTGCCAATATCCATATCAGTTTCTCCCCCATCTTCAGTCACAAATACTTCGCCATGTGTATAGGGATTCATTGTTCCTGCATCTACATTCAAATATGGATCAATTTTCGCAATACTTACTTTGATGGCTCGTGTTTGCAATATTTTACCAATTGAGGCTGCTGCAACTCCTTTCCCAATTCCTGACATTACTCCTCCAGTAACAAAAATAAATTTAGTCAATTTAATTTCCTCAAAGAAATAATTTTATATGAAAAATCGAGTGCGAGCGCGTCATAAAGAGAAATTGAACAAAGATGCTTGATATTATATGCTATTTTGCGCTTAGAGAAGTACGTAAAAATAAGCCTTCTTAAATCATCTTTTATAGGCATGTCTAAATTTATCTTAGGATCCCATTATTTAGTTTTTTCATAATTGTTGAAATTACTTTAATTAGATTAATACTCAAATTTTAAATTAAGAAATTTTGAGAAAGATTTAATTCTATAAAGTAAAAAGAGTTCTTAAAAGAATGATGAAACCGGTATATTTGAGCGTAATTTAGGCGCTATGAAAAGATTCGACGGGCAAACTGACTTGTTAGTTTTTGTGACTATTATTAATTAAGATAAGGTTCTTAGACGGTGGAGAAGTTATGTCAAGCACTATCCTAGTTGGAGGTTTCTTTGGTGATGAAGGAAAAGGAAAGTTAGTATCCTATCTAGCTTTGAATGATAAACCAAAAATTATTGCAAGAGGTGGAGTGGGACCAAATGCAGGTCATACTGTTGAGTACAATGGGAAAAAATTTTTTCTAAGAATGATACCTAGTGGATTCTTAAATGAAAGTTCAGAACTGTTAATCGGTCCTGGTGTAGCTGTAGATCCAAAAATATTCTTCAAAGAAGTTGAATTAACAAAAACTGCTAAGAGAGTTAAAATAGATAAAAGATGTGCGATAATTGAAAAACATCATATTGAGGCGGAAAAGAAATCTGACTATCTTTCGAAGAAGATAGGTTCCACAAAAAGCGGTGTAGGAGCCTGTAATGCTGAAAGAGCTTTACGGAAAGTTAAATTAGCGCAAGATATTACTAAACTATCAGATTTTATCACTGATGTTCCATTAGTTGTCAATGAAGCTTTGAACGAAAATCAAACCGTCCTTATTGAAGGAACTCAAGGAACATTTCTTTCTCTTTATCATGGAACATATCCTTTCTGTACTTCAAAGGATGTCTGTGCTGCTGCAATATGTTCTGATGTCGGCATAGGTCCAAGGATGGTTGGAGAGGTCATAGTAGTCTTTAAAGCTTATGTGACCAGAGTTGGTGAGGGAAATCTAGATGGGCAATTAACACATGATGAAGCGGTTAAGAGAGGATGGATAGAGTATGGTACGGTTACCGGAAGGGAAAGAAGAGTTGCACCATTTGATTTTGATTTAGCTAAAAGAGCCATCCTGATAAATAGTGCCACTCAGATCGCATTAACAAAAATTGATATAATATTTCCGGAATGTAAAGGAATTCGTGGTTTTGATGAATTGCCACAAAGGGCAAAAGATTTTATCCAAGAAATAGAGTCCAGGACTGGCGTTACAGTTACTTTGATAGGAACAGGTCCATCAGCTTTAGATGTTATAGATAGGCGTTAGAAAAATTCAATCATAGATTCGGATTGAGAACGAAATTAAATCCTATTATTAAACTAAACATATCTTCAATTTGAAGGGCTTTTCAAAACTGAATTCAGTTTAAATTGTGCTGATCTAACATAGGCAATAACTAATCTAATTTTCTCATAATTTTCTTTAGGATTTTTGGTGACTAATTCATCAGTACTGGCAAGATTTTTTTTTGCAAATGTAACTATTTCTTTCAGACTTAATTCATTTTGAACCTTAAAATTTGGATAAACGTCTATCAAATTCGAAGTTATTGAAATTAGAGATGCCATGTATTCAAGTTCTGCACTTATATGCCAGAGATCTTTTGCAAGTTTGTTATTTTCTTTTTGATTATCAATATTTTCTATACTTTCATTCAAAAGAGCTATAACATTTTTCTTAGATTTGAGAATCCTTTCATTTGCATTGAGCATGAAGTTCACTCAACAGTGACAGATTTAGCTAAATTCCTAGGTTTGTCTGGATCACATCCCCTCTCTACAGCCATATAATAAGCGAAAAGTTGCAATGGTACAATATAAATTAAAGGTGTAAATATATCTGTTATTTTTGGCATTTCTAAAAAGTCATCTGATAGATTTCCTAATTCTCTATCCCCTTTTTCAATTATAGCAATTATATTTGCTCCTCTAGCTTTCATTTCCATAATATTCCCAATTACTTTCTTATGATTTTCATCTTTAGGAGCGATGAATATCGTTGGATACCCTTGCTCAATTGATGCTATAAAGCCATGCTTACTTTCTCCAGCAGGATAAGCAAGAGATGGCAAATAAGATAACTCTAATAATTTAAGACGCCCTTCCAAGGCTGTAGCAATATTTATTCCTCTACCTAAAAAGCAGATGCTTTTAGCGTTTTTGTGCTTCTTAACGATGGACTTTATCTCTTTACAGTGCATTTTTAATATATTCTTGGTATAAGCTGGCACTTTTTCTAATTCTGATTCTAATTCTCTTTTTCTTTCTTGTGATATTGTTTTTCGATTATGGGCCAGAGTAAGAGCTAATTTTGATAATATAGCCAATTGCGCTGTAAATGTTTTGGTTGCTGCAACTCCAATCTCAGGGCCTGAGTTTTGCGTCATAAATATATCCGATATTCCAGTTATTGACGAGCCGATTGCATTAGTAATACTCAAAATTGTTGCTTTCTTCTTTTTCGATTTTTTCAAAGCTTCGAGAGTATCTGCTGTTTCACCAGATTGGCTTAAAGCCAAAATTGCAGTTTTTGAATTTACGAGATCACCATATTGTTCTATAAATTCTGATGCTATAGATGCCCTACTATCAATGTTTGCTAATTTGGATAACAAATAAGTTCCAGCGACACATGCATGGTAGGATGTTCCACATGCAGTTAAGAAAATTTTATCATGCTCTAGTAATCTAGAAGCCATCAACTTATTATATAGAGGATGAATTCTGAGTGCATCTTTGATTGATGAGGGTTGTTCATTGATTTCTTTTAATGTGAAATGCGGGTATCCTTCCTTTATAGCATCATCTAATGACCAATCTATATTCAATATTTCCCTTTTTACTTCATTTCCAGTTTTGAATTTTAGTAATTGAATTTGATTTTGCCCAATAACAGCTAACTCCTCTTCTTCCATTATCAAAGCTTTCTTTGTCAAAGGAAGAAAAGCAGTTATGTCAGAAGCACAATAAAAATCCGTTTCCCCAAAACCAATAACCAGCGGACTTTCTTTTCTAACGCATATTATTTTATCATGTTCAAAAGTAGAAATTGCCAAAATAGCGAATGAACCTTCAAGACGTTTTGTACTTAATCTTACAGCTTCTTTGAAACTTTCTCCTTTTTTCATAAAGCTCTCAATCAAATGAGCAATAAGCTCAGAATCAGTTTCAGATTCTATTTTATGGCCATCTTCTTTAAGCTCTTTTCTAAGTTCAAGGAAATTCTCTATAATACCATTGTGAACTATAGCAATCTTACTTTCACAATCCATATGCGGATGAGCATTTAGTTTTGAAGGAGCACCATGTGTAGCCCATCTTGTATGACCTATTCCGATTCTGCCTTCCATTTCATCAAGATTCAGTTCTTTATTGACTGTGGAAATCTTTCCTTTATTCTTCTTAATGATAATGCTATCAGATGAAATTGTTGCTAATCCTACTGAGTCATAACCTCTATATTCCAGTCTTTTTAAAGCCGAATGAATGATTGGAGCTGCTTTACCTTCGCAAAGAATGCAACCAAATATACCGCACATCGATAACTACTTCACCATAAAAATTCGAACTTTACCTTCGAGTTATTTTTTGTGATTAATTAAAATATTAATAACGTTCATAGTCTTTTAATCGACTTCATTTATTCATAATTGATAATTATGAAAAAATTAATTTAGCATCTTTTAATTTTACGTTATAATATGCTTATATAACAATTATTGATTAAACATAAGGATGATGGCCAATGGAATTCTATTGTGTAAAGTGTAGGCAAAAGGTAGATGTTCCAGATGACAAAGTAACTCATGAAGATAAAGGTAATAGAAGGTTATATAGAGGGCAATGTCCAAATTGTGGAACTAAGACAGCTAAATTCGGAAAGAAGGACTAAGCTACAAGATCCCTTTTTTTATTTTTTTTATTCTGAGACTAGGATTTCAATATTGGGATTGTATATTGCATACATTTCTTAATTTAGCGTAAGCGCTAAATGTTTTATGCCAAATATAAAATTAGTAGACTACCTATATGCTAAATGATAATAAAATAAAGAATTTCATATAATCGTTTGTAATTTTAGAATTTGGAGAAGTTCCTATGGAAGCATTACGAGAGAAGGTATCTCTAAAAAACAGAACTGTTTCGATTATTGGCGGCACAGGAGGAATGGGTAGACTTTTTGTAAAAGTATTCAAAAATAGTGTAAAGGAAGTTGTAATTTGTAGTAGATCCTTTAAAAAAGCTAAGAAAATCGCTAATGAATTTAATGTTTCAGTATGGCCAATTGACGAATGTGATAAAGCAGACATAATAATTGTATCGGTTCCAATTGATAAAACCTACAGAATATGTGAATCCATAATTAGAAAAATGTCCACGGGATCTCTCCTTATCGAAATTTCCTCAGTAAAACATGGAATAGCCGATAAATTATCGAAGGATTTGGAGTTTCTTGATATCGAATATTTAAGCTTACATCCTCTTTTTGGACCGAAAGTAAAGAGCATAAAAGGTAGAAGGGTAGTATTTATACCAATAAAACCTGGACCTCTTACAGAAGGGGTAGTCAATCTTCTAAAAAATAGAAAAGCTTTGTTAGTCGAGTCGGATATTATAGAACATGATAAATCAATGGCCGCTATGCAAGTAGCTCACCATTTTGCTTTCCTAACATTGATCGTTACTTTAAAGAAATATTCTAAAAAACATTCTTTAAAGGAGTTTGAGACAGAATCCTTCAGGAGTACCAAAAAAACATTGAAAATGATAAAAGAGAATTATGATACAATAATGGGGATACAGAAGAAAAATCCATATGCAAAAACTGCAAGAAAAAGGTTTGCAGATATTGCTAGGGAAATTAGCAATATGGATGATTATTCAATAAGGTTTCTAAAAGAAATTATGAAGAAATAATCTAAGTAACATATTTTGTGATCTTTTCATATAATGTTGTCAAAGATTTATGAACGTCTTCCTCAGTTTTTGCACCTGTACAAACAATTTTTCCATTAGTAAAAATCAAGAAAGTAACTTTCGGTTCAACGTTCTTATGTATTAAACCTGGAAATTGATCAGGCTCATAAATGCTTTTTTCCAATGATCCTGATAGACTTTCCAAATCTACGAAAATTTTGAAGTCGGAGTGGGCAACAATATTCTGCGTCTCTACATTAGGCTTTTTTAAGAAGTCTAATCCGTTTTTATTCAATTTACTAACGAAACCAGTAATTGCCATTTTGGCTTGTCTTTCTGATTTTGCACCAGAGCATACTATTTTACCAGAATTAAAAGCTATTATTGAAATTGCCGAGTGTTTCTTTTTGAAAATCAAACCAGGAAAACGCTTTGGTTCATAAGCTACTTTCCTAAATAATCTAGAGATGTGCCCTAAATCTAAGGGTTTTTTTACATCTCCCATTGCAACAACATTAACAATTTGAGTTCCAAATGTATTTACATGCTGCAAAAATAATCATTCCTAAGGATTTACAATTTGTAAATAAACTGTTATTCTACAATAACACTTTGAGTCTGAAGTGATAAAAGATTTATTAGCTGTTTCCATCAAAACTTTGCTATTCTTTAAAGATCAATTGACAAATTGTTTTAAATTTTTGAAAATTGTTAAAATTTAGAAATAGTATCCTTTGATCAATTTGATGGCAAAAATTAATGCGTACGTTTAAATTAATAATTCAAATAATATGAGCTTAATCAAGAGAACGAATTAAGTCGATTTAACAATTTTCAACTCATTTCTAAGTAAATCAGATACAATTTTCACATCAGCCTTACCGCGAACTTCTCTCATGATTATTCCCAAGAGTTTATTGAACGCTTTTTCAGGTTGTTTTGTCATAACATCTTCTTCATTCTTTACTATCTTCTTTATTATCTGCTTTAATTGTTCTATTTTCAACATTCCAATTCCTAAATCGTCAATTGCTTTATCTATTGAGGGTTCTTTGTTTTTTGAAGCCCACTGCAAAAGTTCAACAATAGATTCCTTTGCAGTCAATCCTTTATAAACAGCTTTAAAAGCTTCATATATTCTATTTTCCGATAGTTGATCTACTGGAAACCCTTCTCTTTCAAGATTTTTCATATTCTCAGTAAGAATTGTAGCAATAAATGATGGAGTAAGTTTCATCTCTGTGACTATTTTTTCAAACAGTCCTAAATAATCGGAATCCATTAATTGCTCTGCTAATTTAGAGTTTATTTTATATTTTTTAGTGATGGCCTCGATGATTTCATTAGGAAGTGGCGGAAGTTCATTTTCTAAATTAGATATCCTCTTAGAGTCTATTACAATTGGTGGAACATCCGTCTCTGGATACATCCTAGCAGCTCCTGGTCTTGGCCGCATATATCGAGTTATTCCTTCTATAGTTGCTCCTCTGGTTTCTTCTGGAACACCATAAAAAGCTTCCTTAGACCTTTCAATAACTGCCTTAAGAGCATTAACTGCATTTTCTTCCATGTCAGCTACAAATACCACAGCATCCGATTCAGAAGCTTTCATTTTTTCTCTGAGCGCATCTACCTCTTCCTGAGTAATTCCATATTTTGGAAGTTCATCCGTATGAAATATGCCTCCAACTTTACCCCAAAAAATTGCTCTATGTGCTAATTCCGTTCCAAATTTCAAATTTGAACAAAGTTCTATTCCAAGTATTCCTCCAAAATTCTTTAGCAGAATAGCTAATATTATTGCTTCTTTAGAAAGCGCATTTTTTAATACTGTACATGATGTTTTTCTGAATATCTCCGATACATCGATAAAATCGTCTTTCAAATCATTTTCATTTACTAATTTTTTTCTTAGGTCGTTTTGAATTTCAAGTAACTTAAGTTGCCTATTGGCCTCGTTTTCAACTATTTTGGATATTAAATCCAGTTTTTGTACTCCTTTGATTTCTATGATAGCTCCATTTTCTATAGATATATTCAAGTCCTGTCTTATCGTTCCAAGGCCACGTTTAACTTTTCTAGTAGCCCTAAGTATTCTACCAATTGCAAATGCAACTTCCTCAGCTTCTTTTGGGTTTCTTATAACTGGACCCGTGGCAATTTCTATAAGAGGTATACAAAGACGATCAATTCTGTACTTTGTGATTGATTTTGATTCTTCTATCTTCCGAGCAGCGTCTTCCTCTAATCCTAAATGCTGTATCGGTACTTTTAATTCACCAATTTTTATGCATCCATTTAGCGCAACAACACAGGTTCTTTGAAATCCAGTAGTATTTGAGCCATCTATTACGATCTTTCGCATAACATGAATTTCATCGACTGGCTCAGCGTTGAGTAATAATGCAATAACTAGAGCTACATCAACAGCTTCCTGATTTAAATCATGTGGAGGCTCTTCATCCAATTCAACTAAGCATGAAGCACCTGCAGGGCTTTCATAGACAATATTCTTACCTTTCCCAAATTCGAATAGTGCTGCCTGATCAACTTCACCCATTTCACTCTGAGTGGGTCTTAATTTTCTTAGGACAATAAATTCGGGATCCTCATCTGATATTTTAGTAGGGCAATTACAGAATAACTTCTTTGAGGTATCTAGTTGTTGATGGATTTCTAGGCCTACTTTGAGGCCGATTTTTTTGTAGTCCAAGTCTTGCATTCTACGAACTTCCAATCGGTTGCTGAGAAAATTCCCAGGCTACATTTTTCAACATTATCTCTTTTACTTCATCTTTATTTTTTGTTTGGCCGAAAGCCCACATCATTTTCACTAGAGCAGTCTCCGATAACATATCATCTAAAGGAAAAACACCTAGGGCGGATAAATCTCTGCCTGTGTAATATACATTCATATTAATTCGGCCCCATATGCACTGCGACGTCATTCCGATAAGCAATCCATTATCTATAGCTTTCTTAATAGCTTCATGCGTATATGCACCTGCATGACCAAGACCGGTGCCCTCAATTATTATACCCAGATATTCCTTTTTAATAGCCCAATCTATTATCTTGGGGTCTATCCCTGGATAGAATTTTAGAAGCATCACCTTATCATTGAAATTTGGACTAACCTGAATTTTTTTAGAAGGTTCTCTTTTAAAATAATCATCCTCATTAATAATCAAACTTTTCTGATCCGAATCAAATCTAGCGAAAATTGGTGAATTTATTGTTCTAAAAGCGTCTCTACCGCTAGTGTGACATTTTCTGACTCTTGTCCCCCTATGTATAGATATAAATTCATCAGCTTTGGTTTCATGCATTGCAATAACTATTTCTGCAAAAGGAGCGCTTTTTGCTACCGTTACCGCTGAGATCAAGTTGGAAGCTGCATCTGAACTAGGTCTATCAGATGAGCGTTGTGAACCTACTAGTACTACAGGAATTGGTAAATTTTGTAAAGCGAAACTTAAAGCAGCTGATGAGTATGCCATTGTATCTGTTCCATGACCAATGACTATGCCTTCTACTCCTTTCTTAATTTCATCTTTTATTGCGTTTGACATACCAGTCCAATGTTTAGGCTCTAAATTTTCACTAAATTCTTTGTATAGTATTCTGGTTTCAATAGATGCAATTTTTGAGAGTTCAGGTACTGCAGCATAAAGATCTTTTGCGGATAAAGCTGGTTCAACAGCCCCGGTACGATAGTCTACACGACTGGCTATTGTACCACCAGTACTAATTATTGAAACTTTTTCCAATTTCCTATTCACCGGCTCTGAAATAGAATATTCGTACTTAGGTTTGCTTCCTTTTTCTATCAAGCATACCTTTGTATTTTGGTCGATTGCAATTCCTATGTTATAACCACTCTTCATTTTCATTAGAATATGCTTAGAATCTGAGTATTCGCTACGAGGCAGGAGTACACCTTCGTATGTCTCATTTTTCTTGTTAATCTGGATTAAATCTCCAATAGATACTTTTGCTTTTTTTAATAATTCAAAAACAGTACCGTGATATCCTTCAATATCAGATTCTTGCATTAAATTAACCTGCTTTTAATTAATTCCAAATTGTCCTTTATGATAACCTATCTTAATATTTTGGACATATATGGCCCATCATGTTTATACCCAAACTTCATAAAATATTTCTTTACTCCTAAGGCGCTCATAGCTAAAATTTTTTCTCTATCAAATTTTTCAACAGATATCCTTTCAGCTTCGGAAATCAATTTTTTACCGTAACCCTTATGTTGCCAACCTTCATTCTTATATTTACCAACCGGGATTAATGGACCATAAACATGCAATTCTCTTATCAATGAAGATTCATTATTTTTAATTTCTAGTCGATGTGCCTTCTCAGATGGAATTCTTAGGCGCAGATATCCAATTAATATATCCTTTTTTATATCTTCAAATGAAATGAATAGTTCAGTACCATTTGAAGATTCGTACTCACGAGTCTTTAATAATATATCAGCAGGGTCTGGTTCCAATCCTTCTTTCATCAATTTATGTCCAACTTCCCTACATCTAATGCATCTACATTCCAGACCTCTTTCTTTTAATTCAGCTTGAACTATCTCCCTTAAATTACCCTTTTTTACACCATCCATAATCTGCCCTACAGGAATATCTCTTTGTATTCGCATTATTCTGATCCATGGCGGGATTATTTCCTTTATTCTAGATATTAATTCAACAGTCTGCTCAGTATCATAAGGTTGGTAATGGCCTTGTGACCACCATTCATAAACTTTGGTTCCTTTTAGTACAAGACAAGGATATATTTTTACCATATCAGGTTTGAATCTATTGTCTGAAAAAAGTTGTCTAAAGGCTTCTAGATCCCTTTCTATATTGGAGCCTGGTAAACCGGGCATCATATGTGCTACTATTTTAAGAGCCGAGTCCTTTATTATTTGAAATGACTCAATAACGTCATTAACTGAATGGCCTCTATCATTTTTTTGATATATATCATCGTATAAGGTCTGAATTCCTAATTCAATTCGTGTAACGCCCATTTCCAACATTGTATCTATGTGATTTTGCTTAGCCCAATCAGGTCTGGTTTCGAAAGTTATTCCAACATTTTTAGTTTTACTGATTTCTGCCTTTCTTTTCGCATCTTCAAGGTTTTTTGAGGTTTGTCCAGTTATTGCATCTATACAATTCTTAATGAATTGCTTTTGATAATTGATAGGAGTCGCTGGAAAGGTCCCACCTTGTATTATTAGTTCAACTTTACTTGCATCATGACCAATGGCTCTGAGTTGGGCTATTCTGCTTGATGCTTGTTTATATGGATCATAAGCATTTTGCAGTCCTCTCATAGCAGCAGGTTCATAACCAGTATAACTATTTGGAACGTTCTCTTCTTGCGGGCAATAAGCACATCTTCCGTGAGGACAATCAAATGGTGTGCTCATAACAGAAACTACATTTATCCCAGATATACTTCTTACATTCTTTATCCTAACTTCTTTGGATATTTTCTCTTTTTGAATAGAATCTAAATGCAATAATATTTCAGAATTTTTTGGCAATACGTTTAGACCATATTTTTTGCAACTTTTAATTTTTAATCTGTTTAACTCTATTGATTCCCCTTCTTTTTCCATCAATTTTTCTGCAATTTCATCGCAGACTTTTGAATTTTCGCCACTACCGGAGTAATCGATCCTTGATGTTGTTGACAAGCCACGGATTTTTTTCATTATCTAAATTTACCTCACGAATTAATCTATAGTCAAGAAGAACATTGAATAAATATTTTGATTTATCTACTTAGTAAACGTATTTTTTTAAAACGCGTTTAAGTACTCTAATAGTAAAGCTTTTATCAACGCTTGTTATTTATCGCTGGATATCAATCAATAACCTACCAAATGAGGAAAATCAAACTTGGATAGAAAACAATTCATAATTGGTTTTATTATTCTTGTGATTGGATTTATCGGATATAGATTTGGAGTAGCTATCAATATTGCACAGAACCTTCTGGTAGCAAATTTAGTATTGAATTATGCTCCAACCGATAATTTAGATTTATTGGGCATACTTCTTGAATTCGGTGGCGGAATAGTCATGCTTCTTGGAGTTGTAATTTCTGTTGCAGCGCTATCAAAAGAAAAATTGGTAATCCAAAAGCCAGAAGTACAAACTCAAAAGGAAGCAAAAGTTGAAATAATAAAATGTAAATTCTGCTCGGCTGAGATGGGAGATAATACATTCTGCCCTAACTGTGGAAGATCTCAAGAATAAAAAAACAGGAATGGATAAATAACTGGATTGTTGAGTGCTTAGTCTATCTCAATCTCATCCAATTTTGTCCAGACTTTCGTCCAGTTATAATCCTCTTCTCGTAAACTCTTCTTGATCTGACTCTAGGGGAAGGAGATTTCCTAACTTTACCTTGAATTTTTGGTGTTTGACTTTTTACTTTTCCTGCTTTAGTTAATGATCCGTGAGTTGGCAATATTTTTCACCGTTTTTTACAAGTCAATTGGAGTTATTTAAACTTTCTTCCTATTACTGCGTGATAGGAATTCTTTTTCCGGTACTATCTCTTTCATATTTACCGAAATCATCCAGATTTCTTAAAACATCATCATTAAACACTGGGCCGTCCTTGCAAACTCTGTATGAACCTATGGAACAACTCCCACATATGCCAATCCCACATTTCATTCTCCTTTCAAGACTAACTTGTACCTTTATGTCCTTTTCGAGGGCTTTATCAAATATTTTTTTCATCATAAGCTCATGGCCACATGTATAGATTGTATCAAAACTTTCTGTTTCTAAAAGTTCCTCAACAACGTCGCATACAGTTCCTTTAACTCCAAATTTACCATTTTCTGTTGCAGGTATCAACATTCCTTTTGACATTTTTACAATAGGCGAGAGTCTTTTATAAAAGAGTAATTCACCAGTAGTCTCCGCTCCAAGGACTATTGTAAATTCTTCCCCTTTTTTTGCCATAATCTCAATCAATGGAAACAATGCAGCGGCCCCTGAACCTCCACAAGCAATCAATGCTCTTTTCCCGTCTTGGATCGTAAAGTTGGTGCCATACGGCCCACGAACCCCTATTAAAGCTCCGACCTTCTTTAGATGCATAATTCGAGTGGCCTTACCAACAGATTTTACAGAGATTGCAGCTATATTGTCCTTTCCAACATAGGAAATACTCATGGGCAATTCATCAATTTCAGGAATCCAAACCATTGCGAATTGACCAGGTTGAGCTGTTGAGCAATCCTCATCCCGAAAATAGAAGGTTTTGATTGTAGGAGTTTCAATGGTAACTTTTGTAATCTTGACAATTCTTGGTTTATGAGTGACTTTTTCCTTAAACAAAATATTTCACTTGATTACCACGATTGATTTTCAATAATATCGTAAATTAAAGTTAAATAAGATTTGCTTTAATGCGTAATTATTTAATAAGAAATTAAAATGTCAATAAGAACCTAAAATGGTTGAGAAAAGATTTTATTATGTATTCTTTGATTAATTATGCTTAAATTTGCGGCCATAGTCTAGCCTGGTTTAGGACATAACTTTACAACTATCATCAAGTGTCCAATGGCCTTCCAAAGAAGGAGTCTGTGGATAGCCAACAACCCGGGTTCAAATCCCGGTGGCCGCACCATTTACCTTACTTCCTTCTTCATATGAAGTTCGATCAAGGCTTTAAGAAAGCGTGTGTTATTAAATATTAAATGGCCATAGAACGTTTATTTATATGCGTTTCTAGTGCAAAATACTGTTCCCCACCGCAAAAACAATCAACATCTAGCAAGTGCGCATATTTTCAATAAATAAATTAGAATGTTAATATGATCTTGGCAAGTTCAAATTTGGGTGCTCGCACCAAGGTATCCACACACACTAATGCCTATTAACATTAGTGAAGTTTTTGTTTTGGGGCTCCCTTAGTTCTTCCCATCCATTTTAGATTTTTTACTTTTCTAAAATATTTTCGGAAAATCAGATAGTACATTAATTCTTCTTTTGAGTTCAATCTCCATCCATTAGGTAAGTCCCTTTCTTTTCGAAATTCATTATTGCTGATTTGTTCTTCTGCATATCTTTCGAGCATATCTGACAAACCAGTACCTTCCCAGAATTTGCTTTTCTTACGAGTCAGAATTTTCTTAGGTAATGCTTTAGTTCGCTCCATCGCTTTTCTTAGAATCCATTTCTCAGTACCATTGAATAGTTTGAATCTGGTAGGAATACGCAACGCATAGTTTACAACTTTAGGATCAAGAAAAGCCACATGCGCCATAGTACCATGTGCAGATGCACTGCGATCCACTCTCTGAAGCGCAGTATTGTGAAGTCGATGTGTTATGTCAATCAATTCCTCTGGTAGCATACTAGGATTTAAGGACTTCAAATAATCATATCCAGCAAAAAGCTCATCACCACCTTCCCCTGATATCACAGCTGAAACATGTTCTGAAGCGGCTTGAGCTACTAAATAATTAGTTATACTAGATCTTACGAGCAACGCATCAAATGATTCAAGATGATAAATCACTTCAGGAATTATAGAAAGGATATCATCAAAACTGACTATTACTTCATGATGATCTGAACCTATGAATTCAGCTACTTTCTTCGCATTTCTTATATCTGGAGAGTTTGGAAATCCAGATGCAAAAGTATACAATTTACGAACGTGTGGTCTAGCTAAAGCGGTAAGAGTGCTAGAATCCAATCCGCCAGAAAGCCATGAACCAATTTTATCAAAGTCTTCAACAAAATCTGTTATCGAATCATCCAGTCTGTCTTTTAACTCTTTGGCTATATGTTCAGCTTTTCCGTTAATTGATTTTCTCTTTCTTATTCTATAGTATGGTGTCATTTTATAGCCATCATATCGATGCCCAGGTGGAATTATGTATACATCATTTGTTAATCCAAGTAATGCTTTCACTTCTGATGCAAAACAAAGATTTTTATTTTCATCGTGTCCAAAGTAAAGAGGTGCTACACCCAACTGGTCACGAATGAGTTCTAATTTATCGTTTCTTACTTGAGCGCAAGCTATATGCCCCCCAGAGACACAATCCATTACTGATTGTTGTTTTTCAAAATCGGGCATTCTTTCTTCTTGGGCTTCTGTCCAAACTGCACCTAATGTCGCTCCATCAAGATCTATTACCTCTCTACCATCAGGCCCTCTATGTTCGATTCTATCCAGCATATGATTGACTTCACTCACCATACCAGATTCAGCAATTCCAGCTATACCACTCATTATAGAACTGCTCCATAGATTTGTAAGCTAGCTTCGTTTTTAGTGGGAGTATTATGGCTCAAGATTATTTCAAGAGCTTGTTCAAATATCATAAAATATTTCTTTCCATAGATGATTTTTGTTGTATCGACTAATTTGGTCTTGAACTTGGAATCGGCGACTTATAAATCTTGACATCAAAACCATGTTAAATTTCGGTTTAAAGTGTGTGTGGGTACCTTGGTGCGCGCACACACACTTTAATAAAATTCTTAGTACGAAAAGAAGAAACACGCTAAAAATCGTCACTATACAGACTTTAATCCCAGTGATTTAACCCAAATATCTTTTTTCTCTGAGCTTGCGATGAGAATTTTATTATGTGATTCTATTAGATCAAAGTAAAGATTATAGTAGCTTTCTTCTTCAACGGCCTTGTCTATTATATTGGCATGATAAACACAAATGGCAGTAAATGGATTTTCTGGAAAATTATGCGAAGACTTTTCATATTCAATCAATTCCTCAATCATTTCATGTTTAAGGAAACATGCCATCTCGCCTACGGCACGCAGACCCTTGAAACCCTTTGCAATAGCTGCGTTCGAAGAGTTCATCCATAATGCCATGGTCCGTTCAGTATCGAATTCACCATCAATTATATACCAATTTCTGTAATCCACAATGTTCAAGGCATTTGTTCTCGTATATTTTTCAACATCCAATCCAAAGTCTTTCATAGCTTTCTTTAACTTTTGTGGCGATTCTCTTCCTGCAATGTAAATTACTGCTTCCCCTCTTTCCAATCCAGCCTTTAAGAATGTGAAGAGAACTGATTGTTTATACTTACGATCTTTATACAACAGCATGCAGTGGTCTCCAGGTTTCATCCTCCTGACCTGATCCAGTACTTCTTCCAAGATTTTCAATCTCCAATTTTCCTACGATCGCTATGATTAGCGCTCGCTATAGGCCCCGATAATATCATTAATCCTCAAATGCATTGAAAATATCGCATTAAAATAGAGGATAGCCGATAGAGCAATATGTGTCATGCTCTCAGCAAAGATCTTCGTTTGGCTAGTCATGCAATCGACTCTATTATATCACGGGGTGCACTGAGAACTAGCCTTGAATCCCTACGACAGTATTACCTGGATCAGGTTCGAAGGGTCGATGGCTAATTACCATCCTCTCAGCTAAGTTAATTTAGCTCCCCTGTCTTCACTATTGCTTGAATTAAGTATTTATTATTAACTGAGAGTGTGAACATATTAATATAATTAAACATTAACAGACGATCTAATGGATATGATGACCACCGATGATGATAATCCTTATCTATGCCGTTTTTCTATATTATAAATAGGTTATTGGGAAAGCGGAATCTTGAGTTTCGCCTCCAATATTACAAGGCGTTTTTATCTCAATCTCCAGCTAAGAACTACCAATTTTCCTACCGAATCCGATTCCGCCCCAAAAAAAACTGTTGCCCTGGGAAAAATATGCTCACGGCTTTTGTATTCATAAGTACTGAATTGGGAGAAGAAGAAAATCTACTCAAACAATTAAGAAGCATAAGCAATGTAAAGGAAGCTCACATAGTTTACGGTGTTTATGATATGGTAGTTAAGGTCGAAGCTGAAAACATGGAAAAGTTGAAGGAAATAGTGACTCGTAATATTCGAAGCCTAAGTGATGTAAGAAGCACTATAACAATGACTGTTGCTGAGGGGATCTGAAAACGCTTGATTAGAGGTTGGACTTAAGTTGGTAAGAGAAGGCGTTGGAAGCATTTTCACGAGGAAAGATGGAAAATACTTTGTATACTTACCTATGAGCCTTGTAAAAGATACTGAATTCCCATTCAAAATTACAGAAACTATCAAAGTTAAAGTTCGATTCAAACCTAATGAAAAAAGATTAGTGATCGAGGAAATCTAGAC
>SMTZ1_10000031_pt1 | contig 179128 bp, 165 predicted proteins | sample DeeMarSWOR136_30_FD_25667 | JGI IMG/M metagenome (IMG submission 25667) | reverse complement strand
TAGATCTGAATCGTCCTTCCTTCCCTTTAAGCCTCTGAGCCAAGGTTCTGAGTGCGCGACCAGAACGGTGTCTGGCTGGTGGGATACCACTAACGCCATTATCAAAGTAGGTTGTGCAATGGTATTGTAGAAGCTCCCAAAGGTCTTCAACGATAAGTTGTGGTGCTCCCGCATCCAAGTTTTCTCGAAGTCTTTGATTGATACGAATGATATCTATGAGTTTGTGGCTGAGGTCATCTTCGCTTCTCACACCAGACTCGAGAGTAATTGAAGGGCGAACTGTGACTGGTGGGACTGCAAGTACAGTGAGGATAGACCATTCAAGTCGAGCTGCACCTGGGTTGATGCCTAAAAGACGATAGTCATCATCAGAGATGTTCTCTAAACGCGCTCTAATATCAATAGGGGTAAGCCTGACTGAACCTGCTTCACCAACTTCATAGATAGAGGTTGGTTTCTCAAGTTTTAGCTTGAGTTGTTCTTCTTCGCAATGAGGGCAGGTCTTTGCTTTGGCTGCTCTTTTTAGTATCTCATTTGACAGGTTGGCAGTCCTCTGACCAATCTCAGGGTATCTCTTGAAAAGCCGCTGGAAATGGTCAATCTCCTCATCAGTAAGGAGTATTCTGTTACACTCTCTGCAGATAGCTCGAAGGACTTTATGGATGACCTTTGCGTATCCTTCATGCATGATTGGGCGAGCGAGTTCAATGTGACCAAAGTGGCCTGGACAGTTACCAACCCTGTTGCCGCAAGTTCTACACCGTTGACCTGGGTCAATGACCCCAAGCTTTGGATCCATAATGCCACTATCAATAGGATAACCATCTTCGTCATATGTGTCAGCAACGACTATCTGGGCCACTGACATCTTTCTGATGTCTTCGGGAGATAGGAGTCCAAACTCTATTGAGTCAATTTTCTTTGTAGTTAATCCGGAAATCATCTAAATCATCTCCTTTAATCGCAGCCTAGTGGCCAAGCCAAGTGACATCATCTCTTGTATTAACAACTTGAAAGCATAAGATACGACAACACTGCTAATTTTGGCATTGGTCCCGCATATTGGACAATAGTATTGGTCCTTGTTGCGGTCATAGACACCTATTAGACCACAATCCTCACAGACGAGCATGTTACTCTTGTCAGATTCGTCCAGTAGTCGACCTTTTAGAAGAATGGCAGCACCATGACCTATCAGTACATCACGCTCCATCTCTCCAAACCTCAGACCTCCTTCTCGAGCGCGACCCTCGGTGGGCTGGCGAGTTAAGATCTGTACAGGTCCTCTTGCACGTGCATGAATCTTGTCTGCAACCATATGGTGAAGCTTCTGGTAGAAGATGACGCCTATGAAGATGTCAACTTTGAGCCTTTCTCCTGTGATACCAGAATACATTGTTTCACGACCATTGTGCTTCAGACCATGTTTCTTGAGCGTGTCAAAGAGCTCCTCCTCTGTAACACCACAGAAGGGAGAGGCGTCTTGTTGCTTACCCACCATGCAAGCAGCTTTTCCAGCAACCATCTCCAAGATCTGACCAATGGTCATTCTGCTTGGGATGGCATGTGGATTGATTAACAGATCTGGAACCACTCCATCTTCTGTGAATGGAAGGTCTTGCTGTGGTACTATGTATCCGATTACACCTTTCTGTCCATGTCGGGAAGCATATTTGTCACCCAACTCAGGGATTCTTAGGTCTCGGACCTTTACCTTGACCAGACGGTTACCATCGATAGTTTCTGTGAGAATTACGCTGTCAACTACACCAGCTTCTCCATGACGTACAGCAATAGATGTTTCACGACGATTCGGAGAAGCTATCTCAAACTCGGAATATTCTTCCAAGAATCTCGGGGGAGAGGTTCTGCCAATGAGAACGTCACCACCCATAACTTCGACCTCAGTTTCTATGATACCATCCTCGCCGAGGTTTCTGTAGGATTCTGAAGCTCTATAGCCTCTAACACTTCGGTCGGGAATTTCGAATCTATCCTCTTGACCTCCAGGATATTTTCGCTCTTCGCTTTCGTATACTCTAGCGAAAGTGCTTCTACCCAAGCCTCTCTCAATAGATGCTTTATTCATAATGAGAGCATCTTCAATGTTATAACCTTCAAAGGAAAGAATGGCTACTATGAAGTTTTGGCCAGCAGGACGTTCCTCATAGCCAATTGAGTCCATTGCGCGGGTCTTCACAAGTGGAATCTGAGGATAGTGGAAGAAATGTGAGCGCGTGTCAGCTCTGTATCTGAAATTGGATGCAGGTACGCCTACTGATTGTTTTGCCATTCCAGCCATGTAGACATTACGAGGCGACTGATTTCGCTCAGGGAATGGAATAAGAGCTGCAGAAATACCCAAAATAGTGGAAGGCACTATCTCTAGGTGAGTTGTGCTAGGACCAATATCTTCAGGGTACATGGCAATCAGTGTGTTCTCTTCCTCCTCCGCATCGATGAATTCCACATTTCCATTACGGAGAAGATCTAAGAATCCCCACTCTGTTTCAAGCACCATTCTTAGATGTTCATCAGTAAGACGGCTTTTTCCGTTCTCAACTACAATGACAGGCCTCCTTACACGACCAGCATCGCAGTTAACTTGAACCTCGTGGGTATCTTCATAATATGCAATATTCATTTGATTGTCAATCTCACCAGCACGACGCTTCTGTCTCATTGTCTTTACCAAGACTTGTGGAGCAGGATGAACACCTACTAGTCGACCATTCAGAAAAATATCAGCCCATTTTGCGCCACGTTTTCCACGGAGTTTCTCGATAGGTTCTACCTCAGCTTTAAGGAGGGCACGTTCTACTGCCGCCTCATCGGTTCCAACTGAGATGTATGCCATCATTGCAATGTTTTTTACAAGACCACAGTTTGGTCCTTCAGGAGTTTCGTTGGGACAGATCTTGCCCCAATGAGTCGAATGAAGATCTCGTGCCTCGAAGTGTGGTTGTGAGCGAGAGAGTGGTGAAACAACTCGTCTAAGGTGTGATAATGAGGATATGTAGTTAGTACGGTCAAGAAGCTGTGATACGCCAGCTTTACCTCCGACCCAGTTTCCTGTAGCGAGCGCATGTTTTAGCCTCTGTGTTATTACATCAGCACGCACTGCAGTCCTGATATTTGGCTTACGACCTCGAACCGCTGTACGTTCTAATTGATATTTAATATCACGAGTCAGAGAATACAGAGCAACCCTGAATAGTGACATGAGAAGGTCTCCGGAGAGTTTCAGCCTCTTGTTCGCATAATGGTCCTTATCGTCAGGAGATCGTTTGGTGAGTACTAACTCTAGAAGACGCTCTACCATTTGTCCAAGGTAGTATGCCTTGTGTAGACGACTATCCTCTTCAGTTCCAATGTGCGGGAGAAGATAGCGATCTAGCACTTTTTCTGCACGAGCAAGGCGGTATTCTTTTGTCTGACCCACCGCAACACGCTTTCCAATGAAGTCTAGTGCATTGGAGCGCGTAGATTCATCCTCTTCACCTGTGGGTGCATTGATTGGGGCCGATTGTTCAATAGTAACAATGAGCTCGTTTCGTATCTCATCATCATCTGAAATGACATCAACAATATCTCTGTCTGATTCAATACCTAACGCTTTTAGAAGAATTGCCAGAGGTATCTTACCGGGCACTGATGGGAATGATACTCTTAGTTCACCAGTTCGCTTCCGCTCAATTGTCACTGGTGCTCTGAAACCACGCGAGGTTGAGAAGACTTTTGCAATGTGGGTATAGCTTGAACTCTTGCTTGCCTCTTCAATTAGAATTCTATTAGGCGCCAAATCTTCTTGTGTGACAAGAACTCGCTCTGAACCGTTGATTATGAAATAACCACCAGGATCTTTGGGATCTTCACCATGTTTTATGAGGTTCTCATCTGAAAGACCATTTAGATGACACTTCTCACTTCGAAGCATGATTGGTAAGTCCCCAATGTAAATCCTCATAGTTTCAAGCCTGGTTGACACAGAACCTTCTTTTCGGACAGGTGTCATGTCCAAGTGGAGTTTGCTTGCATAGGTAAGGTTTCTAATCCTAGCTTCATTGGGGTAGAGTTTGTGTTCACTACCATCAGCCTCACGAATAGAAGGTTCATCCACATGGATATCACCCAGTTCCACTACATAACCTTCAATCTTTGGCGTGAGCTTACCAACACTATCTACTACTTGTTGAAGCTCTTCTCTTATGAACCGATTAAATGAGTCGAGATGCTGACCTACTAGTCCATACTGACCAAAGAATGCTTCTATTACTGGCCAATACTTATCTCGATCTTGTGTGCCCGTTGCCATGTAATCACATCGTGAATGGGAAGGACGGGGGAACTACTGCGTATCTACGCGCTTCCCAACGCATGGAACTCAGAAATCTGAGCTCATACATAGCTGCAATAGCCGCCCCGTTTGCTGTTTACTCTGACACTACTACTCCGAGCCTCATGCAATGGCGGGCTCGGCGGGATTTGAACCCGCGGCCAGTTCCCGAGCAAGAGATGACTCTCTTGATCCTCAGGTTAAAAGCCTGCTGCGCTACCTGTCTGCGCCACGAGCCCCAATTGTCCCATCATCTATGACATTATCGTGTATTACAACATGTCCAGTAATTGCAAGTTACGACCATGCATGAATGGGAAGCAGTCCTGTCTGAGCAGAGGACGGGAAATTTTGTAGCCATAAAAGGGTTGCGATAAAACATAGAAATGGCATAACATCTAAGGACGGCTTAGCTGTATGAGCCAAGTTAGTATAGGCCTCGGTCAGTAATAAACTTACTCAGTCATCGATCCGTATCGTTTTTTATAAACTAGGAGAATAATTGATCATGGTAAATCATGGGTTTCATTCTACTATTTAGGGCTACAGGATTTGCTGTGGTATAATGTATTAATTCTACACAGCTTACAACTACAATACTCCATGCCTACAATTATAACACTGTATGAATGATATTATCTTCTATGTCTAAGTAGGACTATTGATATGACAATAACTCCAATAACTAGTCCGCCAACTGCAATCCTTTATTTAAGTGAGAGAAGAGAGTTTGGATTGATTGGTTTAGGCCTTTCGACTTTCATCCAGAAGACCGATTCCGATTGCATAAATGGACTTTTCAATTTGTGAAAAAGAGCCCATAATACCGTAAAATTAGAATTCTCCAACATGGGAGCCCATAATCCCACCGTACAAGTTTTGATACTGATTCTCAAAGATATAACGGGCATCAATCTTTCTTGTTCTCAGTACAAAGGGCTTTGAATATAGTTCATCCTTACTTTAACTATAGTCTGAAGAAGGTAAGCTCATGCTAGAGTCGTGGTTGAGCGAAATCCATGTAGGAGTTGTGGAGGTTGTTGAGATTCCAGAAGAATATCAGATACAAGACTTGAGGAAAATAGCTGTTCTCCCGGATATCTTGATGATCATCAGAGGTGTTGATGTCTAGGAGGCCTTATGATGGATGGTGTATCTAGGAACGGGGGTAAACAACGTCGGAGAGAGTATAATGAGGATAGCGAGAACAATTGTGTTGAGGATTTGAGCAAAGCTGAAATGATGTGGGAGAAGAACAGAACTCTTGAAACAGGAGAAGAGAGTTCTGAAACTTGTAAGATGAGGGAGGTTTCTACCACTGAGATGGTAAAAAATGCAATAGAGCATTTGTGGAAACAAGAAACTGAGGAGGAGAATATTTCCCGCAGAATGGAAGATGCCCTTGAGGATCTCGAGAAGATGGAACGAACCAGCGAGTCAATTGAGGATAGACTCAGAGATGCTCTGGAGAACCTTGATGAAGAGGATAAGGGTCAAAATAGTCCGAGTGAGTGGGAGAAGGACGTACTTGAGGATTTTAAGAACTATGATGTCAATCTAGAAGATGTGAAAGAACAATGGAAAGAGAAAATCGTTGATGAGGCTGAGTTTGAGATAGAAGAGTCATCTGATGAACCAAGCGTTGACGAAAAGAAGGAGAGTGAACCTGTTGATGAGTTCAACCAGAGAAAGATAGAGGACAAGGAGTTGTACTATGACGACGGCAGCGGTTTAATGTACTCAATGAAGCTTGAAAGTAGTGAATACTCAGAGAATAGGGCAAAATCTGAAACCACTAAAGAAACGCAAGAACCTGAGCAGGAATCAGCTGACATTTCAGAGAAACCTTCATCTAAAAAGCACACCGAACCCCAGGCTGTGCAGTCAGAAGGGAAAAAAACAATCACGCAAGAAGAGGATGAAACCGAAAAGCGATTGCAACAAATTACTCAAGAAAGTATAGCAGAGTCAGAGCCTGTGGACGATGTTACACACAAAGAAGTAGAATATCAGAGAGAAATGACTAAGCCTGCTACTACAGAATGTTCGGATGAAGCGAAGAATGAACATAATGAAACAAGTGGGGAGAAAAAGATAGAGGTAAGCACTGAACATGAGTTATACAGACAAAGTGAGGATGTTTCTGAGGATGTTGAAGACTCTACAAAACAGGAGAGTAAAGAAGAAACTACTGAATCAGAACCCTTGGATGAGCATTCACCTGAAGGAAAAGCAAGGAAGAGAGTTGTTGATGAAATCTTCAGTAGTTTTCCTGAAGAGATAAGAGAGAGTTTCAGGAAATATCTTGAGGATTTGATTGAGGATGAAGATGACTTTGAGGAACTAGTAAGAAGACATGGACTTGAAAACCTATTAGAAGAGGATGAAGTGACCGAGGAGATTAGGGAGTTCCTCCGTTTCAAGAAGACTCGTACAGCCAAGCCTGAAGCAAGTATTGAAGAGCTTGTAGAGGAGCTTGAGATTGATCCAGAGCAAGCCGAGAGATGGACTGAGCAGAGATATCATCCTGAAGCACTGAAAAAGGTACTCAGGTTTGAGGGGTATAGGATCCTAGACAATTTGATTCGTAAGATAAGAGAACAGAGTCATCCCGTGGACTTGGATGAGTTTGAGGAATTCCTGCAAAGGAACCCTCGCCTAGAGTTTGAAAACCCAATGGCACCCTTTGAGCAGTGGAAACGAGAAGCCAGAGCCTGGATTGAAATCGTGAAAGCATATCGAGAAGGTAGAATCAAATTCAGACTACGACATGGATGGGAGATTTACAACAGAGAGCAAATTGAGGGCTTTAGCGAGAGATATGGTGTTTCTAGGGAGAGAATTATCTCGTGGCTTCGTGGAAAATCTGTGCCATATATAATTGTAAGATTTAATCGTGAAATCAACTTCAGAAAACAAAATCAACGACATCAATTAATGATGAACGATGAACTACATGAAATACGATCAAGAGATTATCTGATAATAACGTTCAAACAAAATCCTAAGATGTTCTTCAAAAAATCAGCTAAAGGGGGATTTCAAAGAGCTCTTGTTTATTGTGATTTGATGTCCTTAATCGATTCAGGTGAAGATGAGAAATCATCCACAGTAAAGAAATTCGCAGAAGAAAACAAGTTACATAGAAAGACTGTATCTGATTGGATAAAGCAAAAGAAGAAACCAACTCTAATTAGAGAATTAGAGAAGGAATTTCAAAAATATAATCAATTCCCAGGAGTGGACATTTCTGAATCTACATCGAACCAAAGCAAGTTTACTCTTTCAGACCCATCAGAATTCAAACTGAAGAAATTGTTCAAGATATTTCGTTTGTGTGTTATTGATTTAAAAAACATAAACCAGTCATCTAGAAACAGCATCATCAATTTTTTGAAACTCGAACTTGAAAAAGATGAAATTCGATATGGAGTTGTAAATGAAAAGCTAATTGTTTGGAAACACAAGCTCAAAGGACTAAGTTTGAATTCGATCTACAAGAATCAATACTATTTCTTTTCAGACCCTCACACACCGCTTCATATCATTAGAGAAGCTGTTTCAAGTCTAGGTCTGGAAGGCACTCTTGCAGAAACTGATTGGGATTTTAGAAAACTTGTGAAACAATTGACCTCTAGCAACGGAATTGATTATCTAAGAAGTGATAGAATCAGAATCTCTGGAAGCACAATGAATCTTCTTTGTGATATTCTTGGGAAATCACTTAGAGATTTTGAAGTTCATTATATGAAGATTGGAGGGAAGGATGGTCATGGGGGGATATATAATCCAGCAATGATTGAGCATCAAGAACTCGAGATAATTCTAGCAGGGTTGTTTGGCGTTGTTGTAAGTGATTGTCACGTCAGATTAAAGGGAGGAACAACATACTATGAGTCCAATTTAGAACGAATTGAGTCCTTAAAGAAGCTGATGAATCGATTAGGCGATATTCAATGGGGCAAAATGCCAAAGATGAGAAACAGAACTTACGAATTGTGGCTTCCATCAATAATCGATTCAATTATTCGATTAGCTGGAATTCCAGCAGGCGACCGTACAATTTTGAATCATGGTTTACCAATACAAAGTAGGACTTGGTCCACTCTTGCTAAAATAGAGTATATGAAACAAATGTTTGCACAGGAGAGTAATATTGATGAAAGTGGTCGAATAACGTGGACTAGATCTCATGTTTTGTCAGCTGGTAAAAAGGCGGGCAAGTACAAATTTGAAACATTGCTATCTCCTGAAGCCATGCGGTTTCTTGCAGAATCTGATGAAATGAAAACATTAAGCAAGAAAGAAGGATATGAGAGAATTCGTGAACGATATATTACAATGGGTCGTTTGAAACGTTTAAAGAGTGAACTATCAAATCCGGAGATATCCCAGATTGCAACTGAGATTCTTAATACCATCAAGAAATATCGAAATAGACTAATCGATGATGAAATTAGAATTATCCAAAAGCTGGGTATAATGGCGAGTCTTAATCCCTTAAGATTATCATATCATGTGAATTCAGGTAGAGTTTCTATCAATTGGGGAGCAAGTATCGATGATTATTCTTCTAAAATTCGATGTGCCTTAATGATACCTCCTAGTCATCCCGAAAAAGCTCGAACTAGTATGGATTTCCTTTTGAATCAGCCTCAAGATGAGATTATGAGAGTTAAAATACAACTCAAGGATGAGGGTTTTATTATAGAAGAGTGATTCTAGGAGAGAAGAAGGTGGCGCCCCCGCCGGGATTCGAACCCGGGTCTCGAGAGTGACAGTCTCGAATGCTAATCCGGATACTGTAAAACATCTGCAGTATTGACCGTACTACACTACAGGGGCTGCGGTTCGGTTGGAGCAAAGTCGATTTTCTATTAAACTCATCGGTTAAGAACATATAGCTATAGACCGGAATCTAAGTTACAAAAACATGTTATTGTGATCTTAAACCGATTCGAAAATTCCTCAAGTCTTTCACCCTGCATCTAAGTTCATTCAATACTATGATAATGCTAATCTGATATCTTCAAACAATTCTCGATGTTGCTCAATCCATTTCAGTATTAGCTCAATTCGCATTTTTATGTCATCTTTTGATTTAACGTTTGAAACAAAGAATTTGGGTAAATACCAGGATTCAAAATTCTGCACTTTCGAAGTTCCTTCGCCAAGACCAAAGTATGTAATCTTCGGCTCGATTCCAACTTTGTTGTAGTGTGATGAGAATTGTCTTCTTCTTGTGAAGTAGGAGGAGCTGACAGAACCATGTGCAATATAGATGATGATTGAACGATGGGGTGGACTATTTCGTGTAAAATTATTGTAGGAGTCCACACTATAGAGAACTTGAAGAGGAGCCTCATCTGAGTTTACTAGAAAATGGAAAATCCATTCTCTATGATTTATCCTTCTAGTGGCTTTAACAATGAATCGCGACCGTACATATCTTCCCACATATCTAATACGCTCCTCAATCCGCTTGACAGAATTTGTTCCAAAACCAATTCCATGTAGAGCCTCCACACAATCATCTATGATTTTGTGATACCTTGATTCCTGACTTAGTGTTTCATACTCACTACTTCTTCGACTAAAACTTCGTCCCCTTGCCTGCATTGCCTGAAACACTTCATTCGTGCTCATCCAATCAGTGGTTGAGCCTCGCCTGATAGGAAAACCAAGATGCCTTGTATTTTGGACCACTTGGTGTGGCCCTGATGTACTTCTTCGGATATCTATAATGACCAGATTCAGATTTGTATATACAACATGGTGGACATTGAAGATAGGAGGAGGGTCTGTTCGGCTTGTCACAATTTGCTGTATTGTTGTTTCTGGATAATCACTTGGATTTACGCTTATAGGAGTGCCGTTATCATCGGTCCCAATGACTAGATATCCGCGTCCACTGGTTTGATAGAGATAGTTGGCTATCGCACAGACATCTTTTGCTAGTTCAGCCTTTTTAGATGGCGACCTCAAGTTGTATTGTGATTTCCAATCTAGATCTGAATCCTCTGTTCGTGTATGGAGTTCGCGTATTTTTCCCTGTGAGAGGCTAGGCATGTTTAGTCATCAGAAATGAACTCATTCTTGATGATAAATCATAGTAGTAGTTCATACTGAGAAGCTTATCTAGGTTCAAGTCCCGGCGGGGGCGCCACCTTCTTTCTGTCCAAATTACATGTAAGGTCTGTAATCCCGTCGTTTTCCGATCCAGTCGCCTATGAAAGCACCTAGTACTAAGGGTGGAATTGTCAGAAGAGGCATTCCTATCCACCAGGGAATCAATCGAATAACTGGGGCGAAAAGGTACACCGATGGAACCAAGATGAACCAGAATCCTATGAAACAGGAACCAATAAGAATGAATATTATTCTCCACATTCTCTTGGTAGCTATTGTACGAAAATAGTAACTCATTGCGTACATTGGAATACCAATTGCAACAGCTAGGAAGAGTTGTATGGGCGGTAAGATTCCGAGGTTAATCATTGCGATACTGATGATAATCATTATGGTAAAGGAAACAACTCCTACAAAAAACCAGAAACTTCGAACACTTCGTTTCCACCACTGAGGTTTTTGAGGACCGATTGGCCAATCCTTCTGTAGTAAACTGTCGATGTTTGATATTCTGCACACTGGGTTTGATTCGACAGATACCTCTATAATTCGGGCGCCTAGTACAAAATCGTCATTCTCCAAAAGGCATTTCAGATTGTCTAATGCCTGTTCCTCACTCAATAGACCTGCCTCTAATGCTTCGTTTGAATCAACAATACAGGATTCAAGTAGAGTTACAGAATCACCAAATGGTCCTTCTATCAGTTCATAAGCTTCAATAGAATTCCACAATTCTTCGCAAATGCGAATATTCCGAGTACCTCCCCACGGTTGGTTGATCCATTCTTTGACCAGCCCATACAATGTCTTCGTGCTTACTCGATCCATTTCAGACGCCTCATTATTGCGATAAACAACTCCTCCGCTGCTTCTGTTGCAGGTATTCCCTTTGGAAGTGGGAGATTCCATTCTTGTGCAAGTGTGTGGATTGTCTTTTCGCATACTGGCTGTTCAATACAATTGTTGCAGTCCCCTTCATGATTGAACCATAGTTGAGTTCCTAAAGTAGGAGAGTACACAATGTATACATCCGATTTGTTTGCATAGCAATAGCCTGATGCAAATCCATACCTTGGGCTGATTTTTTGAATTCTAATCCGATTTGTTGAAGCAGTGTGTCGTAGGATTTTCTCTATTCTCTCTTCAGCAATTCGTTGCGCCTTACTCACTAATGCACGAGACACATCCAATTCTTGGGCGATTATCGATGGAGGGGTTCTATTTCGTCTCTTCTGCCATATAAGCTCCTGCTGCTTTGATGGAAACTTGAAGTGGATAGGCTGCATAGAAATACACACATGTTCTTGGTTAACCAAATATGGTTAATATTAGAAGAATTTGGATTTAAATAGTTTGCAATCTAAGAGAGATAGTTCTCTGTATCTCATACTCTTAGTTTAGTATTCAAGTCCCAGCGGGAGCGCTACTTTCTCGTTCTAGTTATTCAGCATGAGAGATAAATTATGAATTCTAGATAGAATCAATCTCTCTAATCCTAGTTCTGACAGTATCAGGAAGAGTTGTTATCTCTGAAGATTTGTAATCATATACCACGATTTTGGATTCACCAATGGCAGCGATCCCTTTGGAGTGACTCTCGATGATATATTCCATAACGAATTGGGTCGGTTCAATTGAGGTCACACGAGTACCTACAGTCACTATATCAGGATAAAACAGAGGTTTAATGAATTTGGCAGAGATATTGGCCAAAATCGGACCTATAGAGTGCTTCTCCATGGTTTCAATGAATCCTACTTTCTCAAAATATCTTATACGAGCGGTTTCAAAGTATCTGAAGAATCGTGTGTTGTTCACATGGTTAAAAGCGTCCATATCTCCCCAAGCGATGGGAATCTCAACTTTGAAGTTAAAATCGTCCAGTGATGTCATCCAAAGCACCAATCTTTTCTCATTGAGTCTTCATATCACTTGAAAGCTTGTTCCGCCTGTGATACGATGTTTCTGTAGACCACATGAATGAATCTCTTGTCTAACTCATATTCTTCTTCTAGCATCGCGTCTTTCTCAGCTTTATCGAAGTATGTCATTGCTGATTTGAAGAAGACCTTATCTTCTTTTTCGATATGTTTGGGATAGAAATCAACGAGCTGTTGCATAATGTCTATTATGGTATCAAGAGCTGCTTTATCACCAGCTTCGTATCTTTCTTTAGCCGCGACAAGTCCACCAGTAAGCTTTCTGCCTAGGACATGCTCCTGTATCAATTCATCCATGATTCGTTTGTCATTAGGTTTTAGTTTTTTCTTCTGAAGATCACGAAACAAGATTTTCTCTTCTTTTCCATGGTGGCACTGGTCTGCATAGATTCGAATGAAGTTGGTTGCAGTATCAATGAATTTTGGATTTGCAGTTCCATCTTTCCTGATGCGTTCTAGCTCCCTTCCCATCACAGATATCATGCGTTCAATCAGTCTGTGTTCAATCATGAGAGGACCAATTGGTAGGACCATTCTTTCTGAGCTCCTTTTCAATTGCAATTTGCTCTAAGTGAGATATATTACTCAGGCAATAACTAAAAGGGTAATCATATGACAACAATGGCGGATTTCATTGTTCGTTAATGAATTGTATCCCGTATCGTGATTCAGATAAGGGAATGTGATTTACTCCTTATTATGATGTCCTGTATCGAGATGTTGTTCGATCACAATCTTGCATGTAGAGAGCCACTTCTTCAAGCTCTAGAACAGATGAGTCGTGACAGACTTCTTGATGATTTAGGGGTTGGTAAAGGTTCGATACGGAATATCCTTGCTCACTTAGTGAACACAGAAAGGTACTGGATATCAGTTCTTGATGAAAGCGAGCCTGAATACATAGAACCAGCGAGTTTGAACGATGTCCAATCCATTAGAACAATCTGGTCAAAGATTCATGAAAAAACAAGAGATTTCATAGCTAACCTTAATGATGTAAAGTTGCATCATGTGAAGAGTGTGTCGTGGGGTAATCAGACTGTGAGTTTTACTGTGGCTAAAGCATTGCTTCATATGATTAACCATGAAACACATCATCGAGGTCTATTGGCAGGGTTAATGAGGTTGGAAGGAATAGAACCTCCTGACTTCAACATGCTTTGAGAGGGATTGAATATCTCATGACAGAGTTCTTAGACACATGCTATGATGCAATAAAGAAACAGGAGCGAGCAATCCCTAGGACTATTGACTCAGTCGCTGAAACTGCTGCAAAGGTCATAGAGAACAGGAAACAAGTCGTGTTGATTGGGTGTGGTGATTCATATGCAGCAGCTAATTATGGTAGATGGGCGCTCCTAAGGGTTGGGTACAACGCCCTCTTTGTTTCACCAGATGAGATTGACTATTTACGTCTTGACAAAAACTCTGCAGTAATTGGAATAACTGCATCTGGAAGGAGTCTGGCAACAATTGAGGCGCTAAAGAAAGCTAGGTCACAAGGTGCAGAAATCATTGTATTGACTGATAATAAGAATGGGATAGCTTCACAGGAGGCTGATCAAATCTGGCTTACTAAATCAGGTGTCGAAACCTACAACACGAGTCCTTCAGCGCCTACTACAGCTGCGATGGTATATCTCTTAGTTGTTTCATCACTAATTGATGATAAATCCGAGGATGTTCTTGATCAGGATATTAAGCAATTGAGAGAAATCAGAAAAGACATGATAACTTGGGCGGAAAGAGAGGGAACGGCTATCTCCCAACTCACTAGTCCCAATGTTCCTATCTATCTCATATCTGAGGGACCAAACCATGTTGCCGCACAAATTGGAATGATGAAGTTCAATGAATACTCTGTATTGAAAGGATGTGCATCTATCAGAGAAGACTTTCGACATCATTACAATCTATCAATCAATGATGAGGAGAGTGCTGTGTTGGTAACAAAAAGCCCTACTGATCCATCCGATTATGTTTACATGAGCGTGCTTAGGAATACGCTCAAAATGAGAGCGTATCATCTTTACGCAAATGAGAAGCTGGGATTAAAACATCCATTGACCCAGGTAATTTCTAATACAATCGCGCTTCAGATGGCTGCGTACCACACTGTTCTCAAATTTAATCCCGATAAAGAATCATTCAAAATTCCACATGCCGATGCTTTCAAAATCTACTAGAGTAACTCTATTGTACAAATGCGAAAGGTAACTAAGGAGGAAGCTGAAGAGTCAAGTTGTGACCAATGTGTTGGAGCGCTTAACTGACACTAATACACCAGATAAACGAAAAGAGGTTGCAGAGTATATCAATGGTCATCCTGATGAGTTTGATAATGTGCTTGATTCCATTTTCGTAAGTACTTCAAATAATACAATGCAGTCCAAACAACGCATACTTGACTTAATCGACCTTCTAAATCCAAAAATCGCGATTCAAGTAATCGAGCGAGTGATAATGGATTCTGATTCGAATATCAAGGTGAGAGGTCTACAGGCGGCTTATCGAACCAGAATTGATTCTCTTAATCCAAAGCTTATTGATATTCTTGTAAACTCCACAGAGGAGTTTGAAGTAAGAAAATGGATAATTCATATCCTTGGAAGCACAGATCCAGTGAGTTATGGGAGAATTCTAAGAAAAACAGCGCGTGATAAGAATGAAGACGTGAATCTAAGAAAAGAGGCTGTATTTGCTCTGACAAAAGTGGTTGATGACGAAACAGTAGGAACACTTTGTGCTCTTTTAGGAGACGCTAATGTGGAAATGAGAGAGTCAGGCGCATGGGCTCTAAGTAATTTGGGAATTCGAGAATCGATTAATTGCCTTCTCGCAGCGCTTGAGGATGAATCAGAGAATGTAAGAGACTGGGCAATCCGCGGACTTAGGGATATGGACGATGCTAAGGCACTTCAAGGACTAGCAGACACAATGGCAAGAGTACCTCCTAGTGAACAGGTCCGGATGATACGTCTAGTTGCAGAGAGAAGATCTGAAACTATTCTTAGAGCAATTACCGAACTACTTGGATCAGAAGATGTAGAGGTGCTTCGAGTTGCAGCTTGGGCAATTGGAGTATCTCCATATCCACCTGCAGTCCCTGCATTGAGAAACCTACGAGAACATGATGATGATCAAGTCCGTCACTATGTTAATGTGGCTCTTGCAAGAAGTGGAGATATAGACACCGCAGATCTCCAGCTTTGAATATTACATCATTCCTTGATATAGACCTCCATCCACAAGTAAGAGTGCTCCATGTATATAGCTCGCAACTGGACTAAGAAGAAAAGCACAAACTGGTCCAAACTCTTCTGGTTTGCCCATCCGACCAAGAGGTATTCTGGCATTGATATTCTCCACACCAGATTCAGAAACGGCCATGAGCTCCTTCACTCGTTCTGTATAGATGTAACCTGGACAGACAGCATTCACACGAATATGTTCAGGAGCTAGTTCGGTGGCAAGTGTACGCATCATTCCAATAACTGCAGGACGAATTGCATTTGATAACAACAGATTGCTGATTGGTTGTTTCACTGAAATCGAGGTGCTATACAGAATCGAGGGGGAATCGGACATCTTCAGCAACGGTATTGTTTCTCTGGTTAACCATACTGCACTCATCAAGGTTAGATCAATAGCCTTTCTCCAATCATCATTTGAGAGAGTAGAAAATGTACCAGGTGGAGGTCCACCAGCATTGACAAACAGACCATCCAAGCGCAGAATCTGTGAACCAATGTTCTTCAGTAATCGTTTGACATCTTCCTCCTTTGACAGATCAGCCACATAGTGTTGAGCTAATTCTCCTAGAGAGGAAATTGCTTTTCTCAGTGATTCTTCATTACGACCACAAATAATCACTTCAGCTCCTTCATCTGCAAGAGCTTTAGCCACACTGAAGCCTAAGCCTCGAGAAGCTGCTGTGACGAGAAATGTCCGGTCTATTAAATCGAGATTCATGGTCTATCCTATGCTAATCTCACAGATAAGAAACACGGCGCGGATTCATTGATACCATTCTCACATGGATGCAGGAAGGACGGATTTCTCATTCCTTGCACCTAGAGTAATTTCAAGATGCAAAAACGCAGAACTAAGACGTTGAAATTCACTTGGGACTTTGAATTCGCCCACATTAAGAGACGCTAACACATTCTCAATCTTCCTTATTGAGAGATTCCTATTATCTTTGGAATTAAAAGCGACAAGTAGACGAGTTTCATCAGGGTCAGGCATCTTATAGACTGACTGACACTTGATGCCTTTGTTCTCAAATGCATTCTTAATCTTGGCTTCTAATGCTTTCATTACTCGAATACACCAAGATTTCGTACTGGTCAGGCTAGTTAAGCACCTGTATTAACTACGTAATACTCTGTAATGGCGCCAAAGAGGCGCTCGGAATCTAAGAGTGAATATCTTAACACTTGCATTCTTGCTTTCATCTCTCGTTTGATAAGCGACCGATGGAAAGGTTGAGTGAGTGTGGGAAAGATGGACAAGGAAGGATTTCGGAAGTATTTGACAGATAGGGACCAACCTATTCCTGAGGAGGAAATTGTTGAAAATATTAAGATGGTGGAGAGATTTGAAGAGTTTTTGATGCAATTTGGTAAGACCCTCGATAATGCATCAGAGAAGGAATTTGCCAAGTTTTCAAAGATTCTGATTGATGAAAAATCTAACACCTATCTCAATTATGCCGCATTATCTCGATATTCGTATTTTATCAAGAATATGGATCTATTCTTACCAGTTTTGGCAATACTTGATGGAAGCGAAGTGATGAATGTCCTTCATGAGCGACTAGGGGAACATGTTGGTGAAAAGATACGTGATGGGATTCTTCCTGAGATGGATTTGCCGCCCTTGGGTATGCCAGATACCGAGAAGATGAAAATCACTCGAGAAATAGTAGGGAGAATGGAAAAAATCCTGGACCCATCAGATTGTAAGATGATCTTGGCTGATGTTGCTCATGGTCTACCTCGTGACTTCAGGAAGGGGGAAAAGGAGAAGTTCTTGAAAGCTGGTAGTATTGATGAGTATCTAAAACAGAAACGACAAAGTGCGATAGCGGTATTAGAGAAACATAGGGATGAGGGCACACTGTTCTATAACCAATACATTACTGATGATGTAGTTGAGTTTGTAAAGAGTCGTCCTGATGTCTTGAGTGGTGAAAGAAGAGGAAATACTATCTATCACACTAAAATTCCATACATGGTACAGGAATATCTTAGGGAAACTGATGAACGAATGAAGCGATACTATGCATGTCATTGTGCTTGGGCTCGTGAATCTATTCTGGATGATTCAATTGACATATCTGCTAACTTCTGTCATTGTAGTGGTGGTTTCACCAAAATGCCTTGGGAAGCTGCACTTGACCAACCTCTGGAATATGAAATGGTCAAGTCTGTGCTTCAAGGAGATTTAGAATGTAGCTTCATCATTCAGCTACCAGAGGATGTTGAGTAGGATGATGAGTCTTGACGAAGCAATCAAAGGGCGTCGAAGCGTTAGAGTATACAAGAGTGATGAAGTGAAAAGGGACTTGATCAGGGAATGCATTGAAGCGGCAACATTCGCTCCAAGTGCTAAAAATGGACAACAATGGAGATTCATCGTACTAGCTGGTGAATCTAAGGACAAATTTACAGACTTGTATAGAAAAGAGCTTGACAAACTGACCATCAATGTGGGGTCTTCCTATGGTTCATGCACAATGATGGAAGAAGCTCCAGTAGTAATTATGGTCTGGAATACAAACGAACTTGGCTGGATTACAGAGGGTCATAGTGTGTCTGCAGCAATACAGAATTTGTTACTGAAAGCATATTCACTTGGACTTGGAACCTGTTGGATTGGTGATGTCTTCTACACCTATGAAGCTATTATGCATTATTTCAAGAAACCTTGGGAATTAATTGCTGCAATTACTGTGGGCTGGCCAGATGTAAATCCAGGACCACGGCTAAGACTGTCAGTTGATGATGTAGCTGAATTCTTGTATTGACTGAATGCAGATGAAATGATCAAATGATTAGACTTGAGCCAGTAATAGATGAATTGTACTAAATCCATCTCTTCTGTCTGAAATAGAGTGTTAGAACTATTCCTAAAGTAATCATTGTGGTTAACAGCAGTGGATAGCTCCAAGGGATTTCTAATTCAGGCATGACTCTGAAATTCATGCCATATATACTCGCAATCAGAGTGAGAGGTATGAAGATTGTAGATATTACAGTCAGAACTTTCATGACTTCGTTTAATCGATTGCTTACCCTTGAAAGGTAGATATCCATAATTCCTGTAAGCGTTTCACGATATGTTTCCAGAAGATCATTGATTTGGACGACATGGTCATTGAGGTCTCTGAGATACATTTGAGTTGAGGTTTCAATCAGATTTGAGTCTTCACGGAGTAATCTTGAGGCTATGTCTCTGATAGGCCAGATGTTTCTTCGGAGTGTGATAATATCTCGTTTCAGGCTGTGAATTTCCTGTAGTGTTTCATTCGTGGGAACTTCTGCAACCTCATCTTCAAGTGCTTCAATTCTCTCGCTGAGTTCATCAAGAATTACAAAATATTGGTCAGTGATTAGATCAATAAGCGAGTAAGTAAGGTAATCCGAGTTAGATTTTCTGATTCTTCCAAGATTATTGGAGAGCCTGTTCTTAATTTGCTCAAAGAGTGGTTTTTCAGACTCTTGGAATGATAATAGGTAATGGTTACCAAGTAGGAAGCTCAATTGTTCAGAATCTAAAATCTTGTCTTCGGTATTATATTCAAATGCTCTAAGTATTATGTAGATTGACTCAGGAAGCGATTCTGCTTTTGGTCTTTGATGAGTGTGTACTATATCTTCAAGGATGAGAGGATGAATCCCAAAATTGGAGCCAATTCTCTGAATTAGGTCTATATCGTGAACACCTTGAACATGGATCCATCGTATGACATCAGTCCTCTCTGATGGAATGCAATCTTCACAAGAAGCGTGCTTATGTTCTTTGAACTCTTGCTGGTTGAAATCAATGATTGTGACTATTGGTTCTTTGGTAAGCTTTTCCCCAGTATGAAGTAACGTTCCAGGTGGTTGCCCCACTTTTGCCTTATGCCCTTCCATTATTTCACCTTATTTTAACAATACTTACGAGCTTATTGATATTCGCATATTGTTTGACCTTACTACTTAATTCGAGCTTGGTTCCCATAACTGAATGATGAAACGAGTACTGATTCTCGGACCTAGTGGCTCGGGAAAGTCAACTTTAGGAGAGAAGCTTGGTACTATACTTGGTATTCCTATTATTCACTTGGACCAACATTACTGGAAACAGAACTGGGTGGAAACGCCCAAAGATGAGTGGCGAGATAAAGTCAAGACTCTAATTAGTTCTAGTTCTTGGATCATGGATGGAAATTACACATCAACCCTCAAGCTTCGTGCAACTGCAGCAGATACAATCATCTATATTGACATTCCTAGAAGACTTTCTTATCTCCGCATATTCACTAGGTTTCTTAGATTTCGAGGGCATACTAGACCAGATCTTGGTGGCGATTGTCCAGAAAAAATCGATTTAGATTTCATTAGGTGGATTTGGGATTTCCCAATCACACGAAAACCAGTGATTTTTAGGTTCTTGGAAAACCTAAATTCAACAAAGAGTGTGTTCATCCTTAGAGGTCAAAAGGAGGTTGAAGGGTTCATAGATTTTCTAAAGAAAAAAAGAAATGGCCATGTATGTCAGACTTGAACCTGGAACCAATTTCCTTCAAAAATGGTATACGAGCCCTCTTTTATAAGGAGCGATTTGTATAAGAAAATGATTGAGAGATTAAGTAGAGAGCATCTATGGTTGTTTCTTGTACTGACCAGATAGGTTGCTTTTGTGTTTAGTAATGCAACACAACAGGGTTATTCGCTAAAAAACCGAAATGTCCCTCTTTGTCACTTAACCCAATTCAGAGCTGATGAGAATGATAGAGAAATTATCAAACAATGGAATTGGAATCGGAGAAAATAGGAAAAATGAGGTTAGGGGGAGAAAAGCATGACGAATATGGTTAGAGCCAAAGAGAAGAGTACAAACAAACGAGATGTGTGTATGAGCTGCGGAGAAACTTCGTTTACAGAGGATAATGTCCGTGGAGAGAATATCTGTACTTCATGTGGGCTTGTTGTGTCAGAACATGCTACCGATAATGGACCAGAGTGGAGAGCATTTACCACAGAGGAAAGGAATGCAAGAGCTAGAACAGGAGCACCAATGACTCTCACTATATCTGACAGGGGTCTTTCAACAGTAATTGATTGGCGAAATAAGGATGCAAGTGGTAGGGCACTTAAAAGTACTACACGCGCAGCCATCTACAGAATGCGAAAATGGCATATCAGAAGTAGGCTCCATAGCTCTCAACACAGAAATCTTAGTATTGCAATGAGTGAGATGGAGAGACTCTCCTCACAACTTGGGATTCCACGTGATGCTAGAGAAACTGCAGCATTGATGTACAGAAAAGCTCTGGCAAGGAAACTTGTAAGAGGAAGAAGTATTGAATCAGTAGTTGCTTCATCAGTCTACCTTGCTTGTCGGATTCATAGGATTCCAAGACGACTTGATGAAGTTGTGGCTGAAACTAATGTTAGTAGGAAACAGATTGGTTACGCAGTTCGTCTAATTGTTTCTCGAGTCAATATTAATGTGCCCTTGGCTTCTGCAAAGGACTTGATTCCAAGATTGTCGTCAGATCTTCTTCTTAAAGGAAGAACGGTGAAAAAAGCTACTGAAATAATCAAAAACGCTGAAGAAAGATTTGTAACAATAGGTAAGGACCCAGGCGGAATTGCAGGGGCCGCACTCTATATAGCTGGAATATTAGAAGAAGATAAGCGAACTCAGAGAGAGATAGCTAATGTTTCGCGAGTCACAGAAGTCACAATTCGTAATCGTTACAAAGAACTTGTTCGTGTTCTTGAAATCTCAATCAATGTCAACTCGTAATAGGAGTACACTTTAGTATAAAATTGCGTGGAATTGAGATTTAGTAGTCCAAGATTATAAGAAAAGGGATGGTCGGGACGGCCGGATTTGAACCGGCAACCGATGGATCTACAGTCCATTGCTCTGCCAAATTGAGCTACGTCCCGTGTAGGTCGATTGCATTGCTGATAGCAATAAAAGGATTACTCCGCGAACAAGATTCAGCAATGTTGAAAGGGGTGTGATACTCTTTGTACAAGTGGAGGTCTAAACTAACTGAAACGTCCGATTGAGTTCACCTTTCCAATAGCCAAGGTCAATGCAATTGCTGAGAAGGAATCAACTGGTTTTGGCAGAAGACATTACAGACCAGTCTATGTAATGCATAAATGGTGGGCACGACGACTTGGTTCAGTATTTAGAACAATTCTTCTCTACTCTCTTGCAGGAGAAAGTCTTGATGGGTGGGACGGAAGACCGAGTAGTCTCTGGGAGTTCTTCAGAAGAGATGTAAATCTGGACGGTAAAATTGTGTTAGACCCAATGATGGGGGGCGGGACTACTGTTATTGAAGCTCTAAAACTAGGTTGTAAGGTGATTGCAGGAGATATCAATCCTGTATCATGGTTTCTAGTGAAAAAACAAGTAGATGATATTAATCCAGAACTCCTTATTCAAACTCTTCAGAAACTTGATGACGATTTAGGATCAGAACTCAGGCAATACTACCAGACAATATGTCCTGAGTGTGGGAAAACAGCTGAGGCAATCTATTATTTCTACTACAAAGTGAGCTCATGTACTAAATGCGCAAAAGAAATTCCTTTGATGCGTAATTTTTTCCTTGCTAAAAACCCGGCTGGAACAGGTGATATCGCTATCTGTCCGACATGTTGGAATATCTTTGAGTCGAAAAATGCTAAAAAAATGACCAAATGCACAAAATGTGATGAAATATTCATACCAGCAAAGACTTCGTTCTCAAAGGGACGTTCATACAAATGTTCAGACACTGATTGTGGTCAAAGTGAGAAAATAGTGGAATTCGCTAAAGAATTTGGCAAGTTTGAGGAAAGAATGTATGCTATTGAATTCTATTGCAAACACTGTGATGATTCAGAAAACAAGAAATTGATGAATGGTAGAGGATACAAAGCACCAGATGAAAGAGATATAGAAATTCTAGCAAATGCAAGTAGAGAGTATAAAGTTATTGCTCAAGATTTGCCAATTCCAGACATACTGATTCCAAGTGGTGTGGAAACAAAGCGTGCATTGAATCATGGATACAAAAAATTTCGTGACATGTTTGGTCCAAGGCAATTATTGAACCTAGGAAAGATCTACCGTTGGATTCTAGAAATTGAGGATTGGAATCTAAAAGAGTTCTTTGTCCTAGCATTCTCTAACAGTTTGAAATACAACAATATGTTTGCAAAATATAACGCAACGAGGGGATTCATTACAGATATCTTTCGTACTCATTCATTTTCTCCTTCAATTTCACCTGTTGAGGCGAATTGTTATGATACCACAAAGGGGAGAGGAGCGTTCACCGCTTTTGTTAATCTTATAGTTGAGGGGAAAGAATACTGTAGGAACCCCTTTGAAAGATTTCTTGATGGAAAATCAATGAGAAAAATACAGCTTGGACCCAAAAATCCGTCAAAATTGGTTGAAAATTACAATAATTTAGTAAGGACTGGGGATATCATATTGAGATGTGGCTCATCTGAACAACTTGAGATTCCAGATGGAGTTGTGGATGTTGTTGTAACTGATCCCCCATATTATGGAAATGTAATGTATTCAGAACTATCCAACTTCTTCTATGTCTGGTTAAGACTCGCTTTGAAGGAACGCTATGAGATTTTCAATGATTCACTTGTACCAACAGATGACGAGGTGATAGAGAATCGGTATCAAGGTAAAGGAAGAGATGAGTTCATCCAGGGTTTGACCAAGGTGTTTACAGAATCCAAGAGAGTATTATCCAATGATGGAATTTTGGTTTTCACCTTTCATCATAAGAAACAGGAAGCATGGGATGCAATATTTAGGACAATATTGGACTCTGGATTCTATGTGACGACCACGTATCCAGTACGGAGTGAAATGAAAACTTCAACGCACCTCCATGATTTGGAGAATATAGTATATGACATGATTTTTGTCTGTAGAAAAAGAAATGAAGAAACTGGGCCAAAATCATGGAAATCGATCAAGAAATCGATCAAACGTTCTATCACAAGGACAATAACTCAATTACAAGACAATGGAGAAGCACCAAGTTCTGCGGATATGTTTGTGATTGTTCTAGGAAAATGTCTAGAACTTTATTCAAAACACTATCCTATGGTGATGGATGGTGATAGAGTAGTAGATCCGAAATCTGTCATAGAATCGATAGAGGAGTTATTGAGTAGTATATAGTGCTTCAATTGGACAATATTGCATGAGAGAAACGTGCATACTTTGCATTAGAAACAAGAATCTAAGCGATTACGTAGAAATTCTTATACAAAATCCTCCTGATGCGAACCTCTAATGTTTTGAATACCGATATTATGATTCAAAAACATGTATGGTAATGGATGATGATAGAATAGCCAAGAAGTGGAGAGTGTTCAGTGAAACTTCCACCAGATTTGCTCTCATTTGCATAGATTAGATAAATGATGAGAGTTCAGGAAAGTAACCAACTGACAGAAGTAAACAGATTGCAAGAAAACAGACTACGAGCAGAGTCACTATTGTGTCAATCATTCTCCATGACGATTTTCGAAAATATGAACGATCAGATCTATAGCCAAAACCTCTCCCATCCATCGACATTGAGAGCGCGTCTACTCTTGATAAGGCAGAAACTAGTAATGGAAAAAAGGTGTACCGAATTGTGCGTATAATTTTCCTAATACCTGTAACTTCGGGAGTGATTCCTCGGGATTTCTGAGCCATCCGAACTGTATGATTCTCTAGATCGAACAATGGAAGAAATCTCAACGCGATCACAAGAGAGAAGCTATACATGTAAGGAATTCTGAGTTTAGTCAGTGAGTGTGCTAGAAGTGTGGGATCTGTCACTGAAACGAAAAGCATACTTGAGAACACTAGCAGAAGAAACCTGGTTGATATCCCAAGACCTCGAACTACTCCAAAATCAGTGACTGGAAATAGCGGGCCGAATTCTCCAATCTGTGGTATAATGAAACCTAGAATAGTTCCATTAGATGTGACTAGTAACTGTATAAGTAGCAGTAAAACAGAGAATATAATGATGAACTTTGTACGTCCCTTTGTCAAACGTAGAGGAACTTTAGCTATATAGAATCCGATGAAGACTATGAATAGTAATACAGTGCTGAGCCGCCAACTTGGATAGACAATTATTCCTATCATCAAAAAAATCAGACTGAACAGCTTCAAAGTTGGATTGAGTCTGTGTAAAGGGGTGTCATTCCTAACAAATCCAAATCGTGACGTCAATTATGATTGCACCCCTGAGTCAATGTATTCATTATAGCCAATTGTTACAAGACGCTCAAAAACAGATGTGGGGGAACCATCGAGGAGTATAGAACCATTCTCCATGAATATTACCCTGTCACAGTGGTTGCGCACAAAGTTTGAATCATGAGTTATAATGAGAACAGCTCCACCACGATTTATTGTTTCAAACACAGTTTCTTTGATGAACTTACGGCCTTCCACATCTTGCCCTATAAATGGTTCATCCAACAGTAATACCTCTGGCATGTGTATTGCTATCGAACTCACGTTTAACCGTCGCTTCTGTCCATGACTCAAAGAGAATGGATTTCTATCTTTCAAATCAGCAATACCAGCCTGATCCAATGAAACTTCACACTTTTGGAGTGTTTCAGGAGTCACAAGATTTAGAGATTCTAACGTCAAAATTTGTTCATTCCAAACGGTTTTTTCGAAAATTTGATGGTTTGGATTTTGAAAAACAGTGGCAGCTCTACGAGCTATCTCTTTTGCGTTCAAGTCTTTCAACTGATATTCTGTGATATGTATTGTACCGCTGTCTGGAACTAGTAGACCACCTAGTAGATTTAGAAGAGTCGTCTTTCCGGATCCATTGTTGCCCATCAGACCAATGATCTCTTTTTCATATACACTAAATGTTACATTTGTGATAATTTTTCGATCTCCGTATGAAAACTCAAGATTCCTGGTGCTAAGAAGCGGAGAAATTGTATCATTGGGTATTTTTTGTGTTGATTGTATAGATTCTTGGTTTTCGTGTTTATCAATGAGTAAAGTCTTGCCATCAGATAAGATTAGAATTCTATCAGCCACGGGTTGGAAAGCTAGAATATTGTGTTCAATAACTATGACTCCAACATTTTGTTTCTTCAAGTCCCTCAAAATATGCCTTAATTGGAAAACTCCCTTTGGATCAAGACTTGAAGATGGCTCATCCAAAATCAAGTAGCTCGGTCTACATGATATCATTGCTGCGATGATTAGTCTCTGTTTTTCTCCTCCTGAGAGCTCAAATGTTGCTCGACCAGACAGATGTTTTGCATCAATAGACCTCAGTGATGAATCAACCAATATTGCAATCTCTTTAACCTCAAAAGCATGGTTTTCAGGACCAAAGGCCACCTCATCGGAAACCTGAAGTGTGCATATTTGACTTTCAGGATCTTGTTGGACCAGCGATACATGTCGAGCGACCTCAGCTATTGGCAAATCTGAGATATCAGAGTCATCAATCAAGATAGAACCTGAGAACTTGCCTTTGATACTACGGGGAATAAACCCAGAGAGGCAATTTGCTAGTGTGGACTTGCCAGATCCTGTAGACCCTGTTATGATAACAATTTCCCCACGCTGTACTTGGAAATCTAGTGAATTTAGGACTGGAGTGATGCCATCGTATGAGAAAGATAAGTTTCGAGCCTCGAGCATTTTGTCCGCCTAGATTACTTGAAGTGTGAAGACTTGTCGCACCCAGAATGAACCGTCGTACTCAGCAGCAATTAACCACAAACCATCATGATTATTTGTTAATAGTAGACGACCATCATTCATCACATTATTGAGATTGAACTCTACCTGATATCCATCTCGAGCTATCACTCTGAGACCTGTTGCCTCGGGAAGTGGACTAGCTTGCTGTAATATTATATTAAGAAGAACACCGGTATAGTTCGCAGCTGGGAGATGAGTATATGCACCAATCAGCTCAGCTTCGATTGTCACTGTGGTTTCAGAATAGGACGCAATATTGAAGGTGTAAGGACTCTCTACAAGGCCAACTATGTCACAGGAGTAAGGATCCACAATCAAAGGTCTGACAAATCCAACATAGTATGTCACACCTATTACCATGAGAAGAATGAATGCAACAGCTGGTACATTTCGCCTATAGAGAACTGATTTGTTACTCCTTTCCTGGAGTTCTGTACGTATGCTGGGAAATCTTCTAAGTATTAAGCCAGCATCATTAAGGAACTCTAATGTTTCCCAAGCAAAGAATCCTGCAAAGATGACTCCCGAGCAGAATGCAAGGAGCGAGATTATCACTATATAGATATCAGGAACGCCTGCAAAATAGAACAGTTGAAAAATTATAACATTGGAAGCTGATGAAATGCCTGCAAAGAACCACCAAATCACACGAGAATTTTCAGTTATGTTTTGATTATTACGTGTGATTAATCCAGCAATGTCGACAAAGACGCCCTGAACAACCGAAACTATCACAACTACTATCCCATGGGTACTTCCAGTGAACATCTCAACTGTGCCCTTCAAGAGACCTCCCATGGTCCCAACGCCATTTTTCGGGACTAGGACTCTCATTAAAACAATCCAGAATACATGAAGACCAGCCATGAACTGACCAGCTCCAAAAGGAACGCCAAGAGTGATATTAACAAGATTACCCAAATAGCCAATAAATGTGCTTAGAGACCCCCCTAAAGCACTGAGTACGGCAATTATAACTACTTCTCGTGTGAAAGTAAAACCGGAAGATTCGCTCATCCTGAAATCACCTCGATGAATGATACAAATCTGACCCACCTTGCGCCTGCAGAGAGATAGGTTTGGCAACCCATTCCGAGAGCTGATGTGGTAAGACAATCCTCATTGCTATATGCTTCATCAGCAGGCAACATTACCAACCGCATACCATCAGTCCATTCGAGGACATCAGTTTCATTCATTTTGAATGCCAGAATCATATCGCCTTGAATGTCATACCAGGAACTGTTGGGGTACACATTGTCATACGAGAAATTTTGTGAGTAGCCATCAAAGGAGATAACACGAACAATATCAGAATTCCCCATGCCGCCTACAAGTTCTAGAAGGTCTGACACCCTAACACCTCGATAAAGACCATATCCACGCCAGTTGCCCAATTGGTTTTGAAAAGAACTCCACCCTTCGATTGTTTCCATATCAGTCAAATCAGAGAGAGAAAGGGTAACATCCTCATCAGATCCGCGAATAACTACTCTGTCGCGTTCCAATGTTGGAGGACTGAGTAAGACTGAGGAAATTTCCACTCCTGTTTCTGCAAGCGTGACATTCACGAAGTGATAGATACCTCCTTCCTCTTCACTAGCATAGAGACTCGCTCCTGCACCCCCAGTTATCACATATCGCACACCATTCTTCATGCTCTGATTATACATGTGGATGTGTCCTGTGAAAACCGTGTTAACACCATGGGTTTCGAAAAGTAATGTCAACCGCTCTGCTGTTGTAATATTCAATATTCCATGATCTTGGTTTATTCTTGGATCAAAAGGTGGAATGTGCGTGAACACAAACTTAGTTTCAGAACTTGATTGTGAAAGGTCATTCTCAAGCCAGGTCATTTCAGCTTCAGAAACATCTCCTGTTGAAGTGTTGAAAACTGTAAAATGAGCAGGACCTAAATCGAAGGAATAGGTGGAAGAGCCAAAGTGTTGAATGTATCTCTCTGCACCACCTTCACGAATATCATGATTACCTATTGTGGTATAGACTGGGACTGTGAAGAGTTCTAAAGCAGAAATAACCTCGTCATACTGATTAGGTTGTCCGAATGGCGTAAGGTCTCCGCAATGGAATACAAAATCTGGGGTTTCTTGATTAGCAATTTCAGCAATCTCTATGATTCCTTCTTGATAACCTTGTGAATCACCAAAGACATAGAAATTAAGTATGGGATTAGCATCGGGTTCTATGAGTTGGTATAGACCAATAAATGACACACTAGTCATGATAAGTATTGTAATAATGACTAGTGCGTTCTGTTTTTGTTCCATAACAGCACCCGATATGTTTGACTGTATACTTCGATATTCTGCATAACAGTGTTAAGAACCTTGGGGAGTTAAGTAATTTAGTCACTTATTCGAAAGGGATGCCATTTTGTCGAACAGTTTCTGAAATTGACATGATTTCAGCATTATTTCGCCAAATTGCGGTCTTTTTTAGTGTATCAGCCACAGTTTCGTTGAACTTACTCTCAATCTCAGAGGTCCTTTCTTCACCAATAAGGTCCAAGTAGGTTTCAAGAAGTGCCCAACATAGCTTTTGTTTTCTGACATCAAAGATAGGATCTGTGTCTAATATACTTGCAGCGGCACCTCCAATGTCCAAAACCCATGGACCAGGACAAGTTTCTTCATAGTCAACCCCATAGATTCTACTGTTATTGTAGATGAAATTTCGAAGTCTTGGGTCACCTTTGATCATATCATGAGCATTATGATAATTGTAATACCATTCAGCTAGCATGTCAATAAGTGATTGTTCGAACGTTCGATTTAAGACATCAACAAGGGGTTCTCCATTTATGTAATCCATGAGGATTACACCATCTCTTGCCTCAATAACTTCAGGAACAGCAAGCGACTTCTCCCAACTGGATTTTAATATTCGAAGTTCAATGTCAAATTTATCAACCACGAACATCTTTGCAACAACATTGCTAGGTATAATCTGTTCTTCTTTCGCTATCTCAAGATGAATAACGATGTTCTTCCTACTCTTCAGTCGTTCTAATGACAAGAGAGAGGCCTTACGACCATAGGTTTCAGCCAGAATCTCTTCTAATGTGATGATTCTTTCAGGATTGAGGATAGTTCCATCAACACCAGTTGGGATTGTTGGAAACCACTTTGATAGGTCCATGCTATTTCTACTTCAGTACTTCATTGCTATTAGCCTACTGTACTAACCAATCAGGTTTTAACGTATTAGAAGAAAAGAGTATTGAGCTTCGATGACTGGCAGAACTTGTCCCACAGATAGAAACAAGGAGCGATGTGATTGTACATACCCCGGATGTTCAAGGAAGGGGTATTGTTGTGATTGCCTTGATTACCACTGGAAACACCGCGAACTTCCGGGTTGTCTGTTTCCTCCAGAGGCAGAGAGAACCTATGATAGGTCTTTGGAGTATTTTTTAGATGTATGGAATAAGAAGCTTGGGAAGAAGTAGTTCTTTTTGTAATTTATTTAGAACAGTACCTGCTATTGGTATCTCTGGGATTGCTTGTTCTAAGCAGTATCAGCCTTTGATGATATGCTATAATGATAATTAACAGATGGCGGGCGCGCCAGGATTTGAACCTGGGATACCCAGCTCCGAAGGCTGGTGCCTTATCCAAACTAGACTACGCGCCCCAAAGAAAGTCTGATTTGTTTGACTCTTAAGGACTTCTATAGTATTTTTGAAAGTGGCTGTTCTACTCGAAGAGCTTCCGCATCTTCTCTTCTGTTGGATTCCTAACAATACCTCTGTCTGTAATTATTGCGTCTACTAGCTCAGGAGGAGTCATGTCAAATGCAGGGTTGTACACTTTTGCATCAGGAACTGTGATGTATTCATCATTGATGATACGGATCTCATCAGGATCACGTTCCTCAATGATCACATCCTCAGGGTCAGTGACCATATCGATTGTTGATATTGGAACTACTGAATAGAACGGTATGTTATGGTATTTTGCTGCGATTGCCATGGTATAGGTTCCAATCTTATTGATTACATGGCCTGTTCTTAGAATTCTGTCAGCACCCACAACACAACAATCAACTCTTCCCTCACGAAATACTGTACCAATCATACCATCAGTTATTAGAGTCGTATCGATACCATCTTCCATGAACTCGAATACTGTGAGACGTGCTCCCTGTTGTCGAGGTCTGGTTTCTACAGCATACACCTTGATGTTACCATCATATTTCTCATGAGCTACTCGGACAACAGCCCCTACAGTACCAAGGTGAACTGTAGCCAAAGATCCTGCATTGCATATAGTTTGAATCGTGTAACCTGGTTTTATTAGAGCAAGCGCTTGTTCACCCATATTCCTGCTCATACGGACATCTTCCTCAGCAATCTCTTTTGCCTCTTCAATCAATCTTTGAATAATATCGTCAATACTTCCCTCTGTGGTCTTTGCAACCTCCAGCATTCTATTCGTTGCCCAAGTCAGATTTACTGCGGTGGGTCGTGTATTTAGTGTGACTGCGGCATTCTCAAGATACTCCATCAGGTCTCCAAACGTTCTGGCTTTACTCTCAATTGCAGCCAGTGCCATACCCATCCCTGCAGCTGCCCCAATAGCAGGAGCGCCACGAATCTCCATTGTCTTGATTGATTTAGCAATACGTTCGTGGCTGTCAGTTACAATATGCTCTAGAGTGAGTGGAAGTTTAGTCTGGTCTACGAGACGTACCTTTGCAGTGTCATCAAGCCATTCAATTGTTCGAAACATCTCTTTATCCTCTCAAGTATTCTATCAATATACGTTCTAAAGTGTTGACAACTCTATCAACAACTTCTTGAATCTCTGGTGTCAAACCCTCACCAAACTGTATATTTTTCGGCTGAATACCAATCAGTACTGTTTTGCCGCCTGTTGCCTGCTCTAGATACATCATTAGAAATGAAAGCGGCATGCTGTGAGTGCTAATGCTGATTCCACCTATACGGTCCTTAGTGATAAGCTCAGTATGTCCAGGAGACTTTCTCATGTCAGCAGCGTCAATCATGATTATTCTGTCAGCACCAAACTCAGCCAATGGTTGTGTAAACCCTTCAGGAACTGATCCAACATTCTCAATCATCACTCGAGGATCATCTATGCTGAGTTTTTCTATGAAATACAGTCCAAGTCCATCATCCGAACGTAGGTCGTTTCCAAGACCGAGGATTGCAATCTTTTTAGCACCAAGGATAAAGTTCCTTAGTTCTTCATCAAATCTGCTGGTTGACACAACAGGATTTCTTTCGGAATTGGCTATAGTTCTTGTGGCGTGCCGAAGGGTTTTTCACATTATCGTCTTGGCTAGACCAAGCAGGCGAAATGTAGTTGAAAGACGATGAAGAATATCTCGAGCAGGAATCTTCTGAAGATCTTGAAGAATATGAGTTGGATGATGATATAGTAGAGGAACCTGCAGAGGCAATTTTCGAAAATGGAAAGGGGTATGTTGGTAGTGAGGATGCTGACCGAATCTCACAGCAGGGATTCTATGGAAATCGTATTGATGGTAATAGGCTTGAATTAGACTCTGTGGAATTATTACACCTTCTTGAACGAAAACGACTAATTGTCAGAAGACCTAATGGTGAAACCATAGGACCAGATTCTATCGTGAATGAACTACTCGATGAAGACCCAGATCTATGGACCAGATATCTTGTGTTTAGAGACCTGAGAAGTAGAGGATATGCTGTACGTCAGGGGTTTGGCGGTGGTATTGGATTTCGTATATATGCTCGAGGTGAGAAACCAGGGGTAGCGAGTGCCAGTCAGTTAGTCTACGTGTTAAAAGAGGGCGTACCAATATCTCTAAGTGATTTAGATATGGTTACAAAAACAGCTGCTGGCTCTCGAAAGAAGCTTGTTTTTGCTCTTGTGGATCAAAATGGAGAGGTGAACTTCTATCGAGTTGCTCAGGCCACTCTTCGAAATCGTGGAAGTGATGATAGTGAAGAACAATGAAGACAGTGAAGAGATTCTGACTCTCAAGGCATTCTTTGATGATCATACAATGAGTGTACATCTTATAGAGAATAACCCCCCTCGTGCTAAGAGAGGTGAACCTGGAAATTGGGAGTTGGTAGAGTTATCTGATAGAATACTCACCTATGAGGAACTTGATGTTCTTGCAGAAGCAATTCTTGAAACAGCAGAGAACGATAATAATTCATTCATTGAGATAGAAGAAGAAGGAGCTGCTGTAGTCCAATTAAGGAATCTTAGAATCGCCATTGCCAGAAGACCTTTTGCTGATAAGATGGAGATTTCTGCAATTCGCCCAATTGTGAAACTGAGTCTTGCTGATTATGAGCTCAGTCCAAAGCTGATGACTAGACTTGAATCACGAGCTGAGGGTATACTTGTTTCAGGGTCGCCAGGATCTGGTAAGAGTACCTTTGCAGCAGCCCTCGCTGAGTTTTATGGCAGCAAGGGTAATGTCGTAAAGACACTAGAACAGCCTAGAGACCTACAAGTAGAAGAGGCTATCGTTCAATACTCACCTCTTGATGGAAGCATGGAAAAAGCCGCAGACATATTGCTTCTAGTTCGTCCAGATTTTGTCATTTATGATGAACTCCGAAAGAATTCAGATTTTCAGGCTTATTCGGATCTTCGTTCAGCAGGTGTGGGAATGGTGGGAGTTGTACATGCAGGTTCAGCTATTGATGCGCTTCAAAGACTGATTCTTGGAGGAAGAGTCGAGTTAGGACAGGTCCCTAGTACGGTGGATACTGTAGTTCATATTGAGGATGGACGTGTGTCCAAAGTGTCTTCTCTCTCATTGAAAGTGAAATTACCTACTGGGATGGGAGGTACACAGAGAGACCTAGCAAGACCGGTCGTTGAAGTCCGAGATTTTGAACGAGGAATCTTAGAGTTTGAGATGTTTTCATTTGGTGGAGAAAAAGTTGTGGTTCCAGTTAGAGGTACATTTGCACCTTCTATAAAGGGTGAAAGAAAACATGTTGGAAAAGGTGTGCCAGGTGAAACAGTCCCTGTTTCTGTAAGCTATAGTAAGAAAAAGGTCACAATATATACTGGTAGGAAATATTCCAAACAGAGAATAGAGATATTTGCAGATGATTTGTATCTCTTCACGACTGTTGTTGGGAGAAATGGAGAAAGTTCCATACGAATAAAGACCCGTCAAGGTAGTATCCTTGTTGATGCTATGGAAGAGGGAGCTAACATCACAGCTAAGATCACTGAGTAGCATATTAACACTGCAAAAGCTTTAACAACAGACTTCCTACACGCTCAAGTTCAAGGGCCCGTGGCCTAGCCTGGACCTATAGGATTTCATCCCATTGGAGGTATATAGGGCACTAGCCTCCTAAGTTAGTAATCCCCGGTTCAAATCCGGGCGGGCCCGCCATCTTTCTTTATTATTTCTTGAGAACTCTGACACCGTCTTTCAGACCAACATGAACCTCATCTGTCATGTCTATAAACAATCCAGTTTCTACAACACCCGGGATCATTTTTAGGTCAGTTGCAACTTTTCTAGGGTCATCGATTGGTTTGGAGAACTTGAGATCAATGATAAAGTTACCATTATCAGTCACAACTGGACCTATCTTTTTCTCAGCCTGTCGTACAAATGGTTCAATTCCCATGGTTCTAATTTTTCTTTGAACTACACTTAAAGAAAATGGGAATACTTCAATCGGAATCAAGAATCTAGAGGCTAGTTTATCCACAAGTTTTGATTCATCTACGATTATAATCAATCTCTTGGAGGCTGAAGCCACTACTTTCTCTTGGAAAAGAGCACCTCCACCACCTTTGGTAAGATTAAGATTTTTGTCAACTTCGTCAGCACCGTCAACTGTTATGATTAATTCTGGATTGATATCGAGATTAGTTAGAGGAATACCATGTTCTATTGCAAGCTGGTATGCTTGATATGAGCTAGGAACTACAGAGATATCATTCTTACCATCCGAGACTAGTTGTCCAAGTTCTTTGGCAAAAATAGCTACTGTGGATCCACTACCAAGACCAATTGGACCAGTTTTGGGAATATTCTTTAGAGCACTTTTTGCAGCATTCAGCTTCATTCGTGACATGATACGGTCTCCGCTACACAGTGACTGACTTGTACACTAAGCTTCCCAAAAGCCTTCCGAGAGATGAAGTCAGACAACACCATATGGACAGAGTGTTCCAGTCTTGGGTCGCCAATACAAAGCCCATCTACCATCTTCTGTGGATATGATGGTAACAAAACAGTTATCCTCAAGAGATTTTGCAAGGATTTCTGCATTCTTTTTGCTATGAAGTATATCCGCTAGATGGTATATTTGACCATCTACCAATTGCCATCTTGGGGGTTTAATCATATGCTAATGTTGCTATGTGTCCTAATAATGGTAGAATAGCAAAATTTATCGATAATTTCACTTACGAGTGCAAAATACTGGCATTTGATATGATTTTGCTGTTTAATCGCCGCCCATGAGTGCTTTCAGACGCTCCATTTCTGCTAGCATTTCTGACTGAAGAGAGCTTTTTCCGCTTGCAGGTTTAGGAGTATCATCAATTACCGCACCTCCTGGAGGACCTGCACTTGGAGCTACACCACTTGGAGGACCTGCACTTGGCGTCACGCCACTTGGGGGACCTGCACTTGGAGCTGCTTCGGTTGGAGAGTCTCCTGGAGGTCCAGCGCTTGGAGGACCACCACCCGGGGGACCGCCACTTGGCGGGCCACCGCTTGGAGGACCGCCACCTGGAGGACCACCACCCGGGGGACCGCCACTTGGAACTGCGTCACTTGGGGGACCAGTACTTGGGGTAGTAGGCATTCCGACACTTGAGGGACCAGCTTCAACTGTGTCATCTTCAACAGCAGTTCCAGACATTGCAGCTAGCTTGGCCAGATAATCAGAACGTGCTCTGTCAACTGCAGAGGATGTGTCTACAATTTCCTTGAGTTGCTCATCTTTTGCAAGAGCGTCTTTTACAGATGTGAGACGATCTTGGTAAACTGTAGTGAGCTTATCCTTTATGGCTTCGTCAATATCGCCCTGTTGGTTATAGTAATCGACAGCAGACAAGGCTTGTTGGATAGCATTTTCTTCAATTTTCAAAAATACTAATGCTTGTGCAGGTGTCTTTAGGAACTTGAGTTTCTTTGCACCTGAGAGACCACCTGAAACGTCACCAGTTGAAGCAATGACTTTCCTAATTGCTTCATCTACACCAGGACTTCCAGAACCACGTCGTCCTCGGACCGCCAGTAGGACTATTATTAGAAATAATGGTGTTACAGTTATGATAAACATCCACGCCATCGGGCCAAATGGTATGCCAATGGATTGGAAGAAGTCTGATATTGGTATGAATAGATTAACTATCGATTGTGCGAATTCTGAATAGGGAGTTTGCAATTATTTCACCTACTGGTATTTCGTCCTTTGCTTTCCTAGGCAATCCTGTTTGCTATTTTACTTTTCTCGTAAGGATTAGGGTTTGTAAGACACCCATGTGATAAGGATTCATGTCTAAAAGATACGGTCCTTACCAGTTACCAAGGCACGGGGGCTCATAAACATGTCTTTGACTAACATGAATTATATGGTTGATATGCAACCCAGTTTTTCTTAATTGGGTTTGTAGTGTAAAGGTACCTATTCTAAGGTGGTGAAATATGGAACTTTTTGATCCATCAATTGAGTATTATGTACTTCACGAGAAAGCTTGGAAGTTTGGCGGTGGTGATATCTACAACCCACAAGGTGAAAAGGTCGGATCGATGAAGAGGAAACTCATCTCGATGCGTGCCGAGATCGAACTAAGAAACCCTGATGATTCTGTTGTCTGTATTATCAATAAGAAACTAGTAAGTGCTCGCCCAATTTATGACGTCAAGGCTCCTACTGGAGAATTAATTGGTCGAGGGAAACGACCTATGATTGCTTTCAGAGGTTCTGTTGATATGTATGATTCTGAAGACAGAATGATATACAAAGCGCAGGGCGGAGTAATGAAGTGGAACTTCACAATTACAGATGCTCAAGATAAAAACAGAGTGTACGCTGAGATTAGGAAAGGTGACAAGTGGAGAGATATCTTTGCTCCAGCTTTCAACTTCAAAGACAGATATGTGATTCACATTGTCGACCCTATGGCACCTAGAATGATGTTGCTCGCTTACGCCATTATCATAGACAATGTGTATCATGACAAGTAGATGTGCTGCTACGAAAACTCTATAATATGTTCAGATTGACCTGCAGGTTGTGCCCCAGTGGCTTAGAGGCTATAGCGGCTGACTTGTAATCAGCAGGTCGCGAGTTCAAATCTCGCCTGGGGCTCCATCTATACGTATTTTGAGTGATATATTACATGAAGTAGAGAAGCCACATAATTGCTCTCCATTGGAACCAGTATATTATGAATGATGTAATCAATCCGAGTATGGTAATAGCTTGGAACAACCTCTTTCTGGTCTTGAAGCGCGGAAACCAAACATCCCTATGAATATGCTAATCCCACCACCGATGAAACTCATGAAGAGCAGAGTAGCTTCGCTGACTCGCCGCTCATCTTTCCTTGCTCTTCTTTTATCTCACTACATAGTCAAGACAGCTAAGACATTAATGAAGACCAGATAGAATAACAATATCCACAGTCTTAGTTCTTGACTTAGCTAAATGATAATGTCTTGATTGATTTGTATGGGTCTATCCATCCATTCTCTTAGCTGAAGCTTCTAGTGCGGCTATAAGGTCCAGTTTTTTACCAGTTAGGAAGTTGATGGTTGCTCCACCACCTGTGCTGATATGTGTAATACGATTTTCAAGACTCATTTTCCTTGCCATAGCACCCATATGACCTCCACCCACAACAGTTACCCCTTTGCATTCTGCAATTGCATTAAGAATTTCAGTTGTACCTTGTGCAAAAGCCTCTTTCTCAAAGTATCCCATTGGGCCATTGGCAAAAACTACTGCAGAGTCTTTAACGATTTGTACATACCTTTTGGTTGTTTTGGGGCCAATATCAAGGAATGGGTGATTTTCTATTTGATTCAAGTTGCAATTGAATCTGTGATCATCTCTCTCTACTGCAGCATCTTCAGGAAGTGTAATTAAATCAGGATAGTTTCTCAGAAGACTTCGTGCTGTTTCTACTGCTGTTTCGAAGCCCTTGATTGGTTTCGAGTAGCTTTCTGGAATTTTTTCATCAGCTATAAGAAATAGCGTTCCGATGAGTCCACCTAGAAGCGCGTTATCAACTCTATCGGTCGATAGGAGCCTATTAAGTATGTCAACTTTATCTTCTACTTTACTTCCCCCTAATACTAGAGTCCATGGATGTTGATCAGTAGCTGTTGCAGCAGTGAGTGTACGAATCTCTTTCTCTACAAGTCTTCCAGCAACTGATGGCAAAACAGTGGTGAAACCAACGATAGATGCTTGAGAACGATGTGAAGCCCCAAAAGCATCGTTCACAAAGATATCAAAGAGTGGGTAAAGTTCCTGTACAATCTTCTCTTTAGCGACTTCCGGAGGTGGTGCTTTCTTCAATTCACCTTCGAAGTAACGAACGTTTTGGAGAACCAGAATCTCGCCCTCTTTGACCTGTGGTATGGCTTTCTTTGCCTTTTCTCCAAAAATATCATCAATGAAGCTCGCTTTTAATCCGAAACTCTTCAAAATTTCAGTATGTTGTTCCAGTGATATGAAATCATCACTACCAGGGCTTCCTTGATGAGCCATAAGAACAACCTTACTTTTAGAGAGTTCTTCTAATGTTTCTCGGATAGCTTCAATCCGTGATATATCAGTAATTTGCTTAGTTTCAGGATCTACAGAGCAATTCATGTCAACACGAATTAGCACTCGTTTTCCGACATAGTCAATATCGTCAAGTGTTTTGAAAGCGAATTTCATTGTTATCACCTGCTTTGTTTCAAGCTATGCGGCAATAAAGAGATTTTCAAGGGTTTTGAGGTGGGTTTACCACTCGCCAGACTTGATAGCATTTGCAAGTGATTCTAGCATTTGGTCTTTTGGATATTTGACCAGCATGATGTATCTTGTGCCATCTTTCAGAGTGATTTTGAGGTTCTTTTCTGCACAGACCTTTAGCAATGCTCTCACAGCCTCAATTGTCCAGTCTGTGATATCAATGATTCCTGAAATGATAGATTCTCGTATGAGTTTTTCAAAGTGTGGGCGTTGAAGCTGTTTGATAATTCTACCCAATGATTCAATCCTGATTCTTCTATTCTCAATGCCATTTTCCGTTACCATTGGGTCGATTGTCATGGTTCTATGTTCTTTTAGAATCTATTAAGTCCCAATGGAAATGAAAGTAGTCTATACTATATTGAAGTGTTTGGGAGTGCATTCAATATTAAGATCCTTAGGTCTATGATAAACAGCCCATTGATTTTTTTCTAGCTTTGAGAGAAACACGTGATTATTCTCTTTCAACTCTCTAGCTTGTAATGTTGCATCAAGTATGTTGTCAAAGACTTCCACAAGTCTATAGACACGTCCGCCTACCAATTTCCACTTTTCTTTCTTCATAATGTTAAGTGTAGATTAATTCCTAATAACCCCGTCATGAGAGAAACAACAGATGAGGTACTTCCAGCTACATTTATTCTGCAGTAGAAAAGTAATGATTCTGGAGGTTGGAAGTGCGTTGACAAGCAGTCAAAGGAACAGACTGATTGGTCGTCTATTAGTTGCTATTGCTTCTGTGTTCACATATCTTCCTGTAGTTGCTGGGATTCTAACACCCATGTTATGGTTATTACCAGCATGGTATACTGCTTGGTTTTTCATAGGATTCATCTTTCCCTACTATTCAGAATGGGGAGGTATTTGGATACCGGATATTGACCCATTGGTTGCAGTAATAATATACACTGTTCAAGGAATAGTCTTTTTTCTGGGACTAGCACTTTTGATTCGTTCCTTTGTTGAGATGACTCGAAGAATTTCAAATGGTGTTCAATTCATTACTTCGGGTCCTTATCGTTGGGTGAGACATCCACAGCATCTTGGTATCATCATGTTTCTTCTTCCCCTTGCTCTGTTCAATATTAGTTATTCAGCACAATGGAGTGGAGTAAGACCCGGAGATATTCTTTCATGGTCACTTGTATCATTCATACTTATTGTCGTTGCTGATTTTGAAGAGATTGGGCTTACGAATAAGTTTGGAGTTGAATACATCGACTATTGTAAACGAACTCCATTTCTTCTACCAAGAGTGTCCATTTTCAATTTTATGGACAAATATAGAATACTATCGAAAGGAAAACCACTCAGGTATATCGTGTGGTTTGTACTATATTGGGTCACAATATCTATGATTCTTTATAGCTTCACAATTGTAGAATTAGCATGGACTTTATAGTAATATATTGAGCAACTAACAATGAGCTGGTGCCGCAGGTGGGATGATCTCTCTATCACGAAGTGTGACAGAGTTTCGAGCCCACGACTTCGAGATGCCTCATCAGGCGCGGTCTCAATGACCCCGATCATATCTTGGTAAACCCAAGAAGATTATGAGTCTCGCGCCCTAACCAGGCTAGGCCACTGCGGCACTTTTGCACTAGTAACGAAGTCTGGTAAAGGAGCACTCTGGATTCCTCTAATTAACCTTATCCTTGAGTTTCCTGAAATATGCAAGCTGCTTTCACTGAATATCTATAATTTGAGTAGTTTTTGAATTTCTATTGTAAGCAACTCTTTGACCTTCTTACCGTCAGCCTTGCCACGCAGTTCTTGCATAGCTATGCCCATGAGTCCACCTATTGATCGTTCTCCTTGCTCTCGAATGAAATCTTTTCGCTCAGCTACTATTTTCTTAACAATATCTTCAACTTCATTACTAGTCGCCATACCTAAGCCAGTTGATTCTATTGCCATCTCAATGCTCAATCTTGGGTGATTAGCAAAGAATGTAAGTATCAAGGGAATAGCCTCGGATGATATCGCTTTCTTTGAGATTGATTTGAACATCTCAAGAAAGTGGGTGTCATCAAGATTCTCGGTAGGAACTTGGTCTCTATGAAGACTAATTACTGTATTTTCTAAGGTCGCTGCAATCAATGTTGGAGAAACTTCAGTTTCTTTTATTATCTGTTCAAAGAGATCAAGATTTTGAGAACGGGTAATTTGGTGTGCAAGATCTGGGCTTAATTCATATTCTTTGATGAATCGTTTCTCGCGATTCTCAATAGTTTCAGGCATGTCCCTCCGGACTTTTCTCAAGCGGGATTCAGTGATTTTTACTGGTCTTACGTCTGTTTCAGGATACATGCGAGATGATCCAGGCCGGGGTCTTGCATATTTTGATGTGGCATCAGGGAGTGGAGTTCTTGTTTCCGCTGGAACTCCTATGACTGCCTCTTTAGCTCTTTTGACCACTGCTTCTAGAGCATCATTGCATTGTTCTTTAGATGATGCAACAAGTACAACCGCATCTTTTTCGCTGGCATTGACTGTTTTTCGTAGTTTTGAAACATCTGATTCAGTGATTCCATACTTGGGAAGTTCATCTGTATGGAATATCCCTCCAACTCCACCCCAGAACTTGGCATAGTCAGATAGTTCAGTTCCGAGTCGTCGATTTGGTTGAATTTCAATCCCAATGATGTTGGCAAAACCAGGCAGTTTTACAGCGTATACAGCACCACCTGACTTTCGGGCGTTTTTGATGACTTTTGATTCACTTTTTTCGAAAACTGTGGTTATGTCGACTAATTTTGGTTTGATATCATTTACAGAAACACCCCGAGTCTTCAAAATATCCCTAATTTCAATCAGTTTCTCTTGTCTTTGAGCTTCAAACTCAACAAGTTTTGCGAGCATGTCAATCTGTTGAAATCCCTTGATTTCTATGATAGCTCCATCTTTGATTGATACGTTAACATCTTGACGAATTGTACCGAGTCCTCGTTTGACATTCCCTGTGGACCTTAGGAGAAGACCCAATGCAAGAGCGACCTCTTGTGCTTCTTCGGGAGTTTGAATGTCAGGATCAGTGGCGACCTCAATTAGTGGAATACCAAGACGATCAAGCCTGTATACTCTCATGTTGTTATCTTCATCATCAGCTATCTTTCTTGCTGCGTCCTCTTCAAGACAGATTGTCTGAATTCCAATTGTTTTCTCCCCAACAATAACTTGTCCTCCGTTTGCAATGATTGTTGTACGTTGAAAACCAGTTGTATTGGACCCGTCTATTACGATCTTTCTCATGGGATGTATTTCATCCACAGGTTTCGACTTTAGAAATTCAGCTATTGTCAAACAAATATCGACAGCCTCTTCACAGAGATCATGAGGAGGCTCTTCATCAGTTTCTACTAGACAAGTGGTATCATTGTAATACTCGTAACAAAATCGTTTTTGTCTTTGAAATTCGAAGAGCGCAGCGGGATCAATCTCGCCCATCTCACTTTGGGTCGGGCGTAATCTTCGTATAAATTTCCCATCTGGCTCCTCATCACGGACTATTGTGGGGCAATGACAAAACAGCTTGCGTTGGGTGTTCAATTGTTGATGAAGTTCGAGACCCACCATTAGTCCCAGTTTTCTAAACTTGTTCTCTTCAGACAACTCAATGCCCTCCAAGACTTTTGACGTACTCAGATTCCTCACTGCGCATGTCAATCTCTCCTGCAAGAGGCTTCGAGAAGAGGTGTTTTGCAGAGTCTTGGTCTTTGCTGTTTGCCAAGACCCACATGAGCTTCACCAGTGCAGTTTCTGGGAACATGTCTTCGCAGGGGATAACTCCGATGTCAAGAAGTTCAACTCCTGATCGATAGACATTCATGTTTATACGTCCGAATAGACACTGGCTTGACATCGCGATAATGATTCCTGCATCAATTGCCTTCTTGATTGATGGTTGAAGACGGTCTGGAGCATGTCCTAAACCAGTACCCTCAATCAATATTCCTTTGTATCCTATTTCTACAAACAAATCGATTAGTGAGGCTTCAATGCTTGGATTGGTCTTTACAAGAGCTACTTTTTCCTCGAATTTGGGTTTCAGGTTGAGTTTTCTTTCAGTGTTTCTTCGTCGTAAAGGAGAACAGAGTTCCAGAACATTTTCTCCGCTCACACGATAGAAGGGATAGCTATTGACTGACTGAAAGGCATCACGACGACTTGTGTGGAGTTTTCTAGTCCGTGTTCCTAGATGAGCATGAAGATAGCTATCACTTGTTTCTGCATGCATCAACACAAAGACATCTGCAGCATCAGCTCTTGTGGCCAAGTTAATAGCACCAATCAGATTCATAGCAGCATCTGAAGATGGACGATCAGAGGATCTTTGTGACCCGACTAAAACAACTGGAACTGGAAGATCTTGAAGTGCAAATGACAGTGCTGCTGCAGTGAATCCAAGTGTGTCTGTTCCGTGTGCAATCACAACCCCATCTGATCCAGCTTTGATTTCAGCAGCTACACTTCGAGCAATCTTGGTCCAATCATTTGGTCGGATATTCTCAGAGAGTATACTCATGATAACTTTTGCACGAACTATAGCATAATTGCCAAGTTCTGGCACAGTATCATAGAGGTCTTGTGCTGACAATGCTGGGTTAACTGCACCGGTCTGATAGTCCACTTTGCTAGCAATTGTGCCTCCTGTACTTAGGATTGAAGCTATGGGCAAGTCCTTTGTAACAGGTCTCTTTTCTGTAGAAACTGTTTGTTTCTTCTTACCAGTCTTAATTTTGCGTACTTGAGTATCTTGATTTAGTTTTATGCCAATATTATAGCCGCTTTCAAGCTTGAGAACAAGATGGAATTGATCACTGCCAACTTGACTTCGAGGCATGAGTACTCCGATATACTCCTCTTCATTTATCTTAACAAGAATCGTATCTCCAAATTTGATATTGGAAGTAGAGAGCTTATCAAGAACCAGACCACTGTAGCCCGAATCATCAAGACTCACCTATGTTCTCACCTCAAGTTCGAACTCAATGAGGTGAGATGAGTCATAAAAGGCTTCGTTATCAGAGAATGTGAAGATTAGAGAATGCCTAGTACTACGAGAGAACCAAATAATATGAAGATGAATCCAACAGCTCTTCTCACAATCTTAAGAGGAATGCGCTCAGCGACATGGTTTCCAGCTGTAACAGCAAGAGAGTTTACAAACAGAAAGCCAATCATGGATCCTATGAATACCAATATTGCAAAGGAAGATTGCGCAGCTAGAGCAAGTATTGTGATTTGACTTTTGTCACCAAGTTCAGACAATAAGATTAGTGAGAACATTCCAAACAAAGTACCAGGATTATCACAGGTGTCTGGTACCTCAGAGTTGGCTTTAATGAGTGTATAGATACCAAGACCAACAAACAATAATCCAGACACATATGTAATGATTTCAAGGGGAAGAGTAGTGGAGAGAACATATCCCAGAATTACCGCGATGATTGATGATGTTGCCAATGCGGTCATTGTGGCAAGAAGCACCAGCCCTGGTCTTCTATATTGTGCGCTGAGACACATTGTAGTGAGCATTGTCTTGTCGCCTAACTCCATCAGTAGGACTAGTCCTGCAGATGTGAGTAAGGCTTGAATAGGCATACTGAGGACGACAAGTTCGATGTCCTTTTAGAAATTGGCATGTGGACTCAAACACATGGTTGGTGCAGAACACATTCTCATCGAACATGGTCTTATCATTCGTGATAAGCGCCAAGACAAAGTTTCAATCATACAATTTGATAGAGTGCGGGAGGCGGGATTCGAACCCGCGGACTCCTACGAGAGCGGATAGCCTATTCACATGACCCCTTTATTTCATGCGATCTTAAGTCCGCCGCCTTTGACCGGGCTTGGCAACTCCCGCACGGAAATTTGTCCGGTCTCTATGACTAGTCGGCTTTGCGCTTTGATATAAGAAGTACTCTTGAATTCTTTGGTACTTCGAAACTTCATCAAATCAATTGTTGATTCTTGGTTGGGAGGTGGGCTTCGATTCGTTCATTGTTAGTTGGACAAACTAGGTTTCAAGAAGTCCGCCCAGGAACGACACTGGGTTTTGATTGTTTGATTTGCATTATGTTCCTTGCTGCGTTCACATCAGCGTGGTAATGTTGATTACATTTTAAACAGTGAAAATACTCGCCCCCTTTCACTTCGATAATGGAATCTTCAGTGTCCACGCGCCTACCGTGTGTTCCACACACATGACATGTTTGAGAAGTCCAAGCTGGATTCACCAGCCAGATTCCTCCATTCTTGTGTCCCATGGATTCTCGGCGGTATCGTACACCATCTATCATCATTCCCCAGAGGTTAGTAGAGAGGTTCCAGCTATGTCTTTTCATACCACCCCTTCCTTGGAAAGAACGAAGATCCTCAAAGTAGATAGTCTTCACGCCTTGATACTCACAGAACCACACGGTTTCAGATGCTATCTGATGAGAAATTTCCTTATCTAATCGACGGACTTTTTGCCATACTGATTCCAGCTCCTGTTCTTTCTTCAGAACAATAGCTGGAAATTGCTGATTAGGATGTTTTCTTTCCCAGTTGCTCTTTTTAAGAGCAATCTGAGACATCAATACTCTAGTACGTTGTCTGAGTCTTTCTCTTTTCTCAAAGAGTTCTTGTCTTCCAATCATAACCTCTTGATAGGAATCATCTTCATTTTGTATCGACACGACCATAGCATATCTAAGTCCTCTATCAACTCCAGCCTGTTTTTTCCGGGTGGGTAGTGATGAAAGCGAGGTTTTCAATAGCTGTTCATTGGGAGACATGAAAGGGAGGAATAGTGTTGCCTTTTTTCCTACAATGCTAATGATTGGCGGAGCAGAGATGGTTTTCTCTGGGCTGAAACCAGTCAAGAGATACTTACAAACCAGAGTCTTGATGATATTATCAGACTACCTCAAATCCTCATGACAGGTTCAAAGACTGAATCGGGTGTGGAGGTCTGGAGTTCAAGACCGGGTGATGATCAAGCAGTGGACTCAGGACTCTTGGAGTTGATTGGCGAAGGGCGTTCATTTGTTAGCCATCTTCGGGCAGTCCGTCAGACTTTCCCTGAGATCTATCGAACTCGACCCATGTCAGCGAATCGACTTACAGAAACCTTTTCCAAACGGGTGGTGGATGCCTTAAGAAGGTATATCGAATCCGTGTCCAGACCTTCTCCAGTCACTATATACTTAGAGATGGCAAAAGGGGAATGTCAAGTCAAATTCATTGATGAAAGAGAAGAAGTGCTTCAAATAGTTACTCTTGAGAACACCACGGATCTCATATCACTTCTTCGATGGCCTATGATACAAAGTGGACCTATGTTCACAGACTCTGGCACTTATGTGACTTGGAGTGTCTTTGAAGACATCCAGTTTGGAGATTTGGACTTCTTGAAACCATATGTTTCATATAAGGCTGCAAGGTCAACCCCAGAAGAACTACCAAAACGAATAGCTCAATTCTTTGAAGAGGCTAAATCAATTTCTGTAGGCATTGAACACGACAAGTCCAGATGCCCAATAGCTATTGATAATGCTGTTGATCATGGAGCATGTTGGAGAATCACCTTACCATTAGACTGTCCAAAACAAGTAAGACGACAACTTGGAAGAACAATGACGGGAGAAGAGATTAACGGGCTGCTTGCACCCGAAAAACTGTATGCTGGGAGGTTATACCAGTTAGAAGTGCTATTACCAGCAGTTTCGGAGAAGGATGAAAGCATTGTGTTCCATGAGGAGAGGTACATTCGTATGTTGCTTCGTGGCAAGGGATTGAACTTGAAGCGACTCGAACCTGGAACCTATCTGAATGTTGCAGGACAAAAATGGATGGTTGATATTTCTTGGGATGATGAAACACATCTCAGATGGAAGGCACAGTCCACAGTTTCAGGACTTTTCTTCAGTGGTGAAGAATATATCATTAAACTTACCCATGGCCGCGGGGCAAAAAGTGAATATGAACGAATTTCAGAAATAATCACCTCGAAGATTCATAGAGAACGAATTGCAAACTATATAGAGCTTAAAGATATAATTTTGTCAGGACTCAGACTTCGTGAGTATTCTAGGTCAAGTCCATTGTGTGAACTCCGTGTTATCAAGTCGACAAAGACTGTATTCATCTTTGGAGTTTTCCTTGTGGAGGGTATACATATTGAACCTCTAGCTAGGTTTACTATAGAAACCACTGGTAAAGAAGCACCTGACACAATAATTGAAACAGTTGATGTAAGTTTGTCAGAGGGTGATTTAAGCCATTACTCAATTCTGAATACAGAGTTGTTCATGAAAAAACTTACAAAATGGGTAACTAGAAACGTACCAATCGTAGAGTACGAAGATTAGTAAAACATCTCCAAAATCACTCTTCAACTCTTCGGTATTGTATTTAACTAATATGTTATGATAAAAAGTAAGATGTACTGGACTGATATAGAAAATACTCCTGAGTCTTTTTGTGATCATTCACGAGGAGTTTTGGTTTTATCAGATAAATCAGTGGGGCAATATTGTCGAACAACTTCATCTCTGATTAACTGTATAATACGTGTATAGAGAGTAGGACCTTTTCCTTCATCATAGAATTCCCAGTATTGTGTTCTTGATAGTAAAAAGTAAAGATAAGCAGGAATGTTCTTAATTTTCTCTAGTTCATTGTGAAAACAGAAACGAAGACAGCTCAATGCTTGATCAATCCCATAATGCCCACAGATAAAACCAACCTCATAAATCACACCATGAGGTGCTCCTTCTTTAGTGAAGACACAAATAATCAGTTCTGGGCGTATTTCATTCAAAATGTCACGGAATTTCTCATCGATATTAAAGGAGCTAATTGGGCTCATCGTTTCCATGATATAGATATCGCAACCATCTTTCTCAAGTCTATCTGCAATTTGAGTCCGGATTTCTAACTGACCTTCAGGATAACCCGGACCAAGGAGAAGGACTTTTACATTACCTATGTGTTTTTCTACATTCTTCTCAAATGTAGTTGCCCTTGTGTTCCATGCGTCTTTCGGCATTTCAACTCTACCACGAACTTTGAGTGGTTTGAGTCGCCGTTCTTCCACTATTTATGTCCTCCCGGCATTTTAATTACTATTATCTCAACAGGAATTATCAAGTTACATATATGATACTAAGTCTTTTAATAGTTACTAATTGCCATCCTAGTAACCTTTAAGTGTCTCTATAACATAAAAAGTATGACACTTGCGTGTAAGAGGAACCAGAGAGGAGAAAGAAATCAATGGCAGATTGGGATACAAAAGAAGTAATACTGCATCTCTTAGAGAACAAAAGACAACGTAAAATACTGATGGATCTTTACGAGAATAGAATACCATTTAATAAACTGAAAAAGAAAAGTAATATCAAAAGTAGTACTACACTCGTTAGAGATTTGAAATTCTTTGACACGATTGGATTGTTAGTAAATGTATTCGAAAGAACTGAAGAGGGATCATATTCCTACTATGAATTGAACCATTTTGGAAAAAGAGTTGCTCAGATAATTATAGAGCTTGAACAAGAAGTGGATAAGAAGATTAGAGAGATAGCTGCATAGTCCTCTTATCCACTTCAATAATGTTTTTTTTAACTGGCTGGCAGCAGGACAAATCTATCGAGGAAAAGACATCCAACCATTCGAAAGCTCTGCTTTAGCGATGATGAATTATAGACCCAATTTCGAAATAAGATATGCACCAAAAGGCCACCTGTAAGGCAGATACTTATTCACCGAACCCACGAACTCCTACGAGAGCGGATAGCTTATTCACATGACCCCTTGATTTCATGCGATCTTAAGTCCGCCGCCTTTGACCGGGCTTGGCTACTCCCGCAAGACTCAGTCAGACAAGCGACAAGCTATTCTCTAAATGTAGGAGCTTACCGCATTGCTTCTTTGCGGCATACATACTCTTCAACTCTTTGGTGCGGAATTGACAAGCTATAAGAAATGGTGGGGCGGGCCGGATTTGAACCAGCGACCCTCGAGTCCAAAGAGCAAAGAGCTTCAATGGTTTCTCGGTGTAAGCGAGACATCATAGCCGGGCTAGACTACCGCCCCTGAGAAAGTTGGGTTTGTTAATCAAATAAAAAGTTGCTTACATGCGAATTGCAGTGATGTGAACTTCTTGACGCGATTTGTCTAGAATTATCTCTTGAATCTGTATATATCCAAGCTGGGCAATACCATCTTTTAGATATGATAATATGTCAGATTTGTGATTTGATTTGAATGCTGCAAGCAGACGACCCTTTCTTTTTAGTAGAGATGTAAATTTCTTGATTAGTATCAATGTGCCCTCAGGTTCTGTTGTAACATCAACAAGAAGTAGATCAAGCTGGTCATCGCTAGCGATAATATTTGGATCCATATCAAAAGCATCAGTAAAAAGTACCGATATGTTTTGATATTTTTCAACAATAGCATACAGCTCTTTTACAAATCTCTCAGAAACCTCAATACCTACCACTTTTGCTCCTTTTTCAGCTAAATAGATTAGAAAACCACCTGCAGAACTACCAATGTCCAGAGCTTTGCAATCACTACAGACAAGTTTGCCTTGTAGGTATTTATCAAGTTCTTTTAATTTTTGAAAACCTTGTGGGACATCAGCTTCAGTACTATGTAATTCGATTTTGTCTTTCTCAGAAACTTGAGTTGATGGCTTACATCCTAATCCATTTACTGTGACTAAACCATCTTTGATTGCTCTTTTTGCCGCTTGACGAGAAGAGAATCGGCCTGTTTCTACAAGCCATACATCAAGTCTTGGCATGTTTCTTTGCCTCAAGTTCTTTTGGTATGAAGAGGTGTATTGGAACACCTCTTAGTCTAGGGCCAATTGATGCAAGAATCCCAGAGGCGCGTGTACTTCTTTTGCATCTAAGTGAAAACTCAAACTTGCCTAGCTGCTCTATCTCATAGATGTCTTCTCTATGGTTCGCTTTTTTCAATGAGATTTCTATTTGATATAAATTGGCGCCAAACACTAGAAGTCGTTCATGATCGTCTTGCATCCACTCTGTAATACGTGTCAGTGTCGATTGATTGAGTTCTCCTTCAATTCGATTGTTATACAAATCAATACTTGTAAGGTTCACCGTAACAGGAAGATGTTCTACAAGAACAAATGCATCTACGATCATCTTCAAGGGACCTTGTAAATCAAATTGTTCACGTAGCCTGTGAAGTGGAATTAGTACATCCAATCGTTTTGAATCAGTTACCCCAATATCCGAATATAGTCCATAACCTACTTTTCCAACATCTATGAGCTGACCAAGATATGTCTTGTTTGGAATTAGATTGTCTGATTGAAGTGATTTACCATACTCCTTAGCGAGGACATTGACTACAAATTCCTCATCTTCACCATTTATGTTTATGATAATGTGATTCCTTTTGTCAGTACCCAGACTTATGATTTCTGCATCAAGTTCTACCACCATTTCTGATACTTCTGATCTAATAATTTCAAGTAATCGGCCTCTATTTACTCCATACGCCTTTGGAAGCAGAACAACAGTTTTCAAATAATAACCTCGGGCTTATTTTCTTGAGTTTTGCTAAGTACCTTTTGTAAAAAATCAGTTCATAAAAAGTAAAAACATTAGGAGGATGCTTCTAAATCAGCTTTGAGTTCTTCAACACGTTTTCTCAGAAATGAGATTGCTCTTGCATTATCTACAAACTCTAGCTGACCATTACATGTGGGACATCGGAAGGAGAGATTCATTGCCTCTTCAAATGGTACTGGGGATGAATCACGATTAATGCATACGTAGAGGTCATTGTTTGTTTCATGTTCTAATCTCTGTTCAAGAAGATTGAGTACCATTCGTTTCTTTCTATTAACAAGAGCTTGTGCCTTTTTGGGGTCGATGCGCCAGTAATATAGAAACCAACCTGTATTTGCATCTCTGATTCTTCGGTATGATGCTAAATGATTATCATGAAGCTTGTAGAGGATTCTTCTAACAATGTTTAATTTGAGATCTGTTTTAGTTGCGATTTCTTCGTCAGTGGTTTCTTCTGCATTAACTAATACAGTCGATACATCCACCCCTTCCTTACCAGCAATTTCCTCAACAACAAGTCGGAAGAGGTCGTGATTGAAATTCGTGTGAACCATTGACGTAATCACCCAAGTGTGTAATATGGCTAGTCGACTGACCCAATTAACAGCGAAAACATCCGTAGTGGAAATTTACACCTATAGTATTATACGTCCAAATACTATATATTCACTTCGCTTGGGTATCATCCTGACGCGCTTTTTGCGACATTTTCCTTTTCACAACTACCCTATCACCAAGGGTAGGACCAGAACCCGGTTTATCAGTGGTTGGCTTAAGTGGGACAGAACCAACAGCTTCTAGAAGAGAGATTTCAAGTTCTCGTTCAAGACCTCGAATAGCTTTCCCTGTTGGTTTCAATCGTCCAGACTCAATTGATTGTAACGTTGAAATCCTTTCTCCAATCTTCTGGGCAAGCTCTTCTTGGGATAGATTCTTCTTTTGTCTAGCAACACGAATCACTTTTGCATAGTCCTCTATCAACTCCAAGTCATCAATCAGGACACCAGATCTAGCCTTGGGTTTTGGTTTGGGTTTAGAAACTCGTCTAGTTTGAATAGGTGGTGCTTTCTGAGAACTTCCAATCCAAGATGGACGTACTTGAGGAGCAAATGATGATCGAGATTCAGATGATATAGACTGACCACCAAATTTAGTGGCACATTGAGGACAAACTAACATTGAAGCTCCTTCAATTGTTACGTTTCTGCCGCGACCCTTCATGTTTCTGCCACATAATTCACAACTAGGCAAAGCAGATTCCCTCTAGGTGATAATGAGTCGGGGTGTGTTGATAAAGATTGCCGACTAAACAAATTTGTAAGTGATATTTGTATATTGTTTACCTTGATATGTAATGATGTCATTTCTCCCTCAAAGCAATGCTTAAAACATCTACAGTGGATGAACTCCTGAGGTGCCATCCAATGCCAGGGACTACAGACACAAAAGACGAAGGCAACGTTGATGAGTCGGCATACTCGCAAAGCTATACAAGACATCTAGAACGTAGACTTAGAGCATTGGAAACAGAAAAGCAAATACTTCAAGCTGAACGTAGTCGGCTTGAGAAAGAAACTCAAACTTTGAGGACAGAACTAGAGAAATTGAGACAATCACCTCTAATTACTGCTACAATAACTGAGATGCTGGAGGATGGTAGAGCAATTGTCAAGAGTTCCACTGGACCGAATTTTGTAGTTCATGTTGCCTCGTCAATTCCAAAAGACAAACTGCAACCTGGAGCTCTAGTAGCACTTAATCAAAGATCATTTGCGATTACTCAAGAACTTCCACCATCTCGTGACCCCATAATACGAGCTATGGAAATCGAGGAAGCACCTAATGTATCATATCAGGATATTGGAGGACTTCAAGACCAGCTTAGAGAAATTCGAGAAACTGTAGAACTTCCCCTTCTAAGACCTGAATTATTTGAAGAGGTTGGTATAGAACCTCCAAAAGGCGTACTACTCACAGGTAAACCAGGAACAGGTAAGACTCTATGTGCTCGAGCTGTAGCTCATGAAACGAATGCGACTTTTATCCGGGTTATTGGCTCCGAGCTTGTTCAGAAGTTTATAGGTGAAGGAGCTCGACTCGTTAGAGAAATATTCATGCTTGCTAAGGAAAAAGCACCAGCAATTATTTTCGTAGATGAACTTGATGCTGTTGGTTCTCATAGACTTGATATTGCCACTTCAGGAGATAGAGAAGTACAACGTACATTAATGCAGCTATTGAGTGAACTTGATGGTTTTGAGAGTCGCGGTCAAGTGGCTGTTTTAGGTGCAACAAATCGCCCTGATATATTAGATCCAGCACTTCTAAGACCAGGTCGTTTTGACAGAATTATTGAGTTCCCATTGCCTGATGACGTGAGTAGAAAAGAGATTTTCAAGATTCACATCCGTGGAATGAAGATACACACTGCTGTTGATTTCAATCTATTGCTGTCTGCAACTCAGGGTAGAACTGGTGCAGATATCAAAACAATATGCACAGAGGCAGGTATGTTCGCGATTCGGGACAATAGAACTTGCGTCATTCAAGATGATTTTCGAAAAGCTATCTCGAAGGTTCAAGAACGAGGAACAGGCGATCGTGCTCCTGGTAGTATGTATTGCTAAGCAAGTCTAGTGATTTGTGAACAACAATGAGGTACAGAGATTTCCTCAGAAACAAATTAAGTGGGATAATTCCAAGGAGTATTGTTTTACCTTCAGGTTATCATCTCGTAGGAAATGTTGCCCTACTGAATTTGGATTCTAGTCTAATGAAGTATGCTTCATTTATTGGTGAAAAGACACTCGAATATGATCAACGAATATTGTCGGTTGCCACGAAAATCGGACCCACAAAAAGCATCAAGAGAATACCATCATATGAATTAATTGCTGGAGATAGTAATACAATTACTACACATATTGAAGATGGAATAAAATTTCGATTAGACCCACTTCATATTACATTCTCTGGAGGTAATAGAAGGGAGCGTATGCGATTATCGAAACTTGTTAAAAACGAAGAAAAAATTGTGGATATGTTTTCTTGTGTTGGACAATTTGCTCTTCATATTGCCAAGTCAGCTGACGTCGAAGTAATTGCAATAGAGATTAACGAAAATGCATTCCAGTTTTTGCTTGAGAATATAAAGCTGAATGGGTTAGGTAATAGAGTAGTTGCAGTACTAGGTGATTGTCGCAAAGTGCATCCAAAAGGAACAGCCAATCGAATAGTGATGGGATATCTACATAATACTATAGAGTATCTTCCATTTGCTCTTGAAACTTTAGTGGAAGATGGAGGCTTTATTCATATGCATATGAGTATGCCTGAGTCTGAGGTTAAGGATATCATGATGAAGATTGAACAAATGTGTAGAATACATGGATATTCTTCTTCTATTAACGCACATTATGTCAAGGACTATTCACCTAGAATAGGGCACTATGTATTTGATATAACTACCTCATCCGAAGCGTAATCGTTTTATCGACTCATAAACCAGCATTTACAGAGAGAAAGTACAGGTTATTGTCTGCACCTTTCAATCAAGAATTGGAGATGATCCTATGGGATTTAGAGGTCTGTCACCAAAACAAATGGCGCGAATGATGAAGAAGATGGGTATTGAACAAAAGGAGATAGACGGTGTAAAAGAAGTAATAATTCGTTTTGATGATAAGGAGTGGGTCATTTCTAATGTTCAACTATCCATGATTAAGCAAGCTGGTAGTGAATCTTTTCAAGTAACAGGTACAAGAAATGAAAGACAAATATCTGGAAAGATTGAAAGTAAAATTGAAACAACTTCAGAAGATGTTGTTGAAAAGAAAGTTGAGATACCAATAGAGGATGCGGCATTGGTAGCTAGTCAAACAGGTGTGGACATTCAAGTGGCAAAGCAGGCTTTGGAAGAAACTGATGGAGATTTAGCGGCAGCTATTCTAAAGTTAAGACATTAGGATATTGTATTACAGATAATACATTCTATTTATTCTTCCTCTTGAGTAATCCAATCACGAACCATCTTTAACCTTACAAAGTCTTCACGTTCTCGTTCTTCAAGTGCGAGTTTTACGAACCGTGCTGTTGCATCAAGACGAGGTATTACAACAGTTTCAAGAGCTGACACTCGTCGTTTTGTGCGCTCAATTTCAAGCGCAAGTCGTTTCACTGTTGATTCAATCTCAGCTAGCCGAACAATTGCGGTTAGAGCTTCCTTGAATTTTTCACTCATAACATCAAATTTGGCACTTGAATCTGAGAGAGAATATGGAAGATCAGGAGTATGTTGTTCTACTGATAGGATTGGAACTCTGACCCCCATCATTGATCTTGTTGAGATACTAAGGTTTGCTTCAAATTTACTAGCATATGCGAATTCTACAACTCTTGCAGGACCCATTACCATTTTTGCTTGAGTAAGGGCTGAGAAAGCTTCTGAAAGTGCAACATCAACTTTCACTCTCGCTTCCTTAATCTCTGCTATGGCATTAAAGAATTCCATTATGAGCGAATCACGTTTCTCTCGGAGAAGATCGTGCCCTCTTTCAGCCAACCTCATTCTATTTTTTAGAGCAAGGAGTTCCATGCGAGTAGTTTTTGTGCCAGGCAGGATCTTACTCATCATTATCACTTTTATGAGAGTACGGTAGCAGGGTGTGTATCATAGTGGTTCTAAACTCTTGTGTTTGTATCAATAAAATGTGAAAGCTAATGCACTGATGATAATTCCAATGAAACAGATTATCAACCAGTCTCGAAGATATTTCTGAATTAATTTTGGACGCTCATTAATTTGAGCTGTAATCACAAAGGTAGCTGTGGAGATATATAAAAATGCAAAAGGTAAAGAAACGGATGTGTTGGTCAGTGGAACATCTGTTATCAGAATTATTCCTGATAAGACTCCAAAAATCATGAAAGAGAGAATCATTAGTGAGTTCATGATGTGCTTTATCCGATCTACATCCATACTAAGTTACTCCTATAACTTGTGATATTTAATCTTGAGTTGAACTTCCAGCCTATTCATTCTCTTCAAAAAGGTTGTGTCTGAATGGCGCAGTTTACCATACATTTTATATCTGAAACTATTGTTTCAAAATTGTATTACATGAAGTACTTGTGATACCATATCTTTGGAGGTCCACAAAATGACAATTGCAATTCATGAGAGTGCGCTAATTCGTCACTTCAATACACGCAAAGAGGTTCTTCGTGCATGGGAGGAAAAGATTGGTGCCAGATTCTCACCATTTCGTGGATTCAAAATGCCAGACAGTCGTCTGTACATAGAAGATAGTGACTTTTTGGACTCCATTGTTGATTTAATTATTACAAATGAACGTCATGTTTTCATTCGTGGACCTGTAGGCTCAGGTAAGAGTACACTGATGCTTTTAGCATTGAGAGATTTACCAACATTGGCTGATCGTAAGGGTAACAAATTCATAACAGGTTATGTTGGTATGACTGGTCTTTATGAGAAGCAGATGGCATCAGCAATAGCTGATTCTCTTAGAATAAAATATCGAAGATCATGGGAGTCTAGTCAAATTATTGATGCAGTTGCGAAAGAAAGTCTTCGAAGATATATTGAGGAACAAAGTCGTACAGCATTATTCATTGAGGATGTTGCAGACAATCAAGAAGCTGCATTTCATAAACTGAGATTTCTTGCAGACCTACCTACTGAAGAAATGATTGATGTATATGCAGGAGCTCTTGATGAACCTATTTTTACTTTGGTTATGTCTGGGACTATGATATATTGGAATGCAATGCTTTCATTCTTGCCGCAAATCGCGGATCGTACAGAACCTCTTGATGTTCCCCCACTCAATGATGCGAAAGCAAGGGAATTCATAGGTCGTCGAATTGCTTATGCACAAGGACAAATTGATAGCTTTGATTCAGAGAATTTCAGTGTTTATCCCTTCACTGAAGACGCAGTGAAGGTCATTAATGTAGCAGCAAAGGGGAATCCACGTGATATACGGATGCTTGCACGTGGATGTCAACAAGTAGCTGCTGAGAATTTTAGAAATTCTGGAAATCCAGGGGTAACTAGGGAAATTGCTGAGCTTGTTTCTGAAGCATATGCAACATTACTCAAGGAGGTACAATAGAATGAGTTTACTTGGAAAGTATAGAAAAGAAGCGGAAAAAGAAGAGGGAGAGGAAAAACCAACAAGGGTGATAGCTCGAGAAACTAGAGCAGTAGCAGAACAGAGTGAGTTCATATCTTCTGTTCCAAATAGAGAACGTAAAAGTCCAATCGTTTCTTTCTCTATTCCAACTGATCTCAGAGCTTGTTTGAAAGCGATCAGAAAATCAAAGGCAATTAACTTGAGTATGTGGGTAGAGAAACAGCTCCGAGAAGCGGTTGTGCAGGAGTTCCCACAGATTGCTGAAGAATATCTTGAGTCATAGAAAGTAAATCAATTGTAATATTGATATTAGGATTCAAGAATAGATAGTTCAAGAGTTAACGATGCATGATTGCATATTCAGCTACTCTTGCAATACAAAGTGCGGCTTGCGCAGGGTCATCGTAGCAAGGTATCTTATTCATTTCTAAAAGATCTTTTCCTGGTTTGCCAACATCTCCGGCTAACCATACTCCTATAATTGGTTTATCTATTGAAACAGAGCGGACACCTTCTAGAGTTCCTGCTGCATGTTCTGTCTGTGTCATTCCTGCAAAAGTTGGAACTGCGCATATAACAAGTAGTATGTCGACATTAGAGTCTTTCAACAGGAGTTCAGTAGCTATCCTATATTCTCTTCTACCTCCACTAGCCACAACATCAATTGGATTATTGGTAGAAGCCATTGGTGGAAGAACTTGTTTAAGCTCTTCTCTTGTTTCTTCGTCAAGACGAGCAATTTGAAGGTTTAAGTTTGATGCGGCATCAGTGGCAAGAACTCCTGCACCTCCTGTATTACTAATAATGCCAATACGATTTCCTTTTGGTTTGGGTTGATAATCAAAGAGTTTGCAAATTTCAAATAAGGTATCCAATGTTGGTGCAGTAACACAACCAGCTTGGCGTATCATTGCATCAAATAGTTTGGTAGAACCAGCTAAGGATCCAGTATGTGATTGAGTGGCACGACCACCTTCTTCACTTCGCCCACCTTTTAATATGACTACGGGTTTTACTTTGGCTGCTTTTTGCAGTGACTCGAAAAGAGTTCGACCTTCATTAATGCCCTCAATATAAGCGGCAATGACTGACGATTTTGAATCTTCTCTGAAGTAATTAAGAATTTCAACAAATCCAATATCTGCAGAATTACCAATGCTGGCAAACTTGCTCATCCCAATTCTCTTCGCTCTAGTAGTATAGATAATCATTCCTCCAAGAGCTCCGCTTTGAGAAACAAATGCAATATTGCCACGTTCTGGCATCATCGTGAATGTACCATTGAACAAACGAGTATTAGAAATACCAACACAATTTGGACCAAGTATACGAACTCCTGCTTCTCGAGCAGCTTTTACAAGATTCTTTTCTAATTCTGCGCCTTCAGGACCTGCTTCACTGAAACCACCTGAAATTATTACTGCGTTTCTTGCACCAGCTTTTCTTATTTCAGGCATAAGTGATGAACAGTATTTAGCAGCAACTGCGACTATAACTAAATCAACAGGTTTTGGTAAATCACTAAGACTCTTGTAGGCTTGTACACCTAAGACTCGTTCTGTATTACGTGTTATTGGGAAGACTTCAATTTCAGATGTTAATAGATTCATAAGTATTGAATTACCAAGCTTTCTGTAATCTGTGGACGCGCCAACAAGAGCGACTCTCTTTGGATTGAAGAATAGATCTATGTTCTTGAATAGCTCAGTTTCAAAACTTTTCATACTTGCACGCCAGAGTTGAGTGTGATTTATGTTTGTCGTCAGAGTTAGTATTTTATGTATTACTAATAATACAATGGTTTTTCTTTGCTTAGACGCCGATATAGGTTGGTTAGTTTTCTGCGATTTTTGCATTCATTGTTTAATGAAGTAGTAATAATATAATCAGCCTCAGGACATCTTTTGTAGACACTTTCAAGTGCCTTTGTAGCAGCTTCCTCTATCTCATTGTTTTTACTTTTACACAACAAATCTACAAGTGTCGTAGCAGATGATTCATGATAAAAGCTACCAATAGCTAGAATTGCCATTGTCGCAATCCGTGTGTTCTTCATTTGTGATGATTTTTCTAAAACAAGAATTGATTCAATATCACGAACAGAGAGATGTGCATTCATACAATTGAGTATCTCTCTGTAACCACTTGAAGACTGTAAATTTTCATATGTGGAAGAAGCTCCATCAAGCAGAATATTTAGTAGTGGTATAGAGTGTCTACTTCCTAGTAAGCCTAAGTTATTCACATCATGATGAATAAGATAATCCAGTAGATTTTTGTATGTTTGATTTGTGGGGCGAGTCCACGAATCTCTCTTTTTACTCTTGAAAGAGAATTTATTGACATTCTTTGTTCTAATAAGACTAGGCACTTGTATTATTGATAGTATACTATCAAATGTGTCAGTGTTCACTACAAAACCTTTGATTCCGAGTGTTGACAAGGCAAGTCGACCATACTCAGTGTACCATAGAGGTTCGATATTGAATTGTTCTTCCTTCCTTTCAAGAGAGATGGTATGAATATTCTTGTTTCTGACTTGATCTAAGATTTTCACAGTTTCTTTAGAGATTGAAATATTATAAGAGAAGTCAAAGAATAGTGTGTCATCAGTATGTATTTGTTCAATAGCTAACTTTTCTACAATGTCTATAAAAACACGGGAAGCATCAATAAGTGAGGATTCTTGGTCCAGATTCTTCAGAAGATCAGTTGTTCCTGGGGTGATTGGTTCTAGTCCTTTACATGATAATAGTTCGAATACCATCTCTCGATACTTCAACTCTTCCAGGTTTGTTTTGTCTTGACCAATGATAAATGGTGATGAATACTTTTGATGTTGTGCTTTCAGTAGGTATTCAAGCGCTGTGGACCAGCCTTCTTCACTTTCAATTCTAGAAACTATATCTACTAGGTCTCTGTAACGACGATCTCCAATTGCATTTGCCATGACCTGTATTCTTTCTATTTCGTCAGTTTCTTTGATACGTTGCCTGACTGCTTTGAAGATTCTATCACGACTATTATCATCAACCAAGTTGTCATCACTACTGGTATGGTGTACAATCTATTGTCACCATGAGATTACGATTAAGGTTTCTTCGGGTATTCAAAATTGTATAAATTGTAATACATGTATCAATTTGTTTGATTAAGCGCCAAATAGAACATGAAAATATGACGAAAATTCCCGTTCTAAGAATAGAACTATGTATAATTGTTACCATGTATAATATGAGTGTGTCGTGCAATGGCAAGTAAGCCGACGTGGATAGGACACACCTTTCCGACGTTTCAGGCACTCGTCATTGTCATCTCTATCTCCTCAAACAAACCTCCAGGATGACCTAAATGGTTGCTTGAGTGCTGGAGAAGGACTGTGCTCAAATACGTTGGATTGCTCCTTGGTGCGACACGCTCGAGCCGCTTTCTTTCTTTGTTGATTAATCAGACTTCTTTTTGGATATCTCTGATTTAAGCGCTAGTGAGGATGAAAGCTCGTCAAGTGCAGCCATGATTGTTCTTTCAGTAGCTCTAATGCTTTCGAGTTCTTCTGTTGTTAGCTCAACTTTTCCAGCGAGAATATCGCGGATTCTTCTGTAATCACCTATACGAGCAGCAACTTCTTCGAAAGGACGAAATATTGTTAATTCAAAGAGACCTAAGTATGCTAGTAACAACATAGTGTAAAAACAACGGGATAAGTTTCGACGAGCCTGATTCAAAGTTCTATTGAATGCCCCTCTTGAAACGCCACGAGACCTGGTCCCATATTTTGTTCGGATTGTTGCTTTATCTTCATATGTGATATGTGATCCCAGACTGTCTTCTAAAACCAAATCGATAAGGAGAGTTTCTAATTGAACTTCACTTAGCACAGATCCTTCTTGAAGCTTCTTTAGAATTGGCTCTTTTAGTACGTGTCGTGTTCCAATTGCCAATTGTTTCATTACTTTCTTATCAGAAGTTTGTCGAGTATTTTTGAATTGCAAGTCTAACTACCACTTTGGATATCCATGTTTGGAGCTTGTTAGAGATGTGTCTGGTATCAGTCATTAGAGCTCTTTAAATTACAAATAGAGCATTATAATGTCTTTTTCTAGAACAGTTCACAAGTCCCAATGGGTGGATACAATTTTGTATACAATAGAGTATCTAGAGTCTTAAGTAATTTTCAGTCAGTCAATAATGGAATATTTGTATTACAAAGTGGAAAAAATGATGACTATCTGTTTGAGAGAGTCCATTCTGATTCAGGCGTAATCATAACAAATCCTAGAATCAAATTCCCTCTAATCTCATCAAATTTGTAAATCCCAAAGACATTTTTCCCAGAATCATCGATCCACTCAATTCGACCACGTAAGAGAAAATGTTGAAATACCACTCGGCTTTGTTTTCTTACAGAAGCGAAGAGATTCTTGTATCGTCTTCGTTGCGAAGGTCGTATGCCCCATCTTGAAAAGATGAATCTGTTAGTGAGATTATTACTGGAGATTAAGACAGATTTTCTTCCTCTTCCTTTTTGACTAATTGATTCTTTGAGAACATCTCTCAGACACTCGGGTACAGATGCCAATATTGAAGGAGTAACATCAGGTTCTTGCATCAGAGATCGGGATTGGTCTGTTCGGATTGTCAAGGCAGCTCAATCTTTTTTCCTACAGGAACCTTAAGAGGACCTATAAAGAGTTAACACAGAATTGGTATTTCTTGTAATACAATATTGATTTTGTCACTTCATTGGATTAATATCGAGATTGGTTACGAAACATCATGGTGTCTTCATCTGTGAAGAAAAGAGCTGATATTCATGTGACAGGAATAGTTCAGGGAGTTGGCTTTAGACCATTTGTGTATAATATTGCTGAGTCTCTCTTGCTCACAGGATTTGTTCTTAATTTGGGTGATGCGGGAGTAAAGATTGTTGTAGAAGGACAAAAATCTGATATCAAAAAATTGATTGATACTATTAAGAAAAGTCCTCCATCTATTTCGCGTATTGATTCGATTTCTGTTAATTGGACTAATAGCACTGATTCATTTACATCATTTGAAATAAGAAAATCCTTAGAAACACGAACAGAAGGATCTATCCCTATTTTGCCGCCAGATATTGCGATATGTGATAATTGTATTGAAGATTTGTTATCTCAGGAATCTCGATGGTATAGATATCCATTTACATCATGTGCAGCTTGTGGACCAAGATTCTCGACTATAACAAATCTTCCATATGACCGACCAAACACAACTATGATTGATTTCCCTCTTTGTGATACTTGTAATACAGGTTATACAAATCCTATCGATAGACGTTATCATGCTCAAACAACTGCTTGTAAAAATTGTGGACCTCTCTATAGGGTAGTTAATGCAAACGGAATTCAGATTGAAACAGATAATCCTGTACAATATATTATGCAAATGCTTGACAAGAATAGAGTAATTGCGATACAGGGTATTGGAGGAACTCATATTGCAACAAAGACATCCAGTTCTAGAGCAATTGAAACTTTAAGACAAAGGAAAAAAAGATCCCAGCGCCCTTTTGCAATAATGGTAAGAAATCTTTCAGTCCTAGAACAGTTTGTATATTTTACTGATATGCAACGAGAACTCTTGGAATCTTGGCGAAGACCTATAGTCCTTTTACAAAAGAAAACAGAATCAGAGGTGGTTCCAGATGATGTGCAAGATGTTATCGCACCAGGTCTTGATACTATTGGGGTTATGCTACCTTATGCACCTATTCATCATCTTTTATTTCAATATACAAATGAGCCTGCTTTGATAATGACAAGTGCAAACCCTACGGGTGTACCAATGTATATTGAACCTGAGGTTATTGTTTCTGAGCTCAAGGACATAGTTGATTATTCTCTGATTCATAATCGTAGAATTTACCAAAGAGCTGATGATTCTGTTGTCAAATTTGTGGACAACAACAAACCAGTCTTTTTACGACGAGCAAGAGGATATGTTCCAGATCCACTTCAATTAACGGATTTCTGGAAATCTATTGAAATAGTTGGTGTTGGTCCTGAGGAAAAGGTAACAGCTTCTGTTTTGAAATCAGGAAGAATTTATCCAACTCAGCATATTGGTGATATTAATCGAGTTGAAAGTTTGGAATTTCTGTCTGATGCTATAAAGCATCTTCTTCATCTTCTTGATGTAAACGAGCTCGATGGGATTGCATGTGATTACCATCCTGATTTTTTGACTACTGAATTTGCAGAGCAAATGAGTATTGATCAAGATATTCCACTCTTTCGAGTACAGCATCATCATGCGCACCTTGCATCTATGATTGCAGATCATAATTTGGGAATTGATACAAGTATTGTTTGTATTACAGCAGATGGCTATGGTTTGAGCATGGATAATACTGGGTGGGGAGGAGAAATATTACTAGGTGACCTTAGAGAATTCAAAAGAGCAGGCGGTCTCAGAAATGTGAACTATCCTGGTGGAGATCTCTCAGCAATTTATGCAGCAAGGTCCGTTACAGGAATTCTAAGTGAGTCTTTAGAGAAAAACGAGATTCTAAAAATTGTTGGTTCAGCACCAATTGGACCTGAAATTGATATGGACACAGATTCACTGGATATTATCCTTGACACAATTAGTCGTCGAATAAACACAATAAATAGTACAAGTGCTGGAAGATTCCTTGATGCAGTGGCAATGATACTTGGTATTTGTTCTAAAAACTCATACGATGGTGAATGTCCAATGAAACTTGAATCTGTAGCAAGAAAAACAGACTTACGAATCCCTCCTGAATTTAAATCGATGAAAAATGGATTGGATTTAGATATTGTAGATGGCTTGATAAAAATTCTTGAATTAAGAAAGAAAGGTATCAATAAGGAAGAGATTGCTTATGCTGCACAGTGGTATCTTGGGAACTCATTGGCTGATATTGCTTGTTCTGTAGCTAAAGAGAAGAGTCTAAAGTATGTTGGTTTTTCTGGAGGTGTTGCTCTTAATCGGATTATCACAAAGGCAGTTATTGATCAAATAAAGAAAGAGAATCTTAAACCACTGATACATCTCAATGTACCACCAGGTGACGGTGGAATTTCAATTGGACAAGTTGTCGTTGCAGGTGCAAAATTAATTAGTTAATAATTGTAATACTAGTATTAGAGAGTTACTTCTTGCAAGCTTGTGCCATTTCAAAACCCAATTTTGTTGCATTAACATTGATTTTCTCAAATTTCTTTGGGAATGCTGTACGAACAACATTGAGTGCCACTTCTTTTGTGATTGGTACTAAGTTAGTACCAATGATTGCTCCTAACATAACCATATTGAGTGCTTGAGTGCTTCCTGCTTTTACTGCAAGCTCTAAAGCGTCAAATTCGATTATTCTGTCAGTATATTTTTTCATGTTCTTGATTATTTCTTCATGGCTAGGATATTTAGAGTGACCCATTGAAACTGCAACAGGGTATTGTACATGAGAACTCATGAGAATGCATCCGCCTTGTTTGACAAGATTAATTTCCCTTAGAGTTTCAAGGGGTTCGAATCCAACAAGAAGATGAGCAAAACCTGGATCAATAATTGGACCTCTAGCATTCTTACCTATTCGAACTGTACAAACGACATGACCCCCCCTCTGAGCCATTCCATGGATTTCTCCTACACGAACATTGAAACCACATTCTAATGCAGCCCTTGCTAAAATCTCGGAAAGAGTTAGAACTCCTTGACCTCCTACTCCAGTAATTGCAATATTCACTGTATTACTAGTAATACTATTCATTTACGGTTTCCTCCCGTTTTATAGCTCCCTGTGGACATACTGAAACACAAGTTCCACAAAGATTACATAATGTGTCATCAATTATTGCTTGTTCTGTTTCAGAATCCATATACATAGCAGGACAAGATAGGCGATTAAGGCAGCGCTTGCATGCATTACAGATCTCTGAGTCGACATAGTACTTGGGTGGAAATTCACCTGCACGTTGGCGTTCAGCAGCAGTAAGAAGAGCACACGGTTCTTTTGATATTAAGACTGCAGGACTATGATTCTCTCTGGTCCATTTGACCATCTCACGTACCTCTGCAACCAAACTTGCCATTGACTCAAATGGTTCAACTGTCTTGACATACTTAACACCAAGCCCCTTACATACTTCTTCGATATCCAATGGTGGAACTTCCTTTTGCATACCAGTCACTCCAGTACCAGGGTGAGGTTGATGACCAGTCATTGCAGTAGTACGGTTATCAAGTACAACAACACAGATTCGATGCTGATTATAAACTGCATTTGTAATACCTGGTAGACCAGAAGCAAAGAATGTACTATCACCGATTGAAGCAACTATATCTTGATCTGTAACCTCTGCAAGACCACAAGCAGTAGTTATTGAAGATCCCATGTCAAATAGTATGTCTGCAGTTTCTAGTGGAGAAGAAATGCTTAATGTGTAACAGCCAATATCAGAAGGATAGATAGCTTTTCCTCTTGTGGCAGTTCTAATCGCATAGTAAGTTGCTCTATGTGGACACCCAGCGCATAGAAGTGGAGGTCTTGGAGGTAGCTCTGGTAATTCTTGGGTTTTCTTATCGATTTCTTCCCAATTAATAGGTGTATTACGTGTAGTAATTTTATTTAAAGCATTCATGACAATTCGAGGACTATACTCGTAAGTGCGTGAGAATATTCCTTGTTCCTTTCCGATGATTTCTACATTGACTTTGTTCAGTTGTGCTAGACGTCTTGCATGTGTTTCTAAAAATGGTTCCAACTCTTCAACAATCATAACCTGTTTATGACGACTAAGAAAATCTATAATCATTTTTTCAGGGACTGGATGTGTGATTCCAAGTTTCAAGACTTCTGCTTTTATTTTCATGATTAATAGTGCTTCAATGACATAGTTATATGAAACTCCAGAAGTGATTATCCCAAGATCACCTTTACCCTCTGTAAAGTTTAGTTTGCTTTTTTCTGATAATTCACGTGCAATATCTATTTGTCCAAGAAGCCATGGATGTCTTTTTCGAGCAACAGAAGGAATGGGAACAAATCGAAATGGTTCTTTTTCAAATTCAATTTTATTCGGACGTTGAAGAATTTTCCCAAATTTCACTGGAGCTCGAGTATGATTCACTCTTGTTGTTGTTCGGAAGAGTACTGGGAGCTCTAATTTTTCAGAAAGCTTGTAAGCCTCAAGCAACATAGATTTTGCTTCTATTGGATCAGCAGGTTCCATCATTGGCATGTTTCCCATTAGTGCATAGTATCTACTGTCATTCTCATTTTGTGAGCTCCACATACTTGGGTCATCTGCTACGACAACTACCAATCCTCCTCGAACACCAACATATGATAAAGAAAAGAATGGATCAGCAGCTACATTGAGACCAGGACCTTTGCATACCATCATAGATCTTACGCCAGCAACAGCAGCTGCACCAGCTACTTCTAATGCAACTTTTTCATTTGTACTGAATTCAAAATAGAAATTTGGAATATGCGGTGCCATAAATGTAAGGTTATTTCCAATTTCACTACTTGGTGTACCAGGATAAAGAGCTACTATTCTAACACCAGCTTCTAAAACACCTCGTGCAATTGCTTCATTTGCTAGGAGAAGAATTTCTTTTCCTGGTTGATCTTCAAGAAGTTCCTTGGATTTTGTCATTAGCTGATCCTCCATGTATGAGTTATTCGGTGAAAATTGTGAGTACTGTATCAGTTTTGTGGTATTGAACAGGAATTTTGAAGGTTAGAACACGTGTTCTAGCATGTATTATTCACGGATTATGTAAATAATATCTGGTAATGTATCTGGATAAGACCCCTTCATTTCCACTAGAAAGATCTTATGGAGAATGGTTTCAGCGGGTATTATTTTATGTTAAAAAAATGGAGATAAAAACAGCTTCTAAAACGATTATATATATTTTTTGATATTTAAACGATTAGATAGCTAGTAATAATCTCTAGTGGAAACAAGGGGGTCCAATTGATTTTAGAACACATGTTCCATAAGAAATGATAGATCAAATTTACATTGAATTTGTATTATCTGTGTTGTAATACAAGTAATAAAATTAGAACACATGTTCTAAATATTTATTCCTATAATTCTTGAACAACTTCATAGATCCTCAATTTGAGAATATCCTCATACATTTTAAAGAGTATATCAAAAATAGAACGATATTCAGAAGGAACAAGAATAGCTGAATCTGCAACAGCCTCTGCACCAGGACATTCTTCTAAAAGACCTGGTTTTCTTTTTTGCCTGATTCCTGATTTTGTTTTCCAAGAGTAAAAATATCCATAAAGCTCCTTAGTGAAAGCAACACGTCTAGCATTAGTTCTTCTTGCATGCTGACAGTCATACAAGTACAAATACAAAGCCATCTAAAACAACCAATTAGAGAACACGTGTTCTGATTTTTAATTCTAGTAATATAATAGTTGGCCGGCAAGGAAAAGTTAAAGCGTAAGTAACTTGGCCCACGGCATTAACACCACCTCCACATTGAGCTGGAATATAGAGGACAAACAATGAATCGAATTGGACTTAGGAAAGAAGAGAAAGCATTTGAAACTCGAGTTCCAGTGGTGCCTGACCATGTTAAATTATTACAGAGTAAATATGATATTGACTTTGTGTTAGAACCAAGTGATCAACGTGCATTTTCAGAGGACGAGTATGATATTGATGTTCAATCATTAAGAGGCAGTGGTGTATCTATTGTAATGGGAATAAAAGAGATGCCTCTTGATATCTTTGAGAAAGATGTCGTATACATATTCTTTAGTCATACTGTCAAGGGCCAACCAAAAAATATGCCCATGCTCAAAAAAATAATGGATGTTGGAGCAACACTGATTGATTATGAAAAAGTGGTCAATGAAAAAGGTCGAAGACTCATTTTCTTTGGCAACTGGGCTGGTATGGCCGGGATTTCAAATACATTTCGTATACTTGGTAAGCGTCTTGAAATAATGGGGATAAGGCCTAATCCATTTTCTAAAATGAAGCCAACACTTGAGATAAGAGAGCTTAATGAACTAAAAGAAGAGTTTAGACTTCTCGGTAACCGAATCAAGGAACAAGGACTTCCTGACAAATTAATGCCCTTTGTGATAGGATTTGCAGGTTATGGAAATGTTTCTAGAGGTGCTCAAGAAATCTTTGATATTCTTCCTCACAAGACTATCAATCCAGAAGAATTACCTCATCTAACACCTGAACCAAATCTAATCTATAAATGCATATTCAAAGAAGAGCACATGGTTGAACCCAAGGATCCATCAACAAAGTTTGATCTCCAAGACTATTACAAATATGGAAAAACAAAGTATATCGGTGTTTTCCATAAACACGTCCCTTATCTCACAGTATTGATGAACTGCATATACTGGTCAGACAAATATCCAAGATTATTGACTCTTGATTTTATTCGTAATCATTGGCACAATGATAATCGAAAGCTCCAAATAATAGGCGACATTTCTTGTGATATAAGAGGGGCAATAGAATTCACTGTTCAATGCACAAGTCCAGATAAACCAGCATTCACATACATTATTGATGAAGATCGAGCAGAGCTAGGTATAGAAGGTGAAGGACCTGTAATCATGGCTGTAGACAATCTGCCATGTGAACTTCCACGTGAATCATCTACATCCTTTAGCGAAACACTTCTTGATTTTATTCCAGCTCTAGCAAGTACAGATTTCACAGTACCATATTCAAAACTTGATTTACCTCGTGAACTCAAAGATGCTGTGATAGTCTATCGAGGACAACTAACTAGAGAATTTCAATATCTTGAACAATATCTTTCAAAGGAGGATAATTAAGAATGAAGAAAATAGTGTGCTTGGGTGCCGGATTAGTAGCTCGACCATATATACAATATCTGTCTGATAATGGCTTCAATATAATTGTTGCAAGTCGTACAATAAGTAAAGCTGAACATTTGATTGAAGGTTGCAAAAATACCGAGGCTGTGACTTTCAATATAGCAAAGGATGACAATCTCTTAGAAGAGCTCACCAAAAAAGCTGACCTTGTTTGTTCTCTATTACCATATACATATCATGTTAAGGCTGCTAAAGTTGCGATAAGACACAAGACACACTTCTGTACTACATCATATATTTCAAATGAGATGAAAGCTCTTGATGATAATGCAAGGAAAGCTGGAATTCTTCTTCTAAACGAATGTGGAGTTGACCCAGGTATCGATCATATGAGTGCTATGAAAATTATTGATGAAGTTCATAACAATAATGGAAAGATTGTAAGTTTTACTTCTTTTACTGGAGGACTTCCAGCTCCAGATTCAAATAATAATCCTTATGGATACAAATTGTCTTGGAGTCCACGCGGAGTGCTTCTCGCTGGACGAAATGATGCAAAATTTCTGCGTGATGGAAAAGAGATTAACATTCCTGGTCCTGAGCTTTTCGAAAATTGTGAACTTATGGAAGTTCCTGGAATAGGTACTTTTGAAGGATATCCTAATCGTGATAGTCTTTCATACATAGATATCTATAATATTCCTGAAACAAAAACAATGCTTCGTGGAACATTTAGGAACGTTGGTTGGTGCAGTACATTAGACAAAATAGCAGATTTGGGTCTTCTAAATTTAGAAGAACGGTCTCTTGAAGGATTAACTTATGCTGACCTTTTGAAAGAATTAACATCATCAAGTGATTCCAACATAAAATCTACAATTGCAAAGATTTGTAACATTGCACCCAATGATCCAATTATTAGACGCTTGGAATGGCTAGGACTGTTTAAAGAGGAAAAAATTCCTTCAGGTACTAACACAATTCTAGATGCTCTCTGTAATTTATTTGAAGAAAAACTACAATATTCACCTGGAGAGCGTGATATGATTGTTATGCATCATGAATTTCTAGTACAATACCCAGACAAACAACAAAGAATTACTTCTACACTCATTGACTATGGCATTCCAAATGGAGATAGCTCAATGTCAAGAACTGTAGCTCTTCCAGTTGCTATAGCAAGCAAAATGATTCTCAATGAAAAGATTACTCTAACTGGTGTTCATAGACCAATAATTCCAGAAATCTATGAACCAATACTCAAGGAATTGGAAACACTCAATATTACAATGGATGAAAAAACATTTGATTTGTGATGATGAAGATTAAATTCTTACAATGGTTTTAACTTAATCACGAACACGCATTTGTATAGCAGCAAGAAGCTCCTCTGCTCTTTCAGTTTCTTTTTGAACCTCTGCAATTTCAGTTCGTAGTCTATATGTATAACCTGAACGATTTCCATACCGCTCTAAATGTCCCTTGCCATTATTCCACATTCTTGCAAGATATGTAGATGCTGTGCTTTTTGGAAGATCTTCATTGAATGAATCCTGATATATCTCAGTAACATCAAGTGAAGAAAATTTGCCATGTTTAAACGATGCATATATTATCACTTGCATTTTATCATAATTACTCATTGATTCAAATCGAGTATCCTCTAGTCCAACTTCTGTAATTTCCTCACTAACTGGTTCAAAGACGAACCCAGTGCTTGTTTCGAGAAAGACCTTGAATTTGACAAACATTTCTTCTACACTACCACCCTTCACTTGAAAACTAGACTCTTCTCCCATTGTTTCATCAGATACAACTATCTTGAAATCAAAAGGTGACTCTGTTAATGCCAAGATCTTTCTAAACCTGTTAAGTGCTTCATTTGGTTTGACATACTTACATTGGAATATCTCACGAAGACCCGGTGCTGAACTGTATGTGAATTCATACACATAGTTAGTTCTATCATCACCGCTCAAACAAATTTACTCCTCTTTAGTATTCACAATCAAAATAACTACAACCCCAAATAAGTGTGAGTATGTGAATTATGTATACCAAGATAAGAGCTACATAGTGTGTCTGTACACATATAGAGTTCGTCCGTTTCGTTTTTGTTGTGCTGACGTCCTTCAAAGTCTTTTTTGTCATAAAAAAGCAATATGAGCCCTTTTTTCATTAAATAAAAGATATTTTCCAGCCATTTTATCATTCACTAATTTATCCTATTTGTGAATGAACATGTAAGGATTCCATATGTCTATTTACCCATTTCCACAGGAAACGAAGGGGTGTGTCTATTCACAGGTATCATGAAACATATAATATCTATTTTTCCTCATCAGAGCAATAAGAAGTCTGTTTCTCCCAGACCATTCACAATAAAGGCGCCATTCACACAATTGATGTGTGAATTAATGTAAATATGAACAATCTGTGAAAGACAATCTCGACTACTTTGGAATTAAATAATCAGTAGGAAGCTCACCTAAGACAAGCTGCATATATTGCTCCTCCTTTTTATGATTAGTAACTATCTCGAGTCTTCCTTGTGCTTCAAAAAATTCATCGCGTATAATCTGTTCAGTAAACCGACCTCTATAGCTAACAAGTTTCTTGAGATTTGGTATCTCATAACATTCCACAAGATATTCACAAGGTGTGAATATAGCATCACTATCATTCAATATTTTTCCTGTGACTAGCTGTTGACCTTTCATCTGGAATGAAATATCACCATAGACATAATTGAGATCATCCGGAATCTTGACTAATCTCACAAAGAAATGATACTCTTCAAATAAACCTTGCAATATCTTCGATTGCTCAATCTTTCGAAGTATCAATCTCATACTTTCATGAGCTCCCCATCTAAAAGAAACATGCTCATCAAGTAAAATTCCTGTATACCGCTTGATACCTGTAATCAAATCTATATTCTTAGACATATTAGAATAGAAACTTCGGCAGACATCTGAACCATACACTACTAGGTCAATATCTGAATCTTCTCTGGAAATCCCAATAAGTTGCGATCCCGTAATTCCTATATTAGACAGTTCAATGCCTGTAGATTCCACCAATCTCTCAGACAAATTCACAGATGCCTGTCCCAAATTAGACACATCATCAATATGACTCCTGAGATTTATCAAACAATCCATGGGATTAAGAATAGATTTTATCCTATCATTAGGCACTGATTGCACTACTCTTCCATGTGATTTACTGAACCAGAGATAAGATGGATAATTAGTCTGAAGATACTTCTCTCTCTCATGTAATGCATATATTTTCCTGTAATTAGTAACTAACTCAGAACTCTCATTGTCACTCGGAACATATCGAAGATATGCAATAACACGGTTTCTGGGATGAACTACACCCTTTACTTCAAAGATAAGATTCTCTGTGGTAATAATGAAATAACCTTCCATAATATTCCTGTTCACTATAATCAAATTGGTCAATGTATAGCATTGTATTAAAGTCGCTTCTTTCAAAAATACTAATCATGTCTGCTGAATTTCACATAAAGTCTGATTTTGGTGTTTATGATCATATTCCAGATTTAGCATATTTTGATTCTGCAAGTACAACTCTTGTTCCAAGAAAGGCTGTGACTGCTGTAAACAGTTTTCTTGATTCCGTAATATCTTCTTCACGTCGTGGTGCTTATCGATTAGCAGTGAAAGGTAGTACAATTGTTGAAGACACAAGAAAATCATTAGGCATGTTTTTTGAAACCGATAAATCTCAGATTTCTTTTCAACAATCAATTCCTACTGCAGTTGCATCATTTGTGTATGGATATGACTGGAAGACTAACAGAAAAAACAAGATAGTGATTGGACAAGGAGAAGAAAATTCTATTTTCATTTCACTTCTACAATCGGCCAAGATATTAGGACTGGATATAGAAATAGTTCCAACTGATAACAAAGGAAACCTGCGTATTGATGAATTGGAAAGAAAGGTAGATGATAACACAGGTCTAGTGGCAGTCGGTCATGTATCACCTGGTCCTGGAACACGTAATCCAATTCATGAAGCTGCAAAAATCGTTCATCAATCTAATGCACTTTTATTGACCGATGTTACACGTTCAGCAGGGCTTAGTAGTGAAACACTAACAACGCTTGGATCCGACATTTTAATTCTATCAGCTAACATTGGCCTAATGGGACCACCAGGTTTAGCAATTCAATGGATTGACAAATCAATTGGTGAAGCACACAAGCCAGGGATATTGGGTAGCTCTTCTGTCACAAATGTCGAAGACAAATCTTTTGATATTGCATTGCAACCAGACAAATTTGAATCGGGTTATCTTAACATACCTGCGATTGCTGGATTAGATGCGTCTCTTGAATATCTTACAAATCTTCAATCAATTGGACTTACAAAACATATTAACAAACTATCGAAATATCTTGTTAAAAGACTTGCAGAGGTAGATGGTCTAATCATTTATGGTGAACCCGATGAGAATAATACTATTTTCGGGTTTAATCTCATATCTGAAGATGGAATTAACTGCCATGACGTTGCACTGTTTCTTGATGAGTCACATATAGCTGTAAGGAGTGGTGTACTCTGTGCACATTCTCTTATTCAATCAATATCAGCTGATGGAATGATTCAAGCATCAATTCATGCGTATAACTCGATAGAAGACATAGATCGTCTTGTGGAAACAATTACAATTATTGCGAAAGAGTTTCTATAACACAAATGAAGGTGGGTAAAACATAAAGTATTGAATAATAATCGCTAGAAGAATACCACTAAAAATCAATCCCTTTCCTCTCTTATCATTAATACCTGTAAACCACAGAATCGCACCTACTAAAACAACTATGAATGCTGAAATGTTCCCTATGAAAATGAGGAAGTCCCAGATTTCAATAAAATAATCCGTTATCAAATTCGCGAAATCAGTTAATGGACTAAGAATCGAAAACAGCCACATTGGTTTCACAATATACTCTAATGATTCATATAATTTAAAGACCTAAAGAACAGTGACTGATTTTGCTAGATTCCGTGGTTTATCAGGATCATAGCCTTTTCTCAAAGCCATATAATAGCTGAACAACTGCAAAGGAACAATGTATGGCATCACAGAATATTCCGATTCTACAATCTCAGGAATTGTAAACACATAATCCGATAAATCCCTAATCTCATCATCATCTTTTTGGATTACAGATATGATTTTTGCACCTCTTGCTTTCATTTCCATTATATTACCAACAATTCGATTCCTAGTATCATCAGAAGGAGCTATGAATATGACAGGATAATCATTCTGAACAAGTGCAATAGGTCCATGTTTTGATTCACCAGCAGAGTATGCCTCTGCATGATTATAAGAAATTTCTTTGAGTTTTAATGCCCCCTCTTCAGCAGTTGCTATGGAAATACCTCTTCCTAAGAAAAGAAGGCTCGGTTTCTCATGAAGAATTGAAGCTAATCTTCTAGCTTTTTCTTCATTTCTTGATATGACTTCTGAAACAAGCTCAGGTAATTTCTCTAAAGAATTCCGTTTCTTTACAATCTCCTTGGAATTCCTAAAACCTGTCATTTCTCCCAATTCTAGTGCAATTAAAGCAAGAGAAGTAAGCTGAACCATGAAAGTCTTTGTTGCAGCTACACCTATCTCGGGTCCAGCTTGAGTTATAATAGTATGATTAGCAAGACGCGTTATCGAGCTTCCAACAACATTAGTGATTGCTATAATCTTCGAACCATGTTGTTTTGCATATTTAACAGCAGTAATCGTATCTGTGGTTTCACCCGATTGTGTAATAGCTATAATACAGTCCTTCTCCGATAATGATCCATAAACTGTATCTGGAAAATCACTCGCCAATTCAAATGATGGAAGTATACCTGCCAATGATGCAAACATATGGCGTCCTGCTTGCGCTGCATGTCCTGATGTGCCCATTGCTATCATATACACATTTTCAGATTCTTTGATTATACTTGCCGCTTCTTTTACGATTTCTGGTCGGAGCCTAAGTGTTTCTTTAATAGCATCAGGTTGCTCATGTATCTCTTTTAACATAAAGTGAGGATATCCACTTTTCTTTGCTTGATCAGCAGTCCAACTAATCTTGATAGTTTCTCGATCGACTATTGCGCCATTTGACAATTTCTCAATATGAATACCTTCAGTTGTGAGACTTGCAATCTCTCCATCTAGAAGCAGAATCATATCATTAGTCATAGGTAAAAAAGCAGGAATATCTGAAGAAACGTATGAGGCTCCAGATTTTGTTCCAATGACTAAAGGATTACCATCACGTGTACATACAATTTTATCACTTTCTTCAGTTGACATAGCTACTATTGCATATGTGCCTTCAATACGCTTGGTAACTTCTTTGATAGCTTCAATCAAACCGAGCCCATCTTTTACAAAATCCTCAATCATATGAGGTATAACCTCAGTATCAGTTTCAGAATTGAACTTGTGTCCTTTTTCACTTAGCTCTTTTCTCAATTCTATAAAATTATCAATTACTCCATTATGAACAACTGCAATCTTATCTTCACAATCAAAATGTGGATGTGCGTTTAGCATAGATGGTGCTCCATGAGTTGCCCATCGAGTATGTCCAATCCCGATTAGTCCTGGCATCTCGTCAAGATTGAGCCGTTTGTGAACTTCCTCAATCTTTCCTTTGTCTTTCTTGGTGTATAATGTATTATTTGCAATGGTAGTCACCCCAACTGAATCATAACCACGATATTCAAGTCGTTTTAGGGCTTGATGAAGGAATGGAGCAACAACACCACGTTCCTGAATTACAGCAATTATTCCACACATCTCCGAGATACCTCATGAGCAGTAGAAATTCTTGTGATATTATGCAAAAAGAGTTTGTGTCAGTGAAGATTATCCAGTCAATTCAATCTCAATATATACAGAGTCCGGAATTCTTACACGCATTATTTGACGGATAGCTCTTTCATCCGCATCAATATCAATCAATCGTTTATGAACTCTCATTTCCCACTTGTCCCAAGATTCAGACCCTTGACCACAAGGAGTTTTTCTTGTAGGTATAACCATTCTACGAGTAGGTAGAGGGATAGGACCAGCCATCCGGACACCTGTCTTGCGAGTAATCCTCTTAATTTGATTACAAACACCATCAAGATGTTCTGTACTTGTGCTTGATAGTCTGATTCTTGCTCTTTGTGTCATTTAAGAATCCCTCAATGCTAGCGAGGTGTCAAATGCCTCCAAATCTGAACTGGATAAAAAGCTTGTCTTGTGTGTGACACACTATAACCTTGAGAAAGTAACGTCCATAAGCATGCCTCACGTCTTGATATATGTGATACAATTGACACACCTCACAATCGTAAAATTAGGTGGATCAGTGATAACACACAAAGAATCATCACCTCCAAGAATCAATATAGCAAACTTGAATCGAATTACTAAAGAACTACAAACATATAGAGGTGAACTTATTATCGTTCTTGGTGGTGGAGCTCATGGCCATCAAGCTGCTCAGTTGTATGGATATGCAGATTCAAATAGTCCCAAAGAACTTCTCTTGAGAGGCATTCCACCCATACGCCATAATATGTCAAAACTTGCATTATCTGTAGAAACCAGCCTAAATAAAATAGGAATACCTGCTATAGTAATTCCTCCTTTCTGTTTTGTTACTTTGAAAAATGGTATAATACAAGATTTTCCAACTGACACGATTAAGAGGTCATTGGATAATGGATTAGTTGTAATAACACATGGTGATGTTTGTTTTGATGAAGAAAGAACAGCATCTATTCTTAGTGGCGATACAATAGCAGTGTTTCTTGCTAAACAGATGAATGCAAAATCAATATTCATTGGAACTGATGTTGATGGAGTCTTAGACGATAATCCAAAATTGAATCCTGCAGCTAAACATATTCCCATAATAAATCGAGAAAACAAGGAAATCATTCTTTCCAAAACAGGACCTTCAACTAATACAGACGTTACTGGTGGCATGATGAAAAAAGTAAATGAACTTCTTGAGATTGCAGGAATAGATAGAGAGATCATCATTTTTAATTTGACAATACCTGATCATTTGAAGCTATTACTACAAAGTGAACCAATTACTTGCACAAGAATCCAATCATAATTTAAGTCGCAAAAGCTGATATTCTATCATCAATGGTCTTGATAATCAGATTACTTGGTGTTGTCACACTTTCCTCCAAATATTCTGCTGCAGTTAAAACACACACAACTTTTGTCGATTTACACATCCTACATGCGATATCACTATGTAGATGCAAAAGCGTATTCAATTGTTGTTGATTCGGAAATATGACATAAGATGCATTACTAACACAAAGATCATAATATCCATGATTTCTTTTCACCTCAGAGTGGTATTTCTTCAGATCTTCCTCTAGACTCACAATTGCCTTTTCTTTCAAACTTTTTAGAACTGACGAATTTACCAACCAGAGACCTTTTGAAAGCTCTACAAATTCAGACTCTTCATTAACACGTAATGCAATTAGAACTTCATCAGCTAGAAGTTCTGTTAGAGCCCGTTTACCCTCTTCAATACTCAATGGAGCTGTTCTACCTTTTAATGATTGCAAAGCTGTAGTTTCAATGAACTCCAACAATTCCTCCCATCTAACTTGACCATTAGATATGTCCACTAAATCCTGAATAAGCCCAAACCATAATCGAATCTGAATAGCTCGATTTGTTGCGGATCCTACATCATGTATAGCACCAATCAAACCAACTTCTCCATTCAAATCTGCATCATCAGTTAGTTTTGTTTGAATCGAAGGTTCTTTAGATAAATCAACTTCATGAGTTAACCCTTCAATCACAGAATCAAGTGACCTCGGAAACGCTGAAACAACGCAAACATCATTAAACTCCTCTGATGAATCCATTAATTCTCTCAACTTTGCAGCAGCTACACTTCCTCTGACAACAACAATGAGCTCACTTACACCATTCTGAAGCTTGCCCATTTGTTTTCGTATTTTTTCTAATGTTAATTCCAATGATGATACTCTCAGATGCTCAGGAATTATTACCAAAGCTCTATCTTCAAGAACAATATCTGGCCAATTCGGATTTTCAGAAATAGCAGAAGGATTGAATTCCATTCCAAGTCTTTTAGATATATATTCAATAATCACATGTTTAACAGCATTCAAGGCTTTTCCTGGAAGAGCAAACACAAATCCTCCATCGACTAGTGATAAGGCTTCTCTTTCTATACTGCCTAATGATACAAGATTGCGAATTACTTCTGATATATCATCATCTACAACATTGGAATCTAAAACTGCAAGAAGATTACGAATTTCCTCCTCGGTTGCCCATTCTTCAGAGGCCAAAAATGCAACGACATGACTCCCAAGTCTATCGAGCCTATTAAAGACAAGTGTCTGCTCCTTAACATCTTTGTCTGGTTCAGATATATCTTGTACACCCAAATCCTCTTTCTTTTTCGATGTAGATTTTGCAATACTATGAATCAGCTCTTTTTCAGATAGAATAGTTTCATCCTTTTGTATCAAAGACCCATGAAATGGCTCTGTGACAATCTCAAAAGTTTCAGTGTGAGGGACACTCATCAATGCTCTTCCCCGTTTCAACATCTTAAGATACTGCTCCTGATCATCATTTAAAGAGAGAAATCTTCCACCAATTTGGCTGTCATATGGTAAACGAAATACAATCTTTGTTGAAGTATTTGCTAGAATATTAGAGGATATATTCGGCCTGGTTGATATCACAATAACACCTTGTCCAGTAGCCCGTTGCAACATAACCATAGATTCTCCAGTTGTCACATCTGCAGCAGAGTGTCTTGTATAGCTCTCTGGTACAAGATTACTCGCTTCTTCTAACACAACAACATGATGCAATCCCTCTGTGATACCTCGTTTCATTGCGCTATCAAAAATACGCTTAGCGACAAGATTGTAGAGGAGCCGAGCAGAATCCATTCCTCCTATTCGTGCAACGTATGAAAGATCAAAGATGACACGTTTATTTAACAGGTCTGAAAATCGAACTGTTGCAGATCCACCTCCAAGTATGGTACCTAGCGGTTCACGAATTAGTATTTCAAGACGATTGAGTAAAGCATCTCTAGTCATATTTCCTATACGATCATTACCTGCCAGTTCTGATACTATCTCAACTAAAAACTGAACTGAATTCCCTTGATTGAGTGAATCCACCATTCTCATTATAGAATCCCAAAGTAATTTTTCCATTGCTGGAGAAAGTTCAGATGAATCACCTCTTTCATTCAATAGTTCTCGTAATATCACAAATGTAGAATGTGCATAATTCTCATCATTTGCCATTTCATCATCAATGAGATTAATCACAAAAGAAGTATCAAAGCCTGGTCTAAGAACAAGAATATTCGACTCATCATAACCAGCAAGATCAAGGTATTCAGAACCCTTGAGATCAAAAATCCACCAAGATACATCTGTTTTCATACTCAATTGACTCATAAGATGCTTGACAACTGTTGTTTTTCCAGTTCCAGTTGCCCCTAAGATTGCAACATGATCTCTTAACCAATTAACTTCTAATCCCACTTTAGATAAATGTCGACCACCAAAGACTGTCTCACCAATAACGAGCTCATTATCTATCAATCTCCTTGGAGGAACTGAAAATATTGGAGTCTGTTTTGGAGTGATGACAGGTAACTGTTGAATTGGTGTGTTAATAAAAGATGATAATCGAGCTATATGTAAACGTTGACGTTTCAAATGTCGTCGAGTTAATATCCTAAATATAGTCCGCTTTGATATTCTTTGACGAGTAAGCTTGATAGAATCATCGCCACCCCATATTGAATGAACAAGACCGCTAATTATATCCAAATAAGCATTAATCTGATTTCTAGATGGTGCTCGAATTTTAAAATACACAGTAACATCAAACCAACCTGCTTTATCCTGAATTTCTTCATAACGCACCAGTAATTTCTTCTTCGTTGCAAACTCCTGAAGCGATTCCTCTTTTCGTTTCTCTTTTGTCTGAATATTTTTCCATTGATTCTCAAGCAAACGTTTTTCTTTTCCAGGTTTAGCAGCAGAAAACACGCAGGTCATACTTGTTGAATATCCTTGTCTAAGTGCTGTTGAAATAAAAGTCCCTACTTGAGTAGCTTCCTGAGTAGGAAATACTCGAGGTAAACCTTGTAATCCCATTAAACCTACTAATCCAATATTATCTTTGATAACTAACTTTTCAGATTCAATATTTACTTCCTCAATATGAACCAAAGCACAATCTCGTAATGACTCCCCCTCTAGAAGTTTCAGCTCCACATTTTTTAGAGATGACAAAAGAATCGCTTCTATCCTAGTAGCTTCTCTTCTTAGAATATCATGAATTTCTCCTGAGTTATAGCCAGATGTAGTTACGAAAAATCGTAAGAATGGTTCACCATTTGATACTCCTACCTCAAAAGCCATAGTAACTGATTTACTCATTCCTGCGCGCATAGCCAATAGCATACTATCAATGTACCTCGGTTTTCCATTATCATCAAGATAAACTGAACCAGATACTGATACAACATCAAGACAACATGTTCCAATCATATAGGTATCCAGGTGAACTAGTAATGTATTATTCTCAACATAAACCAAAGGAATCTGAATACGAATCTTTCTCATAGCAAGTGATAATCCAAAAAAAATAGGAATTAAGCAGATAGCCATTTCAACCAATGTCTTGAATGGAATAAAAGGAGTATTAATCAGTCCACTCAATGGTAGGATATAAACAAAAAACAAATAGATTCCAGAAAAAAAGGTTCCAATGATCCAAATTATGCTCAACCATGATTTTTGTTTTCTGAATAAATCATGAGGAACTAGTCCTGTTTCTTCTAGTTGGGTTGTTTGAAATGGCATCTATTCATCCTCATCTTCATCTTAGTCTATGAATAGCTGTTTGAGGAACCGAATCATCGTACATCTACTAGGCATAAGAACACCCCCAAATCAATCACATAGCGATTGTCACTATATAGGAGAATAAAAACCTAGAAACAGACTGATGAAATGGTGATGCAGCATTAGAGGAACAATCCCATATGATCCATATTTGAACACAATATCTGTTCTCTCTACTCCCAATTATTATTCTATTACAAGAACGAAACTAATACCATCCCTGAGGGGGTGTACATTATCAAAAAATCATACTGTTTCCCAATCATACTCATAGTCTTAATATTGCTCTCGTTAGCTACATTCAATACTGAGTCTGCTGTAGCAGAGGGCGAAATAGTAGTAATTAGAGGGGAAACAATTACAATAACTGCAATGCTTCTTCAGAATGGTACATATGGCAATCCCATACCAAATCAGAAAATATTCTTTTTTGACCAGACATATGATACCTACTTAGGTTCAGACAAGACAAATAGTAGTGGTATTGCATTCATTGAGTGGAATATTCCTTCAAATCACACTCTTGGACCAACAATTATCAATGCAACATTCTATGGTAATGAGTCCCTTTCACTATTATCATCCTGTCAATGGATAGTATTAACAATATTATCTTCCACAAATATTGAAATCAATCAAGTCCCCAGTTTGCTAGCTCCAGGAGATACTCTTTCTTTTTTAATCCACATGATTGATGATGCAAATAACCCAATATCAAATGCAACTATAACAGTTTTCAAGGATAGTATGCCACTTGCAGTGAATACAACCAACACTTCAGGAAGTATTCACTTCGAAATAATATGTAATAGTTCATGGATCACACTAGGAGATAATGAAATCCGTGTTGTCTATGATCAAGACTTTCACAATTTCTTAGACTCATCAGAAATCACATTCATAATCGAGATAGCAAAAATACCTACTTCACTTACACCTCAAACTCCAATTCCAAATGAAGTTGTTCTCAATGAATCCATAGACTTGTATATTGAGCTATCTCAAGAAAACGGTTCACTTGCAAATGAGTTTCTAAAAGTATTCTTCGATGAAACATTCTTACTTCTTACTGCAACCAACAACTCAGGAATTGCTCACATTCAAATGAACATTGACGAAAGTTTCATACTAGGACTCCATACATTGAAGATAGAGTATAATGGTACAGAACGGTTTTTTGAGTCTACCTTTGAAATCCCTTTTTCTGTGTTAAGCCCTGTACAAATCATGACCAACATACCTGATTCAGTTGATATTGGGTCAAATATCCAAATTGAAATCACTGTTTTTGATTTATTCAAACGAGCTATTCCAAAATCACTAATTTCAATATATGACTCTACATCTAATCAGAGATTCATACTAACTTCAAACTCCATTGAAATAACCACAATCTTTCGATATGAACTCCAAGGACCTCCAGGTATTCATACTCTAAACATAGAAATCACAAACAACTCATTCATCATGAATACCAGCTCAAAATGTAATTTCATAGCTTGGTCAGTTTCAATCATATCAGTTATCAACTCCAATATCGAACATTATGCGTCTCCAGGACAGGAGATTTATCTCGAGATCCAGATGAATGACTGGACTGGAAATGCCTCATTCAAACATCTACAGCTTCTGATTAATAATGAAATCCAATTCTCTGTAATCACTGATTCTAATGGTCAAGCTACGTTTTCTTTTTCGGTTCCGTATATTGAAGACCAATACATTGCTTCTATATTATACAATGGAAACAATACTCTATTCGAATCATTAGCTCAATACGATTATAGTTTTCAAGTTACTAAAGTAATGCCCATACGACTTGAGCTTAACTTCTATGAGATTATTGCTCCTCTTCATGAATTATCTATACAGCTCACACTAAGAGGTTTCAATGGATCACTAATTCAAGGTGTCCAGATGAACTTCATATGGTTAGACCTTAGTTTCTCTTCTGTGAGCACTGAAGGAGGTATGTTTATACTTCATCTTAGGGTTCCATTCATAAGTGGTCACTATAATTTATTCTATGAATCTGAAACTTCAAAATCAGTTCTCTCGACAAACGGATCATTCTTAATTGAAATAACCATAGCTGATATAGAATCGCTAGAAGGTATTGGCATGATTGGTTTAGTAATTGCAATCATTGTTTCTGTTGGAGTTTCATCCATACCGATTATTCGACGAAGATATCTCCTAGGTTAAAATTGAAACATGGTGCTCCGGCCGGGATTTGAACCCGGGTCGGGGGATCGAGAGTCCCCCATGCTGGGCCGGACTACAATCGGTATCATTGTAGGTAGTCTACAATGTTCTACCGGAGCCATTAATGAACTGCCAGTCCGGAGCGCGATGGGGCTCGTTTTGAACTCCACAAATAAGCCTTTCCCCACAAAGACAGATCAGCCACTATGGTGTACCAAATAATTGAGTCAGACTACTCCAGCTATCCTGTAAAAGCTGCAATAATCCTTCAACAACATCTTGTGCCCAACCTGTAGCCTGAAGGATGACTGCTATTACAATGGAAACCGTAACGACTGCAAGACCAAGAAGTAGACTCTCCTCAACCAATGGTCCTCCCTTCTCATTACGAAGAAGACTATCATCCTTTACCAAAGAATTCCACCTTAAACTCAAGTATAGTCTATTCCTTATAAGGTCCTCAAAAAGAGCCACATTCATCTCTCATATTTCACGTTCAGCAAATCTCATGGGATGTCCATAGGACCACATTTCTTCACTCAGCATCTCAAGATTAGAAGGGTACTCATTATCACGAATTATATCAATCAACGTATTCAAGGCTGGAATATGACTCTCAAATCCGAGATCCCTTGCACGGGTCATAAATGCTCCATCATGAAACCAGTTATCTTTGACTCCTTGATTATAATCATATACTTTATTCAAACCAGAAAATTCCAATATGCCATTTACTACTCTTCTTTTTATTTCTACAATTTCACTTACTCTACGTTTTGACTTACCCGGTGTTGGCCTTTCAAGTGTGACTATTATATCCATTAACGCAAGATTATCATTTTGGACTTCATGCCCGAGTTTCCATCTAGAAACAAGACCTGAAGCAGACTCACCGTGACAGGTTTGGATAGTACGAAGACCTGCAGTTATTGCCTGAAATAGAGCTTTGCTATGCTCTGCTGTCTGGATTTCTCCAAGAATAAGATAATCTGGTGACCTATGAAGACATTTTACTATTTCATCACTCTTACTAAATTTCGTCGATTGCTCATCAATAGGATTTACTCTAAATCGAATCTGATGAGTATCCTTTTGTTTTCTGCTCTCAATAGCATCTTCAATGTAAATTTTTCTCCACCACTTTGGAGTTGTCATATCCAATGCATTCAAAAGAGTTGTCTTTCCAGCTCCAGGACCTCCTGTTATTGTGATATTAAATCGACATGAAACAGCAAAAAGCAAAATCGCAGCAACTTCTGGAGACATCGTTTCATTTTCAATCAAATCATGAACCGAAAATGCACTATTTTTGGCTCTACGAATCTCAAGGTGCAATCCATCAGGACTAAGTGGAGGCACACTCATAGAAAAACGCATTGAGGCATTATAAATCTGTAAATCAGTTTTTAGAGAAGGATTACTTCTATCGAGGTGAAGATTACTCTCAGCACGGATTAGCGTGATAATCCTTGATATCTCCTGTTCTTGAAAAGTAATATTGGTAATACACCTACCATATTTTTGATGGTCAAAATATATTGTAGTTTCAGGACTATCAAAAAAAATCTCCTCCACCAAATCATCAAGAATGATTGGTATTATTGGTCCAAGAACGCTTCGACGATGAGCAATAATTTCAGAAAGTGCTAATCTTCTAACAAAATTAATCTCAGGTATTAGATTCATAATGTATTTTGAAATATCTTCAGTACTCTGTTTCAGTTTTTGAGTAATACCCTCTCTAAAGGAAGACATTCCATCTCCAATCGGAATTGATGTATGACTCAGATCTACAATAAGAGAATGTTCCAGAGAGGTTTTAACCAGTGGAACTGTAATGAACTCCGTTTGATTATACTCACCTCGTTTAAATATAGAAAGATAAGCTCCAACTGTGTATATTGAAATTACTTCTTCTAAAACCTCAAACAGATGATTGTTTACACCTATGAAAACGGTTTCCCAATCTTCACTTCTCCAAGGAGGTTCTGTTTCTTTTAATTCAGATAACTTACAGAAATGAATTAAGCCTCTTTTAGCCTCAGCCAACATTACCTGTGATTTTTTGCCTCCTGATTCTTTGATATTCCTAAGCTTCAAACAGCCATAATCACTTTTTTCGGGACATGTTTCACAACGTCTGTTCAGGCAATGAATCACTTGGATGTTTGAGCTCAACTAATCATCCACCTAATAGTTACAATCATCTATACAGAGAATTCCAAATAATCTCCTAGATTAGCAGATTTAATCAATGGATACTTGCATGCGACAACTCGATGACTCTTTTCATCATACCAAAATGGTCTCTAATACTGTACTCAGCCACCTCTGTTGCAGTCGAGGCAAGCTTCTGAGTTAGAACTGCTCGTTTTCCATACTCCACAGCGATCAACCGATCGCTAGCATAGGCTGCTGAAACCGTAAATATGAAGGGGTTTCTTCCGCCTCGCTTTGAAGAAGGAATTATCTTGAGAACGTCTAGTATTTTGTTTCTGAGAGCATTCTCATAGTCCTTTATCTTCCAACCTCTTGATTGGACCTTATTGACCACTTTTGGATTATTCATCAACATAGAAATAACCCTCGGAACATAGTCTTCTGGCTTCCGTATTTCAGGCGAGTAACCTGTAAGTGATTTGAGCCTAAGGGCTTCCCGTACAATTGCTCTTACATTGACTCGGTGCCCACATTTTTCAAATACATCAGCAATCTCATCAAGTGTTATTGGAGCTTCATCTTTAAACTCCCTTACAGCCATAAGAAGACAGACTGCTACCAATAGAATGTTATTACTAACATTCCCTGAGGTTTCGTTCACTACTTTCTTGTATAGATATGCAGTTCGATCACGAACTTGCTCATTAATCATAAGAAGTTTCGATACATGATTGAGGGTTCGCAAAGCTCTATACTTTGCCTCATTTTTACCAATTCTTATTCTAGTACTATATATCGTTTTCAAACGCTTGAACTTCTTTTGCATTCTTCCAGACAATGCCTGTCCTTGAGCGTCTTGAAAATACTTGTCTTTGTGAAAGCCTATGTAACTACCAAGACCATCTACAATATGCATTCGATTTCCCAAGGATACATACATACTTGCATCAGGAGTGTCACTACTAGGTCTTTCTCCCATCTGGTATGTAGGTAAAACATACTCTCTTGAGAGTACTAAACCACATTCAGCACACACTATATGTCCATGACTAGTGACTAGAAAACCACTACAATCAGGACAAGATTTCGAATCTGTTAAACGAGATTCACATGTTCCATCAGTCAAAAACCACACCCATTGAGAGTGTGCACAATTACTCCTAACTAGGTTTCAGATACTAAACATATACTCCCAGAGAACACTTGTCTATCCAAGCAAACTGTGCCTGACATTAAACAGTCTTTGACAGTCCGGTCAGAAAGAGAGATGGCCGAAAGTAATCAAGTATAGGCTCCTTGACTAAGGTTCTACATTATTGCAAGGAAGAACTTCTCTGAGCTGAAAACATTGCTTTGGCTTGGAGTAGATTTTGTAAGTGAAAAGACTAATCGTAATCCACCTACTGATCCAACGACTTCTAGACCATTTTTCTCTGATTTCTTGAAAACACTACCTTCAATGTAGAGTTTTGCTTGTTCACCTTTCGTAATAGGTTTGGAATCAATAACAACTGTGATTGAATCACTTGTGTTTAGTGTGTCTGATAGTGCATCAGGTAGTTCCAATGTGAGCATCGCACCATCACTTTTCGAAGACACCTTTAGCAGTTTTAATCTTCTAGTTTCAGTTTCCTCAACAGAATCTATGACAGCAGTCCTGAGCGTAATCGCCATGGATGATACACCTTTATCCACTAAAACCTACAATTGACGGCATGCCATTGTGAATTAAACCTACCGTTGAATCCATGTGCTGTTTTTTAAGAAAGATAATGACACTCTTTCGGTGTAATTGGATGACACGAAAACCAACAGCACTTCTCACGATTTCTATCCTCTTTTTTACTTGCTTTACTATTCCAGTTTCAGCTTTTTATTTTGATTTCCAATATTTTGAAACAGATAAATTGGTCTACGAGGTCGGAGAAACAATTGACATGGTTGCAAAACTTACCGCTGATTTCAGCGATGAAGGATGGTGCTATGCTTCATTTGCTATAGTGACTGATACTGGACCATCCTTTGCAGATGAGTATTTCATTCCTCCATCTCCTACAGTCCGTTACCTAAATTCATCATATACTATTATGCCAGATTATACTTCTCCTAACGAAACTGGAGTACAGGCCTTTGTTCTATTTTCTGTAGAAATCTTTGACACAGTATATCAAAGTGCTGGTGATAATATCGAAATCATAATCAATAGAGGTCATCTGACCACGATTCCACTATCACCCCTATCAGTTCAATATGGACTGAACACTTCACTCTCACTACAGATAACAAGTATATACAGCAATAATATATTCTACGCGAATGAACCCGTCACCTTACATGTAAAGAATTCAAACTCTCAAACTGTTTTTCAAAAGAACACAACCACAACCTCAGAAGGAATATTGCAACTTAATTGGAGTGAGTCACTAGGATCTCCTGGTTTATACAATCTAACAGTTTCCAGCTACGGAACTGAGGACTTTCTTCCTTTTTCAGACTTATTTCAAGTCACAGTTCTTCCTTCAATATCTAATCTAACAATAATTTCGTCACCAGCTTCGGTATATTGTCAATCACCTGACGGAGAACATTTCGAACAGGCTGAAATTATAGTAGAACATACTGATCTAGAATCTAGAGCTATAAATGATAGTACAATTCAATGGATTGCAACATTCGGTTCTGGAATAATGACAAATCTAGGAAGTGGTCTATATTCAAGTACAATCCCTTTCAATACCTGCCCAGGACTTTATCATATTAATTTCACAGCAATGAATTCTCAATTTCAAACTGCAAATACAACAACTGTGATAGATGTTCTACCTAATCAAATACAATTCTCATCAATCCAGCCATATTGGAATGTCATAAGAAGCCAGAACATTACGATAGAGTTTCTAATTAAACAATATCTTGAATGGAACCAATCAATAGAACTTCAATTCATTGCTGAATCACTACAATTTGAACAAAGATTTGATGTTCAACCTAATGTACCCAGCTTTGTCACAATTCCAATCTGGCACAGTATTTCAGTTGGACATCATACTGTATACATATCTCATTTGAATGAATACTATCAGTTTGTAGTGAGTCCTGAAATCAATATTCTTGTTACTGGAACAATGACTGCAAACGTATCAGACGAAATCGCATTTTATGACGAAACTTTAGAATTCAATCTAGGACTTTTGGATGATAATAATCAAACAGTATATTTGGCTAATGTAACAATATTCTGTGATAATTTATCTATCCCCTTTACAATAACTGACATTATTAATTCAAGTACGCCTCAAGCGATTTTGCTTCCCCCTTGGATATCACCAGGTCTTCATAATATCACTTTCATAATCAGTAGTCAATTTTTCAATACCATTAATATTTCAATATCTATCAGAGTCTGGATGCGCACAAATATCACAATCGTGATTACGACAAGTGATAACAACTCATTTACAAAATGCTCGATCAATGAAGAAAGTCAAGACTATGATATCACTGAAAGAATCTCATCTGGTTCAATCATGAGTCCTCCACCAATCTTGTACAATGGAACAACATCTACCATTCCCTTCACAACCCGATCTACTTCTCTTGATAATTGACCAAGACTCAGCTCTGGAACCATTAGCTTATCAACAGATTTGGCGAATTCTCTTATCGCATCGTCCGGAAAGGGCCACAAAGTCCTAAGTCGAAAAGATCGAAGTGTAGGCTCTGAGTTATTTGCCATCAGTTCATTCACTGCCCTAGATGTAGAGCCAAATGAAACAACACCCCATTTAGCTCTGGCAGGACCTGTAATTTGATAATCCTCCAATAAACCACGAGCGTTCTGAATCTTTGTTGATAATCTGCGAACTAATCTATCATGCACCTCCGGGTCTGCTGTTTTTCGTAACCCCTTTTCATTATGAGTAGACCCAGTTATGAGTAAATCATGTCCATCACCAAATCTTGGCATGAGTGCATGTCCCTCACTATCAACCACTCCGTAGGGTAAATCTCCTCTCTTTGAATATCGTCTTCTTACCGTACTATCCTCACTCTTGTCAATTACAACTCTTTCTCGCGAATGCGCCACAATCTCGTCTGATAAAAGAATTACAGGATGCCGTAATCTTTCAGATAGTTTAAACGAGTTTAATGTGAGTTCGTAAGTTTCTCGTGCAGAATTAGGAGCAAGTACAATACTTTCGTAATCGCCATGTGTGCCCCATCGAGATTGCATAAAGTCTCCTTGTGCTGCTTTTGTAGCTTGACCTGTACTAGGACCAGCTCTCTGAACATCCACTATAACACAAGGGGTTTCTGTCATAATGGCATATCCTATACCTTCTTGCATTAGACTAAACCCAGGACCTGAAGTTGCAGTCATTGATAACACACCACCCCATGAGCTACCAATAACTGCAGAAATCGCAGCAATCTCATCTTCCATTTGAAGATATACTCCTCCAATCTTCGGAAGTTTAATTGACATGATTTCAGCAATTTCAGAAGCAGGTGTTATAGGATATCCAGCAAAAAACCTACAACCTGCAGAAATCGCAGCTTCTGCGCAAGCCTGATTCCCCTGCCAAAATTCAACTTCTTCATTACTGTTGGACATAGACATAATTCCCAATCAGCGTTCAATAATATACTCAAGATAAGTATACTCTTACAGCTATTAGAATTCCGATATTCTTTTATCAAATTTAATTTCGTGAGTCACAAAGCGACCGTGGTCTAGTCTGGTTAGGACGGAAGCCTCCCAAGCTTCCAAGCCGGGTTCAAATCCATGGCGAGCGATGATTGCTATGACCCCTATGAGTCAGAAATGACAATGATATGGATCTTGAGTTAGGAGCTCGCCATTACTTTCGGCAACCTCCCCCTTTACTATACATTTAATCGTACGCTCTACAAACGCTTTTAAGGTGTATCAATAGAGTGGCGTTTAGACTGTTATGCCTCATGATTATGTTGAAGATGAACTCAGTAGACGTAGCGTATTCAAATCAGAACAGTTCTTATCAATTGATTATGTACCAGAAAGCCTTCCTCATCGTCAATCAGAAATTCGGACACTTGTTCAAAGTTTCAAGACTCTAATCAGTTCACCAGGTCGCACGAGTAATAGATTCATCATTGAAGGACCAGTAGGTACAGGAAAGACAGCTGTAGCTAAAAGATTCTCTGAACAGATGATTCAAGCTGCAAAAAGAAGGAATATCAGACTTCATAACATTCACATTAATTGCCGTGTTAATAAGACATCATACTTGGTCTTTCTTCGAGTACTGAGAGAGTTTAAACCAAAATTTCCTAGGCGTGGACATTCTCCTGATGAACTGCTTCAAATGCTAGTCGAAGTTCTCGATGAAGAGGACCGCTATCTTCTCCTAATTCTGGATGAACTTGATTATTTCATCAGACAAAGAGGTGCTGACATTTTATATGATCTTACACGTCTTATGGATGACAGATTAAATGCGACTCAGCGACTCTCAATTATAGGAATTGGTCGCAAAATCCCTCTTGATGATGATATTCTTGATTCTAGCACACGTAGTACACTTCAGCGCAATATCCTTCGTTTTTCAAGATATAATCGTGATGCGCTTTATGATATACTCCGAGATCGTGTAGAAATGGCCTTTGAGAAGAAAGCTGTAATGGATGAAACAATCCAAGTCATCTGTGATATTGCTTCTGAACACGGTGATGCACGCTATGCCATAGAGCTCCTATGGCGCGCAGGTAAATGCGCTGATAGCGACCAAACAGATATTGTAATACCTGATTATGCACGTCGTGCCAAAGCTGATACTCATCCTGAGCTCAGAAAGGAAATTTTTGCTACACTACCTATTCAACATAAACTTCTGTTATTAGCCGCAGCAAGGCAACTTAGAGAGATTCGTGGTGCGTATGTTACAATTGGTGAAGTTGAAGACATGTATCGTTCAATATGTGAAGAATATTACCAAGAACCACGGGCACATACCCAAATTTGGGAATGGGTTCAAGATCTCCATTCACATGGTATCATAGATACGAAGAAATCCGGGACAGGCCAGAGAGGTCAGACCACTCTTATTGGGTTCTCTGAGGTTCCAGCTGAGATGTTGGAACAATTTCTCTCGGGATTGCTCGATACATCCAAGGAGGCTATGAGAAAATAATGGATTCTGAAAATTCGCATAAAATTGCCATTGAAGACATATTCTCATCACGAGGAAGAATAAAGATACTCAAGGAACTTGCTGTTTCTAACGAGTTAAATATCTCAGAGCTTTGTAGAAGAGTAGACCTCAATCATAGTTCTACAAAATCACATCTTGAAGTGTTACTAAACTCAGGTCTCATAGAGGAGAAGAAATTTGGTAGAATCAAAATATATCGATACAAAATCGAAGACCTTAGGGCACGCTCACTAAGAAGTTTATTCAATCTCTGGGAGTCATGATGAGGTATCTACGATATGACGAACTATCTCTCACGTTTGTTTTATCTTGGTGACGATTATCATGGCTCGCAATATCAACCAGGTCTTGCGACAGTCCAAGGAGAACTAATCGATGCTCTCACAAGCTGGAGCAGAGAGTCCCACTCTACTCAAACAGTCCAATTATCAGGAAGGACTGACAGAGGAGTTCATAGTATTGGACAACTGGCTATGATCATTACAGAGAATCAATTCAATATTGACAAAATCAATCGTTATCTTCCAGATGATATCATATTATGGGCATCTACAAAAGCGCCTCCCAATTTTTCACCACGCCACAGTGTATTGATGCGACACTATCGATACTATCTTGACAAATCTTGGACTGATTTGAATCTTGAAATTTCCAAAAAAGCAGCAGCTCTATTAATCGGATCTAATGATTTCTTTGAACTTGCAAAACCTGATGGTGGTCGAAATACTACCACAACAATTCTGAACATATCAATTAGTTTCCATAACAATGGTTATTTCTTGGATATCTTTGGAACTCGATTTCTCTGGAAACTAGTACGTAAAATAGTAACACTACTCACAGAAATTGGAGCTGAAAGAATCAAACTTGAATCTATCGAGAATATTCTCTCAGGACATCAAGTCTTTAAAAGTGGGATCCAACCCGCTCCACCAGAAAACCTAGTCCTTATGGAAACAATAGTTCCAGTCCAAATGAAGCCAAGCAAATACGCAATTCGACTAATCCAAAAACAACTATACAATCAACTCGAACAATATAGACGGTCAATTAGAACAGTAAGTAATGTCATCGACCACTTTTCAAGGCCAATGATGACTTATCAACATTCAACCAACTCGCGAAATCAGCCAGACTTTTAGGATTTATCTTCAGAATCTCGCGAATGCTATCAAGGTGGGTTTGACGTACTCTTCTCTTTGAAACTCTTGTCACCTCAGATAGAGACGAGATGACATCAGCCTGTTTATCTCGTTTTCTTTCACCTTGCCAAACTAAAAGTGGCCATGAAGGCTGTGAATATTTAACACGCTTGAACGGCGTTTCAGATCGGCTCATAGCTACTCCCATGGATAAGAAGTCGTAAACATATGCAAGTAGCTTCCAATTTTGATTTACCATGATTCTTCCAAGTGTTAAATCTGCAAGAGAAAGTTGTTCGAATCCATCATCTAGTTCATTTGGAGTCATGAGATGAAGATGTAGATTTTCTTCTAGCCATAATACCAATGAATCATGATTTAGCTCTGATTCAGATAATGCCTTTCTGGCAGCCTTCGAACTCGCTGAAGCAAACAAATGCCGTAGAGTTTCTTCGTCACCACGTTTTGAGTCTCTGATAACTGATTCAATTACTACAGATGTTAAACCACTCCTCACCTGAGACTCTAAATCAGAAATTGCAGCACGAAGGTCTCCTCCCGAACCTTCAACTATCTCGTTGAGTACTTCATTAGATACTTCCACATTGTTTTCCAACAGTATATGTTTCAATATCTTCTCGATATCACTATTCTGTATGAGCTCAAAGCTGAAGACTTGACATACCTTCATGAGATCTTTAAGACGAGGACTACTTGGATCATTTGCGGTCATAACAATTGGATGGACCGTGTCCTTGATTACTTTCAAGATCGCTCCCACTCCACCTCTATCACTAGTTCCTGAGAGACCATCCACCTCATCCAACAAAATAAGCCTAGGTCTACCATCGAGAGTTTGTTGTGATGCAGCTCTCCAAACTAATGTTTCTATATTATCCTTGTTCCTTTTATCACTTGAATTGAATTCTACAAGTTCCATATCCAAATCGTTTGCCATAGCTCCAATTGATGCAGTTTTTCCTATTCCAGGTGGTCCGATTAAGAGAGCTGCTCTTCTGTTTGGAATTTTTGATATCCATGATTCAATCCAGTTTTTCAATGACTGGATTGTTTCATGATTCCCAACCACTCTTTCAAGTGTTTTTGGACGATGTTTTTCTGGCCAAGGTAGGTTTTCATCAATCATTTAGAATCACTACCATTTACTCACAATCCCAGACGCGCTAAGAGTGAGGAAAGTTGAATCTCACCATTTGCACCTTCAGACATGCGGAACTCTATTTCAGCTGTCTGGTTCAGTATATCCAATCTTTTTTGACTATCAAGATTTAGATCCTCAATCTCACGATGCATCTGCTTCACCAAGTCCACGGGTGAAACTCCCTGCTGATAGATTAGACTCCTTAGACTATCAAGAGACTGATCATATTTTCCCTCTTTGGCATCGCTAAGCATCTTCCTTACAGTTTCTGGGTTTGCTTTTCCAGAGATTGAATATACAATCTCATCAGTCACTTTCTGACCTGTGGATGATGAAGCTTGAAGAAGATTGATGGCAGCTCTCATATCCCCCTCAGCAAGATACAGAATAGCTTCAATGCCAGAAGAAAGAAGTCTTACTCCTTCCTCTTTGGCGATATAATTGAGTCTACTTGCAATATCATCATTACTAAGTCTGGAAAAGCGAAAAATTGCACATCTTGATTGAATAGGTGGAATAATCCTACTAGAATAATTACAAATCAAAATCATTCTACAAGAAACAGCATAAGATTCCATTGTGCGTCGTAGAGCATGCTGAGCATCCGCAGTAAGATGATCGGCCTCATCAAGAACAAGAATTTTGAACGGTGCATCACCTGATGGCATTGTCCTTGCAAAATTCTTAATTTGATTTCTTACAACATCAATCCCTCTTTCATCACTTGCATTTAGCTCCATAAAATTCCGTCCAAATGTGTTTCCAAAGAGGTCTCTAGCCATTGCCATTGCTGCAGTAGTTTTACTTGTCCCAGGTGGTCCTGCAAACAAGCAGTGAGGTACAGCCTTGGTTTCTACAAATTTCTTTAAGCTCTCAATCACTGATACCTGACCAATAATCTCACCTAAAGTTGGAGGTCGATATTTTTCAGTCCATAGATCCAAATCCATTTGTAGTTCCCACCAATATTGTAGTCATGATGACCTTACAATTCTACAGGTTTCGTGATGATTCCTTTTCGGCGCTTTAAAAGATTCTCTGGCAACAGAATCATATCACTCAAATGAAGCATAGGATTAATCATTCTGCCTCGTTGATACAGAGTAAGGGCTTTATCTCAACTTAATCAGAAAGTGAATGTGGTTTCTCATGAAGATATGTAGTGAAGCAAAAGATGAGATGAATCGCTTTGAGATGATGTTTCTCAATGAAACCCGAGAATGTATATTTCAAAAATCAATGCCTGAAGTTACTGTGGCTGGAAATAAAATGGGTCCTTTCAAGAAGGGTGACAGGGCAAGTTTTCCTAACTGGGCAATAGAGCGATTTATGAGATATGATTTCATAGATATTGTACCTGAAGATGCCTACGACTCATTAAGAAGACTTCAAAACCTCTATCGAGAAGAAGAAAAACAACCTCATAAACTACAAACATTTCAACCATATCTCTACACAGCTCTCAACAGAAAAGTACTCCGACTTCAGAGTGACAGAACATCTATAGACCCTAGAAAATATGACGAAATCGAAAAACTTCAACGCATGGTTCCCTTTTTGGTAGAAACTCGATTATCAAAAATACTTCGAGTAGCTAAATCAGGAGCATATCAAGAGAAGAGAAAACAAATGGCTTATGAAGAGAGATGGCTCTGTGAAGAGCTAATTGATTTGCTCTCCGGATGGCGCCAAAATATTCTGGAATAGGTAATTAGAATTAGTGCCGTTAAATACAAATCAAGAAGAACTAGAAATCGAATATTGATAGAAGAATACGTATTCATGAATAATTAATAATTATCGAGGCTAGCAGAAATGTCCGGTTATGATGAACAGGAAAGATTCGAGGAGTTCCTAAGAACATACAAAGATGTACAAGGAACTTTGACCTATTGGTCGAGAATCCAACAAATGTCAATTAATGATGAAATATCCCTCACCATCGATTTTCAAGACCTGACCAGCTTCGATAATGTGTTCATGGCATTAGCAGCAGAAGATCCTCAGAAATTCTTGGAGATGACAGATAATGCCCTAGTTTCAGTACTGCGTATCGAAGATCCGGACTATGTTGCTAGTCTTGATGTCAGCCTCATAAAAACACGCTTTGTCAATTATCCTGAACATATAGCACTACGTGCTCTGAGGTCGCGTCATATCGGGAAGCTGATACATATCAGTGGAATCATGATGAGAGCAAGTGTGGTCAAACCACTATTAGTCCAAGCAATGTTCCTCTGTAGAATTTGTCAAGCAGAAATACCACAACCCCAAGAAGAAGGAAGATATACAGAACCAGCGTTGTGCCCAGTTTGTACAAAGAAAACACCCATGCGTTTGCTTCCTCAGAAATCACAATTCAAAGATTGGCAAAAAGTTAGAATCCAAGAGTCGCCCGAGGAACTTCCTCCAGGACAAATGCCTAGGTCTGTTGATGTCATTCTTGAAGGTGATATTGTTGATATCTCCAGACCTGGAGAATTGGTCAAAGTGACTGGTATACTTCAAACATCTCCTGACTTCTCAAGAAGAGGAGGCAAGCTTGCCACATTCAATGTGTTCATTGAAGCAAATGGTATTGAGATATCAGAAAAAGAGTATGAACAACTTGAGATATCAGAAGATGATGAGAAGCGAATCAAAGAGCTAGCTGAGGATCCATATGTTCATGAAAGAATCAATGCATCAATAGCACCTTCTATTCACGGTCATGAACACATCAAAGAATCAATTGCGCTCCTCCTTTTTGGTGGCGTTGGAAAGACATTGCCTGATGGGACTCGCCTTAGGGGTAAATCAAACATATTGATGGTTGGAGACCCCGGAACAGGAAAAAGTCAGATTCTAAAGTTTGTAGCGGGACTTGCTGCACGAGGACTTTACACCTCCGGAAAGGGAACCACCGCAGCTGGGCTAACAGCAGCTGTAGTTCATGATACTGAATCTGGTGCTATGACCCTTGAGGCTGGAGCATTGGTTTTGTCTGACCAAGGGATTACATGTATTGACGAGTTTGACAAGATGGACCCTAATGATCGAACTGCAATACACGAAGCCATGGAACAACACACAGTGAGTATTGCAAAAGCTGGAATTGTCGCTACTCTGAATGCAAGAACCTCTATTCTTGCAGCCGCCAACCCAACTTTGGGACGTTATGAGTCATCACTCTCTGTCCAAGATAACATCAGACTGCCATTCACTATTCTCTCAAGGTTTGATTTGATTTGGATATTAGTTGATACGCCAGAGGCCACAAGAGACCGTGAGCTTGCACAATTCATACTTAATATGCACCAGATGAAGAAGACACAAGATCAAACCACAACGCCGCCTATCGCTCCTGATTTTCTGAAGAAATATATTGGATATGCTAATCGTTATGTTATTCCACAACTATCACCAGAGGCAGCAGAGGTGATAGAGAATTTCTATGTAGATCTACGAAAGAGTGCAGAAGGTGGAGCTTCACCAGTTCCAATCACAGCACGTCAGCTAGAATCACTTGTTCGTTTATCAGAGGCTCGGGCTCGAATGGCGTTGCAATCCAAAGTCACTAAGGAGGATGCTCAATCAGCAGTCCGACTCATGGAAGAATCACTTCGTATGGTGGCACTTGACCGAATAACAGGAAAAATCGATATTGACCGTCTTGTTTCTAAGATGAGTGCATCACAACGAAGTTCCTCAGACATTATAATCAAAGCTATTCGTGATATGGAGTCTGAAGGAACCTCGACAGTGAATAAAGATGCCCTAATTCAGAGAGCAGTTTCCATGGGACTGCCTCGTGAAAGAGCTGAAGAAGTCATTGAGAAACTGTTGGCTGAAGGAATATTATACAGTCCACGCGAGGGCAAAATCAGACACTCTCAGAGCTGATCTAGATCCCTCAAATATTGCCAGTAAAATTTGGAGTGGAGTAATATTCGACTTGACAAGCTTGATATCAACAGCAAAATAATCAAACATCTTCAGGTCCAAGGAATATCAGAGCTTTTTCCACCCCAAATCATTGCATTCAAAACAGGAGTCCTTGATGGAAAGAACCTTGTTCTTGCAATACCCACCAGTTCAGGAAAAACGTTAGTTGCCGAAATTTGTATGCTCAAAACAATACTTGATGGCCGCGGGAAAGCGCTCTATCTTGTGCCGCTGAAATCTCTTGCTCGTGAGAAATATATAGAGTTTAAGAAATACGAGTCACTAGGCATTACAACCTCAATGTCGATAGGTGACTATGATTCCCCTGGAAGACGTCTACATGATTCAGACATTGTGATAGTGACAACTGAACGGGCTGATTCGTTGGTCCGTCATAAAGCTGAATGGATCAATGATATTGGAATTGTTGTTGCAGATGAGATTCATCTCATTAATGACCCCAAAAGAGGCCCTACACTTGAGATGGTATTAGCCAAGCTCATTCAAATCATAAAACACATTCAGATTATTGCTCTTAGTGCAACAATCTCAAATGCCAATCAGATTGCTGAGTGGCTTGGTGCTGAGCTTGTTAGAGATACTTGGAGACCTGTACCTCTAAGTGAAGGGGTTTACTTGGATGGGCGAATTAATTTCTTTAAAGACGGAAAGAACAGCTTTCGAAATATCAATAGGACCCGAAGAGATGAATTAGCTGATGTTGTCTGTGACACACTTGACGAAAATGGTCAAGTCCTTGTCTTTGTATCAAGTCGTCGATCAACCGTTACTGTTGCAAAGAAACTCGCACCCTTTCTCAGAAGATATATCCCTGATGATATAATATTACAGCTATCTAAAGGGGCAAGTAAAATTGGAAGGACCCCATCAGCACCAGAGTCTTCTAAAATACTTGCACGACTTATAGCGAATGGAGCTGCTTTTCACCATGCAGGTCTTGATAATCAAGAACGTACACTTGTTGAGGACTACTTCAAAGAAAATATGTTGAAAGTGATTGTTGCGACTCCAACTTTAGCAGCTGGGGTGAATCTTCCCTCAAGACGTGTAATTGTTCGTGATTACAGACGTTTTGAAACGGACCGTGGTAGCTATCCCATTCCAGTTCTAGAATACAAACAGATGGCTGGAAGAGCTGGTCGACCGAAATATGATAAATATGGAGAAGCTGTACTAATAGCCCGGACCGAACCTGAACATGATTTTCTTATTGACAACTACACCCTATCAGAGCCTGAAGAAATCACCTCTAAATTGGCCTCTCCGCGTGCAGTTCGTGCTCATCTTCTAGCATCTATTGCCACAGAAATGACGAGAAACCGTGAAGAGATAGACTCTCTAATAGGAGGTACGTTCTTCTCACATCAATTTGACCAATGGGAGATTAATCAACATGTTTCATCCGCTTTAGGTTTTCTTGAGGAAGGTGGTCTAATCGAAACAAGCTCTGATGGTTCCTATACAGCCACACTGATTGGAAGAAGAACCTCCCAGTTATACATTGACCCCTATACAGCAATATTATTTCGTGATGTGTTGTCTGAAACAGACCACCATAGCATGATTGGTATTCTACATCTATTATGCCATACTCCAGACCAACCATTATCATATGTGACAAGATCCGAAGCTGAAGAGTATGAAATTACCGTAGATGATCATCTTGATGAACTTATGATTGAACCACCTATCGAAGAAAGTCCTCGCACTTACTTAGAATTTCTAGCTCAGGTAAAGACTGCTTTGCTGCTTCAAGATTGGATCTCTGAAAAAACTGAGAGAGATATTACAGAAAAATACAATGTTGGTATGGGTGATGTTCATCGATTTGTACAATCTGCAGAATGGTTGACATATGCAGCATTAGAAATCTCCAGAATATCCAATGCAGTCAGCCATATTCCATTTCTCAGAAATCTTAGATTGCGTCTTCGTCATGGAGTTCGTTCAGATATTCTAGAACTTGTAAGTCTCAAGGGAATTGGACGAGTAAGAGGTAGAATGCTTCACAATCATAGATTGGTCAACTTGGCTGATCTATATCAAGTTCCAATAGAAGAATTAGCAAGAATTCCTACTATTGGCACTTCAATAGCAGAGTCAATTAAGAAACAGCTAGGTATCGATATAAAACTAACAACCACTGATATTGAAGATTCAGTTGAGGATGATGACATAGACTCAATTCAAACACTGTTGGAAGATTTTGGTGAGTAATCATTATAGCAGAGGCGAGTCTGTGATAATCTTCTCAATTAGTTTCTCTGTATAGTCACTTACAATATTGCTCTCATTATACTTATCATCAAATGAAGTGACATCTATACCCATCAGCTCCTGAAGAAGATTCAACGAACACATACCCATGACTTCAAGATTATAACCTCCCTCAAGAAAACATACTATTCTTCCATCAGCATATGAGTTAGCTATCTGCTTCAGCTTGGTATTCATCATTGCAAAGCCAGCTGTTGTAAGCCCAAGATTAGTCAAGGGATCCATAAAATGCCCATCATAACCAACTGACACAAGTATGAAATCTGGATTGTAAGACTCTGCTATAGGCTCAACCACCTGAGAAAACGCCCGATTATAGGAATAATCTCCTGCTCCTGGATACATTGCCAAATTTATTGTATAACCTACTCCTTCACCCATTCCAATCTCATTTGGAAAACCAGATCCCGGGAATAAGGTTCTCCCATCCTGATGAAGTCCCACGTAAAACACATCTTTAGAAGAGTAAAAACTGCGTTGTGTGCCATTTCCATGGTGGGCATCATAATCAACTATCAATACACGTTCAACTGCATGCTTTTCCAAAAGATGCTTGGCTGCTATAGCTACATTATTGATAAAACAAAACCCAAAAGCCTTTTCATATTCAGCATGATGACCAGGCGGTCTGCACAATACAAATGCGTTCTCAGCATCTCCATGCATTACCCTATCAACTGCATCTATTCCTCCACCAGCAGCGTATAATGCTGCATCATATGTGTATGAATTGACTGAAGTATCCATTGTGTAAATCCCCCCACCTTTCTCTGACTTTTCTTTTATTCCCTCAAGATACTCCTTACCATGAAGAAGATACACCTCACTTAGAGGGGCTCTATTTGGAGTCAGGAGATTCACTTTTTGACTATCCAGTAAACCCGCAGATCTGATTGAATTCAAAGCACTTCTCAGCCGTTCTGGGCTCTCTGGATGACCTGGAGACATCACATGTTCAACAAAAATATCGTGGTATACCAGATCAGTGACCATTATACTGTCATCCCCATTTTCAATTCCAACACATACGAGAATTATGAAGCTATTGATAAGTTTGAATCATTGATAAGAAGAAGTTGAAAAGAAACAGAACACGTGTTCCAAATATTTCATAAATCTATCAAATAGTGGTAATGTTTATCTTTAGTCCAAAACATCGCATCCGTAATCATGAGTCACCCCAATCTCATGTTGCAAGGGTCGGTAGTCTAGCTTGGTATGATTCTTGCTTGGGGCGACTTGAGGAACCCAAACCTCAAGTCACAAAATGCAAGAGATCGGGAGTTCAAACGATTTGGGATCTCCCCAAACCGGAACAAGTCTCCCCCGGCCCACCATTATATTCAAATTTTTCATCCAATTTCCCATAGACACTCGTAAATGGGCCCTGAGGGCGCTAAAGTGCTCTTCATCATTTTAACTCTCATGACAGTCATTTCTCCTAGTACTTCCTCAGCTAGATTTTCCAAATTTTCATTAATTCGTTTTGAATCTTTGACATAACGGACTCTGGCAATGGTCGCGTGAGGAGTGTACTTTTTCTTCTCTGGCTGATAACCAATCTCAATCAATGAAGAGTCAATCTCATTCTTTAGCTTAAGAATCTCAGATGCGTTTTTGGTGACTCCAATCCAAATGATTCTTGGTCGTCTATTGTTGGGAAATGATCCAATCCCCGCAACTTCAATCTCAAAGGGATCAATCTTGATTCTATCAAGACATGCCTGAATCTGATTTAATCTTGAGAGTGGAGTATCACCAAAAAAACGTAAGGTAAAATGGATATCCTCACTCTTTATAATCTTCATCTTAGCAGCTGTCAAGTCTAGTGTTCCCTGTATATTTTGAATTTTAGATAACAACAACTGATCTTCTATATTGATACTCAAGAAAGCTCGGACAACAGAACTCACGTTTAACACTTCCAGAGGTGAATAACAATAGTACATCCACAATATTACAATGACGCTAGGCGGTTCTAAGTGAATTCTTAAAGGGCAATTACGAAACGAGGGTATAATTATACCTATCAAATCAAGGTGTTTCCTAATTACATGATAGAGCTATAAGACTCTTGGTGTGAAAAATGAAATTGGTTATTGTGACTGGTATGCCTGGTGCAGGAAAAAGTGGAGTTGCTCAAGCATTCCATGATGCTGGTATTCCAGTAATCGTGATGGGTGATGTGATTCGTGAAGAAACTCGTAAACGTGGCCTTGAACCAAATCCAGCAAACACCAAAAAGGTCATGCTGGAACTTCGGGAAACAAAAGGTGCTGGTGCAATAGCTCTATTCTGTATGAATGAATTAAAGAAACTTGAATCTGAGATAATCGTTATAGAGGGATGCAGGAGCATCGCCGAAATCGATGTATTCGATGATTGTGCTGACTCTGTTGTAATTGTCTGTGTTCATGCTTCTCCAAAAGAGCGTTACAAAAGACTCCGTGAAAGGAATCGTGAGGATGCGCCTCCTAGTTGGGAAGTATTCCGCGAACGTGATATCAGGGAAATTTCAGTAGGTCTCGGAGGGGTGATTGCACTAAGTGATATCATGCTTGTGAATGAAGGTACAATCTTTGAATTCCAAGAACAATCCAAAGAATTAGTGAAGAGGTTAACATGAGATGGAAGTTCTTATAATATGTCCAGTAAATCCTACAGAAGATGCTAATAAAGTTACAAAAGGTCTTGAGAATCTTCTAGGTAGGTCTGATTTGACAATTATGGATAGTGATCATATCCAAGAGATATCCCTATCATCAAAGAACCAAGACATACTAAATCTCGTACGTCAGACTATCCATGAAACAAGAATTATTGATGCCGCTCGAAAGCGATTGAGATTAAACTGGAATGGAACCTCCACTAAAATCTACTTTGATAAACAAGCTGCCTTTGCTAGAAAAACGCGGATTATTGATGACGATCAAGAATTGCCACCCTTGGGTAGTATTGAAATTATAATTTCTTTTGACTCCGAATCAGAATTTGATGATTTTATTAATTGGTTCACCCCTCTAACAAAAAATGGCAAAATCATCAACTATTAAACTCCAAGTGTGAGGATTTCCCTTACTAATCCTCTATGAACTCTAAATCGAATAACTTGACTCACCGTAAGTCCTTTACTCTCTGCTAAATTTTGAAGCTTCATGTCACTACTCCCACAAATACATATACTCCCTTCTCGGCGACGAAGAATAGAATCAGCTTTTTCAAAAAGATCTTCGACAAGCAAAATAGCCTGAGCACCTCTCGTTGAACTTGCTCTTCCATACGGTGGATCAGTTACTATACAATCACATCCATTAACTGGCAAATCACGAACATCTCCTTGAATGACATTAAAGCTACTTCCAACTGATGAAAGATTCAATTTACTTCCTTTTAACAACCGCCAATTCAAATCGATGCCAACAGTTCTCGCACCTATAAAGGCCGCTTCGCATAGAATGCCACCACCTCCGCAAAATGGATCGAGCACAACCTCTTGCGGCATGACACCTGCAAGATTACACATCACTCTAGCTAGAGTGGCATTCATCATACTAGGATGAAAGAAAGGTTTTCTTCCTGGTGCTCTATCTCTCAACATAGGTCTTAGAATTGAAGCATAAGACTTGCAAACTCGAATACATTTTCGCGTGAATACAACAAGAATACGAGCCTGAGGGTTGTCTAGATGCACTTTCGCACCAGCAACCTGTTTGATATGTTCACCAAGACTACTTTCAAAAGCTAACCGATCGTTTATTGATAACTCTCCATTCTCTGAGATAGTTCTCACTGAGAATGTTTCACCTGGTCTGATATTATCTATCAAAATATCATCAGATAAACGATCAAACAAATCATCGTGCAAATCTGTTTCTGAAAGTAGAACTCCAGCCTCCTTAACCAATGCCGCTCTCTCAAGGAAAAATGGAGTCAAATTTTTTTGAGAATCTACAAGACCAATTCGTCCATCCCAATGAACTGAAGTATTACAGTCTGATAAACGAGTTAATGTATCGATTTCTGCTTTGGCTGCGCTAATGTACTCACCAGATATATAGACAAAATACTTACTCAAATAGTCATCACTCGTATAGATTATCGCCACCTGCAAAGATGCGTTGCATCTCTCCATACAATATATCGATTCCAGTCATTTCTTTTGCTGAAACAGGCACACTTGCGGTAGCTGTGTCTAGTGATTCAAGCATATCCAAAACGGACCGTGAGTATTCTCTCCGCAATCCTTCCGATGATGATTCGAGAGCTTCTTCAAGTAAATAGAACTCCGAACCCCATTCCACAATTTCCTCTACCTCCTTCTCAGTCAGAATATCTGGTTTGCTTAAGACATTCAATTGTGGAAGGTCAAAACGAATACTTATTGAAATCCCTAGGAGTGTTGATGAGAGATAACCTGTGGGAGTACGGGCTATATTAGAATCGAGTAAATATAGCGAAAGTGCTGGATCATCACCTCTCAAACTTGATACCATTAAAGGTCCAGAGTTACGATACGCAAAAAGCTCCATTTGACCTGGGCAGTCTACAAGTACATAATCTCGGTCAGTATCGATAATCTCATCCCTAATATCATTGACCTTACTTACAGCCATGTCCAACGAAGCTACAAGAGCTCCATTTGGGCCTAATCCAAATGAGCTCATGACTTCTCCATAATCGACATATTCTCTAATATCAACATCACTTGTATAGGGGGGAGAATCCACACCAGGATCGAGATTAACTACAGTCACACTCAAATCCGAGCCAACTAACCATTTCTCAAGCGATGCAGTTAGCAAGGACTTACCTGAGCCTGCTGTACCAACAATGAATGTGAAATACATCTATAGTACCAACAAGAAGTGTCAAATCAACCTCTTTGAGTTCTTCGGTACGATTCCAATTTTACACAAATCTATCCTCTTTATCCTTATTGAAGAAGGCTCAAATTAGGGTCTACGCAACTCTTATAGCGATTTCAAAGGGCAGACATATTATGGACAGTAGTGAGGCTCTCCGGAGGTTAGCAGAAGCAATGGCTGGTGAGATATGCCTCGCTGAGAATGATCCTGGCGCTGTTATGCGACGATGGCGCGAAAGATTTCATATCTCTCAGAAGAATCTCGCTAAGTATCTCAATGTATCGCCTTCAGTCATAAGTGATTATGAAAGTGGTAGACGGAAATCACCCCGAGTTGAGACCATTAAACGGTTTGTCGAAGGGTTAATTGAGATGGATGCTTCTGATGGTGGGCGAGTAGCTATGGCACTTGAGAAACTAATCGCCCCCGAAATCGCTTCGGATGCTATTCTTGATAGTCGTGAATTCGGATTTCCAATACCCGCAAGGTTACTTGTAGAACATCTTAACTGCAAAGTTCTTACTCATCGAAATTTGCTCGATAGAGACATCTATGGCTATACAGCTCTTGATAGCATAAAGGCCATTGTTAGCCTAACTCCCCAACAGCTTCTCCGACTATATGGTGGAACAACTCAGCGGGGAGCCATTCTTACAAATGTTACAACAGGGCGTTCCCCAATGGTAGCCATCAAAGCTAGTCAGATTGGGACCTCTGCTGCAGTAAAACCCGCAGTGGTTATACTTCAAGGAATAAAAGAATTGGATTCACTTGCTATACGAATAGCTGACAGCATACATCTACCTTTATGTATATCAGAAATAGATACTGCTGAGGAATTGGTACGTGAGATTCGGTCTTTTGACCCTCAGATGTAATACTTACTCAAGAAGGTGAAACATGTTGAAATTTGCTATGGAGATTAATGACCCAATCCATGGTTTCATAGGTATTACTGAAACTGAGGCTAAAATCATCAATTCATTACCCTATCAAAGACTAAGAAGAATCAAACAGCTTTCTGGTGGCCATTTTGTTTATCCAACAGCAGAACATACACGTTTTGGTCACTGTATCGGTGTTATGTATCTTGCAGGCCTCAGTGGTAGAAGACTTCTAAGCCGAATGGGTCTTGGAAACCAGACACTCCAAGAAGTTAGAATAGCAGGCTTACTCCATGATATTGGTCATGGTCCTTTTAGTCATGTCTTTGAGGAAGTACTCATAGAGAAACGTGGAATGAATCACGAGGATGTGACAGAGTGGATAATCCTCAAGAGTGAACTGAGCGATTTGCTAGAATCTGATGGAATCTCGAAGAAAAGAATAGCTGACTTAGTTCGAGGTCGTCAGAAGACCAAGAAGGATGCTATTTTAGCTGGAATTGTTGCTGGGCAAATAGACTCTGATAAGATGGATTACCTGATTCGAGACTCATTCTACTGTGGGGTAAACTATGGACTAGTTGACATTCACCGTCTGATCAATAGCATTGAAATCTCAAAGAACTATCAGATGCAATTTGATATTGCAGCAAGAGGTGCATTAGAATCGTTTCTTGTAGCAAGATATGAGATGTTTCTCAATGTATATTATCACAAAACAGTTAGAAGTGTCGAAGTCATGTTGGTCAAACTAATAGACGCTGCAGACAAAGTGTTAGATCTTACTAGTTTTTCCTCCCCTGAAGAGTTCCTAGAACTAGATGATATGTCACTCATTTCAAGAGTTCGAAGTATAAATACTTCAGAATCAGAGGATGCCAAAGAAGCATCAAAAATGGTTAATCTTCTCGACTCTCGTATTCTTTACAAGTCAGCTTTCGAAAAGGTCATTCATACAGAAGACCGATTTGTTTCTAAGATTCTCACTAAAACAAAAGTTCGTGAGAGCATTCAAGAAGAAATTGCATCTATTGCTGGAGTCAATTGTGACGAAGTGATAGTTGATGTTCCCACTTTACCATCAGTACCATATAATCCTCACCAACTTGATCCAATGGAGATAGGGATTTTTGAGGTATTTGATGGAAAGAGAGTTCCGCATAAACTCTCAGAGTACTCTAATATTGCAGAAATGATGAAAACGTATCTTGATGTAATTCGAGTGTACACATTCGATAAGAATCGCATAAAAGTTGGGAGAGCTGCACGGGAGGTCTTCCAAGAAGTTCCTGATACTGCTCTGATACATATGTGAGGATATTTTCGAACAAATGGTCTGATCGCATCATAGACTTGCAAGCTAAGTTTCTGAAACCCTCAATTCTGTGTGGTGGTTATATAGTTGCGATATGGATTCTAAATTGAACCCAACCTTCCGTCCGGAGTTGAGGACTTGAGCGATGAACTAACTGAAACCTTACAGAACATTAAGACCATCACTGGCGTTGAGAATGTCGTTTTGATTCAAAAAGACGGACTCCCTGTAGCAAGCGCAGGAGTATGGTTCAGTAAGGATGAAGTTTTTGCAGTGGCATCCTCAACCTGCGCAATTTTTGGGGTAGCTAAACTCATACATGGCTATTTCAAGTATCTATTAATGGAGTCTGATACTTCCAAGGTATTCCTTGCCTCGTTACCAAATGATCCAGACTATTTCTTGACAGTGACAACTGCACCTAGAGTGAATCTTGCCGCATTATTCATTGAGATGAAAGACAATCTTTCCAGACTATCATTTCTTCTTAGACAACATGTAGATGGGCGACTTCCTCCTCTTCGATCTTATAGTCTTGATGAAACTCAAAAAGTACTACAAGGATTTTCTGTGGCTGAAGGTCGTGATACGAGTTATGGTGTTTCAAGATCAATGATTTCACTTGACCGCTCTCAAGCACTTAGTCTTAGAGCTCTCCTTCGTCAAGTGCATGACTGCATACCAAATATCGGGTCAGTATTTTTGTCGCTAAGTGGTGGTGTCCGTGTTTCATTAGAAGGATTCACAAACGACCGACTAGCCGCAATGTCCTTTGCACTTCATGACGCATCAGAACGAGTTGTACGAACGCTCCGAAACAGCTCCCTTCAAACTGTCTTGTGCGAAACAGAGGAAACACGTCATTTTATCTATGCAGTTCCAAATGGAGTGTTCAGTTTATGGGTGGAAAAGGATAATCAAAAGCTTGGTCTTATGAGGCTTCTATTGAAACATTACATTGAAGAAATAAGACGAGTCTTGGCTGCAGTATCTGCTGTAAAACCTGCAGTTCCAGATGATTTGAAAGAACTGTTATTGTCAGGGGGTACCAACGGTGGCTTAATGCTAACGAGGAGAGATCCATGACATATTCAATCATGAAATTAATCGAGTTAATGGATGACCAATTTCCGCTCTTGTTGAACACATTACTAGAAAGGATGCCAGTGATTGTTGCAGGCGAGGATATCGAATTAGTGGATGACATCACAGAGAGTCTAACCACTTTATGTTCCCACCGACATAAACTAGTATTTTGGCGTGATTTCACATCGGAATCAGAGATTCTGGGAGTATGGGAAGAAGAAAAACACAACTATGAAGTTAGCAGAACCATTGTATGCGGTTTATCCGGCAATCTTCGACTTGCTATGGATAGAATTTCACACTTTGCGGGTTGGATTCTTGGTGTACCATTAGGTTTTACAGTACTAGGTATTCAAGTGACTGAGAACACACTTCAAGATGTAACTTCTCATATTCTGAAAAACTCGAGCAATTGCGGAATCTTAAGGGTAAGTTCGCCCTCATCCATAACTTTCTCACTTGTTAGATCTACGAATAGTAGCCTTGAAGTTGAGAAGAAAATTGTGAACAAAATCTTGGTTCGGAAGAAACAATCACTAGAGCGGATAAGACGTCTTCTTACGAAATCACTTCGTGGTCTTAATGTATCGAATCACATCCTAACAGCAGTCCTCAAACTGGATGACGAGTCTGAGAAACTGACACAAGATGTTTTCGAGGAAGAGATCAACAACTATGTCCATGCAGCTCGTAGAGCAGTCACTCTATTGTCACGAATACGGTTGGCAAGAGAACTTGGCGCATCCACAACTCTGACTGAGAGGAATCTGTACGAAGCTATTGGATGGGATGGAGGAGAACTACCCGATCTGATTCAATTTATCAGAGCCGAATGGCATGAAGATTTCTCTGATTGTGTAAAGAGTGGAGCATTGTCTGGACTTGGAGCATGGGTAGACAGCATGTGGGGAACATGACTGGAGGTTAAGAAATGATAATTGACTATGGGAATCGTACCGTGGGACTCAAAATAGTCTTCTTTGGACCTGCAATGAGTGGAAAGACAACTTCTATTCGATGGTTGTTTTCAACACTAGACTATGCAGAAAAGCTAACTTCAATAGAAAATACTGTTGGAAGGACAATGTTTTGTGATTTTGGCACTATTCCTTTCTCACTAAGTAATAGTTGGACAATAAATGCTCATATTTGGTCTGCCACAGGTCAAGATTTTTACAGGTCCACACGAGAAGTGGTACTAGTCGGAGCTGATGGAGTAATTTTTGTCGCAGACTCTCAAGAACATCTTCTAAATGAGAATCTAACAAGCTGGAATGAGCTGATATCGATGATTGAAGAAGAAGAACGCCCTCTTCCATTAATCGTGTGCCTTAACAAACAAGATCTTCCCAGTGCAATCCATGAGGAACATCTTAGAATGCATTTGAAGATTCCATCATCTGTGCCTGTCTTCAGGAGTGTGGCGAGAGAAGGTCACAACATAATGGAAGCTTTTCAATACCTCTTTCAAAGTGCTATGCGTGTAAGTGTCCTTGCTCAACCTGTATGACAAACAAGAAATCCAAGTCTTAGAAAATATTGACCAAATAGTTTATAGATAGGATACAATTGCAGCTCCAAACTTGGAGAATTTCCATTTTCCCAAAACTATTTTTGAGGTTACTGATGTTGAATTCTATGCAAGAAAAACCGAATTTTGTGTTCATAACGGGCGGAGTTCTCTCTGGTATTGGAAAAGGAGTTACTACTGCTTCAATTGCAAAATTATTTCAATTTCGAGGATACAACATCAGAATAATCAAGATTGATCCGTATCTGAATATTGACCCTGGCACTTTGAACCCTATTGAACATGGGGAAGTCTTTGTAACAGACCAGACTTGGACATTCCGTCCAGTTAATGACTCTGAATTCAATATATCTGAGATTGATCTGGATTTTGGGACATACGAGCGATTCACTGGAATGAATGTACATCCATCTCAGAATATCACGTCAGGACAAATCTACCTTTCAGTCATTCTTGAAGAGCGTAAAGGTGGATTCCTTGGAAGGACAGTTCAAATCATACCACACATAACAGACAGAATCAAACAAAGAATCTGGGATGTTGTGAAAAAGGATTCAATTCCAGATATTCTCTTAGTAGAGATAGGTGGTACTGTTGGTGACATTGAGGCTATGCCATTCCTTGAGGCCGTAAGACAACTTGTACGCGAACTAGGTCGAAATCGTACTGCTGTTGTTCATGTCACCCTTGTACCCTATATAAAATCTGTAGGAGAGTTCAAGACCAAACCAACACAACACAGCGTTAGAACACTCCAAAGCCTAGGTCTCCAACCTGATATCACTATCTGCAGGGCAGAGAAAAGACTCCCCGCCGCCGCAAAGGAGAAGATTGCTTTATTCTGTAATATCCCTAAAGAAAGGGTCATCTCGAATCCAGATATTCCTGTGATTTATCAACTTCCGTTGTCATTCGAGGAAGAAGGTCTCGGAAATATTCTTGTTGAACACTTTGGTTTGGAACCAAGAAGACCTGATACGGACTCTTGGTCAAAAATGGTACGGTCTTTTGATGAAGCATCAGATACAATAACAATTGCCATGCCTGGTAAATATACTACACTTGGTGACTCTTACAAAAGTATCAATCAAGCATTAGCACATGCTGCAGCTGTTTGTAGTACAAAAGTTACAATAAAATGGATTGAAACAGAAGAGCGAAGTACTGAAGAGTGTCTCACTAGCGACTTATCTGATGTGGATGGAGTTCTTCTTACACCTGGTTTTGGGGAACGTGGTGTTGAAGGAATGATCTGCGCCGCTACAGTGACTTTGAAATCCAAAATACCACTCTTAGGCATCTGTTATGGTGCACAACTCTCAATTGTCGCCTTTGCGAGAAACGTCATGGGTTGGAAAGGAGCCCATACTACAGAAGTAGACATTGATAGTCTATATCCTGTTGTTGATTTAATGGATGATCAGAAGCTTACAGAGGACAAGGGTGGAACTATGCGTCTTGGTGGACATGATGTTCATATTGCAGAAGATACAAAATTGCATAGAATCTACGGGACTGACAAGACACACGAAAGATTCAGACATAGATATCATTTGATTGATCGTTACTTGAACAAGATGCATGAAAAAGGACTCAAGGTTTCAGCTTTTGATTCGACTGGAAAAATAATCAATGCGATTGAGCTCACTAATCATCCATTTTGGATTGGTGTTCAATATCATCCAGAGTTCAAGTCCCGACCTGACAATCCTCATCCACTCTACTTGGGTCTAATAAGGGCTGCACTTGAATACAAAAAGGCGAGAGTGAAGAAATAGTGGAAAGAAACCTCGATAAGTTACTATCAAAATTAGTTGAGGAAATTGAGCAAATCGAGGTAACAAAAGAAGGATTTGGAAAGGTTCTTAGAACTATTAGAAACCAAATTGATTTGAGCAGATTCCCAGCAATTGCATCGAATATTATCGATAAACAGCTCTATACTAAGATAGAGCCTACTAGTCTCTCAGGTCTCCGAATTGCAGGCATAGATGGTGGTCTAGTCAGGAAACATTTCAGATCTATGGATTTAGTCTTGACTAGAGGAATTGCAGTAATATTCCAATTTGGTGCGGAAGAAGGCCCGGCTGTTGATTTCTATCCTGATGCTTTTCCTGAACCAAAAGTCAGTCCGTTACTACTCACATTATCCAGTGTAGAGCTAGACCAGCTTGCTTCACTTGAACGTATTGCCGCTGAACTAAGAGTAGCCTTGTCAGTTCTTGACGAATACCATACAGATTTAGTTCTCCTTGATGGATCCTTATATTATCATCCTCGAGACCGTCCCCAAACTGGCTCCATGGTCTATGAAAAGTTCCAAGAAATCTTATCTCTGTACAAACAACTCTACAACAAGGCTAGGAAAAAGGGAACAACATTAGTGGGCATCGTGAAAGATAGCAAATCAACCCGAGTAGCTACAATAATGGGTGAAATACTTCCACATATTGTTCGCAAACCTGCAATCTTTGAAATGATGCAAGGTATTGACTATAGATGGTTACTCAAGATATCTCGTGATTGTGACTTACTTGACACTTTTCTTGAGGAAGGAGAGCGATCTTTTGCATTCCGATATTCATCAGAACTGTTTCATAATCCAAATTCGACTAGTGATCATTCCTCTACTTGGGCATCATCTATCTGGGTTACTTATCTAAAAACAGCGAGGGATGATCTACCATTACGAGTAGAATTTTTCTCAGCAGAGGATGATGAAACAGTTACTGATAGACTGGATAAAGCACTATCAGCAATACTCCCACTCTCTTCTCAACATCCCGAATATGGCATTCCCACACCAATTCTTGAGGCTGATGCCCGTGCAAAAATAACTGCAAATGAAACAAGATTAATCATTGACAGACTGATGGCACTTTCTGGACTAACTTATATGACGCTTGAAAAAAGACGTTCACGAAATCCGTTTGGAGGTTGAATAATGACCGAATTCTCAGCAAATACAAGACTTGGTACTGTTGTTTCTACTGACTCAGGGCCTAATGTTATAGAATTTTCATTTGTACTTGAGGGTGGTCCTCGGGAGATTATTGCACGACGTGGTGAATTCGTATCAGTTGTTACCGATGTAGGGACTGTAATAGCGCGAGTCCAAAACCTTGTACGTACAAACCGTTACTATCAACATGCAGAAGCAGTACGAGAATATCAATCAAGAGGCGAACCATTACGTTCAATATTTCCTACAGACAGATGGCAATACACTGTTGCCATGGCTCGTGTTCTGGGACTATGGAGCGAAGGTCACACAATCCGACCATATTTTGCAGTTTCTCCGGGAGCTGTTGTTCGAAAAGTCGATGAAAATATTCTTGCTTCTTTTCTGAAACTTGACTTAGAAAAGGGTCTTCATCTTGGCCAATTATCATACCAGAATCTTGAGTTTGCCCCATCACTTGATCGGTTGTTATCCAAACATCTAGCAATTCTAGCTATGAGTGGTGCAGGAAAATCATACTTTGTATCTGTCCTTTTAGAGGAGTTACTATCTCGACCAAAGGAAAAAGGCCGCCTCTCTGTTGTTGTCATTGATGTACATGGAGAGTACTCTTATCTGAAAGACATAACTCCTGAAGCTCTCGGATTATCCAAAGGTCAATTTGAAGTAGAGCACATTCGAGGATCACACTTTCAAATCCCTGTTCAAATGCTCTCAGCAGAGGCAATAGGAGCACTTGTTTCAGATATGAGTTCAATTCAAATTCGAGACCTACGTCGAGCTATATCTGAACTGAAGAACACATTAAACGAAGGATACACCTTAGCTGATGTTGTCGAATATGTACAAAATGATGAAAAAATAAGCAAGAACACACGTGAAGCTCTCTCTAGTTGGTTGATTAATCTTGATGAAACAGGTCTCTTTGGGAAGGAAGCAGTCCCAAATATCAAGACTATTGTAAGACCTGGGAAAATTGCTTTGATTGATTTGAGCGATTTCATCAGTCTCAAGAAGAAACAAATCATTGTTTCTCACTTGACGAACGAACTTCTGCATTTTAGAAGACGCGAGATGATTCCTCCATTCTTACTAGTTCTTGAAGAAGCCCACCAATTTTGTCCCGAGAGCAGACATGAGCTTGCTCTCCCAAAGAGTCGCATTGAAACAATTGCTCGCGAGGGACGAAAATTCTATGCCCTACTTTGTCTGATATCACAGAGACCAGTAAAACTCTCCACAACAGTTCTAAGCCAGTGCAGCAATCAAGCTATCTTTAGATGTACAAACCCTTACGATTTGGATCATATTGGGAAATCAAGTGAGGGGATTGACAGGCCATCACTCGATGCAATCACCACCCTTGAAATCGGAGAAGCGCTCTTTGTCGGTGAAACAGTATCAGTTCCTACATTCGTAAAGATACGAGGAAGAAAATTTGAGCCAACAGGTGTACTCAAGAGTCTTTCTGATGCAATGAGAAAATCTGACAGATGATGTATCTCCTAGCAATCCTGATAAGACGAAAGAATGATGTTCCAATTGGATATGATAAGAACTGAATTAGGGGGCTCCAATAGTTGACTGATGAAGACCTATACGAGATTAAACAGCTTATCGATTCAATGCAATCAGGCCTTGTGGAGCTTTTCGACCAACTACATGAACTACGTAGTCGTCTGAACCTTGTTTCCGATACGGCATCAGAAACTTCCCCATCAATTCTTCCTCTCTTCTCTGAAGTTAAAATTCCCAGCTCAGATTCAGTTGAATCGGAATCATCCCCCTCCTCTAAAGACAATGAAATCACTATTTCCACAATAGAAAATGATGCACCAATTGATATGACGATCGATGAAGACTCAGACACTGGGAATAGTGCAAAAGTGAATAGGGTTCTTGATCCAATTGCTCACGAGTTACGCACTGGAGAGGCTCCTGCAGAGATAATCTATGAATATCTACAGGCTGCAAGAGAATACCTGATTGATGATGACGACGAAGTGCAAAAAGGGAAAGTTGCTAGAGACATGGATATAGTTCTCAATTTCCTAAAAGCACGTGGTTCGAGATCAATACGTGCTGATGAACGTGACAATATTCTGAAAAGAATACGTCGTTGGAAAGCTCACTTAGCTGTTTGATTTGGCTTTCCAACAGACTTACCAGTCAATTATTGTAATTGACCAATAGAATTACTCTAGGTCTATGATGATGCGTTTGATTTTGGTCCATGAGATTTTCTTGAGACCATGCTGACCTGGTTCGTATCTACAATCCAGTAATTCAGCATCCTTTAGAATCTTAATCTGGGCGCTGGCATTGGCTTCGGTTCCACCGAGGTGTCTAGCCACTCGTGTAACGTCTTTTTCTCCCTGAAGTAAGATCTTCAGTATCTTTAACCGAGTTCCTGATGAAAGAGCGCGTCCAATTCGCAAAATTGCGTCGTCGTTATTGATTTCAAGTGTTTCGGACAGTTGATACACCTCGAATGAGTATTGCCTGATTGCTCAAGCATGGCTTTATTATAGTTGTTGTTTGAGGATGGTTAGAATAGTTAATTGTATGATATTGAACCAACAAATAGGTTCAATAGCTCTCCCTATCTCATAAGAATGAGTGCTGAGCCCAATGGGCGAAGATGGAGTATTCATTATTGGCTTTGACATTCTACCCTCACATAGTGCATCATCTAAAAAAGCTCCAAAATTTGCTTGTGTGATCACTAGAAACGAGGTTGTCTTAAATGAATATCCCGAAATATCCAGAGGCGCGTTACTAAAACTGGTTCGTGAAGTTGTTCCTAAATGGCTTTGTACTGACAACATCTTTGAGATAGTTCCAGACACAAAATCACTCTTTCATCTTGTCGATAGAATCCCTACAGATACTAAAATAGTCCAAGTGACTGGAGTTCCACCTCACCAAACACCTCTCAAAATATTAGCAAAACGCCATGGTCTTATATCTCGAGGTAAGCTTAGTCCTCTTGAATCTGCACGCATTGCAGCGCAACTAGCCTCTAAAGGTGTTGGTCACTCACTAGAATGTTTTGGCGAACAGACAGAAATCAAGGTGACTCGAGGACGAAAACCCGGACGTGGAGGACAGAGTGCCAACAGATATCGCCGCAGAGTCCACTCACAGATACAACAGATGACCCGTTTCATTGAGTCGCAGTTGAAGGCCGCTGAAATCGAGTATGATCTTGATATTCGTGCATCTGATTTTGGCTATGCAAGTGCAAGGTTAGTCACATACGCACCTCTGCCAGCTATCCATAGCCTTGTTGAAACAAAGCGTGGTGGAGACTTCAAAGTAATTATATCCCCTGTTCGGAAAAGAGTAGAATTTCTCTCCCTTGAACCTCGTCCTGCTGTAATGGATTTGAAACCAAAATACTTCATTCTAGGTATAGACCCGGGAACAACTGCAGCTTATTGTCTTCTATCATTTGATGGGAAAGTACGTGCTCTAAGAAGTAAGAAGGGACTCACAAGAGCAGATTTAATCAGAGAGGTATACGAAGATGGTATCCCTGCAATGGTGGCTTCAGATGTACCACAAGCTCCCCATTTTGTTGAGAAGATAGCTCGTACAGTGAATGCGACTATCTTTACTCCAAAGAAGCCTATTGCAGTCGCAGACAAACAAGAACTTGCTCGGGAATATGGCACTGACATAAAAATTCGTAATGCTCACGAACGAGATGCATTGACAGCAGCGGTTTTCGCATTCAATAGTCTTCTTCCGAAATTTCAACAAATTGACAAAATGATTCATGATGAACAACTATCGGTTGATCGTAATTATCTCAAAGCATTGGTGATAAAAGGGTCTTCAATAAATGAAGCTCTCGCTAAGATAGAGAGTGAGGAATCCGAACCCATAGAAAGTGTTCCAGAAAAACCACTCGTTGAAGATGAACCTTTGACGCAAGAACGTTTTGAAGCAATAAAATCAAAGACCGAACACTTGGAGTCTGAAAACAGACTGCTCGTAGAGAAGATTGATGACTTGAAGCGATTTGTGGAATATCTGAAGTTTAGGGAGAGCGAACTTGCAGAGAGTCTCGAGATTGTAAACCGTGAGAACCATTGGAAAATTAAACGAGATCGTGAAGTGGAGAAGATCAAATCAACACTAAGAAAGACACAACGAGAAACAGCGTCACTGAAAAAACAAGTTGACACTCTGAGTAAACGACTTGAACGTCTAAAAGGAGTAAAACGTCTAGAAATGCGTGGAGACATGCTAGCAGTCAAAGTAATTCCTCATTTTACTCGCGAAAGCATCGAGGAATTCATCAAAAAAGTTGGTTTGAAAAGTGGTGATGTTGTTCTTTTCGAAGATGCGTCAGGAGGAGGTCCACAAACGGCGGGAATATTAATTGACCGAGAAATAAAAGCTGTAGTTGTGGACACACCACTCTCTCATCTTCCGCAAGATGAACTGATTAAGGCACTCATTCCAGTTATCAGTGCCAAAGAGGTTGAGCTTCAACGAGTAGATGAATTTGCATTCATTAGTCGTGGCAAGTTCAACCAACAGCTACAGGCATTCATACAAAATGTACGTGAACAAGCCAGACGGAAGGGAGAGGAAGAGCTAGTAGAGTTAGTAGAGCGATATCGCCGTGAGATTGAGCGATAGAATCTATCAGCGATGAATACTCTCAGAAAACTCTAGAACCTAATTATTCAGGAATCTGAATCCATAGAATATTGTTCCCTCTTATCAGAACTTGACCATACTTGGCTTTGGTGTTTTCCTCCTCAAGTTCCTCAGCATCTACAAGTGTGAGATTCATATACATGTCGCATCTTGTTAGGCGCCCTCGAAAAATTCTCTGATCCTTCAATTTTATTGAAACAATGTCATTGAGTTGTTGTTCTAAGGCTTTTATTGGCATTTTTTCAGGCACTTAGGACACCTCTCTAGAGAGCCCTTATGAGTATATTATAAAGCCTTTGCTAGATGACAACAAACTTTGATATATCCCAAGCGTAAGAGTCAACTTGTAAGGATACACTTTTTTCTAAGAAAACAACATCTTAGGTTATTACAAAATGACACTATACTGTCTAGGAATCGAAGGAACTGCGCACTCATTTGGTGCTGGGGTCGTGACAAGTGAAGGCAAGGTTCTATCAAACGAATGGGATATGCTTAAACCAACACAAGGTGGAATCCATCCGCGTGAGGCAAGTCGGCATCACTCAGAACTTGGTCCAAAAATAATCAAAGAGGCTGTTCAGAAAGCTGGTATCGACTTTGGAAAAGTAAGTCTTATTGCTTTCTCTCGAGGTCCAGGATTGGGCCCATGTCTAAGAACGACCGCAACAATTGCCAGAACTCTATCGCTCAAGCTAGAGGTCCCACTGGTCGATGTCAATCACTGTGTTGCTCATATTGAGATTGGTTGTCTAGAATCCAAATTCAGTGATCCTGTAACAGTTTACGTGTCTGGCGGGAACACACAAATCATTGCTTTTGCGGGTGGTCGATTCAGAACTTTTGGTGAAACTCTAGATATTGCAATTGGGAATATGTTAGATGTTCTTGGTCGTGAGTTAGGAATGGATTTTCCTGGTGGTCCTTTGATTGAAAAACATGCCAAGAATGGTGAGAACTATCACAATCTTCCCTACTCAGTGAAAGGGATGGACCTAAGTTATTCTGGTATGCTCACTGCTGCAAAAAGACTTCATTCAGAAGGTGTTCCTACTGCAGATATTTGTTTTAGCGTACAAGAAACCTCCTTTGGAATGCTTGCAGAAGTGGCAGAACGCGCAATAGCACACACCAAGAAGAATGAGCTGCTCCTTACCGGCGGAGTTGCACGTAACAATCGCCTTACTGAAATATTGTCAGGTGTAGCAAAAAGACATGAGGCTGCATTTCATCGAGTGTCTCCATCTTTAGCTGGTGATCAAGGTGCAATGATTGCTTGGAATGGAATTCTTCAGTATAACTCAGGTCATCAAATCAAAATCGAGGACTCTCATGTGTTACCGAAATGGCGCACCGACGATCAAGATATTTTATGGAGGTTCCCAAGTTGAAGCAGATGTTAGCCAGAGGAGCAGAGTCAGTCATTTACAAGATAGATCAGTGGGGATTTCCTTTTGTGCTAAAATGGCGCCAAGAGAAGCCATATCTTTTGAAAGACATAGACTCGCAGCTTAGAAGGTCACGAACTAGCAGAGAGTGTAAAATGCTGACAATATCACGGACACTTGGAGTACCCACCCCAGCAGTTTACTCTGTAGACCTTGATAATCACACAATCTTAATGGACTTCATAGCAGGCACTCAATTCAAACAATTGGCTGGACAGTTATCACAATCCACTCTCATCTCTCTTTGTCACAGATTTGGAAGACTAATTGCTTTGCTTCACGCAGGTGATGTGGTTCATGGAGACCCAACAACAAGTAATGTCATAGTAGATGAAAAGTCACGTTTATGGATTGTAGACTTTGGTCTCTCTGAGATGAATGCCACCATTGAGATGAAGGGAGTTGATCTTCATCTGATTCATCGAGCTCTGGAAACCACACATTGGGATATCCAAGAGGATATGTTAGATGCAACCCTTGAGGGTTATGTTGATTTATTAGGAAACACAGCAGAACCAACCTTATCAAGAATGAACGAAATCCGTGAACGGGGAAGATATCACTGATGTAGCTTCATCTCTTTTCTGAAGAAATAGTACTCACCACAAGGCAATCTTTATATCCAAAGCCTTAGGCCGTGGTTCAAACCCGGTTTTTGAGGGTATTTTGGACTCAGAGGTAGTTCCAATGGCAAGAATGCACACAAGACGCAAGGGCCAATCTAGTAGCAAACGCCCCTCCACATTGAGAGTCCCTGAGTGGATGGAAAAAGAAAAGGACGCCAAGTGGGTAGAAGCCCAGGTAATTGAACTTGCCAAGGCTGGATATACTCCTTCTATGATAGGCCAGATTCTTCGGGACCAATATGGTATACCTCTGGTTCGAGTGATTGCTGGTAAACGTATCTTGGATATTCTTCGAGAGAACGATTTAGAACGGCGCGTGCCTGAAGACCTTCGAAATATGATTGCAAAGGCTGCCACCATTCGAAGACATTTGGAAGAGAACAAGAAGGATTTTGTTTCCAAGAGAGGGCTTCAACTGGTTGAAAGTAAGATTCACAGACTCTCGAAATATTACCGCAAAAAGAAGGTTCTACCAGCTGATTGGAAATACAGCCCTGATCAAGCTGCTGTCCTTTTGAGATAGTTTTATCATAGATGATAAATCTGTTCTCATGATATGAGTAGAAAAACACGTGGTTCAGAATCTCTCGCATCACTCAAGAAACAATGTGCAGAGATGACACTCAAGAATGATGCACAAGTACTCCTAGTTTCTTCTCCTTATACAAGCTCTGCGCTTGCCACTGCAATTATGTGTAGAGCAATTATGAAATCCGGTGGAACATTTCACTTATCATTTGAACCACCTGTCATAGACTTGAACAGAGTTGATGATTTTCAAGTAAAACATGAATCAGAATCCATTTTTTTCATTGGCATTGATACAATAGGGAAGAAAAAAATCCGTAAGGGTAAAGGCTATCCAATATTCTTGGGCGGAACTTCAGAATCTATGCAGATTGAATCACTAACCATTGGAACAACCCACACAGTACCCGCAGTGACCTATACATTTGCTGATGAACATCTTACAACCTATGATTATGACTTAGAGATTGCTGCAGCAGCAACCTTGCTTCTTACTGGATATAATCAACAATCTCCAAAAGCGAACAAAGAAATAGTTGAACAAGCCAAGGAGCGGAAATTGATAGAAGAGCGTAAGGGAATCAGACTTTTTGGTTTTGGGTTTCTACCACTTGATGAGTTGTTTCTATATAGCACGAAACCATTCATCCAAGGTATAAGCGGGAATCAAAAAGCCTGTGATGAACTACTTAATGAAGCCGAAATTCCAATCCCCAAACTTCGCTCTCCGATGAGTACATTGAGTAGAGAAGAAGCCCAACATCTTACTCAACATTTAACATCCAAACTACTTGATAAAATCGAACCGAGCATTATTTCTCATATTCTTGGAACTGATTTTATACTAACTCGAGAAACTGAAACCAGCCCGCTCAGATATCTGTCAGGATTGGAGGCTATTGCAGAAACTGCCTGGGCTCGACAAGAGCTAGGAGCCTCAATGAGTGTATGGATCGGAGACCGCGGAAGATCACTGCGAGATCTGATTGATACCTATCTGAGTCATCATAAAGATGTCATTTCAGTAATATTAAGACTGGAAACCAAACTGAAAGGGATATCAACCCAAACTAGCACATCAATTGAGATTACTGGTGTTCAGCGTGAGCTCCTAACCGACGTAGGTCGTATTGCTCTACAGAGTGGTATAGTGAACCAAGAACGTCCTCTACTAGTAAGCAATGAAAATTCAACCGTATCAATCTGGACAACTGAGAAAATAGATATGAATCAAGTGCTCCATCTTATAAGAAAGAAGAGTCTGAATGCAGTACTGACTTCGCCTAAATCACTTATGTTCAAGTATCTTCCAATTGAATCAAGAGAAGATGTACTCAATTCAATAAATCCAGAAATCAGCAAGAGGAGTTAATCTTGAGCGTACATATTAAGCTAAATTTCGAATCAAAAGAAGATGCAAGAAGGACACTCTTAGCAATCACTCCTGATAACACTCCATTACCTGAAGGTCTTGAGATTGAGTGTTCACTTGATAACCAACAAGTAAATGTCAGAATTCGATCATCACGTAGTTTGGAAAGTCTAGCTGGCACGCTTGAGGATCTAATGAGTGCCATAGATCTCTCAATGAGAACATCTGATTCTGTTGACTAAATTCTGAAGAGATGTGAAATCACATCAACTCTGAATTGATCTCATTTGATACCATGAGTTCGTCACATACTGCTTGCGCCCTTGAACGTGACTCATCTGCCATCTCTTGTGTAATGAATCCCCGCTGAACAGCTTTCTTTAGAAGATGCTGATCTATAATACGCGGGTCCTCAGTGATTGGAGCCTTTACCACATCAATCTCAAGGTCTATATATCGAATTCTTCCAGGATTGTTTCCATTGCTTGGATAGACCTCAACTCCGGTGTTGATGTTAACATAGGTGCCTTTCACATTACCCTCACGGGAATAATAGTTGGTTAAAAGTGAGAATGCACCTGGAATTACTTTAGTCAGTGCATAGTCCCCCTCACTACTTACCACATCAACACTCTCCTGTGCATCGTGATTCATCTTTAGTTTCCGATTTGTGTGTCTAAACTGTCTTCTAATAATGAATCCTTTAGAAGCAGTTTCAGCTATTCTTCCTCTAGAAAGCACAATGTTTCTGCCATCTAATTTTACATGTTCTATATTGACGGAATCGTCAACACGAGGCAAATCACGTGAAATTACCTTTTCAAGCTTAGAAACAACATAGTTTCGTTCTTCAGGACGATCTTCAATAATCATCTCAGCTAAATCGACAAGCGATGCATAACCAGCACTTTTGTAGAAATGATGTCGTTTTATGGTGGGCTTTATTTTTGCACGTGTCTTATCGAGCGTGTCTTTTACCTCTAGTGGAAATTCGATATCCGCATTACTAGTACCTTCAAAGAGAATACCTGTAGAGTCCAATTCATTATATTTGTTGAATACCTGTTGTGCTGTATCGAGAAGGTCATCCACCTCATCTCGTAACTCTTCTTCAGTGAGTTTCTCTGCTGCAGTTCTCCATAATATTCCCCAGTTCTCCGTATGTTCTCTAATCTTCCGACCGAGGTTTAATAGATTTCTACGAGACTCTTGATCCTTAATCTTTGTACTAAGACGTACAACAGACTCAGGAAGGAGGACCGCAGCTTGCCCAGGAATAGTAATGCTCGATGATAGGACTGGAGCTTTTCTTCCATAGTCATGAGCACGTATTTGAACCATGACTTGCTGTCCTCTTTGGAGTCTTCTATCGGGGAGAAGTCCTGATATTAATCCTAAGTCAACCTTTGTCTGTCCTGTTCTCTCATCCTTTCCAAGAACAAGTCCCTTGTAGACGGAGCTCTTTGCTACCCTAGGCGTTCTAGTGATCACCCCACCTAATCTCCGACGTAAAACCTCTGTAAGACGAGTTAAAACCGATTCATAAGCAATAGCCACAATACCTTGAAGGTCACTTCTGTCCCATATGTCCACATCTGGAATATCGCTACGATAGGGGAGACCAAATCTTCTTGCTACTTCTGGGGTTGGTTGCACTATGTCAAAGTGATTTTGCAGCATAATCTGCGTCAACGATTGCGAATAGATTCCTCTTATCCTAGCCTTTATCATTAGCAAACACTGGCCCGGGAAATGGGTGCCATTCCATTACCTTGCACGGTCTTGGTTGGTCTTATTGATTCATTATTGCTGACCAAACAGAGCTAGTCACGAATTGGCTCCAACAAGCTGGAAACATGCCAAATCTTAGTCCGAGCATGGTTTGGGCAGTTCGGGTCCTGGCTTGGCTCATCCAAGATTGCTATTGCATTCTGAGCTCTCACAGCTGGAGAGTCTGTTTCATTCTCAAGAACGGCGATGGCTTCATTCGCTGCACGCCTAATATTCCTCGGAACTGAGGAATCCTCCGATATCTGTTTTAGGAGGTGCTTAGACTGGTCTATGCTCTTCTGTGTTTCGGGGTCCAAAGGACTCACCTCTGAATGGTCTTTACGCACAAATGGAGTGCGAACAACAAATGACTCTCACCTCGTTAACCATATCAACGTTTTCATCAGACCTACCGAGCTTGAGAGTCTTGGTTTAAATCACAAATAGCCTCAATAATTCTGCAGCTTTTCTTATATTGTAACACACATTATTCCGAAGTGAATATAATGAGCGATAAAGATGATACCTCTGTAAAGAGAATGGCTGATCTTCTACGACATGGAGCCACAATGCTTGCTGATGCCTGTCCTCAATGTGGTTCTCCCCTTTTCAAGGTAAAAGATGATATTTACTGTGTCAAATGTGATAGACGAATAGTATATGCACAGTCTGACCAGGAAGTAGAGGCTAAAGCTGTAAAGACATTGATTCCCGAACTCAGAGTGACCCTGATCAATAAACTGAAGGCTCTAAATGAAGTAGTTGATAACGAAACAGATACTGAAGCTCTCACTAAACTTGCAAACCTTATGGTTCTACTACTGCAAGCACTGCACAAGCTTGAGAATATGGGGACTTGAAATATGATTGGTTTCTAGGCTTCTTTATCAGCCGGTGTACCTCTTCGAAGCCTAGCTCTTCGAATCTTTACCTCTTCTGGTCCTTTGAGTACCTTGCTTTTTCGAATCTCACATTGTCGAATTGGGATTATTTTCTTGACTTCTTCATAGACTTCTGCAGCCAAATCTCCAAGAATCACCTTGGTAACAAGCTCATTAAAACCGTGTTTCTTTGCATGAGCCCTAATGACCTTTTCAATGGCTTTTCTAACAGCATGTTCTTGGCTTGTCTTAGCTCGTGTGGTTGTAAAGACAATAACCGAAATTCGCATCAAATAATCGTCCTTGGTAAGGATTGGACCAATCCAATCAATTCTTGATGTTCCCCGCCGCACCAATCCTCTTAGATAGTCAGAACTCCATTCATGTCCATAGAACACAGTCTTAGCTTGTTGTCCTGCAACTTCTAATATCTTGAATCTTAGCTTGACATGAATCCTGTCAAAGTCCCCTGTTAAGTCGTAGAGTGTGGGCTGTACTGTTCTACCAACCAAGAGTTCAGGACTGCCTGCAGGCGTTTTACCTATCTCTTTATTGTCGAAATAGTCTGGTGCAAGAATCTGGTACCAGATCTTATCTCGCCATTTGTCCTTGGTCCTTGCAACTGCTTGTCTACTTTTTGAGGACATCTGAATATCACACTCATACTGGAAAATCCAGAAAATCATGGATTGTTCTATGGCTTCTAGCCACAGAAACGCGCCGACAACTAATGAGTCTAATAAAAACATTGTGACGTGTCCTGATACATATAGCAAAACTAGATATGATAGTCATGCCCTGTGAGGCTTGAGATGCGTTCCATGGAAACTGTAGTATGCTCAAGATGTGGATTCAATGATGTCGCCCTAGTAAGAAAAGAGATGTTCGGTGGCGGCAAGTATAGGAAGAAGTGGCGTTGCCCACGTTGCAGCAACACTTGGGAAACTGTTGAAGACTGACAGATACAAAACGGTTAAAACTGGCCTGCTCTCAATCTTGCTTCACTAAGCGGAGGTTGCCAAGCCAGGTCAAAGGCGCGGGGTTTAGGTCCCCGTTCAGTAGTGATTCGCGAGTTCGAATCTCGCCCTCCGCACCACTTTTCTATTAGTTGCTTGCTAAAGATAATAATAAGAAAGCAACAGTACAATCTACAATCCACTTGGCTCTATTCCAAATCGACTGGACACCGTGGTGAAAAACCGTTCGAGACCAAAGATTACAGCATCAAGTTCACTTCTAAAATTCTCAAGATTTGTTTGTTCGGGTATGTCATTTTCAGAGTAAAGATTTCCTTTCTCATCCATGGAGTATGTTACATCATCGAGCATCCAATTCTCACGAAGCAAAAAGCCATACAGCTCTTCCTTACTCCCTTGTGGAACTTCTTCAGGTCTAAGAAGGAGTACTGCGACATGGATCCATTTGTCAGCACGAATTGTAACTCTAATATCGAATGATTTGCCTTCGACATCCCATGTCAATCGAAATGTGTTAATGTCTTCCAACAACTCAAAAGGTATTTCGAGTGAGTTTAACCAATCTTTGATATTCCTAATTGACACCATCGTAAGCTCTCCATGTTTCGATTTAGAATTACTTGCCGGTATTGAGTATTGTGGATATAGGGGTACTGGCAAATTTATAGCAAAACATCTCATTGAGTCGCAATCTACGATTCTCCTATTTTGATAATACAGACAATTAACATTATATCTCCACAACGATAAAATGAAACTGAGCCGGGGTTTCCTAGTGGCTATGGAGGCGGTCTCGAAAACCGCTGCCCTTTGTGGCTCGTGAGTCTTCATGTAAATCAGCGACACGAAGCACGAATTCAAATCTCATCCCCGGCGCCATTCTCTCATTGAAGCTCATCTAGAACCTGTTCCATCATCTTTTTGGCGGCTGAAGCAGTCTTGTCCAAAGTCTGTTCTGATTTAGCTCCAACATACAATCTCGCTTTTGGTTCAGTTCCTGAAACTCTAATCAGCACATAAGAACCATCTTTGTAGTCTATTCGAATTCCGTCAACCTCGAGAACTTTTTCTACCCCACTGATCTCAGGGATAAGTAACTCCTTCACTCTTGGTAAAAAGGACTGCTTAATCTTGTCAGGGCAAGGAACAAAGTCTCTTAGAATGGGGTACTTAGGAATTGTCTTCATTAATTTCATGCAACTACCATCACCAAGCTCATCAACTAGTTGTGCAAAGCGACCTGCTCCTGTGATTCCATCCATCCACCAACCAAATTCCGTGAATATCGGTTTCCAGGGCTCTGAGGCAAAAATTACATCCTTTCCTCTCTCAGTTGCAAGAAACTCCTGAAGTGATCCAAGAGCCAATCGAATTACTGACCCTCCTGCTGAGTTAACAATCTCATCAATCACACTAGAGGTATCAATTGATGTGAGAACGATTCCTTCTCCCTTTCTCTCAACCTCATCTCTGGCAAACAATGCAATTACACGGTTCTGATCAATAAACTCACCTGCTTCATCAATAACAGCTAATCTGTCCCCGTCCCCGTCATGGCACATGGTCACAGCAAAATCAGACTCTGCAGCCATCCTCATTGCATCGCCTAAGTTTCTAGGGGATGGTTCAGGGGGTCTCCCTGGAAAATGGCCATCTTGATGAGAATTCATGGTTGTCACTGAAAATCCAAGATCTGTAAGCAGTTCAGGTGTATAGTCTGTAGCTGCACCATTTGCTAAATCGAGCAAGACTTTCGTCTTTTTGCTTACGCCTCCTCTGCTCAGTAGAAACTCTCTCGCCTTAGATAAATAATCCATTTTGATATTCTTCTTCGAAATCAACCCAATTTTATCCCAAGATGCAACTTTATACTCTTTATTGGAGATAGAACTCTCTAGGAATTCCTCCTCAGATCTGATGAACTCTCGTCCAGATGCGAAGAACTTGAATCCATTATCCGTCGGTGGATTATGACTAGCTGTAATGATTACAGTTGCATGAATCCCATCGACTGTGCTATAATAAGCGACAGTCGGCATTGGCGCTATTCCCAAATCTATAACATTTACTCCTGTCGAGATCAACCCACTGACAAGAGCACTTCTTAACATCTTCCGTGAAGTTCGAGCATCAACACCCACTCCCACAACTCCTTTTCCATCAAGAAATGAGCCAAGTCCTCTCCCAAGCCCGAGTGCTAGATCGGGGGTCGATTTCTCAATGATAGATCCTCTAATACCAGAGGTGCCAAACAGTTTCTGGGTCAATTTTCATTCCTCTAATTATGCGGCAAAGCCAAGTCGACAATGTCCTTTGCAGCTTCACCCATTCTCAAGAGACTATCGACAACCAAGATTTGAGTCTGTGGCTGCCCATTTGGAGAAGCTACAATATGCTGTCTTAGTTTTCCTGTTTCAGAGATCAGTTCTTTTTCAGATTCAATCACAGATGTTACCTTCTTTGAATCAAACTTGAATAGGTTATTGAAAGCATCTGAGAACATCTCACTTACTTTTTCTACTATCGGTTCAATCTTTTTCTTGAGGGAAGCATCTAATGGGTCCTCAACCCTCTGTGCTATATCCACCGCCAAGTCTGCAATCCGTTCTATATACTGAACTGCAAGTCGAAAATCTAGTGCTTCAACTGGTGTGATATGCATCATTTCACTCATTCTGGGATATTGAATTGCAGACCTCAACTCTCGTACAATCAAGAAGAATAGTCGGTCAACCTCTTCATCTCTCTGCACTACCTCATTAGCCATATCCTTGATTCCATCTAAGTAAGCTGTCAATGAATCACTAATCATTCTGGAAGTGATAAGATGCATTCTTCGCATTGCTGTATTCACCGGTAAAGTTGCAGGATCAACAAGACATCGTACAACTATCTGATGGTCATCTTCCTCAGTAACTTCAAGTGCTACAAACCGTTTGATTATCCGCTTTAATTCATCTCTTTGTTCGTTTGTGATAGGATCCTTACTGACGATACGAATCTCATCAAAACCAAGTAGATATCTGCTTGTTATCTCCCATCGTAGATTTTGTTCCATTTGTGCGGTTGTTGTTCTTCTCTCACCGGCCTTTGGAAGGCGAGGATCAACTATCAAGCACCCATCTTCCCTTTCTGCAACTACTACAGGATCTCCCTTGCTCAGTTTTTGTCTAACTATCCAATCCTTTGGAAGTATTATGAGAAAGGAACTTCCATTTTTGCCACCAGTCTGTTGGAGTTTCCTGATGTTAACCACATTCATCCCACCTGACAAAGGAAGGCGCCATTTGAACTCTGGGTAGGCGGCTTATTACATTTCCCGCAGGATGTTTTTCTACACTTATCTTATTCACTATAGATGATGTTTAAAACGAAAAACTTGTACCAACTTGAATGGTGACCTATTGACATCTTCAAAGCGACAAATTATACTGAAACTACTAATTGAGTCAGGTCTCCAAGTGGCACCTGAAGCACTTGAATATATTCTACATTTAGACACCCCAATTGAAACAGTAAAGTCCATTCTCATTACTGATGAAGTTGGAAAACACCCTGCGGTACTTTCACGTCACTATGTAGAATCACTTGTTGAAGGGCAGACTTTTGAAACTGTATCTAAAGAAGAACCGGAGAAGATAATTGATAAATCTAAAAAAGAAGACACAGAACAGTCACTAGAAATCTCTGCTTTTGAGGAAGAAAATGGTTGGTCCTTTCGTATTGAGAAAAATCCCGATGCTGCACAAGTAGGGTCTGAAGGAACTGTGGAGGATTTCCTAGCCCTTTTTACAGACAGGTTCAATCGCATCAAAAAGATATACTTGAGTCGAATTGACACTCAGAACGCAGTGTCACCACAGGTTGCCAAACTAAGAAAGGACTCTGCAAAGCAGAGACGGGCAATGACTAGAGAAGGTATGCGTACATCGAGTCGCACAACCCAGACAGTACTTGGAATTGTAAAGAGCAAGAGTATATCTCAATCACGAAATGTAATAATTGATCTTGAAGATGCAGATGACTCAATAATCTGTATTGTTCCTGCAACTCGAGAGGGCCTAAAGGGACAACAACTCTCGGAAAAGGCAAACTCACTACTTCTTGATGAAATAACCTGCATCTCCGGATTTATCGACGAGGATGCGAGGATGATTGCTGATGATGTGATATTTCCCGACATTCCAACAGCCCGAGATGTAGGTCGAGCTAGAAGAGATGTATACGCTGTCTTCATTTCAGATATTCACTGCGGAAGCAAAGAGTTTCTAGAAGATGAGTTTGACAAATTCATTGGTTGGATGAATGGTCGTGATGTCGATGAAGAGGACAAAGCCATTGTGAAACATATCAGATACCTTTTCATTGCAGGTGATATGATAGATGGAATCAGTGTTTATCCCACCCAGAGAAACGACCTGAGAATTGAGAGTATCTATGAGCAATATGCGCTTTTTGGAAGCAAGTTGAATAAACTTCCTAATCAAATCAAAATATTCTGTATCCCTGGCAATCATGATGCTAACCGACAGGCTCTTCCTAAACCTCCTATTTCCGAGGAATTTGCACAACCTCTATACAATCTTGGTGACCGTATCACAATGTTGGGAGACCCAAGCCAGATACTCGTCGAGGGTGTAAATATTCTATTGACTCATGGAGATAGTATGGATGATCTTGTGACGAATATTCCTGGAGCCTCATATACGGAACCTGCAAAACCAATGATAGAACTTCTCAAAAAACGTCATCTTGTACCAATGTATGGAGGAAAGACCGAACTTGCTCCGCTTCATAGAGACTGGATGGTGATTGATACCCCTCCAGATATAGTACACTTTGGTCATTGTCATCACAATGCTGTTGATAACTATCGCGGAGTTCAAATCATCAACTCTGGGACATTTCAGTCCCAGACCGACTTCATGCGCAAACAGGGAATAGTACCAACCCCCGGTATTATCACTTTTCTGAATCTCAGAACTGGTGCACCAGGTGTGAGATTCTTCTACGATATGTCGAAGGTGTAATCACAATCAGAGCCTGTCTAATCAAGGATATCCTGTGCCACCTTACTGAGACGAATATCATCATCCAGAATGACGCCTATCTGTTTCTTGCTAACAGCCAGTTTGATTTTCTTTGTTCTACCATAGCGACCCTTAGAAATCACTGTAGTATTGATCAGTCCCAACATATCTAACTCCGAGATTAAGTCGGATACACGTCTTTGGGTCAGTGTGTCTAAAGAGAGAGATTTTGCTATTTCCGAGTAGATGTTATAACACTCGCCAGTGAAAATATCTCGCTGACCCTTGCTGGTCAAGACATAGACAGCAAACAGAACCGCCTTTGATTGCATTGGAAGGGTCTTTACTGTTTCAGTTATGGTGTCACGTTCAATGACTTTCTGTGCCTCACGTACATGTTCTTGTGTAACCGTACTATCACCCCTTCTCTCTGCGAGTTCGCCTGCAGTTCTCAACAAATCAAGTGCTCTACGAGCGTCTCCGTGTTCCTGAGCTGCCAAAGCTCCAACAAGATTAATCACGCCTTCATCGCTTATGGCATTTCTATTAAAGGCTAGTTCTACTCTCTGTTTTAGAATACCTTTCAGCTCCACAGCATTATAAGGCGAGAAAATCACTTCTTCTTCTCCAAGCGTTGACAAAACCCTTGGATCTAGCATCTCTTTGAACTTCAGGTCATTACTTATGCCTATGATTGATATTCTGCTATTTTCTAGCTCTCCATTCATTCTGGTCAATCCATAGAGAATATCATTACCTTGTCCCACATCACGTTTCAATAGACTGTCAACTTCATCAAGCACGACTGTAAGGATATTCGAATCAGAGTCTAACTTATTCTTCAGAACATCTCGAATCTCATCAGTGGGAAGACCTGTGAAGGGCACCTCAGACCCATCGGGCATAGTCGCATCTATCTGGTCACACAGGCGTTTTAATACTCTATAGTTTGTCCCGACTATTCTACAATTCACAAAAGCTGTCAAAGGCGCGTTTATTCCACTCTCTTTTGCTTTCTTCACTAACATATCAAGTACGTATCTTGCCACCACAGTTTTACCAGTACCAGTCTTTCCATAGCATAGAATGTTTGAGGGTGGAGCTCCTCTGAGTGCGGGTCCCAAGATAGATCCAATTCGACTCATTTGGTCATCTCTGTATGGAAGGTTCTGTGGTACGTAAGTAGGTCTTAGAGCTGTTCTATCTCTAAAAATAGCCTGACCTTGCAGGAACTTGTCAAACAGCTTATCAAGTGGTTTCTCCATCTCATCACATTCTCCAGTTTGAATCTTACATGAAAAGCACAATCTGGGACATAAATACTTCCATAAGAACTTGAGGGAAGTTCCAGTGGATTTCTATTGGAGCCTATGGAGCATATGGAACTGTTAAGAGTAGGTATTACCCAGCCCTTTTACATGTACAAATCATATAATTCATCAATACAGACTTTTTTCAATCACCAAATAAGGCACCAAACCGGTGGAGCTCTTGCGGCGAAGGGATCTAGAAATTGCACTTGAATCAATGAAGAGGCTGGATGAGTATAGTGTTTCTCTAGAACAATACCCAACTCCTGCTTCAATCGCAGCCTCTGTTCTATATGCCGCACAGATGGAACATAGAGATATCACAAATAGAACAGTATGTGATCTAGGATGTGGTGATGGAATTTTTGCCATAGGGGCTGCATTGCTTGGTGCAAGCAGGGTCATCGGAATTGATGTACAAAGCAAAGCCTTAAAGGCGTCTCAAATGAACTCCCGATTGCTTGGAATAGACGACATCGTAGACTGGATTCTGGGAGATGTTTCTTCCTTACAGCTATGTTGTCCAATAGATACAGTGGTAAGTAATCCCCCGTTCGGAGTAAAAAATCGCGGTGCTGATTTGAGATTCCTAAAAACAGCTATCTCTATTGCTGATGTGATATACAGCATGCACCTCGCTGGCGACAAGAACAGGGTGTTTCTGAGCAAAGAAATAGAGAAACTAGGTGCCAAAGTGACACAGCTTGAAACATTTCAGTTTCCAATTGGCCGACTGTTCGAATACCACAAAAAACCGAAACATCTGGTGGATGTAGATCTGTATCGAATATGTGTCAAAGAGCGTGAATAGAATGGCTGATGTAAAGAGCGGCGATATTGTAGTACCAGGAGATCAACTGTGTGTTATCGAAGAGTTGATGCCAAGTTTTGGTACTTATGAGAAGGATGGTATTGTCTATGCCGCAGCTCCTGGACGAGTTGATATGGACCTTAAAGAACGTAGTATCAGAATTCTCAGTCCTGATGGTGGAATGAAATTAGCTCTTCCAAAAAAGGGTGACATACTAATTGGTGAAGTCACCATTGTATTTGATCAACGTGCTGAAGTCAGAATAGTGCGAATCAACGATGTGGACTATCATAGTAGTCTTATGGGTGAACTACACATAAGCAATGTGACTCGAAGATATGTGAAAAGCATGCAAGATGTAATCAAACAGAACGACATAATTCGTGCTTCTGCTCTTAGCACACATCAGATTCCTGTAGAACTAACTCTTGTTGGTCCTGACCTCGGGGTTCTTTTTGGAGTGTGTGTAAGATGCGGAAATCCTCTTACTCTCACGACTCACAATAACATGTTTTGTCTTCGATGTGAGAATCGGGAAACCCGAGAAGTGGCAAATGATTATGGATTAAGATTTAGCTTGGAACCAAGACCTGATTTAGCCCCCCGTAGACGGTCGTATGAACGCAGACGATATGACCGCGATGACCGTGGAGGTAGAAGATTTGATGGTCCACGTGGAAGAGGTGGAGATAGACGAGATAGAAGAGGCGATGATCGTCACAGAAGCAATAGGAGGCGTTAGATATGAAGCCAAGAACTATTGAATATTCAAAATTCGAAATCAAATTTGAGATTGGTGGAGAGGGACATTCATTCCCAAATCTACTTCGTAAGACCCTATTGGAAGAACCTTCAGTGGAGTTTGCTGGTTACAACATCGAACATCCACTACTTGCTAGCCCAATTCTAACGTTACGGACTAAGAAACGTCAGTCAAATGTTATCCTTAGAGAGGCTCTTGAGAAGATGCTTGCTAGAACTGAAGAGTTCCGCAAGAAATTCAAACAAGCGGTTTCAGATCATAATATTGACTGAAAAATTCTTGGAGCGACTCCTTGCATGTGGGAAGCCTTTGTCCAGCATGAATCTGTTGAAGAAATCATGAATGATAAAGGACTTGCAAAAGTGGGTGATGGCATTGTCAATCTTTGTTATTCTTTAGCGAAATCTAAAGTGCTTGGTCATGCTACTGGTGATAAGGTCCAGGATAGTATACTTGCTCGTGCAATACGTGCAACAGAAATCTACAGACATATGACCCATAGAACTGATGTTGGAAAGGCGGCTGATGCTTACGAGGCAATAATAGCATACCTGTGGATGAGAGGCAATATTACTGTACAAGGAACTGTTGATGCTCTTATTCAAACGCTTCACATAGATTCCAAGACCAGTAGAAAGAAAGAGGGCGAGATTGCCGCACTCTCATTCCAACAATTCCTAGAACAACACACCCACTCATTACCTTAATCTCGAAGTGTTCATGGTCGTAATGCTTAATTGATATTTAAACGCTGCAGCCGAGAAGTGAATGTTTCATGGAATTCTGTGATAAATGCGGAGCAATGATGATACCAACTACAGATGATGAAGGTAATAGAGTCCTAAAATGCAGAAGTTGTGGACACACCAAGGGTATCAAAGGAAAGCTCACAGTTTCTCAAAATCTCGAGAAAACGCCTCGTGACAAGATAATCGTTATAGATGATGACTCTATCCCAATGCCTGTGACAAAGGAAACCTGTCCCAAATGTGGGAATAATGATGCTTATTATTGGATACTCCAGACACGACGAGGTGATGAAGGCGCAACAGAATTCTATAGATGCACGGAGTGTAAACACACTTGGCGTAGGTACTGACAAATTTATAGCCCTCAAGATGCAACAGCTTAAGTGACCTGTTGCCCAAGTCTTCCTACTAAGCTGAATGGTGCTATTAAAATGATTGAAGAGAAGAGCTTCCCACGTCGAAGACCATCAAAACTCACTACGATTCGAAAATTGTCTAAAGATACTAATGGTCCTGTTAGAATAATGGGAATAGTTGTTGATGCAAGTCCAGGCCTTGCAGTGGTCCAAGACATCTACGATGAAGACGTGAAGAACGCAGGGAAAATCCAAGTGGGCGTCGAAGGATCATTGGAGCTAAGTAAGAAATACATGTTCATAGGAGAAGTGACTGAGAAAACAACTGATGGTGGAAAAGAACTCAGATTGAATGCCTCAATCGCACATGATATTGACACACTAGATATAGCACTCTATAAGGAAATCCAAGATATGGAAGGAAAGGTAACTAGAACAATGAGTGAATGAAGGATGGAATAAGATGTTTCATGCGACTCTTGACAGTAGTAAGACATGGAAGCAAATTGTAGATGCCCTTGCCACATTACTCACAGAAGCCAACTTCCTGATAAAAAAAGATGGAATCTTCCTAATTCAATATGACTCCTCAAGGGCTGCTATGGTCGACCTATTTCTCCCTTCAAATATATTTCAAGAGTATAATTGTAAAGGCGAGAATGAAGTTAGCATAGGATTAGATGAGCTCGCTAAAGTAAGTAAAAGAATTGCTGGTGATGATAGACTTGAATTTACCCTAGACAAATCTCAGAATCGTTTTGAGATCAGGATGATAGGTCTGGCTGAACGAACATTCAAAATCCAACTACTTACCCCGCCAGAAGAGAAGACCCAAAAGATAACTCCATCATTTGAGATACGAGCCGAATTATTCTCTGACGCCTTCAAACAGGCTGTAAAAGATATAGGTGTTGTTTCTAACCATCTGAAAATTACAGCAACAAAAGAATCACTTGGCTTTGGGGGAATAGGTGATGTCGGCGAAGCTGAAGTCTCATTGAAACTTGGGGATGATTCACTTCTCTATGATTTAGAGGTGAAACAAGAAGCTACTGCGATGTATGCCCTCAGTTATCTTTCAGAAATCGCTAAGGCAATCTCAAGTGACAACCTAACGCTCAGGATGACTGGGAATAAACCGGTGATGCTTGAATTTCCTATTGCAGAAGGTGGAATAATCAAGTTCCTTTTAGCCCCACGAGTAGAGCGACGATAGTAATTCGTCTTTTTGCCTATAAAAAGAATACAAAATCCACCGAGAAGTACATTTTAAATGGGAAATCAATTTTCAGAATCTAGTTCAAAGATAATTAGCGTAACTGACTGCTCATATGATACTACATCATATGGGTTTTATATGTCAGTTCGCGTATTGACAGACAGTTGGAGATATTGGCATGTTTCACGCAACTCTCGACAGCACAAAAACATGGAAACAGATTGTAGATGCTCTTGCAACTCTACTCACAGAGGCACATTTCCGTGTGTCTGAATCTGGAATATCGCTAAGACAGCTTGACTCATCAAAAGCTGCAATGGTTGATTTGACACTTCCATCTGGGATTTTTCAGGAGTACTCATGTAAAGGAGAACATGACATTTGCCTAGGTATTGATGAACTCGCCAAGGTGAGTAAGCGGATGGCTGGAGATGAGCATCTTGAATTTAATCTTGATGAGTCTGAAAACCGGTTTGAGATTAGAATGGTCGGACAAGCGAGTAGAGTGTTTAAACTTCAACTCTTAACCCCACCAGATGATCAGACAAAGAAACCTGGAATTCAATTCGATGTAAAAGCAGAACTGTTGGCTGATACCTTCAAACAAGCAATCAAAGATATTGGAGTTGTATCCAGTCATGTGAAGATTAGTGCAGAACCAGAACAACTCACCTTCGCTGGTGAGGGTGATACCGGTGAAGCCAATGTTGCATTGACAACAAAAGGTGATGCGCCAGCACTTTTCCAACTAGAAGTATCAGGCAAATCTATAGCGATGTATGCTCTGAATTACTTGGCGGAGATTTCAAAAGCGATTGCTAGTGACAGCCTAATGCTTCAATTCACCTCCAATAAGCCAATGATGTTGGAATTTCCAATAGCAGAGGCTGGAAGTATAAGCTTCGTTCTTGCACCACGTGTAGAACGTAGATGAGAGGACAAGAAATTCCGAACATATCAGTTCCAATTGATGGAGTTCTAGTGCATGCCAAATCAGAATCAAGGTTTCACAAGCACTGTTTTGAAACTGCGATTCATGTTCCATGAATACTATAAATCCAACCCTAACTCTATTGATGTTCCAGATAAGATACATAATAGAGAATTTGGTATCCAGAGCTGGGAATATAATTGGTTTTGTCCTGTGAGAAAAAGTCGCGATGAGTCTGGTCATGACATAACAACTGGGTGTGGACAATCAGGGACATCATTATCAAATATCAAAAAATGCCCAAATTGTGGATCTGATGAAATCCAGACAACAACATGGAGGCGTCACGTTGGATATTTGAATCGTGATGAACTGATACGAGATTTAACATCCGTGGCTCCACACAGCGTCTATCATTCAGCTGCGTTCTATAAGATACCAGTGGCACGCCATATGGATGAGAAAGAATGGTTTGGGGCTGAACTTGTATTTGATATTGATGCAGATCATTTAGATTTGTCATGTGCAAAGGACCACGATGCATGGCGCTGCAACGAAAAGGAATGTCATAAAACCGGAACTGGTATTCATCCTGAAAATTGTCCAGACTGCGGTGGTAAGAGCTTCAGTACAAGAAAGTGGATATGTGAGAACTGTCTGGGTGAAGCGAAAAAATATACCGTGAAGCTCTATGACAAATTTATTGTAAATGATTTCGGATTTGACCCTGAATTAGTCCAACTCAATTATAGCGGTCATAGAGGCTATCATGTTCGTGTTCGTGATCCTCGTGTCTACTCACTTGATTCAAATAGCCGCATCCAGATTGTGCACTATATAATGGGTCTTGGTCTTAACACAGAGAAAGTAATCGTCACTCAAGGTCGAGTGAATCGAGTACCAGATCGTGATTTTCCAGGATGGGCTGGGAAGATAGCAGACGCCATAGTAGAGTTTGTGCGAAACATAGACTCATACAATGGAACTGAGAGGTGGGTCAAATCACTTAGAAAAGGAAAGGTTGCAGCTCTTGATGGACTTCTTAGAAACCCCCCGATTTTAAACCCAGAGGCAAAAGACATTGGACTGAAGTCCTGGCAGGAAATCGCAGAGAAAGCAGCAGAGCTATATGGTGGCGAAATAGACCGTCCCGTGACCCATGATATTCACAGAGTTATTCGTCTCATTGGGAGTCTGAATGGAAAGACTGGATTCCTCGTCAGCCAGCTGAATAGAGATGAGCTAGATGACTTTGATCCTTTCCGGGATGCAATTGCTTTTAATGATGGACAAATGAAAATCAAGTTCCTTCAAAAATCTTCGGGAGTTCCTCGTTTTAGAATCGGTGATGAAACATATGGTCCATATCACGGAGAGTCAGTAGAGTTACCAACACCAGCAGCAGCATTTGTTCTATGCAAAGGAGTTGCTATCATTGAGTGAACTAAGTTATGATGATATCAAAACTACGTGGGAGAATGAAGTACGGAATGACGGTCTCCAAGACTTGAGCGACCTTCGATTAAGCAAGATGATAGATTATCTCTCTAACGTACGTTTAGCATTGGCATCAACAGATGCCGAAAAACGGATCCAAGCTGATATATTGACTCAAGAAGCCCTTAATCTTGAATTCATAATTGAAGACCTCCTAACCATCCGAAGACAGAAGATACTAAAAGCTGTACTGCTGGGATACAGACCAAAAGGGGATATGACACTCGCAGAGGAAGAATTATTCAATAGGACTCAACGAGCTCTTGATGGTCACATGGAGTTCGTCAAGGATTCCCTAGCTGGATCTCAACCTAAGAAGAAGAAGAAGACCAAAGATGATGTGAAAAAATCCAAGACCGCCTCCCCTGAAACAGTTGAATATGTTACAGTACGATTTCTACAACCAATTGATGATGCTTTCTTAGGGCTGGATGAGAAGACATATGGTCCATTCAAGAAGGAAGATATTGCTATGATTCCTGTAGCCAATGCAAGGAATTGGTTACGGGATGGCACGGTTGTCCGTATTGTCACTGAGGAGGAACTCTCTGGATGAAGAAAGAGGACTTAATTACTGAAATTGCTTCTCTAATTGGTTTCATCAATGAAGCTCGTGATAGAATTACCATTGAACATGATAAATTCCAGATAGCACTTACTAACACCCTTAGATTACTAGGTGAAGGGAGTCCAATCCTCACTAAAATGAAGGGCAACGTGGAGGATCTCAAGGCATACCTAATCAGAACAAGTACGGAAATACGCCAAATTTCGTTAAATCCATATGATGACTTGAGAGTACGAGTTGAAAGAATTAATGAGATGGTCCAAGCGCTATAGTATAGAAAGTCCTAAGAGTCCATTGGGGACTGCTAAATTCATGTCATTACACAGGAAATGGATCTTCAATCTTGCTGGTTTAGTATGTATTGCACTTGCAATAGTGGGCGGACTGACTTACCCCTCATCATCTTGGGGCATTCTTGCTCCTATTTTGTATGTATCTGTAGTAGTCCTGTGCACATTGGGTATGCTTCGCCTGATATATCTGAAGGGACTTCCAGATTGATTATCGAAAGTCCAATTACAGTTTATTCAATTATTCGTCGTTTCTGCAAACTTTTAATATGGGCTACAAAATCGCTCAGCCAACTGGCTGAATAGCCTAAATATACAACATACATGTGGTGCTTACCCATGGCTGAAACGAAAGAATCGACTGGACCCCCAGTCACATTGATTGACCCGATTGAAATGTCAAAACTAGATACCAAGTTTCGCGAAGAGATTCATAGTATGCCAAACGGGGAAGAACTTTCTGCTTGTTTTGCTTGTTCTACATGCACTGCTGCATGTCCCATTGCAAATATCTGGAAATATAAACCGCATCAACTGATTCGAATGATACTTCTAGGAATGCGTGATGACGTTCTCTCTTCTGATGAGATTTGGCTCTGTTTGACATGTTTTCAATGCCAAGAGCGTTGTCCTCAGAAAGTGCGAGTCACAGACATTTTCTTTGACTGCAAGAATTTAGCTGCCGAAGAAGGTAAGGTGCCCCAGAATATCATAGGTCTAGGTAAAGAACTACTTGAGAAAGGTCAGCTCTATATTGTTACAGCTGATTGGGAGCGAGAAGACATGGATCTAGAACCTGAAGTGCCTGGTCTAGCAGTTGATCCTGTTAAGAATATCCTGAAAGAAACCAGAACGGGCAAGCTTGTGAGTGGTGATAAGTAGGATGCCAATTTACAATCTATATATGGGCTGTAGTGTGCCTGCAAACTATCCAAATTACGAGGCTGCTATGATCAAAGTTGCTACAGCTTTTGACATGCAACTAGAGTACATGGAAGGAGTCGCCTGCTGCGGAAGCCCTAATCTTCGTGCCATTGACTACATGGGATGGCTCATAGTAAATGCAAGAACCTTAGCAATTGCAGAAAAGAATGGCTATGATATCGTCACGCCGTGTAATGGATGCTTTGGATCTCTCAAGGACACACACCATTTTCTCAAGCATGACGATGACTATAGAAAGAAAGTCAATGCCTTACTGAAGAAGGATGGTCTCGAATTCAAAGGCACAATCACCCCTCGACATTTTGTAGAAGCACTATACAATGACATCGGAATTGAAGAAATTCGGAAGAAAATCACGAAGCCACTAGACGGTGTAGGAATTGCAATTCACTATGGCTGTCATGTTCTTCGTCCTGCCGATGTGACCGAGTTCAGACCAGAGTATCTAGACGAATTAATTCAGGTTACCGGAGCTTCAGTTGTAGAGTATCCAATTTGGAAACAATGCTGTGGTGCAACTGTTCTTCCTGTCGATGAAAACCTTGGGATTAGATTGGCCCGTGATAAGTTAAAGTCAATGAAAGAGTCTGGAGCAGAATTCATTACTGTGGTCTGTCCTGCATGTGGAAACCAATTAGATTTGCAACAGCTTGGTTTGAAAGAATCATATGGAGAAGAATACAACCTGCCAGTACTTCTTTATCCTCAAATACTTGGTTTAGCATTGGGGATGGATGAAGAAGAAGTTGGGCTTAGCATGAACAGGGTTCCCGCAGACCCAATTTTGGATCATTTAACCGGATGAGGTGAAGAAGAGTGTCTAATCCGGTCCTCATCATTGGAGCCGGCGTTGCAGGACTGACAGCCGCTGTTGAGCTTGCAGACTCAGGAATTAAGACGATCCTTATTGAACGCCAGGAAACCGTAGGTGGTAATGCTCTAGACCTCTACAAGGCGTTTCCAACTGATGACTGTTTCTATTGCTTTGAGGGAAACCGTTGGCGCCCGGGAATTCGAAAGTGTTTCTATAGGAGCGCGCTCACGGACCAACCTAACATAACACTGAGAATGAATAGTGAAGTGGATGAGATATCGGGCACACCAGGTAAGTTCACAGTAAAGCTCAATGTTGGTCCAGAATATGTCAATCCAAAGAAATGCACGATGTGCGGACTCTGTATTGAAAAATCAAAGGCATTTCGTCTAATCTCGCCACAGTGTCAACCACAAGCTGTTGTCTATAACCCTGAAAGAGAAGATGATGGTGCCAGACAGGCTGAAGAGGACTGTCCGACAAAGGCAATCAATTTGGATGCGCAACCTACTGAAGAAACAGTCCAAATCTCTGATATTATCATTGCAACTGGGTATCATGAGATGCAACCAGTCAATGTGGATGAGTATAGCTATGGAAAACATCCCAACATAATAACTCAGCTTGAACTGGCTAAGATAATCGACCCCAATGGAGAATCAAGTGGCGCACTCGTAAAGCCATCTGACGGGAAACCCGCAAAACAAGTAATGATGGTGCAGTGTGTCGGAAGTAGGGACGAGAACTACTATCCATTTTGCTCCAAGATATGTTGCATATTTGCACTCAAGCATGCTAACATTCTAACACAAGAACGAGAAGATGTTCGAGTCAGTGTTGTGTACATGGATATCCGTACATATGACAGGTATGAGCGATACTACCGTGACGCTCGAAACTCAGGAGTGGAATTTATTCGAGGTAGAGTTTCTCTCATTCAGTCTAATGAAGATGACACCTTAGACATAACAGTCTATGACTCACTTCTGAACAAGTACCTCAAATTCAAAGTAGATCTCTTTGTCCTTTCCTCAGCCTTAGAGCCCCCAGATGGTACTAACAAACTTATCGAAACACTCGGATTAAGGTCTGCAAGTGGATTTGTAGGAATCGCAGATCCAGCTTCAGAGAATGAAGTTGTTGTAGGTGATCATGTCTATGCATGTGGCACAGCATTGGGCCCTGCAGAGGTTCCTGAGAGCGTGACCCAAGCTCGAGCAGTTGTGTCTAAAATTCTCCAGAGCAGGAAGTGAAATTGACAGATGGATGACAGCAAATCAGTAGTACTCATCTGCACCTGTGGCAAACAGCTTCAATTGGGATTTGACTTTCTAGAAACTCAAGTCAGAAAGATGAACCTGACTGCCTCAGTCACTGTTCATGATACAGTCTGTCAAGAGGAAGGTCTGGAGAAAATCGCAGAACTGCTCAAAGAAGGTGACGAACATCTCGTTATTGCTGCATGTTCCAGTCAGAAAATTCAGCCACGGATTGATCATTATTTGGACTCAAAGGGCATTAACAGCTCACAGATTCAGTACGTCAATATTAGAGAACACTCAGCATGGGTACACAAAGACTTGGATGAAGCAAACAAGAAGTCTTTGGATATGATCCGTGGGACACTTGCCAGATCTGCAAAATCGACAAAGCGATCACTCGAACAAAAGGAAATCACCCCGCATGTCACAGTTATTGGGGGCGGGATTGCAGGTATTGAATCTGCACTTAGTCTCTCCAATCTTGGATACAGGGTTTCTCTTATAGAATTGACAGATGAGCTAGGAGGACATGTCAGAAGTCTTCCCATAGTTGCTCCTACAGGAAAGTCAGGTAAAGAGATACTTAGTGGTCGATTGGATGCACTTCAGAATGACAATAGTATCACAATATTGACCAACACTAAAGTCAGGTATGTTACCGGCGAGATGGGTAACTTCAATGTTCACTATTTATCTGATGGTAAAGAAGAAAAGACCATGAACACTTCTGCCATAGTATTAGCCACTGGATTTAAGGAGTTCAAACCTACATCCATGGAAGAATACCGCTATGGAAAGAATCCAGACGTCATCACACAGTTCGAGCTTTCATGCATGCTCTCTAGTGGTGATTTAGTCCGACCGTCTAATGGGCGCCCAATCAAAGATGTTGTGATGGTTCAGTGTGTTGGCAGTAGAGATGAAGATTACAAAAAGGACTGTAGTAAACTATGCTGCACCTTTGCGATTGATAATTCTCTAGAAATCCTTGAAAAAATACCCGAAGCCAATGTCAGGATAGTCTACATGGACATCAGAGTTCCATTCGAGAACGAGATGATATACAAAGAGTCACGTGAGAAGGGTATTGACTATATACGTGGCCGAGTAAGTATGACCTGGGAGAAAGATGATACCACATATGTACGAGTCTACGACTCTTTACTCGATAAATATCTAGAAACACCTGTAGATCTCCTCGTCCTCTCCTCTGCAGTTCTTCCTCCTGATGGGACCTTCGAGCTTTCCGAAACATTAGGATATGCCATCGAAGATGATGGACATGTGAAGGAACTCTATGGTAAGCTAAGAAGGAACGAAACTCGCCGCCGTGGCGTTGTTGCAGTAGGAGGAGTCACTCGTCCTCAATTTGTGTTTGAGGCTGTGACAGATGCTCAAGCTGGTGCCCTCATAATTCACAATGAACTACAGGGTGGAAAAATCAAATTAATTTCACGCGGTGCTGTATTAGAGGTAGATGACTGTGTTGGATGTAGCCTTTGTGCCCAACAATGCCCACGTGGAGTTCCTCTAATGATTGAGCAGACTGAGGCAGAAGAAACTGACGAAGAACAAAAAATTCTATTCAAAGCAGCAATTGATACTCTAAACTGCCACTCCTGTGGCGTCTGCCAGAGTTTATGTCCCTCTGGTGCTACTCAGCTCAATTTCTTATCCAACGAACAGCTATGGTCTGAGATTGATGCTACATTGGAAGGTGCAGGTTCAGAATATCCAATCACGCTCTGCTTCTATTGCGAAGAATGCTCTGTATCTACAATCGACATCGTTGGAACTAGAAGAATGGAGTACCCCGCTAGCACACGTCTTATCCCGGTCCCCTGCGCAGGTCGTGTCAGTATCATAGACCTCCTCAAAGCCTTCGAAAGTGGTGCTAGCACTGTCATGATTGCTGCTTGTGAGAAAGACCGATGTCACATAGGAGGAACCGGGAACGAGATTGCTCAGGTGCAGGTAGATGTTGCCCAAGATATCTTGAATGCTATTGGTTGGATAGGCGAACGAGTGGATATGTTCAGAATGTTCAGCGCAGAGCCTGAACGCTTCACCAACGCAATTAATGAGATGGTGGAACGTGCGAAAAAGTTGGGACCCACACCGGTCCATGAAGGGACTGCAGGGAAGTGGATGGAGGTGACCGAATGAGTCATTCAACTCCTGAGAAACCTATTGCTCCAAAGCGGCAACGCATGTTGGACATGATATTAGCTCTCGGTGGTCTTAAAGAAGAGTCTGCAATTCCCCTTAGTAGAGTAAAGGAGGAGCTTGATAATCTTAAGGTAGAGTTAGCACCTTTGACTGACGCAATTCTTGCATTCCCAGACTCATACTATGAGGAGTTCTTCAAAGCTGTTGAGAAAAGTAACACGGTTTCTGAAATAAGCGACAGAGGCATTCTCAAAGAAGCAATCTCCAATCTCGAAGGTGCTGTATCAAAAGCTGAATCTGAATCACTGAAAGGACTGAAAGATTTACTCAATACTGCCCTTACTAGAATGACTGAGGTTGAAGAAACTCGCGTAACTAGCATTGACGTGGATATGACTCACACTCTTTCAATACTAGCTGACCTGATTGCTGAAATAGAATCAATTACAGACAAACTCGAAAGGACTGCAAAGTCAGAGGCAAAATCTGCCCAAGATGAACTAGTTTCTTTGGTTAAAATCCTCATCGAAGCTAAAACAAAAGCTGGATCAGATCCTGATTTAGCTCTGGATGAGCTTCAAAAACTTAGTACAAAGACCCGGTATGGACCTGGACTGAGGGCTATTGCTCAAATCAAACGAGGAAAACGAGAAGAACGAATTGATGAATCAAGGTATGCCAAGCTTGTCATAGAGAATATGCTCACCGAAGCCAATCGTGGAGTGATTATGTTCATTCTTGGAAAAATGGGTTCCAAGACCGTCATTCAAATAGGAGAACTCATGCAGACCTCATCTCAAACAGTTCAGAGCGCACTTATTACCATGATACAACGAGGCGAAATCGAGATGGTCGGCCTTGATGGCGACGCTCCTGTCTTTTCTCAGGTCTTCACAGAAACACCAAACACAACTCTAGTTCTAAAGAGAATTGTGCAACAGGTCCGTGGAATGGTCAAATCGCTGAAAGATGACCTTTCTGATGCTGCAAATGAATTTCTACTAAAATTACAATCATTACTTGAACGCTTACAGATTTTGAGAAACTATGATGAAACTGAGCTTTCAGGACCAATCAATAAGTTAAGAGAAACAATTGACAGAGTCACCGAAGCAATTTTGAATACTCAAACATCTGATGATGCCGAAAACCTCAGACTTCTTGTTTCAGCAGGACTTGAAGCTTTTGCTCGGTTTCGTCTGAAAATCACTTTGGAGAAGGGTCCCAACCTTGTATCTGGCACAAACGTCTATGGCGAAAAATTGGACCCTGAAGTGTACCAGACAATGATGGATACCTATCTCGATAATGAGCTCGAGAGAGGTACAATCTTGATTCTGATTAGAGAACTGGGAGCTCTCACTGCTCATGACCTTGCTGAGAGGACAAATATTCCACAGGATAGAATTCTCAGACATCTTCTTAGAATGAAACGTGATGAACTTCTCACTATTGCTGGTGAGAGTCATGGATACATCCTATATGATGTACCCAGAACACCATCTGAGGCAGAAATCACAATCCAAACAGCATCTACCCTTGCTCTCCAACTCTCGGAAGCCAAGATGGAGCTTCAAAGAATATTGAATGAACTGAAAGCACCCGACATTGGGAAACTAGCAAACTCTTTGGAAGTCTTCTCAAAAGCTCGTGACAAACTAGCATCAATACGTGTCAATGGTGCACTGATTGATGAACCCACACTAAACGAGGTGGAGGACAAAATACGATCAGCAGTCTTACTTGCCTATCGGACCCGTGCAAAGATACCAAGCACGAGGCCAAAGGTCACTCTCGAGGATTTAGTAGATGTTGATGTTCCATCAGTTCTTGATGAGTACAGAAATCAAATGGGTTATGCACCTCTACTGGGATTCGGAACAATTGAATGGGAACAATCGAAATGCCTTGGTTGTAAGTCTTGCGAGATTTCTTGTCCTGAGGATGCAATTGAGCTTGAACCACGAATCGAGGTGACCAAATTCTTTGAAATCTCGGATGAAGCACTCTCTCAATTACCCTCCAATCGTTCTCTTTTCTATAAGACTGTTCAGAACCTTGCCACAGCAAAGCCCTCAAAGGATATTCTCCTAGAGAATGACGCTCCAGGATTTGGTTCTGTGGAAGTAGATCTCTGGCTCTGCGTTGCATGTCGCACATGCGTCAGGCGATGTCCAGGACCTGAAGGCGGAGCTTTAGAACTAGAGCTGAAATGGAACCTTCCAGAAGTTGTAAGACACATCACATCAACTTCATAATATGTACCTTGAATGAGTCCACAGCCCTTTAGCAACTGACTTATACCAATTGAAAAAGGTCTGAAACTAGATAATCCATTGAGGGAGCATAATGGTGGACTTCAGGTTAACACATGAACAACAAGAGTTGCAGAATAAAGCGAGAAGGTTTGCACAGGAGTATATGATTCCCTATGCTCATTACTATGACAAGACTGGAGAGTTCCCACGTCCAATAATCCAAAAGTGCTGGGAGGAAGGACTCATGAACCTCTCGATTCCAAAGCAGTATGGAGGTCCTGGTCTAGGTTCAATCGAACAATGTATTACAGTGGAGGAAATGGCTGCTGGATGTGCAGGAATGACCACCAGCATTTATGTAAACACACTAGGAGCTGAACCAATTCTTGTTGCTGGGACAGATGACCAAAAAGAAAAATATCTACGCCCACTTACTGAGGAACTCAAATTCGTGAGTTTTGCCTGCTCAGAACCAGGCATGGGGTCAGATGTTGCTGGAATACAAACCCGAGTAAAGAAAGAAGGGAGTAACTACTTACTCAACGGGTCAAAGTTTTGGATCACAAATGCACCTCATGCTGATTATTTCACAGTCTTTGCCAGTCTTGATCCGAGCAAACGACACAAAGCACTCTGCGCCTTTATTGTGGATGCTGACACTCCAGGAGTCAAGACAGGTCGTCCTGTTGAAAAGATGGGACACAGAGCCTCTACTACTTCTTCGGTAATGTTCCATGATGCCAAGATTCCTGAAGAGAACATACTTGGTGGGGAGGGAAACGGCTTTGGAATCGCCATGAAGACTTTCGCCATGACCCGCCCATCGATTGCAGCTTTTGCTACAGGACTTGCACGTGCTGCGCTGGAGTATGCAAGAGATTATGTCAATAAACGAGAGGCTTTCACTCAGAAATTGGGAGAATTTGAAGTGATTCAGTTCAAATTGGCTGAAATGTACATGAAAATTGAAGCATCAAGAGCCTTGTATCTTAAGGCTGCATGGACCACTGACAACATAGGTGATGCTACAGTTCCCGCAAGTGTAGCCAAAGCATACGCTACTGATGCGGCAATGGAAATAGCAAGTGAGGCACTTCAAATCCATGGTGGATATGGATACATTGATCAATATCCACTTGAGAAGCTTTTCCGAGATGCAAAACTGTACCAAATCTATGAGGGGACTAGTGAGGTACAAAGACTCATTCTTGGTCGTCATGTCCTCAGTGGCTATGAACCGGCAATGGATAAGATCCCGAAGTGGTATGCTGAAAACCCCCCAGATTTCTAAAATAATTGAGAGATTTTGCTATGATTGTAAAAAAACTGAATGATCTCAAAGAAATTATTGCGCTTGATGGTACAATAATACGAGAGATGCTTAATCCTAAACATGACACAATCCCTCTCCATATCGGATACAGTCTAGCACATGCCACCCTTCCACCGAAGAAATGTTCGCTATCTCATAGATTCAAGACTGCTTCAGAGGTATACTATATCCTCAAAGGAGAAGGCATGATGCATATTGACGATGAAACACAGAGAGTAGGTCCTGGAGATACAATCTATATTCCACCTAAAGCAGTTCAGTCTATCGAGAACACAGGCGAAATCAATCTAGAATTCTTGTGTATTGTATATCCAGAGTGGCAACCGGATGCTGAGGAACTCGTTTGACCAGTTGATTATGAACTTTTCAGAGAAGCCCCCTCAGAGAACGAGCTATCAGAGTCTTGACAATCCTTCTAGAAATGATACCCTCTGCGACCACATCTGCAAAATCAAGTCTATCAAAGTATAAGCGTAAACTCTTGATTTTATAATTCTCATAGATTAATACCTCAGATTGCTTAGACTTGACAGTCTTTCCATTTGGTAGAGTACCAATGAGTATAAACTCTTCAAAGAAGGCATTTCCATCAACCATAATAATTACAGGTTCAAGCTTGATTTCAACAAGGGTTTCAAATAACCACTCAAGCCATTTTCTAGCTCCGTCCTTTCCTGAAAGAGTTACTCCCATCAGTTCTATCTCGCAATCGTCAGCAAAGAATGAAACTATCTGTTCAATATTCCTTGACTCAATAGCATCATCTAAATCCATAGCGACCTCTCTTATTTGGTCTTCCTCCTGTTCTTGAACCAAAACAAACCACTCCAGTACTGAAACTCCCCCCTGAGGTTATACAAATTTCGAATCAATATCATCCATCAAGCAAGTATCCCCTCTGGACTGACTCGTCAATCAACCATTTAGCATACTCCCACAACACAGCGGATCCTTTTGCAATGTGCTTATTTCTCTCTATCACTTGGCTCCTTCTGACGCCATGTTTCAACCAAGCATGCCCCCTTGTGTTAAAACTAAGGAGTAACGGTTGCAATCGATCAACAGCTGCCGCAAAGCAAGCTTCAGCTGTTTCCATTTTCTCAAACTCTTCCCATAAGAGCTTCAACTCTTTTGCCTGTTCAGTTGGTAGAATGTTAAAAATCCGTTTAGCAGCGTTTATCTCATCCACAGTCTTCTGCTCTTTGTCATGAACTTCATAACAAAATGTGTCCCCTGCATCTATCTCTACAATATCATGAATCAACGCCATCTTGATAGTCCGAAATACGTCTATCTTGATATTAGAGTACTCAGAGAGAAGTATTACCATCATGGCCAGATGCCATGAGTGCTCTGCATCGTTCTCCTGTCTGAGGTCCTTGATAAGCACAGCCTCTCGGAAAACCTGCTTAAGTTCATCAATCTCCACAAGGAACGAGATGTGTTTTTGCAAATTGAGGTCAGTCAATAATCACACCTTCTCATCACATCCTCACCTAGAAAAAAGCCTCCTAAAACAGTAATCCTTTTGTGGAATATATTCATTGAAATCTGTCCTAGAATCAAGGCTAAACAACTACAGACGCTGGTCCTTCAAAATACCATTACTGAGAACAGAAAGTTGATGAGAAAAAGGTTCATACTATAAAGAACTAGGTCTTGAGGACTTGTGAATGGTCGGGGAGAACTCTAAAGCAATTGTTACAGCAACAATCATCATATTAGCTGTTTTTGCTGCAGCCCTTTTATCAATGTTCAACTCAGACAATCCAATTACAACCTCTAACTCTTCAAAAGTAGCATCATTAATGATATGTGGCAATAGCTCTGACCTACTTTATCCTGAACTAGCTGAAGCGAACTTCATCTTTGTAGAGAATGATGCTTGGCAAGTCAGTGCGCATTTTGTGGATGATTCCACTGGATACGAATATCTTGAGATTTATGACCGGAGCTTCACAATCACATCAAAAGAGGTGGAATCAATAAACGATGCACTCCATGAAGGACTAAACCAAACATATCCATCTAATATCACAGCCCTAGAATTGTTTGAACCAGAGTCAAGTCCACACATGTGGTATGAAATAGCAATCACATATACTGACGGTTCATGGATATACATCATAACTTTTCAAACAGAGCCCGGTCTAATTATACACAAAAGTGGTACCGGTAATACCAATAGGAACCTTTTAGACGGAACCGTATTGGAGCCCTTATCAGCTCTGGATGGTCTTGTTTCAGCCATTAATGTCATTTTTTCGAATCATCTATGATAATATTCTCATATCTGGTTTATGCGAACAAATGTCAAAGAATATATTGACCTTCAAATCTGCTTCAGTATCTGCTTCAGAAAGGTGCCTTTGAATATGCCTCCAAAAGACATGAATATCATCGTGTTCGGGTGCATGCAATGTATGTACGCCGCGTCTGACCTTGCAGGGACCATGAAGCTACAATATGACATCACGAGCAGAATCATCCGAATGCCGTGTACCGCGAGACTGGACATCAACTTCATCCTGAAAGCGCTGCAGGAGGGAGCAGACGGCGTGCTCATTGTTGGATGCCACCCCGGAGACTGTGCGTACAAGACTGGGAACCTGGGGGCTGAAAGAAGAGTCCGGTTCACACGGAAGCTGGTTGGCACGCTTGGTCTGAACGAGAACAGAGTGAAGATGGTGTTTGTGAGTGCCGCTGAGGGGGACCTGTTTGCAGCCGAGATCAACAAGTTTGCTGAAGAGATAAGAAAGATAGGACCAAACCCAATTAGACTCTAATTACTATCCTAATCGTTCTGCTTTTTTCATATTGCAATTTCATGTTCGTCTTAAGACCAAAGAGAGATGTTGCGCTGTTCTAAGGAGAGAAAAGGAGAACTGAGAAACCCGCACGAAATCATATGAATACTCGGAATCTGCCCGACTTAGCAGGCGTGACACGTGGCATAGTCCTCTTTGGCGTATTTCAGTTCTTTTTTCTGACCTTTCTGGCTGCCTTCTTCTATCCTGGAGGATACGACTATTTCAACTACTACTTCAGTGAATTAGGAGCAGTATTGGCAGGAAATAGTGAAGCAAACACGGTTTCTGCAACTCTATTCTTCATAGCATTAACCACTGTTTCAATCACTCTCATACTCTTCTGGCTTGGCCTGCTCAAGCATTTCAACAAATCGAGAATCGAAAATATCTTGAGCTTTATTGGTTCAGGAATGGGTCTTCTGTGTACTCCTTTACTCATCGGAGTTGCTCTAAACCCCATAGACACTCAGTTGGAAACACACTTTGTATTCGTGATGGCTCATTTTATTCTCTTTTCCTTAGCGATTCTGGTCTATTCAATCGTATTCATAGTCAATCGGCAAAAATCATGGCATTTCGCACTTCTTGGTCTGATTGTGCTTACTCTTGGTGTTTTTCTTATGGTTAATCCAATGAGTCCAAACGCAGCTTTTCTGCAAAAAGTCATAGTGTACAGTTACTTCATTTGGGTTGGAACATTGACATGGTTTCTCGAAATCCATACTAAACGAAAAACGTTCCATTAACTTGATCTTCTTGCTATTATAAACTCAAAATCATCGAGCAATCCCTTTATCGCAAAGGATACACAATATCTATCCAGTTGGTGTGTGGACGTGTGCCCTGACAAAGCCCCTTCTGTGAATATCTATGAAGTAGCAGCCCATGAACTAGATATGGTTGCAGCTATCTGCTTGGATCCCAGTGTTCCGAAGACACGGAAGAAAGCAATGGAAAGCTCTATGGAAGCAAGAAAAAGATGGCTATCATCTATGATGCAGGTTGGACTGAAAGTCGCTGTAGCTCTGGGTCCACGAAGGGGAAAATTGGGACTCATAGAATATATACCGATTCAGCACGCCTCAGAACCAGTACAAGGTAAAAACTCATTGTTCATCAACTGCATATGGGTAATACCCCCAATCTGGAAAAAGGGGGTGGCAAAAACTCTTCTCTCATATGCAATTGAACAGGGAAAGAAAACAGGTGGCATTACCACACTCGCATACGATGGAGACAAGTGGTTTGGTGTTTTCCCCTATATGCCATCATCTTTCTTTCAGAAATTTGGTTTCAAAGAGGTTGATAGAGATGATAGTCGGGTTCTATTACACATGGATCTTGGCGGAGGTAATCAACCATCACTTATTCGCCCAAAGACCCAACGCATACCCAATAATGGAAAAGTGGTAGTAGAAATACTGTTCAATAATCAATGTCCATGGTCTGGATGGATGGTAGACAAGGCTCAGAGAGCTCTAAAGAAGTATGATGCAACTGTTGTAGCTGTGAATACAGATGATCAGAAAATTTTGAGAAAATATGGTCTGGCAAGAGGTGTCCTCATCAATGGAGTCCCGGCGATTAAGCGAATGGCTACTGTGAAAGAAATTGAATCTTTAGCTCAAAAATATGCACTTCCTAAATCACAGGAAACCAAAAAACAATGACTAACAGCTCGCTTGGACTTAGACCTGCCACATTCAATCAGTTCATATTCATTAGTCCATCAAAAATGTATAGAAAAGAAACAATCTGAACAAGCTCATCAGTTATAGAGTAGGTCGAGGGGAATTAAACACACGCCTACTGATTTGAGTTGCAACCAGTATCTCATTTATTACTGAATTAGCATTAGTCAGAACTGAACAGAGAAAATGAAAGAAGGGGCGTAAAGGAATGAAAAAGAGCCCAAAACAACGTAGTACACTCAAGGACAGAGTACGTAGAATACTCAAGACAAACAAGCTCTGTCAAATTGCATTTGAACAACTGGAGAATGATATCGAAGTTCAAACCATGCTTGAAGATAGTAATCGCATGGCGATAGACCGGATGGGATACTCAGACCACGGTCATACACACTCATTGATTGTAACGATGAACGGAGTACGTCTGTTTAGGCAATTGATCAAAGGTCTCCAACCAACAATAGTCCAGGAGGAAACAGGCGATGCCAACGACTCTGAACTTGTGGTTATGCTCGGCTGCTATCTTCATGACATAGGTATGGTGGTTGGTCGTACAAATCACGATGAGTTCTCAGTAGTGTTGGCACTCCCAATTATTGATAGAATCCTAGTCAAGGTGTATCCGAGTGACAGACACAAACAAATCCACATCAGAAATCACATTCTACATGCGATATATTGCCATGACCGAGTGGCTATGCCCTTAACTGTAGAGGCTGGTGTAGTAGGTATCGCTGATGCATTAGATATGACAAAGGGTCGAGCAAGAATACCATTTGAGGCTGGAAGAGTCAATATACACAGTACCAGTGCTCTCGCTATTGAAAACGTGAGAATTCGAAAAGGCGAACAGAAAACAGTCCGAATCGAAGTGACTATGAACAATGCGTCTGGAATCTTTCAGATACAGGAACTTCTTGAAGAAAAAATCCGTAATGCCAAATCCCTGATTGATCATATAGAACTCTATGCTATCATGTCCCCCAGAGAAGACACGATAATAAAGGAAGAGCTTCGTGTACTTTAGGCATAATTTATGTGGTACCTCGAACTTTCTCAAACAAGTGTCTAACGAGTTCACACACAACAGCTAATATATATGTACGAAATCGAACACTCGTCGCGTTTCATAAAGGACTAAAAAGAAGAGGCAACGGGAATGCGTCTCGATGACATCGATTCTCAGATAATATCAATGCTTCAGATTGATGGTAGACGATCTTTCAGTGAGATTGCGGATGCTGTAGGAAGGACTGAAGTCACCATTCGACGACGCGTAAAAAGGCTCATCGATGAAGGATATATTAAAAGGTTCACAGTGGTATTGGACCCTCTAAAAATTGGACGCAAGATACGTGCGGTTATTCGAGTCAAAACAGCGATGAAAGAAGCAGCACTGATTTCCAAGAAACTCAGAGAATTCCATGAAGTCAACGAGGCTTATTTTCTAGACGGAGCTTGTGGTCTGATGATTATGGTGACTGTAGATGATCTCACTGAACTAAAGGCATTTCTTGAAACTCGCCTCGGGCGAATACCAGGTGTTGGTGATACCGAAACCTGTATTGTACTTGAGGAAATCAAGTCTGCATTTTAGATTCCAGGAGGTTTCGTGATGCAGTATATGCTGCATCTCTCTATCAAACATCTTGATCTTCTTCACAATCATGCTGAAACCAGTTTTCCTTTAGAAGCTGTAGCACTTCTTTTTGGAAGAATAGTAGAACAATCATTCATTGTCAATCGTATTGAACTAATGCAAAATGAAGCATCATCCAGTACAACCTCATTTATGGTAAATCCTGAAGAACAATATCGCCTCTTAGTTGAAGCAGAGAAACAGGATGAGGAACTTGTCGGGATATTCCATTCTCATCCCGCACCACCAGTCCCTTCCATCAGGGATGAGCAAAATATGAAACTCAATGATGTTGTTTGGCTCATCGCTTCAAAAGAGTCTGGAAACTGGTTGAGTAAGGCCTATCTGATGGAGGACCAGCAGATCAAAGAAGTAGACTTGTGTTTAATCTGATAAAATACTATTTTTTGAGCCCCCTGATAGTGCCAGAGGTCTTCTCAGGTTCGAATGAAACCAAGTTATTTCCAATAGTGCTAATCAAGACAGCTGCAGTAATCACTTTGCTTAGTGATGAAGACGTGCACTGCAGAATCCCTGTTCCTGTTCTCTCATCAAATTCAACAAGATAAAGTTTCGAATCAGCCGCCGACACTTCACCGTAGAGGGAAAGTAAACTCTGCCAAATGGCCATTCCAATCTGCTTATTGTCCAATGTAGACTCATCCGAATGGAGATGAAATGACAAATATCGCCTACGATTTTTTTTCACTTTTCATCCTCCTTTCGGAGTATCTTTAGTCCTTCCACTACATGATTCGAAGCGAATCTCTCGCGATTTCGCTCAATCATTTCTATTGGTTTATGCATGATTGCATTCTCCGCATATTTTGCCTCCATACCAAGCAATTCACCTATGAATCGCATTGCCATAGGTGATCGCATATGTAGGGGATTTTTAGCGCCACTAGAGAGAATGACCTGCATCCCTGCATCAATTGCAGTCCGTATTGATTCTCTGTAACTCTTGATTACTTTTGAACGATTTAGTCCAACCATGTGTAGCAATGGCTCAAATTTGACTTCAAGTGCAGTATTAGAAGACGCCGCAAGACGTGCTGTTGTTTGACGAAACTTCTTCTCTTTCGATGGATCAAGCACGAGTAAGTCCACTCTTTGGTCCCCAGCTGCCCAGTTTGCTGTTTCAACTGATGCAAGTTTGACTGATACAATCATTACATGTTTTCGAATACTGTCAACCTGTTTTCTTAGCGCTTTCACGCCTCTTACGGAGAAATCCACTCTCTTCAGAATAGAGAAACCATCTTGTAGCTGCTGATCAGGCCCGCCCTCAACATTGTGAGTTGCAAAACCTGTGAAACCCAGTTTTCGTGCCATCTCAACGAATGAATCTAGACTTTTTTGGTCTGAACCATACACCCCTATGTCAATAACCACTATTCGTCACCACCAGTTGCACGAAGACGGTCTTCTAACATAGCTATAGCACTCTCCTGCCTACATCTCGGATATTGTCGGATATGTATTTGGACGCTAATAACATCAGGTCCTTTTGCTAACACAATATCATCCAAGAAAGCAGCCTGCTTATCAATCCTAATGAAGAAAAGACAATGCTCATCAATCCTGCGTGATAACGAGTTAAGAAGACGCTCCCTGTCCCTCTCATCCAACCTTCCAAAGATGTAATCTAGAGTGGCCTCGCAACCTGCCTTGTCTTTCAGCATAGACTCTATGATTATAATCTCATTACCTGAATATCCCTCTGCCTTTGTCCTTCCAAGCTCCACAAGGTGACGAAACTTCTCAGGATGGAGATTCAAAATCGCTGAAACAACTCTGTCTGATACTTCTGTTGCTCGGGAGTATGCTCGAGTTTCGACAAGCGCCACGAACGACACGATATACCCCCCTAAATCAGGGAGTTTTGTCTACTTACCAAGATTGCCTTTGGCACCAAGAGATGGTCTCATCTTCTCAGCACCTCGTCCCTTCTTCCGTAGACCTCTGCTCCTTTTTCCTGCAGATGTGAGCCCTCTGTTCTCTCTACCTCTCTGTACAGGGTCACATATCCAGTTGATATTTGGATCATTATAGATTACTGGATGATTCGGATCGACTAGGATGACCTCATGCCAGACCCACTTGTGGTCTGACCCAACCCAATATGAGTTCAAGACTCTGAGATTGGGGAATTTTCTTCCAGCACGCTCCTCAGCAATCCACCGCCGTGATTTCTGTGGCGTATACTTTACGACACCTAAACTTCTAGGCTTACGTCCCATTCTAGGTCTTGGTTTCTCGCGAGGACCACGACCAGTTTTTATTCGGACCACCACATATCCCTGTTTTGCCTTATAGCCAAGGGACCGTGCTCTCCCTAGACGAGAAGGACGTTCAAGCTTCACGATATTGCCCTGTTTTCTCCAGACAATAAGCCTGCCTTTTATCAGGTCAGAACGCTCTTTCTGTTCCTTTAACCAAGTTTCATTCATATGTTGATATGCCGTTGGCATTGTGTTTTCCCATCCTTTGCTGTAACTATATTCACTTTGTTTGTGGTTCAGCCTCTATGGGCCACATCCCGTGCGGACGTATCCGCCAACACAAAGGAAATGGTAGGACTCTAGAATATAGATCTGAGCCTAGAGGTCACCTAAGCTATTTGCTTAAAGGTGTAACGCTCTGGCTCTATTTGACTATTTCAATCCCTCTATGACCTTGTCTGCTGTCAATTCTCCAACCCGTTCTTGAGCCTCTTTTGTTGAAGATGCCAGATGTGGAGTTGCGACGAGACGTGGATGCCTAACAAGTTCCCATTCAAGAGGTGGTTCATTCTCAAAGACGTCCAAGGCTGCACCAGCAATCTGTTCCTCTTCGAGGGCTTTGAGGAGGGCTTTTTCATCCACCACACCACCTCGCGCTGTATTGACAAGGAAAGCTGTTTTCTTCATAATGGCGAACTCGTTAGTACTAATCATCCCCCTTGTCTGGGGAAGAAGTGGTACATGAAGAGAGATATAGTCCGAGTTTTTGAGTAGATCATTAAGATTGGTTTTCCTCGCACCAATCTTCTTGCATGGCTTATCAATATCTATCACATCATAAGCCAAGACTTCCATTTCAAGTGCCTTAGCTCTCTTTGCAACTTCATATCCAATCCTGCCTAAGCCAACTACTCCCAGAGTCTTCTTCCAAAGCTCAGTACCTTCAAGCTTCTTCTTTTCCCAACGTTCTCCTTTCATAGAGCTATCCGCTTGAGAGATATTTCGAGCCATTGTAAACATCATAGCAAAAACCATTTCTGCCACAGAAACAGTTGGAGCTTCAGGAGTATTCTGCACTTCAATTCCACGCGCTTCAGCTGCCTCTCTGTCAACATTATCAAGCCCAACACCAGCCCTGACAATTAGCTTTAGACTGTCTGCAGCCTCAATGACTTCTCTAGTAATTTTTGTGGCACTCCTAACAACAACACAATCAAAGCCTTTAATCTGGTCTTTAATTGGTCCATCAGCGTCCTTATCCCGCACTACTACTTCGAGTCCAGCCGCCTTTATTCTAGCCATTGCTGACTCTTCAATCGGATCTGCTACAAGTACACGTCCCATGAAAACGTCCCTCTAGATGTTCTGAGCTCTGCAATTTCTAACTTGGACTTAAATCAAACGGCTCCGACATTTTCTTAACCCTGTTGATGCATTGTCCTCGTATGAAACGACAAATGAATCCCGGAACTGCACTGGTTCCCTGTCCTGTGGTACTCCTGACTGTGGCTGGAAAAGATAGACCTAACATCATCACTCTCTCTTGGGTTGCAAATGTTTGCAGCAAACCCCCTACAATAGTTGCTGGAATTAGACCCGAGCGTTACAGCTATAATCTTGTCAAGGAAGCAGGGGAGTTTGTGCTGAATATTCCCTCCTCTGAGCAGATTAAGGGTACTGAATTTGCTGGGACTAAATCTGGTCGTGACTATGACAAGTTTTCAGAGGGCGAGTTCACCCCTGAACCCGCTACTAAAGTCAATGCACCAATGATCAAGGAGTGTCCAATAAACATCGAGTGTAAGACCACACAGATCATTCCGTTGGGTGCCCATGACCTCTTTATAGCAGAAGTAGTCGCAGTGCATATTGACGAATCAAAGCTTGATGAGAAAGGCCGCTTTGATCCATCAAAGACCACTCTGTTTACATATCTACCATTGAATGGACAATACTGGGCTCTTGGAAAACGAATCTCTTAGCCTATCCATATGACCTATTGTTGAGGTGGAATCTCGAAAGTTTCTTTATCATCAGTTTTTCTTGGAGCTTTGGTGCACTTCACTGAATAGCAAGGGTCAGACTCTCTGACAATCCAAGCACCTGTAGGTACGTGCGACTCCCTCAAGAAGATGTCAAAAGTAATTCCTGGAAATTCTACAACTATTGGGTCGTGTCCTAACAAAACGAATAATCCAGTAGCTTCCCAAGCCATTTCTAATGTTACCAACCGTGCAAGTACTGGAACCCAATCTTCTCCATCCCACTTCAGAAATGGCCATGACTTTTTCGGAGGCCACTCTCCCTCGCTAACGAGAATATATTCATGATAACGGCGTTTGTAAATAGTGGGGAAGTGGCCACACTTGGCTAGGAAACTGCCAGCATCTTTTGCATCATCAAGAGTTGTGAAGATCTCCACAGCTTGTCACCCATTATATCATTACCTTCTAAAATATAATCCAGCTGACACCTGAGAGTGCACACTGAGTCTGCATAGCTTGGATAGAACCAATCGCATGACAATTAAAAATCAATACATCTGTTTTGAACCACAGTGTTTTGGCGAGTATATATTGGTTCGAGAAGTACAGATATTCTTCAGTCTGAACTTCTATTGAAAAGTCATTTAGAGCCCTTAGCACTCACAATCTTAATGACATCTCTGTCCTTAAGCTCATGCTTGTCGCTTATTCTCATCTTTGTTCGAGCATCTATTCCGTGAATGAAAGACTTCATCAGATCTGTGTGAATATGTCCTGCAAACTCCTTTGCTGTTGTGCCTTTTGGAACAAGATACACATCAGGAAGCACATTACCATCGCTATCGGTAAGTGAATTTGCATCATGAACTGGATAAACAGTAATCATATTCAGGTAATCAAACACAGCTCGATTTAGCAGGTTTTGTACTCCTGATCCTCCATACTTTCTCAGTATATGCTCCCTAATTTTCTCTAGTTGCTCAAGCTCAGACTCCTTCAAGCTCCCGGGGCTAAGAATCTCAAAGTCATTATCACCAGGTATGTACTTAATCACACCCTTCTTGTCGAGGTCTTTCAGTACCTTCTCTGTAAGAGCGCTTACAGGGACCACAAGATAGTCTGGAAACTCGTCTTGTAAGCGTTTGAGATTAATGTCAGCATTTGGTCTGTCAATCTTGTTGGCTGCAATGATTATGGGTTTTGCATTTTTTCGTAGTGTACCCACAAATTCTCTTGTTTCTTCCTCAGTCCATTTGTCAACAGTTTCAGCCTTGAGGTTTGAGTCTCTTATTGCTCTCAAAATCTGTCCTCTTGTTATCTTCAGACCTGATAGTTTTTCAAGCAACAAATCTTCAAGCTTTGCGCCCTCAGACCTGACACGACCAGTGATCCGTCGCCAATCTTTCTGAATGATACCAAGCATCCACTCGGTTAACTCCTCCTCAAGAAATTTCACGTCATCTATTGGGTCATGACTTCCTGCAGCGACCTCTTGTCCCTCTGTATCTAGTCCTCCGCTTGCATCAACAATGTGAATGAGGACGTCTGCCTGCCTGAGGTCATCAAGAAACTGATTTCCCATTCCACGACCTTCATGGGCCCCAGGTACAAGTCCTGCAACATCAATCAGCTTGATTGGAACTAGTCTCACCCTATCTATGCATATTGAATTCTGAGGATTGTCCTCCACCTCAAAATCAGCACATGCACACTTAGTGCGAACATGAGTGACCCCAACATTTGCCTCAATTGTTGTGAAAGGATAGCTTCCCACTTTGAAATCAGTCATGCAGGCTGCATTTGTGAATGATGTTTTACCACATGAGGGTTTCCCCACAATCCCGACACTAAATCCCATGACAAAGCTCTCCTCTGATAGTCATCCTATATCACTACTAAGAGATAAACGCTTCACTCTACGACACTGTTTCAGACTGAATAGTCACTGAAATGCGCATTTGAACAATTAAAACACGCTTATTTCAATGCCTACAAACGGTAATAAGAAACCTCCTCCCTATTCTATATGGGGATTGAAATGCATAGGAAAAGAAAAGGTGGCCGTGGTAGGTTCCCGATTCAACCAAAAATAGGTCGAAGACCAAGAGCAGAGAAGATGACTCCTGAGCCTTCGGGTGCAATGGATCCAATTCATATTGATTTAGCAGAAGCAGAGGTGCTTCGCCTCGTAGATCTGGAAGGTTTGTATCAAGAACAGGCTGGTCGCGAAATGGGATGTTCACGAGGAACAATTTGGAGGCTGCTAGCGAGTGCGAGAGAAAAGGTGACAAGATCAATCTACGAGGGGCGACCTCTAGTGATTGGCCTTCAACTAGAAGAGGACACATGACAAACGGTTAGTCGTTGAATTTACACTCGGCCAATGTTTCAGTTCTGGCCATTTGTTAAGTAGTCAATTTCTTGCAATTACTTCCCTTTCCTTCCACTGCAACGTTTTCCAGTTCTAGGTATTACTAACAGTTTAGAGTGACCTTAGAATGCATCAGAATGAGACGCTAGAGGTGGTGTGATACGCAATGCCACCTTATATAGAGAATATGGAATTATACACGAGGAGAGGATGGCTATTCAGATGGAACTGCACAACCGGATTGAACCAGTTGCTAATTATGTGATCAGACGCCCGGGTATCCCCAGATGGTGGGACCCTGTGTCTCGACCACATGTTGCTGTGATTTTGAAGAACCCTGTGAATGGTGGAGAGATTCGGTATTTCCTATCCCAGTGCGGTGAGAAAGATCGTAATGGGCGGATATCACTCGATGTGGGTGACATTGATAGCCTTCCTGAAGGCACACTTCTTGAGGTTCGATACAGTGCCACTAAGGCTAACCTGTACCAGCTCGAGATGGTCGGTACAGTGGCTTGCTGGCGATGGGTGAATCGAAGTCAGGGTCTTCAGAGCTTCAATACTGAGTCCCCAGATTGGAACTATCGTGTTGATACCAAAATAGAGTCTGATGATTATAGATATTCCTGATACACTCAGACAGACCGTATCAAGATGTGGTTTTGCAAGGTCCTTCTTTCTTTTATACTAAGAATACATCTTCCAGCTTGAGGAAGATTTGATGAAACCACTTGAAATTACAAAAGATGTTTACTGGGTTGGCGCTCTGGACTTTAGTATTCGTCACTTTCATGGCTACAGCTACACAACACACCATGGCACCACATACAATGCATATTTGATAGTCGGAAAAAAAGTGGCTCTTGTCGATACCGTGATGAGTCCTTTTAGAGATGAAATGCTAACCAGAATATCAAAAGTTGTAGACCCATCAAAAATCGATTTCATGATATCGAACCACACAGAGATGGATCATTCAGGTACAACCCCTGAAGTTCTCAAGATAGCCCCAAATGCACAATTAATCTGTACAACAAAAGCTGTTGACCAACTCAAGAAGCACTACAATGATGGCTGGGACATTCATACTGTCAAAACCGGAGATGAGTTGGATTTGGGGGGAAAGACTCTCCGGTTCTATGAGGCGCCAATGCTTCACTGGCCTGAATCCATGTTCACATATTATGTAGAAAAACAGCTCTTACTACCAAATGATGCATTTGGTCAACATTACGCTACAGAACAACGTTTTGCTGATCAGGTTGACCAAAATGTCCTCTGGCGGGAGGCTGAGAAATACTATGCCAACATCCTCTGGCCATTAAGCAGGATGGTCCAAAGAAAGATCGAGGAGGTCGTTGCTTTGGGCTTGCCAATCAAGATGATAGCTCCTTCACACGGTCTAATTTGGCGCAAAAATCCACTTCAAATTGTCACAAGATACCTTGAGTGGGCGAAGGGAGAGAGATTACAAGATAAAGTGATTATCACTTGGGACACCATGTGGGACAGTACAACAAAGATAGCGCGTGCCATTGCAGAAGGAGTACATAGCGAGGGCTTGGAACCTATATTGAAACTCATTCCTCATAGTGACCGCAGCGACATTATGGCTGACCTGTTGGAGGCCAGAGGAATTCTCGTGGGAAGTGCTACTCTACATAATGACATTCTTCCCACTGTTGCTCCCGTTCTCTCTGACCTTGAAGTGCTGAAACCAGCTGGAAAGAAGTGCGCAGCTTTTGGGTCCTATGGATGGGGCGGTGGAGCTGTAAAGAAGATTCAGGAGTCCATGGAGAAAGGTAAGATGGATATAATCATGGAGCCTTTCACAGCGAAATGGGTCCCAGATTCTAATGAACTCGAACAGGCACTCAAGTTCGGAGCTGAGTTCGCCAGAAAGGTGAAGTAGGCATATTCTATTGGAGAAACATTGAAGCAATTGTTCCTCCCTCAACACAAGTAAACAGATACCTCTGCTGGTGGGACTAGTATCTATGATCTCCACCATTGATCCAATGGGAGCTATGACATCAGCTGTAATGCTTGTGAGTATTCTGCTAGCTCTCCTGATGCGTTACTATCCCAGAAATTGGAGTGATTTATCTCTTAGATCCAAGACCTTGCTCCTGTCAGTTCTAGCTTTGGCTACAGGAATTACAATCTTCTCGTTTACGTATATCGTCATGTACTATTTGATGTATACAACTTATCCAATCCATATGATTCTGATTATGTTTCTAATTCTTTTCGTGATTTCTGCCCTCATTGGATCATGTTGTTTTGGTTGCCTTAGCGTGGTTCAACCTCGTGATGATGAGGTCTGGACACGATGGTTCAAGGAACGTGATGGGTGGGAGGAAGAGCGAAAGAAGAGTGCGTTGGCTGATGAGGAATGAACTCTTGAACAGGTTCTACGAATGACTCGCTCACGTCTTTAAATTCGGAAAATAGTCCGCGAAGAAGGTGGGGTAGTCAAGTCTTAATCAAGGTATACTCTCGAAATTGGTCTTCTTGACTAATTCGCTTATTTTGACACCAAATCTAGTTGCAATCTCCTCCATTAACAGGGTCCATGTCATCTCATCAGTGTTGTATAGACGAAATCTATGAAGGTAATTCATCAAAGGAAAAGGTCCACACATAGCAAAAATATAGAGCACCAGTAGGAGAAACGACAACAGGGGATTCATCATGATGAATACTAAATTGGTCAAGGGAATAGCAATCAACACGTATAGAATGACCATAAATCCCGCATAGACACTCATAAACAGCCTTGGAGATCTTGGCCATTTCTCTCTCGATGACTGAATCCATCGTCGTTCAGGACTGAGAACTGCGATTGGCGCAACACAGTCTATCTTTGATGGATAGTTTCTTCCAATAAACGAAACATCTGCGTTTGTCCTCAAGACAAGTGGCTTTCCCACAACTATGACTCTCTGTCCAACCTCAACTGGCGATTGCTTGTGAAACCAAAAATCTACATATTTTTTGCCCGATTCAGAATCGATAATCATCCCTCGATTTAGTCGTTCTGGAGGAACGGGATATATAGTGTCAAAACTCTCAACAACTCCCTCTATGGCAAACTCGGCCTTGTAGTCATCGCATAATCGACGAAACTTCGTGAGCAGCTTCACCGCCTTCCTTGTAGACATCGCAGTTTTGGGCTGAGAATTGCCCACTGTGTTTGTTCAAATAGATGTTTAAGTAAAAGCGGGTTGGGGAAGCCGCCTGTATGGAGTCAGTCCAGCAGGCTTCAAAGGCCTATCCCGCAGGGCTCATAACCCTGAGATCGGATGTTCAAATCATCCACCCGCTACCACTTAAACACAGTTAATTCTCCTTATACTCCAAAAGAATAGCACGATACCATTCCAAACCATCGTCACGAGTCACTAGTTCAATATACTCATCTTCTATCGCACTATTAATAGCGTCCTTGTAATGTTCGGATGAGTAGTTTGGGATTCGTTTTACAATCTCATCTATAGAAAGACCATTAGGATTCGCTCTTAATTCCTTTACAATCAATGAATTTAGATCTGCAACTTCTATGAGATATTCGCGAGCTCTTTCCCTTCTATGCTGTTTAATTTGAGAATCCTTCTCCTCATCTGCATAATCGGTGTCTTTCTTCATGAATTATAATCTCTCCAATCTGAATCATTGGATATGAAACAGTTAATCACAGACCATCTAGTTCCATATCGCGAATCTCTTTCTCGGTAGCATGATTAGCAGCCTTTTCCCGTTCTCTTTTGTATTCCTCAGTCTTCTCGTATTCGGGAATTAGTATGAAACATAGTGTTTGTTTTCCGTCCATTGTCGACCATAATTTTGTGACCTTATTCTTAATTCCCGCCCACTCAATATCATCCTCGTTGAACCCTTCAGCCAAAAGTATGGCTTTTACTTTATCAGCAGCAACCTCTCCTGGAAAAACATCATCGTCTGTTTCACGCAGAATTTGCAGAAGTCGCAGGTCAAGATGAGAGAGCTCACGAAGGTCCTGCCTCTCTTCTTCTGTTAAAATTTTCACAAACCATATTGGATGTCCGAAATCCAGCTCCGAGTCGTCGGATGGATAATCGACAACAAGATCAATGACGAACTCATCAAGAAGCATGAAGATAGCTTTCTTCACATCTTTGAGTTCATATTTGGGGATAAGCTTTTGCTCAATTACTCTTCTAGGAAATCCCTTGGTTTTATCTTCTTCTAGAAGTCTAAGAATACTCCATTTTATTTCATCAATTCTGGCATTCACTCTAAGTATTCCTCCCAAATTGGATGTACAGCTAATCCATCTAATTCGATTTGTTTTGATATTCTTTTACTACGGATTTTATCACTTTTAATGAGTTCAATAGCGATATTCATCTTACTAGGATGATTTGGTGGAGCAATAAGTACCCAACGAATTGCAGCATCTTTTGTTTTTGTTTCAGCTGTTGATGATAAAGCGAGTCTTTGTGATTGTGAATAATACTGTACATAATATGCTCCATGTCGTATCTCAATACCAAGTGGTTCCAATATATGTTTCACTTCATCGTTGAGTAGCTTGTTCTCGTTCTCGCTAATTATTCGCATGAAGTCTTTTGCAATATATGAAATCCCCTCATCTCCTTTTTTGGCTATTTCAACCATTTTTGAACGATATAAGCGAATAATTTCTCCCTCGTTATAGCGTAACTGTGCTCTTTGAGGGTCCCCATGTTCTCTTACAAAATCTATGTGGGCTTGATTCACCAAGGGTTCAATGCCGAATTTATTCCTATATACCTCCTCTTTTTTTCCTGCATGAAGTACATTGTGACGAGTTACACTTACTCTGTTACCACTAATACTTCCATCTTCCGGAACCATTTCTCTTGGATAATGTATTTTGATATGGAGTGTTTCATTAATTACGGACTCATGCAATCCCTTGTTGTGGATTGCCTTATCTCCTTCTGGAATTCCCCAAAATTTCATCATTGTACCAAACACCATTGGGAGTTCAACTCTAACTGTCTTATTCTCCCCTCTTGCCCCTCGATATTCTTTGACCTTAAAATCACCAAATTCTTGGAATACCTTAACTGCAAGGTGTCTTCGAGCATCATTTTTTTCAAAGTATCTTAACTGCCCTTTAGGAGATAATGTTCCGTCGCTATCGATAATCGCACAAGTCTTCATTCTAAATTCACGAATTTCAGGCCATTTGAGATTCTCTACACGACCCCTATGGCTAATGCCCATGTGTTTGGTAACATGTTTGAATTCATCAGGTTTTTGACGAACATCGGCTACAAAATGCAATGTTTCCCCGTCAAAATAGTGTCTTTCCCAATACCTACAAATTCTGTTAGCAGCAGGATTTTCAAGTCTGGTCAACTGACCTAACAAATCATTGAGATAATATTCAGAGGTCTGTCCACCACCTCTCACATGGAGATGTCTGACGGTTTCATCGATCACTCGTAGCTTATCCTCTTTCGACATGTAGAACTTCTGGTCGGCTAGCACATTCAACCACTTATCTGGACTGGTGTCAACATGCCAGTAGTACAACCGATTGTCCGTGACTGCAACCCTCAGTTCTTGATATTCCACTTTCACTAGTCCCAGACGCTTGTTCAGGTCACTTTCGATATCCTCGCGATTGGCACATATCTCCCTTGCCAAGTCCCGGAGTCTGTCATCCACAAGAGGTTTATCAGTTTCATAAAGCTCAGCATAGTGCACACTATTCAACTCTGGACTGCCAATTCCTTTATGCAACTGCTCAACAACATCGGTCAGTTCTTTGACAGACCTATCCTCCTGTTCTAGGACCTTTGCGGTGATTTCTTGTACATCTTTTGGGTCTATCCGATGCTCAAGAGCCTCATCAGTCACATTGGTTTCATGCTCCAGACGTGAGTTTTCCATCTCGCGAAGATACGAGGTCGGACCAAATGTTTCCCCTTCTCTCCATTTTTTGATTATCTGTTCTCCAAGACCTTCTCTGTCAGCAATCTTACCGTCTGAAATCTGAGAGTCTTCATTCACAACCCTGATATATTGTTCACACTTCTCACAGGTTTCTAGATTCATCTCTTTACCAAGATGCCCATGTTGCTGGTAAGCCTTCTCAATCTCTTCCATCGAAGTGAACCTTGATTCAAGCTTTTCATCTATCATCTCCTCACTATCGTCAATACTATCCAAAGCCTCCCTGAGCCTCTTCTCGGTGGACTCGTTGGTCTTCTCTATCCTCTCTAGATCCTCAATAGCTTCCTCCAGCTTACTGGATATCTCTCCCTCCTTCTCCTCTTGCTCCCTCAGTTTCTCGATTGCATCCCTCACTATCTCTATGGCTGTAACTTCACCAGCTTCATCAACCTCAGAACCCTTTTCCTGCACCTCAGGAGTCTTGATCTTCTCCTGAGCCACCTCAGTAGCACTCATTTCCTCAACACGGGTTTCCTCAACATCCTCACTATACTCTCTCCGTCGCCGTCTGACTCCCTCACCAGACACGCCCTCCACCATGAGCCCTCCTACACATCAACACCTCGAATCGCTACGAGAATGTCAGCGAGCACAACAGTTTCCTTAGGTCCTTGCAACATTCCTGCCGCATGGAGTAAGAGCTGCTCAGCAAATGGTACCCGTTCTACATCACTCGAACAGAACTTCCCCTCTAAGGCTCCCACATGGTTTCCACCTACACATGACTTGAACATAATCTTACCTTCTTTATACTATGATTATAGAAGGTAAGTTTGAATCAAAATTCTTTGTTGAATCATGAAAACCTGATGATATCATCTATATGTTCAAAAAACTGGACCAAAACCAAAGCGATAGGATTGTGGACACTTTTAATCTTTAGAATATATTTTAGGGAGCTAATAGTCCTTTTCTCATAATCGCAGAGTCCATAATTGCAAATAATAGATTTGCATATGCCGGGAACAAGTGTGCTACGACTCTTTGTACTGACCTACTTCTAGATTAGTTTCCAAATTACCCGCTACCATTCTTCTTCTTATCTACTCCTAAGTATAAAACAAACAGCGAATGGTAGGACAAAAATGAATGCAAAAATGAGATAGACTGGGAATACAAAAGAAACAAACACAGTAGTTCCTACTCCAAAGGCCAATAGAATCAACAATGCTAATCTTAGTAGGAATGATGACTCCGAAATCTTACCTTTATAGCGATATAATGGCAATGCAAGGAGCAAGCTTGACATAACAGATCCAAGGAGTATTGCTATGATTGGAATGGTTGTATCAAAGAATTGCATTTCTGAATATGACACATGCTGTGGTCCGAGTTTTATCTTCCCATTACAGCAAAGCTACCCGCTACCATTTTCTCTTCTTCGATTCAGTCTTATTCAGTCCTGATGTCAAAACTAGCCCAAAAACAAGTGAATAAAGAACCGAGAATCCAAATATGGGCAAAAACTGTTCTCGATTTGGAACTTGAAAGAACATCCACGACCAACCAAAGATAGTAAAGAAGACTCCAAACGCTCCTAGAATGATTAGGATTGCATTAGCAACAACGCGTGACTTTATGTTTTCATATATGAATCTAAGACACACACCGACAATGAGTGAGCTTATTATTGCTCCCGCGCAAATTGACGCAACAACCAAAGATGAATCAAACATCAATTGATGATGAACACTGACATCTGAGTTTAATCTTACCATCACAGTAACATTGCTCGTTGCTGCTACTTCTTCTTGCACACATTGTCGTTCCAAGTAGTCTTTCCAAAATGAACGAACAATCACCCATGCTGCATTTAGATTCCTAAATTATCATACTAACTTTCTATCTATTGAATAGATTTATAGTCGAATAGAGCAAAGTATGATTATACTATTGTTGGAGGAGAATCGCGGGGTTCCTCCAACATTTAGCTTTAAGGGGAGAGATCTTCATGAAGAAGAAGCTCTATTTGTTATTGTCAGTCTTTGCATTCATATTCATATTGGGCAACTTCGCGAGTAGCCTTCCAGCTATTCCGAGAAGCACAAGCAATCCTTCTGACTTTGCAACAGAGAACCTTGATTCTCCAGAATCAATTGATTTCAGACAGCAAGTCGAAGATGACAACATTGGTAAACTACAGTCCAAAGAACCTGTAGATATAAACAGCCAATTCTTTCCTAGTGCCACTGACCCTACAGCGGGCGATTTTGATTATAGCACAATGACACTTCCCTACAATTGGGAGGATGCCACCGGCGGGACATGGAACGACCTCAGCGTGAGCGAAACTGTCATGCTTACGCTCCCCTTTGTGTTTCCATTCTATGGCGAGAATTTCACTAAGATCTATGTGTCAAGACATGGGTGGATGTCGTTCTACAACACCTATCCTAGTGCTCCTTGGGTAGGGATTGGCTCAACTGACGAAAGCTCTTGGTATGCAGTGGCTCCCTTTGCGACTCCACTTGACTGGCAATCTGGAAATCCTGGTGTATATAATCTGACCATGACTTCTCCCAGTCGCTATGTTATTGAGTACAATAATGTGCATAGTATGTATTACCCTTACGAATTAATCGGTACGTTTCAGGTCATATTCTATGATAATGGCTCTATCGATTTCAATTATGACTGGGTTCAGAACACCTACAGTTTCCCATACTCAATCGGTCTCAACCATGGAGCGATTTGGAGTAACTATGAACAACCTTCAGTCAGTCCTTTCCCGATAGACGATCTCACACTTCGTTTCGACCCTCCAAAGAAGTGGCTCTTCATTACTTCAGAAGATCAGTCTGCATCGACAGACTACAATCTGACTTGGGAAGGACACTCGAATGAAACCATAGTCGCCTATCATGTGTTCCTGAACTTTGTATGGTATGCCACCACACCCCTAGACTTCATGTTCATGACAGGATTACCCACTGGAGGCAATTGGATTGAAGTCTATATGGAAACCGGTGGTATGAATTACACGACTGGAACTCAGGTTCTCGTTGATATCGACGACCCAACTGTCACGATTGCCTATCCTTCAGATTTGGGCACATTGAATGATGGCAAGGTGAACTGGACCTATAGCGACCTCACAAGCTGGGTTGAATACTTCGAAGTCTATATCAACAACTCATTCTATGAACGGGTTGACTTCTATAATTACATCTACTTGGTTCTTGAGAATCAGATATGGTACAATGTCACAGTCGTTGCATATGATCCATTGGGCCATTCAGGCTCTGATACCGTGACTTTCTATTATGACAGGACTGTTCCTGCAGCAGGCTTTATCACAACTCATTATGAGAATCCCATGTGGGACATTAGAGATCTTTATTCCAGTCGTGGATACTTGACTGGGCTAATAACTGACTCACTCACTATTGATAATCTGACGCTATATGATGTCATCTTCATTGGTGATGGTGGGGACTCTTGGCCCGCGCCTGAAATCACAGCTCTCGAAGATTTCGTCAATGGTGGCGGTAAACTGGTTGTTTCCTTTTCTTGGGGTTTTCCCGAAGGCTTGCATGCCTTCATGGCAAACCTTGGAATATCCTTTGCCTTAAACATAGACTCGCCAGCAGATAATACCACCAATTTTGAATCCGGTCATCCCCTGATGACTGGTGTGACACAACTCCAGCATTTTGAACAAAGCCATACCTTTGTTCTGAGCTATCCATTCCGAGAACTTATTCGTACTTCAGATGACCAGAACATCATAGGTGCAGCAAGAGAGATAGGAGAGTCAAAGGTCCTCTGTGTGGCTTCCGCTCTTACATGGGATCTGTATAGAACAGATAACCATCTCATGTTTGAGAACATCATTGATTACTGGCTGACCTTACCACTCCATGATCTTAGCTCATCTATCGATTCGCCTGCTGGAGCTGGTGGGGGTTCGTTAGTTGATGTATATACCTATGTGACCAACCAAGGCTCATCGACGGAGAGTGGGTTCACTCTTGAGCTCTGGGTTGATGGTGCTCTGGAGGACTCACTCTTTGTGGTTTCCCTAGATCCTGGTGAATCAGCTTTCATACATTCGCAGATCCTAGTGCCGACATCTGGCACAATGAATCTGACATCCTATGTCGCTCCTGTTAGTGGAGAGTCTTTAATCTATAACAACAGAGAGGAGAAAATCCTTGTTGTCTATAGAATTACAATATACACACCAACAACTGATCAACAAATCCGCGGTGGTCTTGTCTTTGTAAACTATTCCGCATCAGATGTTGTGAACCTAGAAAACATCACAGTATTTGTGAATGATGCATGGATTACACATGTCATTGGAGTCAATTCTTATCCAGAGCTTACAATATTCGTACCAGTGTTTCAGAACGGCACCAATACGATAACATTGATGGGTACTTGGTACAACGGTGTTCAAGTGAATGAATCAGTCACAATCGAGTCCTATCTCGTCGTTCCACGGATTAGACCAACTTATGGTGATTATTTCTTCATTGACCTTCACGATCCCGGCTATAATATACAGATGAAATTCAACTTCACTTTCTTGAACTGGCTCTCACCATTAGAGATCAATTGTTCAATGATCCTGAACCAGACACAGTTAGGGATGCCAAGCTCATACATTGCTACTTGGCTCAGAGTCAATGTTTTGAACGGATATATCTCCGGTGGCTGGCCGGGTTATCCTGTGGAGCAGACCTGGTTGTACAAGCATCTGCTGCTTGTTTCTGGTATTTCTGCTCCAGAGATTCTACCTTATTCAACATCTATAGATGAGAACTCGTTCCCTGCAGCAAACATTGGTGATCCTGCATGTCTAATAGAATGGAATCAGATTTTGCATGTGACTAGTACTGGTGAGTTATACGGATATGCTACCTACAACCTGACCATCGATCTTGGAATGATGAACATGACTGTCACTGTTCTTCAATGTAATGGCCTGTTTGTTTATATCGACCAAGGAGGGATTTTGCAAGGAGCAGCTATCACAAACATGTTCCCACCAATTGACAGACCCCCACTCATATCTAGTCCAGCTGATATCTATATTGAATATGGAACGACGGACAACAACCTAACGTGGTATGTTTCAGGGAACAATCCAAATGGCTATACATTGTACGAAGATGAGGTTTCGATAGATTCAGGTGACTGGTATATTGGCGTGCCTTATGTTGTAGACTTGGATGGACTCTCTCTGGGCGCTCATAACTATACCCTACAGCTGTGGGACAGCAACGGAGAATGGTCCCGTGATGTCGTTTGGGTCTATGTCCAAGACACAACGTCACCTACAATCAATACTCCTGCAGACATCTATTATGACGAAGGTGACGTAGGCTACTCTATCACATGGTTGCCTAGTGACCCACTTCCAAGCTCCTATATCATCTACATGGAAGGAAGTGTTCTCAGATCTGGTGCATGGAACTCGAGTGCTGAATCAATCATAGTGTCCGTTGATGGACTGGCCTTTGGTACATACAACTACACTATTGTCGTCACAGACACTACAGGTCACTCAGCGATAGATCAGGTGTGGGTATATGTTCAGGATGGCACTGCACCAACCATTGACCATCCAGCTGACTTTGATTATAACGAAGGTGAAACTGGAAATGCGATTATCTGGACTCCTAATGATTCACACCCGAAGAACTTCACAATCTACAAGAATGGTGTTATAGAAGATAGTGGAACTTGGGATGGTTCAGCAATCACGATTGACGTTGATGGTCTTTCACCAGGCGTCTACAACTACACAATTGTGGTTGTTGACCATGGTGAAAACAGTGTGACAGACACCGTGATAGTGACTGTGAACGAAGTCGTGCCCACCACGACGACACCAACGACTCCTACTACAACTCCAACTGGTGGAGTAGAGATGCCTCTAGAAACAATGTTACTCATCGTTGGTGGATTAGGCGTAGCTATCGCTATTGTGATCATAGTAGCTCTTCTACGCAGGAGAGGGGCTAAATAAGGAACCCAACCTCCCTTTAATGAGCAGAGGACTTCGAGCTTGCATTCAATGACCCATTGGGACCATTGGCGGTGAAACGCTAAGACCAGTGGGTCCTCTTCTTTTTCTGGCAGCAGCATCACTGAAGAACACCATCTGCTACCACTTTTTCTCTAGTTCGTAAATCAGAATTATTATGAGCATTTGAGTCCATAACAAACTGGACAAGTGAGATGAAACATCAGCACGTGTCCAATAGAGGGGTTTCGTGCTATGCTCAAGAGATGGCAGTTGGTCTTAGTCATCTTGGTACTTGCATTAGTTATAGTACCCACAGCTAAGAGTAATGATTTATCAACTCCAGATACAATCAATGCAATTTCGTATCAAAATCAGAAAGTCATATCGTATGAACCACACTCCCCGATCATAATCAACTCGAATTTAGATTTTGAAACTCAGGGATGGCCGGGAAATGGTTCCGAGAGCAACCCATACCTAATCGAGGGATTAAGCATAGTCACTGACGGGACAGAGTGCATAAACATCTCAAACACGGATGTGTTCTTTGTCATTAAAGACTGCTTGATTTCTTCTGTGAGTCATTGGGATAAACTGTATAATCGGGGAGTCACTTTTGGAAATGTCACTCATGGAATGATTGAGAACTTGGTGGTTTCAAAAAAATGGATTGCAATTACCATTGTATCTTCATCAAATTGTTCAGTGATAGAGAGTCAAATATATGATAATTGTCATGGTGTAGAAATACGTGGACTCTATGACAAAGAATACCCGGAAAACTGCTCGGTATTCAATAACACGCTCTTTGACAATCATGTGGGAGTTATGCTGACCTACGTTCGTCATTGCTTGGTTGATAGCAACGACATTCTGGGAGATATTCATCTTCAAGATACTGTTGAATGTACAGTGAGTAACAACATAATCGAAGGGAGTCAGACCGGTGATTGGTATTATTATCTAAGTTTCTTTGATGCAATTGATACTCTTGTATCCAACAACACTATGATAGACAGTGGACTCGAATTCAATTACTTGCATAGACCTAGTATTCAGCTTTACAATAACACAGTCAATGACAAACCTATTGGATACTTCACTAACCTCACAGATTCTATCATCTGTCCAAGCGACTATGGTCAGGTCTTTCTGATTGATTGCTACAATGTGACAGTTCGGGATGGAACCATTCATAATACTGCAGAGAGTGTGTCGTTCTATTCCTGCAGAAACTGTGTAATAGAAAACTGTACAGTCTATTCCTCTGGCTTTGGAGCTACTTTGTGTTGGTCTGACCATTGTTCGGTCATTCTGAACGACTTCCATGACAACAAACATTGGGGAATTGACATTGTTGAGTCTAACAATACTATTGTTGCTGGAAATATAGTCTATGAGAACAAAGGAATAGGCATCTTTGTACCTCCTACGTATAGTCTTAGCAACTCTTTCTACTACAATGTGATTTGTTCCAATGGGGATGGATCCACAATCTCAGATGGCAACGCATGGGAAGATGGCCAAAACAACGTTTGGGATGATGGCGTGAGTCTAGGAAACTTTTGGGATGATTATGGAGGAATAGGAGATTATCACATTCCTGGCGATGCCCTAAGCGTAGACAGATACCCTGCAAGAGCAGAATCAGTCAGTGAGTCTGGTCTCTGGATAGGCTTCAGGCTCACCCCCTCAGAACCAATAAAGAACGAATCAGTCCTTGTTAAAGCAGGAGTGATTGATGTTGATGGTGTTGATGAGGTTATACTTTCATATTCGATAGATGGGAATCTCACTTGGACCAATATCACGATGGTTCAAAATGGACCAGTATGGTCAACAACAATTCCACCTCAGAGTGAAAACACAACTGTTTCGTATCGAGTCTTTGTACGTGACAAGGCTGGAAATATCGAGTCATCGGCTATTCTAGTCTACGGTACTCCTAGCAATGATACTACAACGAATGGGCAGGATGAAGGTACCCTGTACATATCCATGGCTATTGCACTCGGAGGTACTCTTGCAGTTGTAGCACTTGCCCTTATTTTGTCTAGAAGAAGATACTGAATGCCAAAGCAACCAACACCAGATATCTGTTAACATCTCTTCTATTGGACCAAAATATCTATCACAAGAGTGCACAAATGTATAGTGAGGGTGTTGTGTTTTCTTGAATTCTGACAAGACTGTAATTGAGATTGATCGAGATATTCTTCAACCAAGCTTGATATGCGTGGCTATTTTTATCATTCCTATCTTCTTTCTATTCATCTTACCTATTATACAAATAGTACGAATGCCATTCAGTATTCTTGTTATATGGCCTCTCATCGTGATATTCGCATTGTACTGTCTTAATAGAATCTTCAGTTAACCATCTTCCGATAAGGACTCACTAGAGAAATATCCAAAACAGATCGCTTAGCTCCCATTATTTTCGATAATAGTAGAACAAAGACAGATACAATATACCAAGTGATGCTATCCATGGCACAAAGATTAGACCTGCTGTTATCTGAAGTGTGACCTCCTCAACTTGAATGAGCACAACAGAGCTCATGGGAAGGATGATCACTAAAAAGACAAAGGCGTTCCGTGCCGCGAGATTCATAATCTGTGTAAACCGTTCATCATGGAATCGTCGCAAATAGGTTACGCCAAGAACACCGCCAACCATGCCCCCGATAGCTCCTGCATAGCTACCCAGAGAAGCCAGACCCAGAACCCAGACAAATACAAACACTATCACTACTACTGCCACAACACTCAGAGCTGTCTTTATACCGCGATTCATTTTACTCATCCCTATACTCGAATATGTCCTCAATCTTCACTCCAAACAGGTTTGCCAGCTTAAACGCAAGTGTGAGAGATGGGTTGTAAGTTCCTTTCTCCATTGATATGATTGTCTGCCTTGTGACTCCAAGACGTTTTGCGAGACCCTCCTGTGTCCATATCCCTGAATCATCAGACTCACTCAACTTGGCTTCACGAAGTTCTCGAAGTTTGTTCATAATCATTCTGGATCACCAGTTCAGATGTAAAGCACACTTTACGTAAAGTAGACTTTACATATTAAGTTATTGGTATCTGATTTCAATATGAGCTCAAATTCAGAAGAAACACCACACCTATGTGATACACACATTGTTCTTTCGTCTAGCAAAACACTAAACCGGAGCAAGAACACAATGATACTGGAAGTCGCTCTCCTAGTAGGAATCTATGCCATCTGGTTATTTCTCCTTGTAAACACGATGGTATCAAGCGAGGAGATTTCACTCACAGTAGCAACTCTACCTTTCATTGTGACTTTCCCAGTAGCTATGATTTTAGCAGCCTGGATAGAGGTTCAGATTCCAGGAGTATTCCTCGTGGATGTTGTAATCACGATGATTATTGGGGTTCTCATCTTTGTGAGATGGGTAATGGCCATAGTGGGCGAGTAAGAACTAGTTACCCTTTCGCTTGAACTCAGTATATCCACAGCGACCACAGGCAAAACGGTCGAAATGTTCAGCCATGAAAGTGCCTTTCTCACAACGTGGGCAAGATTTCTTAGCGTAAGTGACTTTGCCTGACTTGTCAACCTTGTACATTTCGTGTGCTTTTGGCATCTATTCTTCTCCCTCTTCTTGCTTCTTTGATTCATGTCTTTTGACAATATGTTCAAGTTCGATTCGGTTCATTTGTTCTGGGTCAGAATATATTCTGGCTGTTCCCTCAGTTATGCCTGCCCCAAACTTAGTTTCCAGTTTCTTGATGACAACTGCTGAGGAGTCTGCATCGAACTGCGCTACAATTTTTGCACGGATATCAGCCCTACTTGGTGTGGTTGCACCAACATGATCGACCCTGAAGTCGACTTCCTTCCTTGCAAGAGGTTTGTTCTCTCGTTCATCTAGGATTTCGATTTTCATTGACATCACATACCGAAAGTAAGACCGCCTCAGGGGTGGCTCAGCCAATCGCAAAGATGGACACTTAATAAACATATGTCTAAGTCTATGTTTTTCTGCTATATGACATCGCCGTCATTCGTGATAACAAGGCCTTAAGAAATTGTGTACAGGACATACCAAGAAGGATTGGAAGAGAAACTCACAAATCTTGAAAGAAAACAATCCCCTCCTTTTCAAGTTCTGTCAATACTTCTTCTGTCACCCTATTTCTGACCTCTTCCTCAATTCCATACTCTGTAAGAATGGTATCCATAGTGTCGCTCACATCATCACGGTCAACTCCTCCCGAAAACTCTACCCAGTTCAGATAGAAATGGATTCCTTGAGTCACCTCAATATCAATCCGTTCCCCATCAGGTGAGGTAAAGGTTGCTTCCAATACTCTCTCAAACCAACGTTTTGTAACCCATCCTAGTCCTTCAAAGCTCCAAGTCGTGGGTCCTGCTTCTCTCCCCAGTTCAACTATCTCCGCAATCAGCTCTTGGGCTAGTCCTTTCAGTCGTTCGTCATCCTCCACTCCCTCTCTGTCCACTAGCTTTGACATCTCTAGTTCTAAAAGCTCCCCAAGACTCTCTGGGTGCATTAAATCCGGTCGATGTCTTTTCACAACATGCGTTTGTTTTTCTCCTGTGACCTGCGACTCAAGACTGAACGTGATCTCCTCGATACCAAGGGAGATATCAGGTTCCCATTCTTCAAGGATGTACTGACCCGGCATTGTAGCATTTTCTCTTCTCCATCTCATGAGATGTATAGACTCTCTGAACTCGCGAGGGAGATTCTCAGCTTTAGGGATGACATACTCATACATCACCCATCCATCTTCCTCTGTCCTATATGAGAAAGCACCAGTTTCAAGGAGTGTTGCAATGGCAGGTCCACTCAGGGCAATCTTCTCCAATTGCTTCAGGGTATCAGGAATCTTCTCATCAGATTGTAATCCAATCCTCCAGCACACTCCATGACGATATATCGACTCTCTCATGAGCTCTTCAGGTTGTCCTCTCTCCCCCTCAATCCATCGAAGATATTCAGAAACATTATCTCCAGTATGTCTCTCTGCCCGTTTCCTCAGTTCATCCTTTGGAACTACACACAGAGGACACGTCCTTGGGTCGTGTCTGACAGTGAGTCTTAGCCCCTCTCTCATCTCCATTTTGATGAACTGATCAGCAGTCTTGGGAAGACTCAGATCCACAGTCTTGAACGGTTCCATTCTCTCCACCCAAGGTTTCACCAAGTTTACGACACCAACATACTCGATATCGTTGAACCGATTCCATACCATTTCATGGCCATTGACGACCACCTGCTCACAATAGAAGTCAGGTCTTCGCAATACTTCAATCACATTCACAGTGCGTTTGATTAGGAGATGTGCAATCTCTCTGTTTCCAACTCGTCTGTGAAAGGACAGTCTGAACATGCTCTCTTCATCATCCAATGATAATCTGCATCTCACAAACTCGCATTTCTTGAACACTGCAGACACTGTTCCTAGTCCGACCTCTACTATATTTCTCAGGTTTGGTGTTTTCCCACGGACCCTGTCATCTGAGAGGTCCTCAAGTGTCGACTCTTCCCTTAGTGTCACAGACATCAGCAGGGTCACTGTTTCTCTTTTTCGAGCATAGTAGTCGAAACGACCTATAGCTCTCCATATCTGATCAACCTCATCGAATAGCCAGAGTCCTCTCACACCTCTATGTGTGGCTACCATGATGTTCACACACTCGTTCAGGTCAACGGTGTCTGACAGTTCACCAAGACGAGTCGGATCAGACTCACCCCAGAAAGGTTTCTCTCTACACAGTTCCTTGAAAACATCCATAATCTGACCTTCAGTCACATATGACAGTCTAAGAAAGATTGTGTTCATGTCTCGACTCCCGGGTCGGGTCTGGAATGTCATAAACAGAGATGTCCCATTTTTCTTATCAATGACAGCTGCCTTTCCAAACTGGACACTGTGGACCTCTTCACCCATCCTCATGTTCATCAGGATCGTGACACGTCTGGACAACCTGTCCATGAGCTGAGGTCGATGAAGGACTGATTCTCCGGTTGGTATGTTTTCAGGATATTCTGGTTCATACCCCAGACTGATGAGCTGCCATGGTATCAGATATTCCCAGAGATCTTCGACGACATCTCCTGTCGCATCCAACACTCCAGCCTTATGGGCAGCAACAGACAACATGAGGAAGAACTGGTTGCCCATGACCATCAGGATGTCAGGGTGTTGGTCAACCAACTGTTTCAAGACCTTCCTCTGTTCAGGGGGGAGTCCCTTTGGTAATCTTGACCTCGTCACCCTGAGATGGTTCCAGACCCTCTTGGTCAGAGGATGTTTCTCAAGGACTGCCCTCACTGCCCTCAGCCTATCCTCTGGGTTTCTCTTGATTTTTTTTCTATTGATTAGCTCGTTCAACGTTTCGAGAAGACCTCGCAATTCCTCATCCTCACTCTTATGTTTTCGGAGAGTCTTCAGGACACGCCTGATCCCACTGAGCTCTTTGAGGTAGAGGTTGTTCAATTCCTTGTTTCTGTACTTGAGCACCGATATGTGGGGGGGTCTGGTGGTCACTTTCCTGGGCTTACCATAAAGACGCGTTTTCCTGTATGCTCGCCGATGGTTGATCTTCTCCAACGGTTCGAGTCTGGTCACCCGTCCGTCCCCGTCTTGTTTGGAACCCTTCTTCTCTGTAAGATGTTGATAGGGAGTATAGTTCACCCTAGACAAGAATGGTTTCTGTTCAGACGGTTCCGAGAGGAGCCATTCGCTCCTGATTGGAGCGTCATCCTCATTCTCTTCATTAAAAGGTGGGTCAGGGTCATAGAACCTTCGCAGATGCGGAATCAGTTCAAGGATTGCCATCTTGTCAGTTTCTTCACAGGTTCCAACATGCACCTTCCTCATATTGGCGTACGACGACCTAAGAAAGTATACATTTTGCTGGGTGATATTCTCCTCCCTATCCCTGTCAGGTCGAAACCGTTCACCCCACTTGTACAGGGGTGGGACCAACACCTGAGTGATGACCGTGTCACGAGTGGTTTCAGTGACCACCCAACGTATATCGTCTTCCACAGGAACGTATGAACCGTACCGGATTGGGGCAGTGGGTACGTTGTATATGACCTCGTCAACGAGTTCCATCCAGACACTGTCGTTGTAGAATGGAGCAACACTTCTTGTGTCGTACCTCTGACTGGTACGATTGGTCGGAACAGGTCGATCAAACCATATCACCGATGTACTACCAGGTATGGTTTCTAACATGAGGGCAACAAGCTCATCAAACTGAGGTATATTCCTCCTTGTGAGGGTCGTTCTGATTCTGTCAGACCCTGAGAATATCAAGAGAGAATTTTTCACTCCCCTGATGATTTCTAGGACCTCTTCTTTCATCTTCCCGAAGTCTTTGTGTCCTTGAAGGTAGGAAGCGACTGCACCACTTAGGTCGACGAATCTGATGTCCTTTCTGAGGAAGTTTCGCATCGACTTCGAGAGGAGTCTGGATCTGAAGATACGACGTCTTTTCTTCCAGTTTCTGAGTTCCCCACTCAGGTCGAACCAAACTATCTTCCTGTTGGATTCTCTTGTTCTGTCGTTGATGAGCTCGAGCCCATGCCAACGTGCGGCAATCCGGGCAGCAGACTCTGCTGGAGAACCCTTCCCTGAAACTGTGAGGTATAGTGTGAAGCTTCTGTCATCTTTGCATCTTCTTAATCTAGAAAAGGGGTTGAAGTATGTCACAGCCTTGACCGGCTTCGTCCTCTTCTTCTCGGTGTCACTGAAGACTACAAGTCCCATCCTGAGATTCTTGTTCTCAGGGGTGACTGCTAGGTGGTGTCTGTTCGACAGGGTCGCACCTTTTGAACTGTGGTGGGCCTGCAGGACAAGCGACTCTATGTGGTCACGTAGGGTTTCCCAGTTCTCCTTTAGGTCTACGACGAGTACCGCCTTCTTCAGATTCTTGGGTGGGTCAGTATCTCTTCGGTTGAGTCTTCTGTCCTCCTCAAGCACCTCTCGCTCATAGGCTTCCAGCTGACCACGTTCATAGGGGGTGGGTGTTGAGTCGATGACCTCTCTCCACTCATCCATGTTCGACCTCCTAAGCTCGTATGTGTCTTCCATGACCCTCC